>Ga0210383_10004635_pt1 | contig 12150 bp, 11 predicted proteins | sample IncBWC14OmetaG_FD_160072 | JGI IMG/M metagenome (GOLD analysis project Ga0210383, IMG submission 160072) | Forest soil microbial communities from Barre Woods Harvard Forest LTER site, Petersham, Massachusetts, United States - Inc-BW-C-14-O ...
CGGGCGTGGCGCAGATGCTGCGCACGCTGCCTGCCAGGGGTGGTTCCGGCTGGTCTCAGTTTTGTGGCGCACAGGCAGGCTTGCTAGCCGGCATGCGCGCGTATCGTAGCTCGCTCAGGTGATCTGGTACAGCGGCCCGTCGCCCCCCTCGGGGGTCGTCAGGCGTCCACCCTTGGCCGTGATCGCCCCGCACTGCACGCAGTTGGTGTAGTTGACGATCACATCCACATCGCCGTGCTCCGGAGCGTCGTCGGGAATCTCATACACGCCTGCGGGACACATCCAGCGCCACGTTTCAGCGATCTCGCGTGGTACGTGTTTCTGCACGCGGATGTGGTTGGGGGCATCATCGCGGGTGGCGTTACCGGTGATGAACACCGAGGAGAGCTTGTCGAAGGTGTATTTGCCGTCGGGCTTGGGATAGCTGTCCTTGGTGTCGCCGATAAACATCGGCTCGGCGTCATCGCGGTGCCACTCCTGGCGACCCGGGGGCACCTTGCCCTTGGACATGATCGACGGACCCGCGAGCAGACTGCCAATGAGGAAGCCTTTTTGGAAGGCCTGTCGCGTGTTGCGCACCTGGTAGAGCTCGGTTCCGATTGCGGACTTCTCGACCGTGTCCTCATAATCGGATAGGTCGCTAGAGCCACGCTTGAGCGCCGCGTAGATCGACTCGGCCGCCAGCATCCCCGACTTGATGCAGTGGTGGACGCCCTTCAGCGCTGCCGTGTCCACCATCCCGCCGGAGTCGCCGACGAGCACCGCGCCGGGCATTGACAGCTTCGGCATCGACCAGTACCCGCCGCCTGGAAGCGCCTTTGCGCCCCACGCGACTCGTTCGCCGCCCTCGAGGATGCCCTTGACGAGCGGGTGCGTCTTGAAAGTCTGCAGCAGGTCGTGGGCCGAGGTCGTCGCGTCGCGATAGTTGAGGTCGACGACGAAGCCAATCGAGACGAGATCCTCGCCCGTCTTCTCATCCTTCATCGGGTAAAGCCAGGTGCCGCCGAGCTGCCCATACTTGGCCGCGACCTTCAGCGGCCAAGGCTGCACGAACGTGTGGATCACGCGATCAAGCGGCTTGGGGACCTTCCACACCTCCTTGACGCCGAGCTCCCATACCTGCGGCTCGCGCCCCTCGGCCAGCTCGAACTCCTGGATGGCGGCACCGGTGAGGTGCCCCCAGCAGCCCTCGGCAAGCACTACGGCTTTCGCCTTGATGTCCGTCCCGGGCTCGAAGTTCCCGAGCGGCTCGCCGTCCTTGCCGCGACCCTTGTCGCCGGAGCGTACGCCGACCACCGTGCCGTCCTCCACGATCAGCTGGGTGGCGGAGGTCTCAGTGAGAACATACGCGCCGGCATCTTCGGCCTGGCGCTGCTGGTAGCGAGCGAGCGCAGAAACTGAGACCACCTCGTTGCCATGGTTCTTGAAGTTCGGTACCGCTGGAATCGGCACCGAGACCTTGCTCTTCGGCCCGGTGAGCATGTACACCGACTCCTTCGTCACCTCACCGAACGCGAAGCCCTCTTCCCGCCACTGCTCGCGAGTCATCTCCGGAAACAGCTCCTGCAACGGCTCGGGGCGCATGACCGCGCCGGACAGGTTGTGTCCGCCGCAAGTCTTGGCCTTCTCCACGACAGCGACCGGCACTTCGCCGAGGCGCTCCGTCATCTCGGGATCGTCAGCCAGAAGCTGCAGCAGACGGTTGGCGCAGGCAAGACCTGCGGTGCCGCCGCCGACGATCACCACGCCGACCTCGATCAGCTCATCCTCTGCGTCGAGGCCGCGCTTGATGAATTCCTTGCGGGAGTCGACCGGTGGCGGATAAGCCGCCGGTATGGCCTTTCCGTTGCTGGAGCCGTGTCCGGACATCACTATGAACCCTTCTTTGCCTTCACAGCCTCTGTGAGCTTGGGCAGGATCTTGTTGAGATCGCCGACGATGCCGAGATCGGAGAATTCGAAGATCGGCGCGTTGGCATCCTTGTTGATGGCGACGATGTTCTCCGAGCCCTGCATGCCAACCTTGTGCTGGATCGCCCCGGAGATGCCCGCGGCGAGGTACAGCTTGGGCGAGACGGTCTTGCCCGTCTGGCCGATCTGCGCCGCGTAGGGGTACCAGCCGGCATCGACCACCGCGCGGGTGGCAGCAACTGCACTGTTGCCACCGAACGCCTTAGCCAGGTCCTCTGCCAGCTGAAAGCCCTCAGCCTTGCCGAGACCACGGCCGCCGGCGACGAGGATGTCCGCACCCTCGATGTCGACGTCCGCGCCGCGCTGTTCGCCGCGCGTGAGCATCGTCGCCTGCTGCGCCTGTGCGGATAGCTCGAAGCTGAGCTGCTCCACGGGTGCGTCGGCCCCACTGGCGTCGTTTATCTCGAACGCGTTCAGACGGCCGATGACGATGCCGACCTCAGAGCGATATTTGACTTCGGAGATCGAGGAGTCGCCCAGGATCGGACGCTCTGCGATCAGCTCGCCGCCCTCGGCGCGCACGTTGGTGACCTCCATCACTACACCGGCATTGAGCCGCGCGGCAAGACCGGCACCGATCTCGAACCCGAGCAGACCGCCGCCAAACAGCGCGTACTTGTAGCCACCGCTGGTGATGGCCGCTGCCATGGCGTCGACGAGCGGCTGGGCGAGCCCCTCGGGACCCTCCGCTACGAGCACCTTCTTGGCGCCGTATTTGCCCAGCGATGCAGCCAGGTCCTGCGGGACGTTCTCGCCGAGCAGGATCGCGTGCGCCTCGCCACCGAGCTCGGCCGCGAGCTTGGCGCCCTCGGAAACGGCACCCAGGGAGTTCTTGTTGATCGCGCCGTCGTAGTGCAGCGCGTATACCAGGATGTTCGCCATTTAGATCAGCTTCCTCTCGTCGAGCCAGGCGACGATTTTTTCGACTGTTTCACCGGTGTCCTCGTCTTCGATGATCTCTCCCGCGGACTTCGCCGGCGGCGCCTTTGCGGCAGTCCACTGTGCGGCGGAGTTCTCGCCGCCCACTTTGGACGCGTCGATCTCCACGTCACCGGCGGTGACGGTGTCCAGCGGCTTCTTCTTGGCGCCCATGATTGCCTTCAGCGACGGGTAGCGCGGCTCGTTGATGGCGTCGCCGACGGAGATCACCGCGGGCAGCTTGATCTGCACAGTGTCATAGCCGTACTCGGCCTGGCGCTCGCAGCGCAGCGCGTCGGACTCGATGTCCATCTTGATCACCTGCGTCAGCGAAGGCATGCTCAGGTGCTCGGCCACGACGGCGCCGATCGTGTAGCACTCGCCATCGTCTGACTGCTGGCCGAGCAGCACCAGGTCCGGGTTCTCGCGCTGCAGCGTCTTGGCCAGCGCATAGCCGGTAGCTGCTACGTCTGAGCCGGCAACCACCGGGTCTGAGAGGTGCACCGAGCGGTCGGCGCCGAGGGAGACAGCCTTGTGCAATGCACGGACTGCGCTGTCGGGTCCCATGGTCACGGCGACGATCTCCTCAACGGGAACCGCGCCGCCCTCTTTGATCTGCATCGCAGCCTCGATGGCGTGCGTGTCATACGGGTTGAGATTCTTCTCGCCGCTGCGGTCCATTCGCCCCGTCGAGGCATCGATCCTCTTCTCGACGGCGGCGTCCGGAACCTCCTTCACGAGGACGCATATCTTCATTAGGTCGGCTTCTCCTTGGGGTCTGAGTGACTAAATCCTACCCGTTCGGGCGGTTGACTGACGAGTCAATCGGTCTTGAATCAGATCCCCGCCCGCCCCACGACCGCGCCGCGGATGAAATCTACGATCGCCTGCGTGGGCGCTCCGGGCGTGAATACCTCGGCAACGCCGAGGCTCTTGAGCTCAGGGATGTCTTCCACGGGAATGGTGCCGCCAACGGTGATCACCACATCGTCGATCCCCTGCTCGCGCAGCAGCTCGACCACACGCGGCACGAGCGTCATGTGCGCGCCGGAGAGAATCGACAAGCCGACGGCGTCCGCATCCTCCTGAATGACCGTCTCAACGATCTGCTCTGGAGTCTGGTGCAGACCCGTGTAGATCACCTCCATGCCCGCGTCGCGCAGCGCGCGGGCGATGATCTTGGCGCCGCGATCGTGGCCGTCGAGCCCCGGCTTGGCGACGACCACACGAATCTTGCTCTGGGGTTGTGTGGAGGACATGGCAGCGGAGATTATGCCCGCGAGCCGATTCGCGCTCCGACGCGGTCCCACGCGGCGGTGCCGAGACCGCCGATGGCGGCCGCCACGCCAAGACTCGCGAGCACCTTCAGGCGCCGGCCGAGACGATCCAGCTCGATCACCTCCCATCCTTCCTCGAGCGCTATCCGCCTGAGCACAGCATCCGGGTTGACGACCACCGCGTGGCGCACGGCACGTAGCATCGGCAGATCTGACTCCGAGTCTGAATAGGCGTGGGACGCCCCCAGGTCGATTGCATCGCGCTGTGCAATCTCCTGCATCGAGAGCACCTTGCCCTCGCGATAGTTGAATGGACCGGCGGGCCTGCCCGTATAGCGGCCATCGACGATCTCCGAACGAGAGCCCAGACCACCGTCGAAATAGAGCACTCGCGCGAGCACGTCGGCCATCTCCTGCGATGCGGCCGTAAGGATGTATACGGGTTCGCCGGCGTCCTGGTGGGCATACGCGCGCTCGAGCATCTGCGGGTACAGGCGCGGCAGTACCCCGGCGAGCACACGCGGCGTCAGGCGCTCCAAGTCCCGCACGCGCACACCGGCGATCATCTTCCCCACCCGCTTGCGCACATCGTCTGCGCGGTCGTCGGTCGATCCGCGCAGACGAAAGCGCACGTTCTCGTACACGTCGCGAGCGAGGCGCCCGCGCGAGATCATCCCCGTCTCATAGGCCGCGCGGGCAAAGAAGATCCCCGACGACCCGGCCATCAACGTCTTGTCCAAATCGAAGAACGCGGCGCCGCGCGGCGATCCGCCGTTTGGCGAGGCGCTCACTGCTTCTTGAGATGGCTGTGAGTCGAGCCAGACAAGGACGCAGTGAGCGAAGTGTGCGTCGCACACGAGCGATCGAGGACGCCGTATGGCGAAGTGCTCACAGTCATCTCAGACCTTGAGGATGACCGCGTCGCCTTGCCCCCCGCCGGAGCAGATCGCGGCGCAGCCGTAGCCACCGCCGCGGCGGCGCAACTCGTGAACGAGAGCGCCGAGGATACGTGCGCCGGAAGCGCCGATCGGGTGACCGAGGGCAACGGCGCCGCCGTTGACGTTGACGCGGTCCTCGTCGATACCGAGCATGCGGATGGAGTTGAGGGTGACGGACGCGAACGCCTCGTTGATCTCCCACAGATCGATGTCACCGGGCTGCAGTCCAGCCTTCTCGAGCGCCTTCTTGGCAGCGCTGGCGGGCGTGGTGGCGAGGTAGGCGAAGTCGTTAGCGCTCTGAGCGTGGGCGACGATCTCTGCGAGCGCCTCCTTGCCGTTGGCCTGCGCCCACTCATCAGAGGACAGCACTAGCGCGCCGCCGCCGTCGTTGACGCCCGGTGAGTTGCCGGCCGTGTGCGAGCCCTCCTTGCCGACGAGCCCCGGAAGCGCGGCCAGAGCCTCGAGCGAGCTGCCGCGGCGCGGGCCCTCGTCGACCTCGACGACCGTGTCGCCCTTGCGTCCCTTGATCGTTACCGAGACCGTCTCATCTGCCATCCGCCCCTCGTCGATCGCGGCGAGCGCGCGTTCGTGCGAACGCAGCGCCCAGCGGTCGAGATCGGCACGCGTCATCTCGAGCTCTTCGCCAACCTCCGTGGCCTCGACGAACATCTGCTTACCGGAGAATGGGTTGGTGAGCCCGTCGTGAACCATCGCGTCGAGCATCTTCGCATCGCCCATGCGGTAACCGAAGCGTGCCTGCGGAAGCAGATACGGAGCCTTCGACATGGACTCCATGCCCCCGCCGACGCCAACGTTCATGTCACCCGCGCGGATCGCCTGGTCAATGATCACCGAGGCGCGTAGACCGGACGCGCAGACCTTGTTGACCGTCTCGGATGAGATCTCCTTGGGGATTCCCGCCTTGATCTGAGCCTGGCGCGAGGGGATCTGTCCCTGTCCCGCCTGCAACACCTGACCCATGACCACGTGCTCGACCTGCTCGGGCTCAACGCCGGAGCGCTCGAGGGCGGCAGTGATGGCCACCGCGCCGAGCTCAGTGGCGTCCAGCGTGGACAGGCTGCCGCCCATCTTGCCAATGGGGGTGCGCGCGCTGCCGAGAATCACTGTCTTGGGCATGGAAGCGGGTCTTCTCCTAAAGGTCGCCAATCAAAGGACAACAGAGTGAGAATGGTAGTGGACGGATTCGCCGTTCTCCGCTCAACAAGGCTGAGAGGCCATGGCCGCGCGCCTTCACACATCGGCGATTACTTCGCGCCGACGAATCGTTCACAAGCTGGATATCGTGCCCGCGCATGCAAATATCCGCGATGACCCAACCAGCCAGAACTATTGACGCCGACACGATCGCGGTCGGCATCTTCGCCGGCGAGACCCCGCCGTCGGAGTGTCCGTCGCAACTCGGCGAGCTGATCGCCACGGGCGAGGCCCGCGGCTCTTTCAAGTCGCTGGCGCTCACACACGCCGAGGGTAAACGCTGGCTTTTGGTGGGGCTGGGGGATCGCGCCGAGTTCACTGCCGAGCGCGCGCGTGTGGCGGCGGTGGCGGTGAACGGGCGCGCACGTGAGCTATCGACGCGCACGCTCTGCTGGGAGCTTCCCGACGAAACGACGGGGCCTGCGCCTGCCGCGATCGCGACGGCGTTGGTGGAGGGCACGATCCTCAGCGACTACAGCTTCGACCAGTTCAAGTCGAGCTCGGCAGAGCGGGAGGCGGACACGCCGCCAAAGCACCTCGAGCGCCTGATCATCGCTGGAGCGTCTGGGCTCGAGCAGACGGTGACAGAGGCAGCGCTGGTGGGTGAGGCAGTCAACCGCGCGCGCGATCTTCAGAACCGCCCGGGCAATGACCTCACACCCACAGCGCTGGGCGAGTACGCGAAGGCGCTCCAGCAGCAGGTAGAGGGATTGTCCATCGAGGTTGAGGGGCGCACGGAGATCATCGCGCGTGGAATGGGCGCATTTGCGGCTGTGGCCCAGGGCTCAGAGCAAGAGCCGGCGCTGATCACACTCCGCTATGAAGGCCCAACCGGCGCCTCCGATGAGATTCCACCGACGCGGCCCACACTGGGTCTGGTCGGCAAGGCGGTGACATTCGACAGCGGCGGCATCTCACTGAAGCCAGGCGCGAAGATGGCTGAGATGAAGTTCGACATGTCGGGCGGTGCGGCTGTGATTGAGGCCGTCTCGGCGATCGCGCGGCTAGAGCTGCCGCTGAAGCTAGTGGCAGTGGTGGGCGCCACAGAGAACCTGCCAAGCGGCCACTCGATCAAGCCGGGGGACATCGTCACGGCGGCGAACGGCAAAACGATTGAGGTCAACAACACCGACGCGGAGGGTCGGCTGGTGCTGGCCGACTGCCTGTGTCACGCAGTCGCCGAAGGTGCCGAGCGCATCGTCGATCTGGCGACGCTGACCGGCGCCGTGATCATTGCGCTGGGCTCAACCTATGCCGGCTTGATGAGCAATGACGATGAGTTCGCCGAGCGGATCATTACCGCCGGCGAGAGCACCGGCGAGATCGTCTGGAGGCTGCCTCTACATGATGAGTACGGCGAGTTGATCGAGGGCATCTACGGTGACCTGGACAACGCCCCGGAAGGGCGCAAAGCCGGCGCGATCGTCGGCGGGATGTTTCTGTCGAACTTCGTCGGCGAGACGCCATGGGCACACCTCGACATCGCCGGCTCAGCTTGGGATCTCGACCGTCCGTATGTCGGCAAGGGAGCCTCCGGCTACGCAGTCCGACTGCTGGTCGAGCTCGCTAGGTCCTACTGCAGCTAGCCAATCGGCACAAAAGCGCTGTCCAACCTCGTCGTGACCTCCGCCCATGCCTTCCCGCGCGGATCGATATGCGCGCGGTGATGGCCGGCCTCGCCTGGGATCTCCACCAACTCGACCTCCCCCCCAGCTGCGCGCGCGGCGCTCTCGTAGCTACGGGCGAGCTTGACTGAGACGGTTTCATCGAGCGTTCCGTGAACCAGCAGTGCGGGCATGCTGAGCGGTAGCAGCCGAATGGGATCGCCGGCGCGATAGCGCTCGGGAAAGTCCTCGGGCGCCCCACCCATCAGCGCCCGTACGGCGCCGCCGCGCCAGCGACGATAGGCGCCCCCGAGGTCACAGACGCCTGCCTGCGCGATAACGCGCGCGATGCGCACCAACGGCCCGCCGTCGAGAAACCCCGGGTCACCTTGCGCGAGCTGCTCTCGCCCGGCCGCCCAAAGTGCCAGATGGCCGCCGGCGGAGTGGCCGATGATCGTCACGCCACGATCGAGATCCAGCGGCGCAGAGAGCTTCGCGAGATGATCGATGGCAGCTCCCACGTCGAGGAAGGTTGTCGGCCAGCCGCCGCCACCGCCAACGCGCCGGTACTCGATGTTCCATACCGCCCAACCACGCCTGACGAGATCCCCCGCGAGGCCCCGCATGACGATTCGCCCGTAGCGCTGCATCCACGATCCACCGTGGATGAGCACGATCACAGGATGCGGCCCCGGGCCGGCCGGCAGGTACAAATCGGCGCGCTGGGAGCGCCCGGGACCGTAGCGATACGTACGGCCGCGCTTGAGGAAGTCGAGAATCAGATCTGTCCGTGCCACTCGTGCGCAATCGTGACAGACGTCTAGCGGAGCGCAGAGCGGTCGTGGGCCTCTCAGCCGAGCTTGTCGTATCCCCAGAGCGTCACTAGGTCGCGGTCCAGGTACTCGCTCAGCGCAGTGACCTCGCCGGCAAAGCGGCGGCGCAGCTCGAGCATCAGACTCTCGTCCGGCGGTACCGGCTCCGCAAAGAGAATCGATCTACGGACGCAACGACGGGCGGGGCGAAGTACAGCTCGGCGCATGCCTCTAGGAATCAGCGAACTGACGCTCGACTTCACCGCTCGCGATGCCGGGCCTTGGGCGGATTGCAGCGCGCGTTTGACTTCGTGTAGGCGTGCGGCCCTCACGCGAACGCTGGGGTTGGCCTCGACCGCTTTGATGGTCACCGAGTCATCGACGTCCAGGAATCGCATGATCTGCCGCGCAGTCGCATCGTTGTCGGCTCGAAAGTCATCGTAAATAACGGTCAACACCCGCTCTCGAGGAAACACGGCGTGAAAGCGACGTAGTTGCTCCACGTATCGCACATGCTGGGAATACATCAGCACCTGTTGCCAGTACCCGTGACGAGGTAGGTTCCGTCCCTCGCTACGGGACGGCTCTAGGCGCAACGCCTTGCCTAGATCGACCTCGGGCTCGATCATGGTCTGCACGAACTGAAGATGCAGCGAGCGCAGAAAGCTCGACGGCTCCCGCAGGATGGCAACGATGCGAGCACCGGGTGCATTTGCGGCAATCTGCTCGGCCGCGGTAGGCGAGCGCAGATACGACGGCGAGGCCTCGCCGGCCAGCTGATCAGGCGTCGCCGGGGCAAAGAGGGCGACGTAGTCCTCAAGTGTCTGCGGAAGCCCGCGACTACGCCAAGGGTCCGCACGCATCTCAGGCGCAAAGAACTGCGGCTCCTTGAGAAACGGCATGAACAGGCGCGGGTGATGCCTCAACATCACATACAGCGCCGTGGTGCCGCACTTCGCATGCCCCACGATGAAGAAGTCGGGCATCCGCCCGGGCGCAGCGAACCCCGACTCCGCGCTCATCCGATTCGAGTGTGGCATACCTCGACTGATGATGACGGTCCAGGGGCGCACAGCGGTGATCTAGCCGCAGCCGCGACTCACTCAGAAGCTACCTCATGGACGCGAGCTGGCAGCAAGTCAAGTGGGTGCTGACACGCGTTAGCGGAACCCAGGCCATAATCCAGCGACTGATGGCCCACCCCGACTCGCACACGGGACGCGGTGCCGATCACACCGCCCGCCTGCTCATCTCCTGCCACGACGGTCCAGGCATCGTGGCCGCGGTGTCGCGTTTCCTCTTTGAGCATGGAGCAAACATCGTCAGCTCCGATCAGTACTCCACGCACCCCGAGCACGGCACGTTCTTCATGCGCTCGGCCTTCTACCTGCCGGTTGTCGATGGGCAGCGGGATGCGTTTGAGGCCGCGTTCGGCGAACTCGCCGAACGCTTTGAGATGCAGTGGCGGATCGCCTATGCGCGCGATCGTCGACGCGTGGCGCTGATGGCCTCGCGTGAGGGTCACTGCCTGCTCGATTTACTGTGGCGCAACCGCCGTGGTGAGCTGGACATGGAGGTCACATGTGTGATCTCAAACCACGAACTGCTGCGTGGCGAGGTCGAGGCGCTGGGCGTGCCGTTCCTGTACATCCCCGTCAGTAAGGACACCAAGCCGCAGGCCGAGCAACAGGCGCTCGACGCCCTCATCGGGCACACCGAGCTGCTCGTGCTGGCGCGCTACATGCAGATCCTCTCCAGCGATTTCCTCGCGCGGGTGGGTTGCCCGGTGATCAACATCCACCACTCGTTTCTGCCGGCGTTTGCCGGCGCGGAGCCTTACCGGCATGCTTACGAGCGCGGCGTCAAGCTGATCGGAGCGACCGCTCACTATGTGACCGAGGCGCTCGACGAGGGTCCGATCATCGAGCAGGACGTGCAGCGCGTGGGGCACCGCTACACCGTCCAGGACCTCGAGCGGGTGGGTCGCGATCTCGAGCGGATGGTGCTCGCACGGGCGGTCCGCAGCGAGCTCGATGACCGCGTGCTGGTGTACGAGGGACGCACGATCGTCTTCTAATGAGCAACGGTTGACCGGCGGGCGAGGCGAGTCTGTGAGAATGCCGGTCGTGGACTTCGACCTCTCTCCCGACCATGAGCTGATCAGGCGCACGGTCAGGGAATTCGCCGAGGGCGAGGTGGCGCCCGTGGCGGAGGAGCTTGACCGCACGAAGTCCTTCCCCTACGACATCGTGGCGCAGTTGGGCAAGCTGAACCTGATGGGCATCCCGTTCCCCGAGGAGTACGGCGGTGGCGGTGGCGACACGCTGGCGTATGCGCTCGCGGTGGAGGAGCTCACGCGGGTGGATTCCTCGGTGGCGATCACGCTGTGCGCGCACACCTCGCTGGGAACGCAGCCGATCTACCTCTTTGGCTCAGAGAAACAGAAGCGCGAGTGGATGCCGCGGCTGTGCTCGGGTGAACGGCTGGGCGCATTTGGATTGACCGAGCCGGAGGCAGGCTCGGACGCGGGCAACACGCGCACCCGCGCGCGCCTGCAGAACGGCGAATGGGTGATCGACGGCACCAAGCAGTTCATCACCAACGCCGGCACTGACATATCAGGGATGGTGTGCATCACAGCCGTCACCGGTGAGACAGCTGGCGAGGGCGCCAACGGTGGCGCGGGCAAGGAGATCTCGAACATCATCGTGGCCAACGGCACGGCCGGGTACGAGCAGGGTGAGCCGTACCGCAAGATGGGCTGGAACGCGTCAGACACACGCCCGCTGAGCTTCAGTGACTGCCATGTGCCAGAGGAAAACCTGCTGGGCCCGCGGGGCGCGGGCTTCAAGCAGTTCCTGCACATCCTCGACATCGGGCGCATCGGTGTGGCAGCGATGGGTGTAGGGCTCGCGCAGGGGGCGCTGGATGAGGCGCTCAAGTACGCGAAAGAGCGCAAGGCGTTCGGAAAGTCGATCTCGAAGTTCCAGGCGATCCAAGGAAAGCTGGCGGACATGTCCACGGAGATCGCGGCAGCGCGCCTACTCGTCTACAAGGCAGCCCGAGAGAAGGACGCAAAACGTAACTTCACGCTGACGGCGGCTCAGGCAAAGCTGAAGACCGGCCGCCTGGCGGTGCGCTGTGCGGAGGAGGCGGTGCAGATCCACGGTGGCTACGGCTTCATCGAGGAGTACCCCGTGTGCCGCTTCTACCGCGACGCCAAGATCCTCACGATCGGCGAGGGCACCGACGAGATCCAGCAGATGGTCATCGCGCGTGCGCTTGGCGCGTAGCGCTCAGCGCGGCGCTTAGTCCACGCGGCGCTTAAGGCCCAATATGCCGCGACCACAGCCCGTTCATACGGCGTGCACACGTGCCCGAGTGCGTGTCGCGTCAAGCAGGCGCGTGATGTCGCT
>Ga0210383_10004639_pt1 | contig 12145 bp, 8 predicted proteins | sample IncBWC14OmetaG_FD_160072 | JGI IMG/M metagenome (GOLD analysis project Ga0210383, IMG submission 160072) | Forest soil microbial communities from Barre Woods Harvard Forest LTER site, Petersham, Massachusetts, United States - Inc-BW-C-14-O ...
GACAATATCGTCAAAGTCGAGGCCGACGACTTGCCTTATAACGACGTAGGGGCGTGGACTGAGGCGAAGCACCGGTTGGTGGCATACTACGCGGCGCTGTTTTCAGCAGCGATGAAGGACAAATGGGAGAAACGAATCTACATCGAGCTGTACGCTGGGGCCGGTTACAGCCGGATTCGAGACACGGAAAGAATTATCGCAGGATCTCCGATCCAGGCCCTCGCCCTTAAGGTTCCATTTGACAAATACATATTCTGCGAACGGGATCCCGAGAAACTAGCCGCGTTGCGAAAGCGCGTCATGCGTCACGCCCCTTCCGCAGACGTCGCTTTCATCCCAGAAGATTGCGACAGGGGTGCCAATAAGATCTCTGCAGCGATTCCTCAGCATTCAAAGAACCACAAAGTTATCAGCTTGTGCTTCGTTGACCCCAACGATATCGGCATTCGATTCTCAACGCTCCAGACCCTCGGGTCGAAGTATGTCGATTTTATTGCGTTGCTCGCGCTTTATATGGATGCCCTCCGCGCCGAACAGCACTACATGAAGAATCCATCAAAGATCGATCAATTATTGGGGGCGACATCGTGGCTAGATCGGTGGACAACTGCCAAACAGATGGGGGCAGAGTTCCCGCGCTTCCTGGCTGAGGAGTTCGCCGCCAGCATGGCGACCATGAAATATATTCCTCCGCCGTTTTATTCAATGCGCAAAATCTTTCTTTACGAAAAAACCTACCCTCTTTATGCAGTCGGATTGTTCTCGCGTCACCCGCTGGCTTATGAACTTTGGGATAAGGCGCTCAAGGGCAGCGACGACCAACGGGACTTATTCTAAAGAGCATGTCACTCAACTCCCATATCGAATGGACCGACGCGACCTGGAACCCCGTTCGCGGCTGCACGAAGATCAGCCCTGGATGCAAGCACTGCTATGCCGAGACTTTCGCGGAACGGTTTCGCGGCGTGAAAGGGCATCCTTACGAGCAGGGGTTTGATCTTCGCTTGGTTCCCGAGAAGCTGACTGAGCCTTTTGCCTGGCGGTCACCCAAGCTGGTTTTCGTCAATTCGATGAGCGACTTGTTTCAGCCCGGAGTTCCAGACGCCTACACCGAAACCGTCTCGCGGGTGATGGCGACGGCCGATTGGCACACATATCAAGTATTGACCAAGCGATCGGAAAGACTGCAAGAGCTGCTCAGCGGCAGACTGCGGTTCGCGGCGAAGAAAGAAAACATCTGGTGGGGTGTGAGCGTCGAAGACCGGAAATACGGATTACCCAGAATCGATCATCTTCGTCAGGCCCCGGCGCGAGTTCGCTTTCTTTCGATCGAACCGTTGCTCGAAAACCTCGGGGAAATCGATCTGACTGGCATCGCGTGGGTGATCGTTGGGGGCGAGAGCGGTCCTGGCGCGCGTCCGATGAAGAAGGAGTGGGTCATCTCCATTCGCCGACAGTGCAGAGATCAGGGAGTGCCTTTCTTCTTCAAACAATGGGGCGGCGTGAGGAAAAAACAGATGGGCAGATTATTGGATAATCGAACTTACGACGAATATCCGACCCGCGTCAGCAGGCCCGTGCCTGAAAGAGCGGAGTGCATTGCCTTCGCTGAAGAGTTTGGGAGGAGTTTCGAGGCTAGGTCTTTCCAGCTGTCGTGACGCTTCGCGCAAACACTAAGAGTCCCGAGGTGGTGTTGAGCTCATTCGTCTCGGCCAGTAGCTCGCGTTAGACCCTTGCTGACCTGACATAGTTGCTATCCTTGCGGACTGCAATTACCGATCCTTGCTTGGGCTCCGGGCTTACCGCCAACCGGAAAAACCTGCTCAACGCCTCGGGACTCTATCCTGCCTTTGACGTGATGTTCTTGTTCGCCTCGACCAGCGCTTTGCTATAGACCCTTGCTTGCCCTCTCTACTTTTCATCTTGCGATGCCGCAGAGTGACTTCGCTTGAGTCCCGGACGCCGCACCAACCGGATAAACTTAGAACGTGTCAAAGAGCGATTATGTTTTTACTCTTCCTGTTTTGGGAGTCAACGAAAAATGCGGAAATGTATCTGCTTTGAATGCAGTCAAGTGCAGCTGCTCCACAAGCCGGTGACCGGATTTGGTGCAAGCGTGAATTGAACTTTCAAAACGTCGTACCCACGTTCACTGTTTCAACTGCATGAAACGCGGCCCCGGTGATTTCGAAACCACAAGTCTCGCCTAATCGCGAATGTGGAAAATAAGGCGGAATCCTTATTGAGAGCGGAGTTCGGAGATTCCAGAAAACGCGCACAAGAAAAAGCCGCCAGCGTAGACACGCTGACGGCTCGACTTCAATTTACCTCACTCACTTCTGCTTCGGAGGTGGAATCAGCCTCGACGGAGGAATTTGGACATGGCCTTCGTCGTCGTAGTAAAACTTCATTTCGTGGTCCGACTTTGCGCCGGGGACGGGCTTCTCGCCCATCGAACTGACCCTCGGTTCGCCGGGCGCGGCGAGTAGCGGTTCTTTCGTTGTATACGCAGCCTCGTTCAAGAGACTGCCAGTCGGAGCCTTCGCCACCATAAATATGCCGCGTGGGGCGCCATTGGTATAAGTCACGCCGATGTAGTCTGCGACCATATAGCCCCCGTCAGAAACCGGCAGCCAGGTTAACTTCATCGGGCCAGCCAGTTGCTTTCCCTTGGTCCAGGTTTTGCCGCCGTTTTCGGAGGTGACAAAACCCACGTCCAGCGTGCAGGAATTGTTACAAGCCGAAACCGGATAGTAGTAATAAACGACAGTCAGGTGAGCGCTGCTCCCGGAAGTGGTTGGATCAGCGCCGATGCCTGCAATGAAATGGTCTACGGTGCTCTTGACCGGGTCGATCGGAATGCGGCTAGCGGCGCTCCATTTCTTGCCATCGGTGGAGCTGCTCATCACGATGTCATTCGAGCTGCAGCCGGTGCGGAAGCGGCAATCCCACCACACCACATAAACCTTTCCGGCGCCATCAATCGCGGCGGATGGCAAATCGGCAAAGCTTCGGAAGTTGCCGTCTTCCCCGTGGCTGTCGACGGACGAAATGACCACCGTTGAGCTCCAGGTTTTGCCTCCGTCAGTCGATTGAAAAGCGTCGATACCGCCGCCGGAGAACGGCACGATGACTGTGCCATTCGGTTGAACCACGGGCTCGCCACCGAGCCCGCCGGCGTGGTCGGCCGATGGTATTCCCGGGCTCCAGGTGAGTCCACCGTCGTGGGACGTGCTCATCAGGACGTCCCCACTGCCGTACGCTTGATCCCATTCCGTATAGCAATTGCCGTAATACGGGCTCGTGGGCGTGTTGTCGCAAGTAGTCCAGTTCTTATCGTCGAGATGGGTTCCATCGATGATGATCGGCTTTCCCCAATGGAGTCCGTCTGGAGAGCGGCTGACAGCGACGTCTCCGATAGTTCCCGAGTTCTCCTGCTGCGAGAGTGGAAGCGTCGAGATCAACCATTGTTTGTGCTTGGCGTCGTAGGCAACGGACGGATCCGCCGCCCAGCCATACGGTCCATTTTTGTATTTGTCAGTCAGCGCAGGCAGAAGGCCGTAGGTCCAGGTTTTGCCGTTGTCGGTAGAGGTGGACCACCCTATGTCACCGCTGCCCCATCCGACCGTCCCTGGTACGCGGGCGACGTGGAATGTGCCCACGATGGTATTTCCCCAGGAGAAGAAGTCCGGCTCAACTTCCGTCTTATGCACACTGTCGGTATTGTGCAGCGTATCGTTGCTCATTTTCACCAGAGTGAATTGGGCGTGCGCCGGAGCTACCAGCAGTATGGAGATCGCAGCCGCGAGCACTGCCGTAAGGAATACAAACGTGTTTCGATTCATCAGATTTTCCTTATAGGTAGAGTTTTCGATGTCCCTTGATCCTCCGCCAGTTTCGTACTACTTCGTCGGAGGTTCGGCGGGACCCTCTCTCTCTTCACCCTGCGACCGCGGGAATGGCCGATCGGCATGTACATTGGGGATGCGTTTCTCGCCTTGTGAACTGAAACGAGGCTCGTCGGCCGAGGCCTCGAGCGGTTGCTTGGTGGTGTAGGCAGCCTCGTTGAAGAGTCCATCTGCCGGCGCCTTGGCGATCATGAAAACTCCAAATGCCTTGCCGCTCACGAACGAGGACGAGAGATAGTCGGCCAACATCGGGCCGTTCTGCGAATTCGGCAGCCAGCTTATCTTCATTGGGCCCGCGAGATTTTTCCCCGCAGTCCAAGTCTTGCCTCCGTCATCGGAAACAGAGAAGCCCACGTGGATCTGGCAGGTAGAATCGGTGCAGTTGGCCTGCGGGTAATAATAGTAAGTGGTCGCCAGGTGACCAGTTTTGCCGGAGCTGTCACGATCTACCGCCAACCCAGGGATGAAATGGTCCACCGTGCTGGTGAGGGGATCGATGGGAATGCGGGCGGGTTTGGTCCACTTCGTTCCATTAGTCGAACTGACGATCACGAGATCGTTGGTGCCGCAGTTTTTGCGGAAGCTGCAATCGGACCACACAATGAAAATCTTCCCCGACTTGTCGATGCCGGTCGACGGGAAAGGCAATCCGACGCTTCGCAGGCTGCTGTTCCCCTGGAAGGTGTTGACCCCGGCAACGGTGAAGCTGCGACCCCAACTGGAGCCGCCGTTGGTCGAAACAAAAGCCTGCATGGCATTGCCCAGGAAAGGCACGACCACTGTGCCGTTGGGCATGACGAGCGGTTCTGCACCTGAGCCGAATGCGTCGTCCGCGGACGCCTTAGCGGTTCCCCAAGTCAACCCACCATCTGTGGACGTGCTCATCATGACTTCGGGCGTGTCCCATTCCGAATAGCAATTGCCGTAGAACGGACTCTTGGCGTTGTTGTCGCAGGTAATCCAGTTCTTGTCGTCTCCGCCGCTGCTGTCCACCAAAATTGGCTTGCCCCAGTGCAAACCGTCCGTGGAGCGGCTGACCGCGACGTTATCTCCCTGGTTGCCGATCGGCAGGCTCGAAATCAACCAGACGCCATGTTTTGCGTCATACACGATCGACGCGTCGCTTGCCGCAGAGTTGCTGCCATGTTTGTAGTTAACGGTCAGTCCCGGAAGGTATCCGTAAGTCCAAGTCGTGCCGCTGTCGGTAGAAGTGGCGAAACCGAGGTCGGCGCCGCCGCCATCGGCAACGCGCGCCACTTGAAATGCGGCGACCATGGTCGTTCCCCAGGAGTAGCTGTCGGGTTCAACTTCAGTTTTGTGCTGGCTGCTGGAGTTATGGAAGCTGTCCGTGCTGATCTTGACCAGGGTGAATTGCGCTTGAACTGGCGCAGCCATGGCGAGGAAAATCGCAAACATCAGGATTGGGGCGCAAAAAGCGGACCTGTTCTTACGGCTAGGCAAAATGACGGAAGTTCGATTCATCGGATTGTCCTTAGTTTTTAGGGGCTGCGAGTGTGGTTCTCGCGACTCCGTTGTGACGCTAAATGGGGAGAGCATTTCCGGCAGCAACGAGGCGCAATAGTAGTTCAAGCGTCGGGCGAAGATACATCGAGCATTCGGGGGCTGTCAATGTGCATGATTTTTCATACTCTGCGATATTCAAAACCGGCTATCTCTGGGTTCTCTGCGGCCGCTCTCAACTGCCGCTTCGATTTAAAGTTCTCGGTTTCGGCAAAAGTCTTAAATCGCAGAGGACATCGGCAGACCCCACCGCGGACGCGCAGTGTCTTGTTTAGTCACTTAGCAGGCCGAATTCCGGACACTACAATCGCTCCCAGAGGGAATCTATATGACTATCTTCAACGAAGGCCGGGGCAAGATCATCGACGCCGATTCGAACCCGATCTTCCGCCTGCTCGGGTTGGGCATCGCGGGACTGATTCTCGTGATCCTGGTCTTCAACTGCGTGGCCAGGGTTGAATCGGGCAATGTGGGCGTGCTGACGCTTTTTGGACGCGTGACTGGAGAAGTGCTCCCTGAAGGAATCCATCTGGTGAGTCCGTTCAAGACTAACAACGAGATGTCGATTCGTACCCAGGAAATCAAGGAGTCAGCCAGCGTACCCTCGAGCGAAGGCCTGGTCATGAACCTCGACACCTCGCTGATCTTTCACGTGGACCCGGCCAAGGCCTCGGACGTTTACCAGAAGATCGGACCCAATTATCAGGCGGTGTTGATCGAGCCCAATCTGCGGGCAGCAATTCGCGAAGCCACGGCTTCGCACAGCGCCAACGCGCTCTACACCGGCGAACGCGAAATGGTGGCCAAGCAGATTTTCGACCAGCTTGCCGGGCTGCTGGGCCAACGCGGCTTCGTTGTGGAAAGCATTTTGCTGCGCGATATACAACTTCCGGCAACGCTTAAGTCCTCGATCGAAGCCAAGCAGCAGGCCGAACAGGAGGCTCTCGCCATGAGCTTCCGGTTGCAGAAAGAGACCCAAGAGGCGCAGCGCAAGCGCATTGAGGCAGGGGGCATACGGGACTTCCAGCAGATCGTGGCGCAAGGCATCAGTCCTCAACTTCTCGAGTGGAAGGGCATCGAAGCCACTGAGAGTCTGGCTAAGAGTTCGAACAGCAAGGTCGTAGTGATTGGAAACAATAAGAACGGTCTGCCCTTGATTCTAGGACAGTAAATCATTCGGATGGATGGTCTTAGCATGCAAGGCAGAGAATGGAAGCCGCGCCAGTCGCGGTCCGGCGTCATCCTTTGTCCTTGACAGGGCGTGCCCCTTAGGGCACATTTACGGGTAACTTTTGCCCGTCGAGCCCTACTTCCTCAGCCTGGAAGAACTTTGACAGACGGAGCCAACGTCCCGGGGGATTTAAATGAAAGTCATTGATGCGATTCTCCTTCTGCTGGTTTTTTTGGGTCCAACAGCGGCATTTGCTCAGGCACGGCGCGATCATCACACTATTCAGAATGTGGTGATAATTTTTCAGGAAAATCGCACGCCCGACAATCTGTTTGGGAGCAATCCATACTTTCTGCCAGGCGTAGACATCGCAACCAGTGGGGTAAATTCGATGGGTCAGCAAATTCCATTGACGCCCGTACCACTGGCGAACAACTACGATCTGAGTCACGCCCACATGGCGTTCGTGAACATGTACGACAACGGGAAGATGGATGGAGCGAACAAAGTCGCGGTGAGTTGCGCTGTGGGCGCGCAGAATTGTCCGCCTGCCAATCCCCAGTTCAAGTATGTAGACAATTCAACCGGGAACCTTGACCCTTACTTTCAGCTGGCGGAGCAGTATACGTTCGGGGATCGAATGTTTCAGACCAATCAGGGACCCAGCTTCCCCGCCCATCAATTTATTATTTCCGGAACTTCGGCGCCCAGCTCAGACAGCGATTTGTTCGCTGCAGAAAATCCGGCTGGCATCTCGAATGCTGGTAGCGACACCGGGTGCACGGCTCCTTCGAATGAATTCGTCAAGATGATCGATCCCAGCGGCAGCGAGTCGAGCGAGATGTATCCGTGCTTCGACCATCGGACCCTGAATGACTATCTCGACTTCAGAGGAATCAGTTGGCGGTATTACACACCATCGGCTGGGTCTATTTGGACTGGGCCCAACGCAATTTATCATTTGCGTTTCGGCTCGGACTGGGACAACAACGTCGTCTTGAATCCGCCGCAGGTGTTGACCGACATCGCCAACGGTCAACTGGCCAATGTCAGCTGGGTAATTCCGGCGGGACAAGAATCAGACCATGCCAGGGGCAACAAAGGGTTGGGGCCTTCCTGGGTTGCGTCGATTGTGAATGCGATTGGCAACAGTCAATATTGGGACAACACCGTCATTCTCATTACGTGGGACGACTGGGGAGGTTGGTATGACCACGTGGCGCCGAGCATCATCAATTCGTACGAATATGGTTTTCGCGTCCCGCTGATTGTCGTCTCTCCTTACGCGAAGCAAGGGTATGTTTCTCATGTCACCCACGATTTTGGGAGCATTCTCAAGTTCATCGAAGAGGTTTACCAACTGCCCTCGCTCGGATATGCAGACGAACACGCCGACGATCTATCAGATTGTTTTGATTTTCACCGGCACAATCGTTTCAAAACGATTCGCGCAAAGCACGACGCGACATTCTTCCTGAATGACAAGACAGCGCCGACCGACCCAGACGACGACTAGCGGCCCATAAGGCTCAGCGATCCGATCCTGAGCGCACGAGGGCATATCCGCCCTGCTAGGATATGCCTCGTGCCTCCGCTGCTCGATGTCCGGCGTCTCTCTGTGGAATTTCCCCTCCACCGCTCGCATTCCAATTCGCCCGCAGTTCGAGACCTGAGCCTGACCATCGCTCCCCGCGAGGTTCTCGGGCTGGTCGGCGAATCTGGCTCGGGAAAATCTGTGACTTCGCTTGCCTTGATGAGGTTGCTGCCTCCGCAGGCGCGGGTTGCTGGGGAAATCCTGATTGCAAACGGGAACGGCTCAGCGCAAGATGTGCTGCGCCTTCCGGACGAAGAAATGCGAGTCCTGCGCGGATCGCAAATGGCCATGATTTTCCAGGAGCCCATGACCGCGTTGAACCCGGTGATGCGGGTGGGGGAACAGATCGCGGAGGCCGTGTCGGTGCACGCGCAAGTCACGAAGAAGGATGCTTGGGATCGGGCGGTTGCGGTGATGGAGGATGTAGCGATTCCGAACCCGTCTCTTCGCGCGCGCGATTACCCGTACCAACTCTCCGGAGGAATGCGCCAGCGGGTCATGATTGCCATGGCCGTGGTGAATCGTCCCGCGTTGCTGATTGCCGATGAGCCGACCACTGCACTCGACGTCACGGTGCAGGCGCAGATACTCGAACTTCTCGCCGAATTGCGGGAGAAGTTTGGGTTGGCCATGCTTTTTATTTCTCACGATCTCGCGGTGGTTTCTCAAGTCGCCGACCGCATCGCGGTGATGTACGCCGGCAACCTAGTGGAACTGGGCTCAAAACACGAAATCTTCCGTGCTCCGGCGCATCCCTACACTCGCGGACTTTTGAATGCTGTGCCAACTCTTAAGACGGATCGCACGCGTCCTCTGCAAACCATCGAAGGTACGGTGCCGCCGACGCATGCGGTTCTTCCGGGATGTCCATTCGAGCCACGCTGTGACTTCCGCATACCGGAATGCGCCCTCAGCTTACCTGCGCTGCTGGAGGTGGCTCCGGGTCACTGGGCGCGCTGCCCCGTGGTCAATTCGTGAGTTTGGAGCGGACACTCTTGTCCGCTGCCTTCGCTCGTGATTCCAAACGCCAGAAAAGCCGCGATCTCAAGAGCGGCGAACAAGAGTGTCAAACCAATATGCCTAGTTGGGTCTATAATCGCCGTTTGCCCGGTGACCAGTGCGCGTACTTCTGTTAAGCGATATTCATAGCAATCTCGAAGCTCTTGAAGCCTGCCTGGCGGCAGCCCCAGCTCACGATGTGGTCGTGAATCTGGGCGACATCGTCGGCTATGGAGCGAGTCCAAACGAAGTCATCGAACGCTCGCGGCGGCTGGGAAAGTTTTTCGTCCGCGGCAATCACGACAAAGCCGTGTGCGGCCTGATCGACATAAAAGATTTTAATCCCGTAGCCGCGCTGGCGTCGCAATGGACTCGCGATCAGCTCAGTTGGGAAAATCTGGAATGGCTGCGATCCCTGCCGCAGGGACCAATTCGCATCGACGGACTCGCGGATGCCCAATTTGTACACGGATCGCCGGTCGATGAGGACGAATACGTTGTAACCGTGGGTGACGCAGTGGAACCGCTGATCGTGGCTCCCACGCAAGTCACTTTTTTCGGGCACACTCATCTGCAAGGCAGCTTCACCTTGAATGGCGACCACGTTACGTCCATTCATCCCGCCTACAGGACGGTCGGTCAAGTCGAAAATTCTGAATTTCCCCTCAAGCAGAACGTTCCGTACCTGGTGAATCCTGGTTCCGTCGGGCAGCCCCGCGATGGCGATTGGCGGGCGGGATTCGCTGTTTTCGACTCCGAAGCCCGCATTATTGCCTTCTACCGCGTGCCCTACAATCTGAAGGAAGCACAAGATCGGATTCTCGCTGCCGATCTACCACCGCGTTTGGCAACTCGTCTGGCTGCTGGGAGATGAGTTCTCTGAAACAATCCGAGGAAAACCTGAAATGAAAATGAGCCGTGGGAATCTGATGCGATGTGCGTTCCGGGTTGCTGCAATCGTCGCGGGCTTGGTCCTGGTTGCCGGAGCACAGGGCGCGAGTTCTACGACGAAGAACTTTGATCAAGTCGCGATTTCGCCGGATGGGAATCGCGTTGCGTGGGTGCAGTCATCGGAGAATTCTACGGGAGATGGAAGCGCGGGCTCGGCCATTTACGTGCAGGATTTGCGATCTCCCGGCTCCAAGCCGAAACGCATCTCTGCCAGCAGCGAGGCTCACGCCGCAAATGAGGATACGATCGTCTGGTCGCCGGACAGCAAGCATCTGGTTTTTCTTTCCGACGTCGAAGGCGAGGGGCAAGCGAATTTTTACCTCGCGTCCGCCGATGGTGGAACCGCACGCAAGCTGACCAACCTCAAGGGCTACCTGTCGGACCCTGCGTGGTCGCCCGATGAAAAGACGCTGGCATTTTTGTTCACGGAAAATGCGCCTCGCGCGGCTGGTCCGCTGATGCCGATGGTGCCCGAGACCGGTGTCATCGACCAGAAAGTTTACGAACAGCGGCTCACGCTAGTCGACCTGGCGTCAGGGAAAGTCCGCCAGCTTTCGCCGGCGGATATGTACGTGTACCAGTACGATTGGTCGCCGGATGGCAAGACGTTCGCGACCATTGCCGCGCACGGCGCCGGGGACTCCAATTGGTATGTCGCCGAGATCTACACGATCGGTGCGGAAAGCGGTGAACTGAAGCCGGTTTACAAACCTTCATTGCAGATCGCAGTGCCGCGCTGGTCGCCCGACGGCAAAACCATCGCCTTCATTGGGGGATTAATGAGCGACGAGGGCTCGATCGGCGGCGATATTTTTACCGTGTCCGCCAGCGGCGGTGAAGCTCGCGACGTGACGCCGGGAATTGCCGCGTCGCCGTCGTGGCTATACTGGGAATCGGCAAGCAAGATTCTTTTTACCGAAAATATTGACGGTCAAGCCGGAATCTCCCGGCTCGATCTGTCAAACGGCCAGGTTTCTCCGGTGTGGACCGGTCGAGAAGTGATCTCGACAGCAGTCGATGGTGTAACCGCTGTTTCGCTTGCCGCCGATCACCAAACGTCGGCGGTGATTCTTAATTCGTCCGCGAATCCGCCCGAAATCTGGGCAGGTCCGCTCGGCGCATGGAAGCAGATCACTCGCATCAATGACACTGTCCACCCTTCATGGGGCCAGGTGAAAAGTCTGCATTGGTCAAGTGGAGATTGGAAGATTCAGGGCTGGCTGATGTACCCCGCGAACTACGACGCCAGCAAACGCTATCCTATGGTCGTCGTGGTGCACGGTGGTCCGGCTGTAGTTGAACATGCCGGATGGCCCGGAGCTTTCTTCAACATCTACGACCTCTCGACGCACGGATACTTCGTGCTGCTTCCAAACCCACGCGGCAGCTATGGGCAAGGAGAAAAGTTCACCGCGGCCAACGTCAAGGATTTCGGGTACGGAGATTTCCAGGACATTTTGGCGGGCGTGGACGAAGTGGTGAAGACGCTGCCGGTGGATAACGATCGCATCGGCATTACCGGCTGGAGCTACGGCGGCTACATGACTATGTGGGCAGTGACTCAGACCAACCGCTTCCGCGCGGCCGTGGCCGGGGCCGGACTCGCCAATTGGCAAAGCTACTACGGACAAAACGATATTGACGAATGGATGCCCCCCTATTTCGGAGCAAACGTCTACGACGATCCCGCGGTCTACGCTAAGAGCGCGCCGATCACATTTATTAAGAACGTCAAGACGCCCACTCTCATGCTGGTCGGCCAGTACGACGGCGAATGCCCGATGCCGCAATCCCGCGAATTCTGGCACGCGCTGAAAACTTTAGGAGTGGAAACGCAGCTGGTAATTTATCCCGGCGAAGGCCACGTATTCCTCCAGGCTGACCACCGGCGCGATGTAATCGAGCGCCTAACTGCGTGGTTCGACCACTATTTGAAATGAAAGAATTGTGTGGTGAGGAGCGACTTGCCGGTCGGTGTAAACTCTCCCCATGCCCTCGTAT
>Ga0210383_10004642_pt1 | contig 12144 bp, 13 predicted proteins | sample IncBWC14OmetaG_FD_160072 | JGI IMG/M metagenome (GOLD analysis project Ga0210383, IMG submission 160072) | Forest soil microbial communities from Barre Woods Harvard Forest LTER site, Petersham, Massachusetts, United States - Inc-BW-C-14-O ...
CTCGTTGAGGTAGACAGCCCCTTGCAGCGAGTCGGCGAGCGCAGGCTCGATCTGATGCAATGGCGCGAGGAGGGAATGACTTGCCAGGAAATCGGCGCCCAGCAGTGCGTGTTCCGGCGACGGAAACATGATCGTGCCTCGATTGAGCAGGTCGACTTTCATTCCTGATTCGAGTTCCAACTCGTAGGCGAACTCGGGATACATTTTTGCGCTGGGTGTGGCCAGCGGTTGCAGAGCAGCGGGAGTTTCGAGAGGGCAGTCGACCAGCATGCCGCCGGCGGCGTGGGAGGCTTCGCGGCCGGGTTCTCCGCGCTCGACGATGAGGACGGTGGCGCCGCGCTTGCGGAGGGCGATGGAGAGCGAGAGGCCGATGATGCCTCCCCCGATGATGATTACGTCCCAGGTCTTCACCGTGGCATTGTAAAAGAGCGTGGGCGGGAACGGTCAGTGAGTGACTAGCATGCACCGCGCGGCCGGCGCAGGCGGGAGATCCCTCTCTCCGCCTGAAGAGCGGCTGCGCTCGGGATGACGCCGCTTGGGAGACGAGATTGGGTAGACGCGGGGATGACAGGGAGCGCGTGGGTGCATAAAATGGCTGGCATGAAAAAAATCTTCCTGGCTGGTCTGGTGATCGGGTTGCTGGGGACGGCTAGTGTGGCTTTTGGGCAGCACGATAAGGATGTCGAACCGACGTCGTTCATTTACTTTGTCGTCATCAAGGACGATGGCGGGAAGCCGGTGCGCAATGCCGCCGTGATCATGCATGAGGTGAACCCGAAGGGCAAGCAGGAACGCGGGGGTATGGAGTTGAAAACCGATCTCGATGGGAAAGCGAATTTTGACGGCGTCCCGTACGGCATGCTGCGGGTGCAGGTGCTGGCGCAGGGATTTCAGACGTACGGGGAAGACTATGACATCGAGAAAGACAAGACGGAGATTACGATTAAGCTGAAACGGCCGCAGGGGCAGTATTCGGTGTATGACGATCATCCGAAGGATCCGAACGCGGCACCGAAGACAGATACGCCAGCGCCGGCGGATCCGAACAAGAAGCCGAACTAGGACGGGTCGGCGCATGCGGCTAAAGTGGCTATCGCGTTTGCGGAATCTACGGCGCGGCTGGAAGGCGCGCCCTTTCAAAAGCTATTTCTAAAGGATTGGGGATGCGATGGATTATCTACTGAAGACGGAGCCGTCGACGTATTCGTTTGCGGATTTGCAGCGGGACAAGACCACAATATGGGATGGGGTGTCGAATCCGGTGGCGCTGAAGAATTTGCGCACGATGAAGCCGGGAGAGCGGTTGATTGTTTATCACACGGGCGATGAGAAGAGCGCGGTAGGGACGGCGTCGGTGGTGTCGGTGGATGCTTCGGATGTGAAGAATCCGCAGGTGAAGATTAAAGTTGGCAGGGCTAACGCGAAGCCGGTGACGTTGGCGGAGGCTAAGGCGAATCCGTTGTTTGCGGAGTCTCCTCTGGCGCGGCAGGGGAGGTTGAGCGTGGTGCCGTTGAACGAGGCGCAGTTTAAGTTTCTTGCGGGGGAGTGAAAGTCAAAATCCCCACCCCTTCGGCTTCGCTCAGGGCGGGTTCTAACGTCGCAAAGGGCGCGACGTTAGAATGGGGCACCCTCATTCTACTTAATCCTTCGCTCGATTCTTTGCTCAATCATCTACCCAATCCCTCATGAAAAATCCCCACTTCTCGCGCACAAAACGTGCGAGAAATGGGGCAGCCGCTTCATCTCCGTTACAAACTCTTTAGGCACGGGCGTCGCGGCGGATTAGGGCTGAGTCCAGCAGGTAGCCTAGGCCTAGCGTGAACGGGATGGCGCCGAAGGCGGAGGCGATGAGCGCATCGGGTTCGATTCTTGAGACGATGGTGAAGGCCAGCATGTAGCCGACGGCGCCGGCGATCAGTAAAATTCCGGCGCGGCGGGAGTGGGCCTGCTCGGTCAGATCGGGCTCGATGGGGACGCTTACGCCCCGCTGCATGGCGGCCAGGCGCTCTTCGGTGCGGAGTTTGCGCACGCGGTAGAACGTGTACATTCCTAATACGGCTGTCGGCATGCCGAAAATCATGACGACTGCCGCGAGACCGGTGAGTCCGTCCATGGTAGTTCTCCTTCCTGGTTGCGCTGGTGTGCGCCGTTACTTAAATCGCTTACGATCATAGGTACGGACGGTGTGGCCGGAAAGTTCCGCTGGGCGGGCCAACTTCCGGCGGCGCAGATGCTTCCAAACGAAGGAGTAGCTACTTGGGGGTAGTGCCGGGTCGTCCTCGTGGAGAAAAAATGAAATTGAGAAGCTGGTGTCAGAGGCGGGCGGTGGTGGTGGTCTGCGTGGCTGCGGTGGTGGCTGCCCAGGCGCTCTGGGCGCAGGAAACGAAGGAAAAGGTCACGGTGGACGACGTGGACCGGACCTTCATGGTCCGGCTGCCGAAAGGCTACGACGCGAAACAGCACTATCCGGTGGTGATGCTGCTGCATGGCATGAATCAGGACGCGGAGGATATGGAGCGGTTGACGGGCTTCGATGCGCTGGCCGACAAGGAAGGCGTGATTGCGGTTTATCCCATCGCCTTGCATGGGCGGTGGAATGTGGGGGTTCGGCCGCAGGAGAAGCGGCCTTCGACCATGGGGCCGGGCGGAGGACGCCACCACGGCGGGGGCGGTTATCCGGGCGGTGGTGGGGGCGGCTACCCAGGCGGTGGTGGAGGGGGAGGATATCCGCGAGGCGGGGGACAGCAGCAGCCCCAGAGCCAGCAGCCGGAGGATCGGCGGGAGCCGGCTGCCGATGATGTTGCTTTCTTCAATCAGATGCTCGATCAGCTGGGGACCAAGTTTTCGGTGGATACTTCGCGGATTTATGCGGCGGGGTTGTCGGAAGGCGGTTTCATGACGCTGCGCCTGGGCTGCGCCATTGGCGACCGCCTCGCGGCTGTGGCGGCTGTGGGCGCGGCTATGCCGAAGACTATGATTTGTGTGCCTTCGCGTCCGGTGCCTTTGGTGATGATCAGTGGGACTTCAGATCCGGTGGTGCCTTACGGCGGGGGGACCGAGAAAAACCTGAGCGTGGCTACGGTTTCGGTGGAAGACAGCGCGAAGGCATGGGCGAAGATCGATCGCTGCGGGGAAAAGCCGGAGAAGAGCAAGTTAGCGGCGAATGGGAAGGGCGGGATGGAGACTAAAGTCGATACCTATGATGGCTGCCAACAGGGGGTGCAGGTTGTCCTCTACAGCGTGAAGGGGGCTGGGAATACTTGGCCGGGCGGGGAACAGTACGAGGCGGAGAACGCGATCGGCAAGACTAGCCAGGATTTGAATGCGGATGAAACGATTTGGAAGTTTCTGGGGGCGCGGAAGCTGCCGGCTTCGGAGCAGAAACAGTGAGTTCGCGGCACGAGTTGGAATGCCAGAGTTTGAAATCCCCACTCTAACGTCGCAAAGGGCGCGACGTTAGAATGGGGCACCCGATTCGTCGTTTCCTCGCGATCATGAGGTGATGGATTTTCTTAGCTCGCGGCGGAGGATTTTTCCGGAGGTGGTTTTGGGGACGGCGTCGACGAAGTGGACTTCGCGGGGTTGCTTGTAGTGGGTTAGGCGGTCGGCTACGAAGCTGCAGAGTTCTTGTCCGAGTTTGGGGCTGGTGACGAAACCGTCGCGCAGGGCGATGAAGGCTACGGGAATTTCTCCGGCGGCGGGGTCGCGGCGGCCGACTACGCCGCAATCTTTTACCGCGGGATGTTCGAGCAGCACGGCTTCGACCTCGGCGGGAGCTACGGCGAAGCCGTTGTACTTGATCATTTCCTTGCGGCGGTCGACGACACGGTAGAAACCTTCGCGATCGCGCGTGACGATATCTCCTGACCAGAACCAGCCATCGCGCAGGACTGCGGCGGTGGCCTGCGGTTCCTTCCAATATCCAAGCATGAATTGCGGACCGCGCATGACCAGCTCGCCGGGCTGGTCTGGCGGGGCTTCCGTCATATCTTCTGGAGTGTCGGCGGGGTCGATATCCATATCCAGGTGCGAGAGGACGCGGCAGTCGGTGTCGGCCAGGGGATGGCCGATGGAGTCGGGGCGGTAGAGTTCGGGTTCGAGAAAGCCGACGTGAGTGGCGGGCGAAGCCTCGGTCATGCCGTATCCCTGACATACGAGAATGTTGGTGAGCTGGGTGAAACGGCGGGCGAGATCGGGGGCGAGCGGTGCGGCTCCGGATTTGATCCAGCGGACTTTGTGGTCGCGAGGGAACTGGTTGGCCTCGGCCGCGAGGCAGAGGGCGTTCATGGCGGGCGGGACTAGAGGCATCATGGTGACCGACTCGTCGACCAGGAGCTGGGTGAAAGTTTCCGCGTTGAAGCGGGGGACGAGGACGAGCGTTGCGCCGAGAATCAGCGAAGGATTCAGAACTACATTCAGGCCGTAGATGTGATAGAGCGGGAGGCAGCAGAGGATGGTGTCGGCCGAGCTGAGCGGGGTGGCACGCGGGCCGAGAAACTGATAAGCGTTGGCGACGAGATTGTAGTGCGACAGCATGACTCCCTTGGGCAGTCCGGTGGTGCCGCTGGAGTAGGGAAGCGCACCAAGAGCTTGCTCGGGAGATTGCTCAGGCCGGGGATATACAGCCGTGACTGGGCTGAGCAGATTGGCGAAGGGCTCGGTTCCGGGGGCGGGCTGGCGCGTCGAGTAGACGCGGCGGAGGTTGGGCAATCCCCCGAGGGAAATGCCGTCGATGTTCGCGGCGTCGGTGATGAGGAGGACGGCGCCGGAGTTTTCAAGTTGATAGCGGACCTCGCGTTCGCGGAAAGTTGGGTTGAGGAGAGTGGGAATAGCGCCGGCGAGCTGGATGGCGTGGAACGCGGTGCAGAATTCCCAGGAGTTGGCGAGGAAGATGGCGGCGACTTCGCCGGGCTTGAGGCCGGTGGCGATCAGGCCGCGGGCGAGGGATTCGACGGTGTCTCCGTATTCGGCGTAGGTGAGGCGGCGACCGCTGGAGGCGTCTACCAGCGCGGTCTTCGACGCGTGACGGCGGCAGGAGTCGAGTACGATTTCGTGCATGAACAGGTTGTGGGGATCCGCGTAGAGTTGAGTGCGCAATATCGCAGGAGACATGCCGGGGGAGATTGTACTGGAGATTGCACCGGAACGATGCGCACGGCCGCGAAAACCGGCCTAGCTGGCCAGCTTGCGCAGAAACTCCTGTTCATCCATGTGGTACTTGAAGGCTTTGCGGCCATCGATGAAGACGACGGGGACTTCGTCGTTGTACTGGCGGCGGAGATCGGAGTCGGAGTCGACGTCGATGTCTTGCCAGGTGAAGCCGCCACGGCGGGAGAGCTTCGACAGGCTCTCTTTCACGACTTCACACAGGTGGCATCCCTTGCGGGAATAGACCACGACGCTGCGGGAATCAGGCATGCTGGATTCTAGCGCGGAGAACGCACTGTTTTCCAGCGGCAAAGCGGAGGGGGTAGAATCCCTGCATGCCAAGCGATAAGAAGGACCTTGGGTTAAAACCTCTTCATGGGAAGACTGCGCTGATCACTGGTGCGGCGCGGCGGTTGGGACGTGCGTCGGCGCTGGCGCTGGCGCGCGCGGGCGCGGATGTGGCCATTACCTTCAGGAACTCGGCGCAGGAAGCGCAGGACACCGTGGTGGACTTGTCCGGATTCGGAGTGCGGGCGTTCGCGCTGCGCTGCGATGTGACCGACGAAGCCAGCGTGCGGGGGATGATGAAGGAGGCGGGGCGCGAGCTGGGTCGCATCGACATTCTGGTAAACAATGCCGGGAATTACGAGACTGCGGACTTTGAGAAGTTGACGGTGCAGCAATGGGATGCGATTTTTGCGTCGAACACGCGGGGGCCGTTTCTGGTCTCGCGCGAGGCGCTGAAGTGGATGCGGCGCAAGCGCGGCAAGGGCCCGGACAAGATAGAGGCGAAGATCATCAATATGGGATCGCTTGGCGGGCTGCGGCCGTGGGCGACGCACGCGCATTATTGCTCGTCGAAGGCGGCGCTGCACATGCTGACTAAAGTTATGGCGAAGGCCCTGGCGCCGGAGATTGCGGTGAACGCGGTGGCTCCGGGGATGATCGATTTGGGTGAGAAGTCGGCGGCGGCGTTCATGCGGCGCATGGCGAAGCAGACGCCGATGCGGAGAAATGGGAGCGGGGAGGAGATCGCGGAGGCGGTGCTGTTCTTTGCGACCGCCCCGCAGTTTATTACGGGGCAGATTTTGGCGGTGGACGGGGGGTTGGGGCTCTAGCGACGGAGTGCATCAGGGGCTAAAGCCCGCGTCCCTTATTGGCCCTGGGCGGCACGACTAGAAGTCGTGCCCTGCCCGGTTTCTCTGCAGAGCCAATCTGAACTTCGGAGATCCGCTGGCGATCTGCGCCTCGTCCGAGTCTTTACCTCGCCGATCTATACTTCGCCGATCTATGCCTCGTCGATCTATGCCTCGGCCGAGGTTGGGTCGATGACCAGCTTGACTTCGGAGACGCGGTTGGCGGGGAATCCGCCTTGCTTGGCGTGCTCGCGCACCATCTCTTCGTTGGGGGCGATGTAGACGCAGTAGATTTTGTCTTGCGTGACGTAGCTGTGCAGCCACTGGATTTGCGGACCGAGGTGGTTCAGGACGCTGCAGGATTTCTGCGAGATGGCGATGACCTGGTCGGGAGTTACATCGCCGACGTTCGGGATGTCGCGCTCGATGACGTACTTGGGCATGTCTTGCTCTCCGTGATGGCGAGGCTGGAGTTCATGCCTCGACTTGTACCGAGGAGGAATTCTAGGCGATGACGCGGAAAATAGCCATCGCTTGGCAGGCGCGATATATTTGAAGCCAATGAAGAAGACGAAATCGAAGGGCAATGCTTCTGTGCGCGCCGGGGTTCCACGCGTGGCTGTGGCCATTATGGCTGCGGGCAAGGGAACCAGGCTCAAATCGCAACTACCTAAAGTGTTGCATGAAGTCGGGGGAAAGCCGCTGCTGGAGCATGTGATTCGTGCGGCGGTGCGTATTGTTCCGGCCGAGGATGTGTACGCGATCATCGGGCATGAAGCTGAGCGGGTGCGGGCGGCGGTTGCGCATACTGGGGTCAACTTTGTGTTGCAGGCCGAGCAGCGGGGTACGGGGCACGCGGTCATGGTCGCGGGCGAAGCGCTGGCGGGATATGACCACGTCATCGTGCTGTCGGGGGATGCTCCGCTGATTACAGCGGAGACGATTGAGCGGCTGCGCGATTTTCATCTACAGGAGCGGGCGGCGATGACGCTGCTGAGCGCGGATTTGGGAAATCCCACCGGATATGGGCGGGTGGTACGGAAGAGTGCGCGCAGCGCCGAGGTGCAGGCCATTGTGGAAGAGAAGGCGGCGACGCTGGCGCAGAAAAGGATTCGTGAGATTAATTCTGGGTTCTATGTTTTTGCGGTGAAGGAGCTCTACGGGAATATCGGGAAACTTTCGACCGCCAATGCCCATGGTGAGTATTACCTGACGGACATGGCTGGGGTGCTCGGTAAGGCGCGACAACGCGTGGTGGCGTGGAAGACCGCGAACGCCAGCGAAGTGCTGGGAGGAAATACGCGGGCGGAACTGGCGGATATCGACGAGAAGATGCGGCTGGCGAAGTGCCGGCAGTTGATGGCGGATGGGGTGACGGTGTTTTATCCGGCGACGTGCGTGATTGATGCTGATGTGGAGATTGCGTCCGATACTGTAATTGAGCCCTACGTGCAGTTGCTGGGGAAGACGCGGATTGGCTCGGGGTGCAGGGTGCGGTCGTATTCCGTAATTCTCAATTCTGAGATCGGGGATGGGGTGATGGTGCGTCCGGGATGCGTGATGGAAGGTGCGCGGATCAGCGCCGGGGCCGTGCTGGGACCGTATTCGCATCTGCGTCCGGGAAGTGAAATTGGAGAAGGCGCGCATGTGGGGAATTTTGTCGAGACTAAAAAGATCAAGCTGGGCAAGGGATCGAAGGCGAATCATCTGACGTATCTGGGAGACGCCGAGATCGGCGCGGGTGTGAACATTGGCGCGGGAACGATCACCTGCAATTATGACGGGGTGAACAAGCACACTACCGTCATTGAAGATGGAGTGTTCATCGGCAGCGACAGTACGCTGGTGGCGCCGGTGCGGGTGGGCAAGGGCGCGTATGTGGGTGCGGCGTCATGCATTACTGCGGATGTTCCGGAGGATGCGCTGGCGGTTGGGCGGGCCCGGCAGATTGTGAAGGAGGGGTGGGCGCGGGTGAAACGGGCGGCACGAGGGAAGAAATAACGGTAGAGATCCTTCGACTGCGCAGGTGCTTCGCTTTGCGAAGCACCTGCTACGCTCAGGACGACAGGGTTATTTAGTGCGTGACGGCTGCGAACAAGTCTGAGTGCATGAGCGACTGGAACTGCTGGTCGCTGGCCTTGAAGTGGACCGTGATATTCGAGCCGTCGGAGTCGACGGTGGTGTTCTCGACCGCGATCTTCTCGGCGGGCGTGGCGCTCATCTTCTTTAGCATGATGCCGGCTTTGATAAAGTTGGACGCGGTACCGGCGGTGCCGGAGTCGGAGGTGACCACCGTGAGATCGAAGTTCACGCCGCTCGTGAAATTCATGGTGTAGCGCGAGCCTAACAGGTGCTTCTTCACGGTGTCGAAATCGGCGACTTTCGAGGCGTCGCCCATGGCGGAGTGCATCATGTTCTGCGTGCCGCCCTGGTCGAGGATGCTCCAGACGGGTTCGGAGTCCACGCTGGACATCATGTCGGCCATGTCGCCGTTGGTGTCGAGGCTTAGAACGGATCCGTCGCGAGTGTCGAGCGCGACGCGGATCGCGGTGGAGTCGCCGAACAGCAGCGTGCTGTCATCGAGGAAGCTCATGACGAAGCCGCCGTCCATGGGATAAATGTCGGACGTGCCGTACTTCTTGGGCACGTATTTCTGCAGCTTCATTTTTTTCAATACAGCCTTCATGTTGAACGAGCCGGCGGCCACGCCGACGGTCTTCACACCCTGCTTGCCGGCGCGGAACGAGGCGAAGGCGAGGGTGTCGATATCTTTGTCGGGATCGAGGCCGATGCCTTTGAGGGCAGCCTCAAACTGCTTGATGTTGTCGGGCATCAGTTGCTGCTTCAGAGCCATCGCGGTGGGCGAATCTTTGATGGCGCGGTAGTCCACCGAGATGAGTTGCAACAGATCGGCTGGAATAGAGGCTCGGGCAGACGATGCCAGGGGCATGGCGTTGGCCATGGACACCAGCAGGAGAGAAGCCAGGGTAATCGTTAAAACTTTCACAGCAAAGAGTTTCATAGCGCCTCGAATTCAGAAAAACATTAGGGTCGCATGCACTTTTGGTTGGATGCGCGTTCAACCCTTGCAGTAAGTAGATCGCTTCATTCTATTTTACTTGCAATCTGGATTCCGGAACAAAAGTACATGCCCGTTGACGGGTGGGAGTCCAGTGGGGGATTTAGGGTCAATGAGCGTAAATCGGGATTTTACGCCAACTAGCCGAGAGCCTTTTTGATTGCGCCATCAATGCAGGAGGCGGCATAGTCAGTAAATTCACCCGCTGGATTTTCTGCGAAGCTCCTGACAGCGTTCATTAAGCCCTTATTGCCGTCCTCGATCAAGTCCAATATCGGAGCACCCGAATGGGAGTATTTTTGTGCAATGATCACAACTTGAGCGAGATGGGCTTCGATTAGTCTTCTCGCTACATTTTCCCGTGCTTCATCCCAATCGTCCCGTCCCGCGAGTTCTCGAAATAGCTTCGTTTCCTCATCAATGGCTAGAGGCTTAAGCGTGCCGACTTCCCTCATGTACACCAATACGGGATCATTCGGATCAGAATTTTCCATGTCTAGTCGCTCCTGGCGTCCAAGACTGACGATCGCACGGCAAAACCTCCGTCAGCAATCCCGCAATTCCAAATATTCACGTTCGACCCAGATCGTATGCTCCCAAGGCTCTTTGCCGATAACGCTGCCCACATCAATTCTCGCCAGAGGGAATGGAACACCGTCAAACGACTCCACCGCAGCAATCACGAACGACTGTCCCAGACACGTTTCGAAGAGAGTGCGAGTTTGGAGTTCCGCACGCACGTTTGGAGGTATACCGATGAGCTTCGCAGTGTCACCCGGTTTCATGTCGGTATTCTAGTCCGAGTTTCGGGATGGTTGACGAAAACAGGCGATAGCGCTCAGAATCCGGACTCCTAAAACGGGGACCTAGTCGTCGTCGGGATCGGTTCTGGGACTCTTGTCGTTTAGAAAATACTCAGCATTCTGGGGTGCGTTGATGGTCTGGAAGACTAGCGGAGTTTGGGTGAAATCGAAGCAGTCGGAAAGATCGTCGGTGGTGTGGGCGTCGGCGTAGCCGAGTGATGGCAGGGTGAAAGTTTTCTCGATGAAGTTCAGGACGCTTCCGAAATCGTGGTTGACGTGAGAAATATATTTCGCCTTGGCGTAGGGCGAGACCACGATCAGGGGCACGCGGAAGCCGTAGACGTAGCCTGATCCCCAGCTGGTGCCGTCGTTCACGACCGAGGGGGGCGGGACGTGATCGTACCATCCTCCCCAATCGTCCCAGGTAATGATGATGGCGGTGTCGGACCAGTAGGAACTGGCGCCGATGGCATTGACGATGGAGGCAACCCAGGATGGGCCGCCAGTGCCGGCTACGTTTCCTGCGTGGTCGGAATTTGCGCCGGTGGGAATGACCCAGCTGACCTGAGCGAGATTTCCGCTGGTGATGTCGGTGAGGATTGGAGTCTCGGGAATGATGACGTTGTTGGTCCAGCCGGAACCGGTGCAGGCGGTCGCGTTGGGTGGCGGAGCGTTGGGGCCGCAGATGTGCTGGATCGCATTAGGAGCGGTCCAGATGGAGCCGGCGCTGGGGGCGTAGTAGCGCCACGACAATCCCTTGGCGTCGAGCTCGTCGGTGAGGGTGGGATGTTCGAAACAGGGATACATTGAACTGGACTCGACGCCGCTGGGATCGATGAGCTCGACGGTGGATGCGGGATTTGCGGCACAGCCGGCGTCTAAAGTGGTATTTCCGGATGCGAACAGGTTGCTGGTTGCCGTGGGCGCCGATGTGCCGGACAGGATGAACTGGTGAGCGGGGAAGCTGGGTCCCTGGTTGGTCTGAAACATGCGGTCGCCGAAGGTGTACTGCTCGGCCATTTGAAAATAGGGCGCGACGTCGGAAGGATTCACATAGAAATATTGAGGATTGGAGGGTGGGCAGTTGGTTGCGCCCTTGTTGCAGGTGGGCGTCACCAGGTTGGCTCCGTCCATGTTGCCGCCGTCGTACATCTGAACGAATGCGGAATGGGCGTGGCTGAGGTCGTAGTTAGTGGCCAGGGGGCCGGCGACGAGCGGGATGGTCTGCCCGGAAGAATTGAGGCCGCTGCTGGCGATGTCTGCTCCGTTGTTGATCAGGACGGTGTCGTGAAAGAGATTGTCGGGAGTGCGGTTCTCCTGAAAGATGATGACCACGTGCTTGATTTGGCCGGGGGGCTTGGTGGTGGTCGAGGTGGTCGAACTGCAGCCGTTGAGGCTGAGCAGCAGGGAACTGGCGGCGAGCACTAAGAGCGACAGGCACAGGAATGCAGTTCGGCGCATCGGCGATGGCCTCCTGAGAGCGGTAGAGCCTTATGATTCCGTAACCCTGGGAGCGGGATTTCCACTCGCTAGGCTCAAAAAATAACTCGCTTCGAGACGGCTGCTGTGCCGCCGGCGGAGACGTTGCAAGCAACACCTCTACGACAGGAGCGCGGTGCGACGGCGGACTTCCGCGGCGAAGGACTGATCTTTGAGCGATGCCAGATTGATTTCTACGTTTGCGAGGGCCCCTGTAAGTGACGCTTTGGCTAAGGCCAGAGCGGTGGTCAGGTCAGACTTCATGTTCGGGTTCGTGATGGGCTCAAGGGAGTTTGCGATCTGCGCGATTTCGTGGGCTTTTTCAGCGACGCTGAGCGGGACGGCGGTTGCTTGCTTGAGAGCGGCGTCGATCGTGGCCTCGGCGGATTTTTCGTCTGGGGCGGTCTTGGCTTGTTTGTAGGCCTGCATGACGGAGTTGTAGGACTCGGCGTCGGCGTCGACGGCGGCTTTGAGTTCCTCGCGCAGCGGAGCGAGCCGG
>Ga0210383_10004643_pt1 | contig 12143 bp, 12 predicted proteins | sample IncBWC14OmetaG_FD_160072 | JGI IMG/M metagenome (GOLD analysis project Ga0210383, IMG submission 160072) | Forest soil microbial communities from Barre Woods Harvard Forest LTER site, Petersham, Massachusetts, United States - Inc-BW-C-14-O ...
GATCACCCCGACGATCAGCGAGCCGGCGCCAATCAGGAAGATACCGCCGATCCCGTGGAAGCTGGAGTAGCTGCTCGCGGCCGGCCAGTACGACTTGATCGACAGGACGAACGCGCCGAGCAGGGTCAGCCCGCCGACCAGCGGCAAGACGCCCTTGACCAGCAGGGCGCGCACGCTGGTGCGCAGGTCGCGGCGGAAGAACCAGACGCAGGCGAACCCGGTCAGCCCGTAGTAGAAAGCGATCAGCAGCCCGACCGAGGCCGCCGAGTCGGCCAGCACGTTCTTGGAGAGGGCGGTCAGCAGCACGAAGAACAGCGCCGACACCGAGCCCATGACCAGCGTGGCCACGGTGGGGGTGCGGTAGCGGGGGTGCATCCGGGCGAACCAGCGGGGCAGCGCGCGGTGCGCGGACATGGCCAGCGCGGCGCGCGCGGTGGGCATGATCGTGGTCTGCGCCGAGGCGGCGGTGGAGGTCAGGACGCACAGCACCAGCAGCTTGCCCGGCGTGCTGCCCAGCACCGAGGAGGCCATCGCGCCGAGCACGTCGGTGCTGTGCGCGGCCAGGAACGCGGGCCCCGCGTAGGCCAGCGAGGCGGCGCTGATCACCGCGAAGATGGCGACCAGCATCACGGTGGCCATGACCGCGGCGCGGCCGGGGGTACGGGCGGAGTCCTTGGTCTCCTCGTTGACGCTGAGCGCGCAGTCCCAGCCCCAGTAGATGAACACGGCCAGCAGGAAGGAGTTGGACAGGCTGCCGAACGATCCGGTCCACGGGTTCAGCCAGCCGGCCGATGGGTGCGCGGCGCCGGGCAGCGCGTGCCCGGTGGCCGCCTTGACCAGCGCGACCACGGCGAAGACGGTCAGCGCGCCGACCTCGATGACCAGCAGGACCTGCTGCAGCCGGGCCGAGACCTCGATGCCCCGGTAGCAGACCCAGGTGAGCAGGGCGATGAACGCGACGCCGACCGCGGTGACCCAGAAGGCCCCGGCCGCGCCCGCGCCCACCAGTTCGAGGAAGTACCGCCCGGCGATCTGGGACAGGCTGGCCATCACGATGATGTCGGCCGCGATGATCCCCCAGCCGCCCATCCATCCCGCCCGGGGCCCGAAGGCGCGCGCCGTCCAGGTGAAGGTGGTGCCGCAGTCCGGGTCGGCCTTGTTCAGCTCGCGGAACGCGTAGGCGATGCACAGCATCGGCAGGAACGAGACGATCAGCGTGCCCGGGCTGTGCACGCCGACGACGGCCACGATGAGGCCCAGGGTGGCGGCCATGCTGTAGGCGGGCGCGGTCGACGAAACCGCGATCACCACGCTGGACAGTAGCCCGAGCGTGCCGGCCCGAAGGCCCTTGTCGCCCGGAGCCGGAGCCGAAGCTGGAGCAATCGGCTCCGCGATGGTCACTGTGGTCATGATGGGCACCGCCTTTCGCCCGGCGCGGGGTGCTGGGCTCTGGCATTACTGTATCGCTATACTGTATTGCTGTACAGGTTTTGGATACAGGAATCTGAAAGATCTTTCCTGGCGTTGTTTCTGGGTACCCTGGCCGGTACGCCGCGGTCCCCGAGAAACCCTGGAGAGAGATGCCCAAGCGGGTTCGTCCCTATGGTTCCGCCGATGAAGCCGAGTCCGCGGGGCTGGCCCGGAACAGGTCGAGATCCGGAAGTGAGCTATCCGGCGAGCTGGCGAGCACGACCATGGCGCGCGACATGGCCAGCCAGGCGGCCGAGGCCGTGCGTGAACTGAACGACCTGACCGCGGACGGCGCGTATTTCGCGGGCCTGGATGACGTCCGCGACGTGATCGCGAGCCTGCGGCGGATGAGTCAGGACCTGCCGCGCCTGTGCGAGCAGCTGGCCCGGATCATGGTGGCGCAGCGCGAGGACGGGCACCCGGGCCCGGATGCGGAGTTCTGGGTGACCGACGCGGTCGAGGCGCTCGCCGCGGCCGGGCAGGCCGCGGACATGCTGGCCGCCGCCCTGGCCCAGGCCGGCCAGGCTCCGTCCGAGCTGCGGCCCTCGTCCTGATCGCTACGCGGCGCTGATCTCGACCGGGATCGCCTTGCTCAGCGTTTGACCGACCGGCGAGCTGACGGCCACCCTCGCGTGCAGTTCGGCTACCGCGGTCTCGTCGGCGTCGGTGTCCAGGTGGACGGCCACCCGGATGGCGGAGAATCCGGGATGCCCGTCGGTTAGGCCGAGGAAGGCGTGCAGGTCGAGGTCGCCCTCAAGGTCGATACGCAGCTCGCGGATCGTGATGCCCGCTACCGAAGCGTTGGCGGCGTAGCCGACCGCCAGGCAGTTGCCGAGGGAGCCGAGAAGCTGCTCGACGGGGTTCGGCGCGCTATCGGTGCCGCCGAGGCTTTTCGGTTCGTCGGAGGCGATCGGCGTGAAGCTGCGGACCGCGGCCTCGCTGCGGAAGGCGCCGGTCCAGCGGACCTCGGCGGACCACGTGGTCTGGGCGGCCGAGGGGAGTTCCCTGATCTTCTCGACCAAGGCGCCGACGGCGCCCAGGTCGACCTGGTTGAGCTGACCAGAGGTCGTCGTCATGCCGCCATCCTCCTATTAAAGATATTGCCTACCAATAATATAGGATATTGCTCCGTGCCGTCCAGGGGCGGTCCACCCCGATGGTCGTCGCGACGATCGCCACCGCGACGGTGACCCGTGGTCAAATCTGGCCGCGGCCCATGGCGATCAGCCGGCCCAGGACCGCACCGGAGCTCACCCGCAGGCCGTCATGCTCGTATTCGCTGGTCACCCACGCGCGCAGGCCGCGGATCGCGCCTGCCGTCCGCATCGAGAACTCGCGGTTCACGTACATGTCGTTGTAGTAGACGGCCGCTGCCACTGGCACCTCGTTGGCTGCCAGCCGCGACGGGTCGTACAGCGGCGGCCAGTCGTCGCGCTCGGCCAGCAGTTCGGCGGCCTCGCGCAGCGGCCGCAGTACCGGGTCGGTATCGATCAACCACGGGTAGATCATCTCGCCGGTGAACAGCAGGGGAACGGTGCCCGGGTCCGCGTCCAGGACCGGGCCGGGGTCGAACTCGCCAAACTCCACCCTGATCCGCTGCGCGGACCACCGGGTCGCGAACCCCTGGGCGTAGCACGCCTCCTGCAGCAACGCGTACAGCGGGCCCGCGGCGTAGCTGAGCTTGGCCTGCACGGCATACAGGAACGCGTCGGACAGGTCGTCTTCGGCGAACGGGTCCTCCAGCAGGTAGTGCAGTTCGTTGCTGCCGGTGCTCATGCCGAGCATGAGCCCCAGCGACTGGAACGCCTGCACCGACAGCGGCGCGCCGTCCGGCCGGCGGACGTCGTGGGTGGCCAGGTGCTGGGCGACGAGCGCCGCCTGGGCCACATCGTCCGGGTACCGCTCGTAGTGCGCCCTGTTCTTGTCGGCCACCGTGCGGTAGGTGTGCCGGTAAACGTCGTCGGCGGTGACGGACAGGCCCGGCAGGCCGCCGGCGATGAACGCCTCGCGCAGGCCGTCCGGGGCGAAGGACAGGTAGGTGACCGTGCAGAACCCGCCGAAGCTCTGCCCGAGCACGCTCCAGGGCGCGCCGCCGGTCAGATCGCGCCTGATGAGCTCGGCGTCCAGCACGATGCTGTCGGCGCGGAAGTACGTCAGGTAATCAGCCTGGGCCTTGGCCGAGCCCAGGCCCGCCAGCGTCTGCCGGGTAGCGGGGGTGGACCGGCCGGTGCCGCGCTGGTCCAGCAGCAGTACTCGGTACTCGTTCAGCGCCCGGTCCAGCCAGGAGTCCCGGCCCTGCGGCCGCTGCGCCCCGAATCCGGGTCCGCCCTGCAGGAACAGCAGCCACGGCAGATCAGCGTCGGCCCGGTCGGCGGCGACGACCTCACGCGCGAACACCTCGATTTGCTCCCCGTCCGGCCGACCGTGGTCCAGCGGGACGGCGAACAGGTGATCGGTCAGCACGGTGCCGGCCTGGCGGTAGCTCATCACGGTTCCGACCGTACCCGTGTCGCCTGTCGCGCCGCCTTCCGGGCGGCGGGTAGGGTCGCCGCCATGGGACACGGCATCCGGACCGTTAGCGTGGCTGAACGGCGGAGGCGGCTGGCGGTCCGGCACCATCTGGCGCCAGGGGAACGGGCCGGGACGGTCGCGGCCGTGGCGGGAGACCTGATCGGCCTGCACGGCACCGACCCGGCGTCGGTATACCTGGCCGCCTGGGCCCGGACCCGCGACATCGACAAAGCGGCAATCGAGCAGGCGCTGTACGAGGAGCGCTCGGTGATCCGGATGCTCGGGATGCGCCGGACGGTGTTCGTCGTGCCGGCCGAGCTGGTGCCGGTCGTCCAGGCGGCGTGCACGGACCAGATCGCCGAGCGCATGCGACGCCGGCTCGCCCAGCAGGTCGAGACGTCGGGCATCGCCGCCGACGGGGGGAGCTGGCTCAAGGAGGTAGGCGAGGCCACGGTCCGCGCGCTGGCCGCCCGCGGCACCGCGACCGGCGCGCAGCTCGCGCGGGACGAGCCGCGGCTGCGGGCCCAGATCGTCTACGCGACGGACAAGAGCTACGGCGGCCCGGTCAACGTCACCACCCGGCTGCTCACGCTGCTGTCGGCCGAGGGCCTGATCGTGCGCGGCCGCCCGCGCGGCGGATGGACCTCCAGCCAGTTCACCTGGTTCGCCGCCGAAGACCAGGCCCAGCCGTCGGCCGCCACGGCCCGGACCGAACTATCCCGCCGCTGGCTGTCCGCGTTCGGTCCCGCTCCCGCCGCCGACCTGCAGTGGTGGACCGGCCTGACCGCCGGGCAGGTCAAGCAGGCGCTGGCCGGGCTCGAGGTGACCGAGGTCGACCTATCCGGCTCGCCGGGCCTCATGCTGGCCGCCGACGTGCCCGGCCTGGACGACGCTGCGGCCCTGCCGCCGTGGGCGGCGCTGCTGCCCGCGCTAGACCCCACCGCCATGGGCTGGCGCGAGCGGGCCTGGTACGTGGGCGAGCACACCGCGGCCTTGTTCGACCGGTCCGGCAACATCGGCCCGACAGCGTGGTGGGACGGCCGGATCGTGGGCGGCTGGGCGCAGCGTAAGGACGGGGAGATCGCGGTCCGGCTGCTCGAGGACCCCGGGGCCGAAGCCGCGGCCGCGATAACCGCCGAGGCCGAGCGGCTCCGGGAGTGGATCGGCGCCGGTGTGCGGATCACTCCCCGGTTCCGGACCCCGCTGGAGCGCGAACTCTCCGGTTCCGAGGCATAAAACGCGTAGCGAGGGAATCCTTACCGCCATGGTCATCTTCATCATCTGGTTGTGCATCGTCGGCCTGATCGTCGGCGCCATCGCCCGCCTGCTGCTCCCCGGCCGGGACAACATCGGCGTCCTGGGCACCATCCTGCTCGGCATCGTCGGCTCCTTCGTCGGCGGTTTCCTGGAAAACCTGGTCAAGTACCACACGGCGAGCGTGCACAGCTTCCACGCCGTCGGCCTCATCGGGTCGGTCATCGGCGCCTTCGTGCTGCTGCTCCTGTTCCGGCTCACCGGCCTGGAGCGCGGCCGCCGGCGCTAGTGACCGCCCCGCGCGCTGACCGCTGCCCGCGCCGAGCTCCCCGGTGCCAGCCGCCGGAACACCGGGGAGCCGGCGGGAAGCTGGCCGTCGTCGCCGGGCGCGCACTGATCGGTGATGCGCGCCGCCGCGTCGGGCAGGAACGGCGCCAGCTCCCGGCCGAGCGCCGAGCACGCCTCGAAGAGCGCCCGCAGCACGGCATCCAGTTGTCGCGTTACGGCGGCGTCGGCCGACTCCGCCCTGGCCAGCTCCCAGGGACGGACGCGGTTGATGAAGCGGTTGGCCTCGTCCGCGATGGCCCAGACGGCCGCTGTAGCCTGCCGGAAGTCGAAGTCCTCGAGCGCCGCGGCGATCCGGCCGTCCGCGTGCCGGATCGCCGCGGTGAGGTCTTCCCCGCCCGCCGCGACGGGCTGCGGTCCGGGGACCCGGCCGCCCCGGTACCTGGCGATCATGGCGACTACCCGGTTGACCAGGTTGCCGAGGCCATTAGCGAGTTCGTCGTCGGCGCGGGCGATCATCCGCTCGATGGTGAAATCGGCGTCGCCGACCCGCGGCACCTCGCGGAGCAGCCACCAGCGCACCGCGTCGGTACCGTACTCGGCGGCCAGCGCGACCGGATCGGCGCTCGAACCGGACGACTTACTGATCTTCTGCCCGCCCGCCGTCAGGTAATCGTGCACCACGATGTCCGTCGGCAGTGATTGCCCGGACGAAAGCAGCATGGCCGGCCAGTAGACAGCGTGGAACCGCAGTACGCCCTTGCCGAGCAGGTGGACACGGCGGCCTGCGCTGACCCACCACTGCCGGTACGCGTCGTCGCCGGTGCCGTACCCGAGCGCGGTGACATAGTTGCATAGCGCGTCAAACCACACGTAGATCACCTGGCTGGGGTCGCCGGGAACCGGGATGCCCCAGCCGCCCGCTCGTTCGGCGGGCCGCGACACCGAGAAGTCCTCCAGGCCGCCGTCGATGAACGCGAGCACCTCGTTACGGCGCCCGGCGGGCTCGATGCGCAGCTCGCCGCTGGTGATCGCCGCACGAAGCGCTCCGCCGTAGCGGGACAGCCGGAAGAACCAGTTCTCCTCGGCGACGCGCTGCGGCTCGGTGTCGTGCTCGGGGCAGCGTCCGGCCCGCAGTTCGGCGGGGGAGTAGAACTGCTCACAACCGGTGCAGTACAGCCCCTCGTACCGCTTGCGGTACAGGTCCCCGGCCGCGGCGCACGCCTGCCAGAACCGCTCGACGCCCGGGCGGTGCCGTAGGTCACGGCTGGTCCGGATGAAGTCGTCAACGGTGAGCGACAGGGCGGGGCCCAGCGCGAGGAACGCCTCCGCGTTGCGGTCGACGAACTCCCGCACGCTCTGGCCCGCCGCCTGTGCCGCGAGCACGTTCTTCAGCGAGTTGTCGTCGGTGCCGGCCTGGAACCGGACGCGGTCCGCGTGCTGGCGCCGGAAGCGGGCCAGTACGTCAGCCTGCACGACCTCCAGGGCGTGGCCGATGTGCGGGCGGGCGTTCACGTACGGGATGGTGGTGGTGATGTAGGTATGCGACGCGGTCATCGCAGCCTCCTCAGGTAAAGGGGCTCCGAACGCCTTAAACACATCGAGGCCCCGTCGCAGGGCCTCGGAAAGCAAACGTCCGGATGCGTCAATGGCCCCGCGTGCGGGGCATCATCACCTGGCATCCGTACCTGTTCACCCCTCCAGCATACCGCCCCCGGGGCCGGACGCCGGGCGACCCGCCCGGTAGGTTGAGCCGGGTGCAACTAGGGGTGAATGTGCCGAACTTCGGGCCTGGCACCGATCCGGACGTGCTGCGCCGCTGGGCCCTGACCGTCGAGGGCCTCGGGTATGACCTGCTGATGGTCTCCGATCACGTGGCGGTGACGCCCGACGTCGCCGAGCAGTACCCGGCGCCGTTCTACGAGCCGTTCACCACGCTGGCCTGGCTGGCCGGCCTGACCCGCCGGATCCGGCTCGGTACCACCGTGCTCATCATGCCCTACCGGCATCCGCTGCTGACGGCCCGGATGGCCGCCAACCTCAACGACCTGTCCGGCGGCCGATTGGTCCTCGGGGTAGGCGTCGGCTGGGCCCGGCAGGAGTTCGACGCGCTCGGGGTCCCCTTCCGCGAGCGCGGCCGCCTGACCGACCTGCACCTGCTGGCCATCCGCGCCGCGTGGGCCGACGCCGAGGACTACCGCAGCGGGCCGATCCCGGTCTGGATCGGCGGCAACAGCGACGCCGCGCTGCGCCGGGCCGTCCGCCTGGGCGACGCCTGGCACCCGCTCCGGTTCACGCTCGGCTGGCTGACCGGGGCCCTGGACCGGATGAGGGTCATCGCAGCCGAGCTGGGCCGGCTGCAACCCGCGCTGGCGCCGCGGATCGCGCTGCACCTCACCTCGTCGCCGGTCGCCGGCGATGACCGGCTGGCCGGCCACGGCACGATCGCCCAGGTCGCCGGCGACCTGGAGCAGCTCCGCTCGCTCGGCGCCGGCACCGTGGTCCTCGACCCGTTCAACGGCGACCCGCAGGAGACCACACATCCGGAGGCGGCGTGGCGGGCCCTCGCGACCGTAGCCGAGCGCTGCACCGAGTAGATTCGCCCTGAAGGTCCGGAGAATACAGAAGGCGGCCATGGCAGAGGTAACGTTCGCAATCGGTGCCGCGGCGGCGTGCCGCGACGGGTTTCCCGGGGAACTGAAGGGCCTGGTGGTAGAACCCGCGGCCCGGATCATCACGCATCTGGTCATCGAGCCCGAACGCGATCACGGACCGGCGCAGGGGCTGGCCCGGCTCGTGCCGCTGGACCACGCCGACGCCACGGGCGAGCCGATCCGGCTGAGCTACACCGAGGCCGAGTTCAAGGACCTGGACCCCGCCGAGGAGACCCTGGGGGAGTTCGTGGCCGGCTACGAGGGTCCGGTCCAGCTGCTCCCGGCCGGGGAGGGCTGGCGCGGCGCGGGTGACACGGTCGCGGACGGCGATACGATCCCGCAGATCAGGGAGCTGGAGACCATCGACCTGGTCCCGGACGCCGAGGTCGAGGAGACCCAGAAGGACCACGTTCACGCGACCGACGGCGACGTCGGGGCGTTCCACGGGCTGCGCGTGGACCCGGACAGCGGGCAGATCCTCGACGTCCTGCTCAAACGGCATCCGTGGGGGCACGCGGAACTGGCCATCCCGATCGCGAAGGTGTCGGGTTTCGCTGAAGGCGTCCAGCTCAGCATCACCAAGCATGAGGTCAGGGCCCTCGTGCCGTAGGCCTTCAAGGTCAAAAACCTTTTTGCCGAACGGACCATTCATGACAGCACCATCGCAGCAGGGCAGCGGCCCGCCGGGTCCCTCCCCGCAGGACCTGCCGCACCTGCGCCGCTGCGTGGAACTGGCGGCCGAGGCGGTCGCCGCGGGCGACTTCCCGTTCGGCTCGGTGCTGGTCGCGCAGGACGGCCGGGTCCTGGCCGAGGACCGCAACCGCGAGAACACCATGGGTGACTCGACGAGGCATCCGGAATTCGAACTGGCCCGCTGGGCGGCAGCGAACCTGACCGCCGGGCAGCGGGCCGCCGCCACTGTCTTCACCTCGGGCGAGCACTGCCCGATGTGCTCGGCCGCGCACGCCTGGGTCGGGCTCGGCCGCATCGTCTACGTGAGCTCGTCCGAACAGATGGTCGCGTGGCTCACCGAGCTCGGCTCGCCACTGCCCGCGGTGATCCCGTTGGCCATCAACCGGGTCGCGCCCGGGCTGGTCGTCCAGGGCCCGGTGCCCGGCCTGGATGAGGAGGTCCATGAGCTGCACCGCCGCTTCCACGCCTGAGGATGACCTGTCCTGCCGACTCGGACAGTGATCCAGGAGCAGCGCGACCACGCCGTCGATGTCGGCGGCGACCGTTCGACGCGGCCAGGAAGGCCGCGAGCTAGGCCAGGCGGACCTGGTCCCCGGTACGGATGCGACCGGGCCTGAGCACTTCGGCGTAGACCCCGGCGCAGGGTTCCGGGTCGAGCGAGTCCAGCGGCTCGACCCGGTTATGACGGGCGAGAACCCGCAGCGCGTCGGGATCGCGGGGGAGGGGGCCGTGGGCCAGGGTCGGCACTGCGCACCGCGGGGTGCGGGCGATCACGCGAAGCACGAGGTCGTCGCCCACCCGCAGGATCCGCTCGAGCCAGTCGTTCTCGGTGAAACCCGTGGCGGCGGTGCGGATGACGATGTTGGGCCGGTAGCGTGCCAGGTCGGCTCGGCCGTGCGGGCTCAGTTCGGCGATCCGGTCGAGCGTCGAGGTGGTCAGCAGGTGCAGCGGCGCGAAGTCGACGAAGGTGCCGGGCGGGCCGCCGCCCCCGATCTCCATGAGTTCGGCCGGGACTTGCGCGTCGACGCCGTCGCGGAGCACGGCCTCGGGCACGGCGCGGTCCAGCGCGGCTCCGGGCACCGGAGTCGCGGTCAGCGTGACGGGCTCGTCCAGCAGACCGGACAGGATCGCGTCGACACCGGCGTCGCTACTCCAGACGATCTTGCCCTCCGGCAGCGTGATGCGGACGGCGCCGTCCGCGGCGGGGTCGTCCGCCGCGGCGGCGGAAAGAGTAAGCAGGTCGCGCCACAGACGAGGGAACTTCGCGCTAGCGATCTTGCCCGTGGTCCGGCTGACCACGGCCAGCTGCCGGTCGCCGGCCAGGCCGGTGAAGGTCACGTCGCCGGCGTCCACATCTTCGCCCAGCATCGACTTGACCGGGTAACGGCGCAGCGCGGCCACAGTTCCCAGCATCGTCCCATCATCCCAAGCTCATCCGGCGGAAGGCCCGGCCGGGTCGGGGAGCAGCAGCGGGCCCCGCGGCGGTCGTGAGCGTCGCCGCGAGGCCCGCTGGTGATCGGCACGCGCCGTCAGCGTGGCCATCCGGCTAGCGGATCGCCCGCGTCGGGTCGTCGACCGTCGGGTAGGTGCCGGTCTTGCGGGCCTGCCGAGCGTCCTGGACGAACGCGCGGGAGAACATGGCTGACAAGATGGCGATCCCGCCGCGGTGCACCCGGACCTCGCTGTCGTTGGCGCTGCCGGTCAGGCGGATCTGGCGCCCGGAGGCCGGGACCGGCCGCTGGTCGTCCTTGATCCGGCCCTTGCCCGTCCAGCCTAGGTTCCAGTGGTCGACCTCGTCGCCCTCGGCGAGCAGCAGCTTGACCACCGAGCGGTGCAGGTCAAGCTGGATCTCCACGTCACCCTGGATGGCCGGCGAGCGGAGGTCGAGAACTACGGCGCCGGAACGGGCCCGCACCTCGAAGCGGTTCGCGCTGGTCCAGTGGCCCAGGTGCTTGGTCATGTCGTGGTCGGCCTGTACGCGTTCGACGGTGGCGGCCTCGGTGGTGCTGCTCATGAAGGGGCTCCCTTGCTGTAGTCCGGCTGCTTCAGTCCGGCTTCCATGAGATGGATAGTGTCATAGCAACTAGTTTCATGTCAACTAGAAACTTTGGGAGTAGGATCGTGGCCATGCCGACCGCGCCGCGCAGCTCTCCGCTGGCCCTGACCGTCCTGGCCCTGCTGCACTACCAGCCGCTGCATCCGTACGGCATCCAGCGGCTGATCAAGCAGTGGGGGAAAGACCAGGTCGTCAACGTCGAGCAGCGCACCAGCCTGTACCGGACGATCGAGCGCCTGCTCGCCGCGGGCCTGATCGCGGTTCGCGAGACCGAGCGCGACCCGCGCTATCCCGAGCGCACGGTCTACGAGATCACCGACGCCGGGCGGCAGACGGCGCGGCGCTGGCTCGAGGAGATGCTGGCCGAGCCCAGGCAGGAGTACCCCGAGTTTCCTGCGGCGCTATCCCACGTGCTCATGCTCGAGCCCGGCGAACTCGCGGACGTGCTGGGCCGGCGCGCGGATCGGCTGGCCGCCGCGCTGGCCGCACTGGACGCAAACGCGGTCGCCGAGGCCGGGCAAGGACTGCCCAGGATCGCCATGCTGGAGGCCGAGTATCAGCGGGCCGTGCTCGAGGCCGAGGCGGCCTGGGTCCGGTCGGTCGTCGCCGAGCTGCGCTCCGGGGCGCTGACCTGGTCCCACCAGGAACTTATGGCGTTTGCTGAGGCTCAGGAACGGTGATCCGGAGCCGGGCCGGGCAGCACGGTGGCGGTGTCGTAAATACGTTCCAGGAGCCGGACCGTTTCCAGCGCGACCGCCCCGGTCACCGGCGGCTGCAGGCCCGCGGTGACGGCGTCGAGGAAGGCCATGACGCTGGCCTGCACCGACGTCGGCCAGTCGTCCGGCCGGACCTGCACCTCCCGCCACTGCCGATCGCGGAACATCGACAGCGCCGGGCCGCTGCGGTACCCGACGAACAGTGACTCCAGGCCGGCCAGGCGGAGGGTGGCGGCGCTGCCGATGATCTCGACCTCGTCGTCGAAGGTTCCAGGCGGACCGTGCTGGTTGGCTTCGATAAGGCCCAGCGCGCCGGACTCGAAGACCAGGACGACCACGGCGAAGGTCTCGCCTTGTTGCCGAGGCGCGTCCAGGACCGCGCGGATTTCGCGCACCGGGCCGAACAAGTGCAGGGCCAGGTACAACCGGTGCACGCCGGCGTCGGCCAGGAGGCCGCCACCGGCCAGACCGGGGGAGTCCCGCCAGCCGCCCCACAGCGGCCCC
>Ga0210383_10004644_pt1 | contig 12142 bp, 8 predicted proteins | sample IncBWC14OmetaG_FD_160072 | JGI IMG/M metagenome (GOLD analysis project Ga0210383, IMG submission 160072) | Forest soil microbial communities from Barre Woods Harvard Forest LTER site, Petersham, Massachusetts, United States - Inc-BW-C-14-O ...
ATGTGTCCATTACGCCCCAGACTGTTCCGAGCAGGCCCAGAAACGGAGCGCCGCTCACGGCGGTGGCGAGCAAGATCATTTGAGACTCCAGACGCAACGCCGATTCGCCGACGGCTCTTTCCATGGCTGTGGTCACGACTCGCATTTGCGAAGGCGTGATCCGTTCGGCAATTTCCAAACGCGCCCAAAAGGTGTCATCAACTTCCGTCGAACCGAGCAGATGGAAGGCCAGCTCCTTGCATCCGGCTCGATAAATGGAGTAGAGCGGAGAACCGTCAAAGCGCACTTTTGACTCGTAGATTTTCAGTGGCTGGCGATCTGACCGAAACAGATGAAGGAACCGGTCGTTTTGCACCTTTGCCAACCGGACGACCCTGATCTTGGTGACCATGACCGACCAACTAAAGATCGAAGCGATGAAAAGCGTTGCCAAGACCAGTTTTCCCTCGAAAGTCGCTTCCGTAAAAGCGTACACCAATCCCCCGGACTGAGCTGCTACCAAAGATGTCAACACCAGCACAGGATAGTACGTTTAGCGCGAGAAACCGCAAAGGCAATCTATAGGATGGCCCGGCGCGGGCGATCCTTGAGATTCCCAGTTTTCGCCTTACAGGTATCTCGCTATGTCAAAATTCGCTTCTCAGCGCTTCTGGTCTGCGATCCTCGCGGCCGGATTCTTGCTCGCTGCGCCCGCCCTTGAAGCGCAAAACCAGTACGATGTTCTGGCGCGTGTCCTCCAGCCATACGGAGCGCTTTTTTATTCAAAAGCGATCAACAAAGCGATGCAGGCGGACGTGATTCTGCGCGAAGGCCCTCCCACCGCCACCGAAATTCTCAATCAGCCGCTTCGTGTCTTCCTCCAAATGCCGGACAAACTCCGGATCGAGTCTCTCGACCCGCAACATCGAGTTGTCTTCTGCCGCAATGGGCAAAAGGTGTGGGTTTATCCCCATGAAATTCTGGCCGGCATCGTGGCCGCCGGACGCCCCAACAGGGAGAGGAGGATTCCGGATTTTCGTCTGCCTCTCAAAGATCAACAGATCGTCTGGATCCCTGCTCTGTTTCAGATTTTGCGATTTCAATCTGCCTCGGATGCGACCGGCGCACCGACCTGGATCCTCGACTTTCAGCTCGCTCCAGAATTTGCGCAGGCCATGAAGTGCGATCCCTGGACGGCCAGCGCGATTGTCAAACAAAGCGATTTCCAGTTGCGCCGTCTCCGGATTGCCAGCAGCAGTTGGACCGGGTCGCTTGACATTCTCGGCTGCCGATTCGAAAAAGCGTTTCCGCCTCAAACCTGGGAGCTCGACCCCGATTTGGCCAACCAGGCGACTCCTGTCCCACCGGAACTTTTTGACTCTGCCTTGGAAAGAGTAGCGGCTATCGCAATCCCAAGATGAGATCAGGTTTTATCGATAAGCTGATCGAGCGCATCCGGCGGGTTCAACCGGAAGAAGTGCAAAACTATCTTGTCCGGCTCGCGCGTGAGAAAGGGTTTCTCGAGCGAATTTTCGACGCGCTGCAAGAGGGTGTCATTGTGACTGATATTCAGGGTAAGATCCAATTTATTAACGCCGCGGCGGCGCAACTTTTCGGGGTTGAGCCAGAAGAGGCGTTCGGCCGGCCGCTGGAGGAAAAACTTCGGGGACTTGACTGGATGTCGCTTCGGTCCAACGAGACCTCCGTCAATCGAGATATTGAAGTCTTTTATCCCCAACACCGGTTCCTCAATTTTTACGTCGCGCCGCTGCATTTACACAAGGATTTTGAAGACTCGAAGGCCATGCGCCAGGATCTCGTTGGGTACGCAATTATCTTGCGGGATATTACCGAGGATCGCCGGATGGCCGAAAAGACAATCGAGAGCGAACGATTGTCCGCTTTGACACTGTTGGCTGCCGGTGTGGCGCATGAAATCGGTAACCCGCTGAATTCCCTGAATATCCACCTTCAGCTCATTGAACGGAGATTGCGCAAGGCGCCTTCCGAACTGCGGAGCGATATCGGTGAACTGCTCGCCACTGCCAAGAGCGAAATCCAACGGCTCGACTCGATCGTCCATCAGTTCCTGCGAGCGATCCGTCCCTCGACTCCACAATTTGAATCCCATGATCTGAACGAGATACTGGAGGAATCGGTCGCGTTCCTCCGTCCCGAAATCCGCGATCGTGACATCATTGTGGAATTGGATCTCGACCCGACTTTGCCGCAATTGCTCGTCGATCGCGACCAGATGAAGCAGGCATTTTATAACGTGATTAAGAACGCGTTTGAGGCCATGAAGACGGGCGGTATTCTTCATATTCGATCCTGGCGGAGTGAGCTTTACGTCTCTGTTTCTTTCAACGACACCGGCGGCGGAATTTCACAGGACCAGATGAGCAAGCTGTTTCAACCCTACTTTACCACCAAGGCGTCGGGATCAGGGTTAGGTTTGCTGATTGTCCGCCGGATCGTTCGGGAACACGGCGGCGAGATCGAAATCGAGAGCAACCAAGGGAAAGGTGTGCGGGTGACGGTCCATCTTCCGTTCGGAGACAAGCGCATCCGATTGTTGCAGGATCAAGCGGGCGGTTGAACAGCATGCGAGGCACGATTTTGATCGTAGACGACGAAAAGCCAACCAGAGAAGGGCTGCGCCGGTCGCTTGAGGATGAGTTCGACGTTTACACGGCAGGTAACGTGGACGAAGCCCTGAACGTTCTCGCTACGGAACACGTTGATCTTGTCCTGACTGACCTGCGGCTGGGCGGAGAAGATGGGATGGCGCTGATTGAAAAAATCCTCCAGCGGCCACGACCGCCGATTTGTCTGCTGATGACCGCCTATGGCTCGATTACCACCGCTGTCGAAGCAATGAAACGCGGTGTCTACGACTTCGTTACCAAGCCTGTCAACATCGACGAACTCGGCCTCAAAATTGCGCGCGCTATCAAGGGGCGCCAGACGGAGCAGGAAAATGTTCAGCTCCAACAACAGGTCGATAAGCGTTTCGGTTTGGAAAACCTCATCGGCGAATCCAGAGCGATGCATGAAATTTTCGACACCGTTCGCCAGGTGGCCCCGAGTCGCGCGACGGTTCTCCTGGTGGGTGAAAGCGGCACGGGAAAAGAATTGATCGCGCACTCGGTGCATAATCTCAGCAATCGCAACAAGACGCGTTTTATCGCGTTTAATTGCGCTGCGTTCGCGCCGCAATTGATCGAAAGCGAGCTTTTCGGCCATGAACGGGGCGCTTTCACCGGAGCCGTGGAACGACGGATCGGCAGATTCGAGCAAGCGGCTGGCGGCACCCTCTTTCTCGATGAAATCGGCGAAATTGATTCCAATATCCAGGTCAAGCTGTTGCGCGCGCTCGACCCAGGAGTCTTCGAACGCGTCGGTGGCAGTCAGAGTATTCGCGCCGATGTACGCTTGATCGCGGCAACGAATCGGGACCTTGCTTCGCTCGTCCGTGAGGGAAAATTTCGGGAAGACCTGTATTATCGGCTCAACGTCGTCCAAATACGCGTCCCTCCCCTCCGTGAACGCAAAGAAGACATTCCGCTGCTCGCCAATACGTTTCTGAAAGAAATCTGTGAGCGTGACGGGAAAGCGTTCAGGCCGTTGTCTCCCGAAGCGATGGAGACTCTTCTGCGATATGATTGGCCGGGAAACGTCCGAGAATTAAAAGGTGCCATTGATTCGGGCGTGACCTTAGCCACAGGAAAACAGATTACCATCCGGGATCTGCCCCTGACAATACGTGGGGCATCCGCAGGGCTCGCTCCCCGCGAAGGCGGGAGTTCGGAGCTTGTCAATATCCACGACAACGAAACCCGGCTGATCATGCGGGCCTTGGATGAAAGTGGCGGCAACCGCACCGAGGCGGCGAAAAAGCTCGGGATCAGCCGGCGCACCTTGCACCGGCGATTAAAAGAGCTTCACCTTCCGGAGTAACCCCGCTCGTGGAGAACCCCAGTCCGGGTCCCCAACCGTTCTCGCCCTCTTTGGGAGACGCTTGCCGTGAATGTAAGTAAAGCCTTGATCCTCGTTGTCATCTCAAGAACTTTTTGGCGCAAACCTACGCCGACACGTTTTACCCGTCGGCTCACTACGGCTTATTCTGCTGCCAAGACGCTTCGAGGGCCTTAGCGGCCTTTTCGGGCGTCGTGTTGCCCGAAGCCAAGTCGGCGCTCACATCATTGAGAACCCGCCCGGTGTCGGGTCCCAAAAGCTGGTCCATGGCGATCTGGATCCATTGCGACTTGTCGATTTCCTGAGCAATCTGCCTAAGGAACGGAATTTGGATCGCGTCGGCCGTGCCTTTGACCGCTGGGATAAATAGTCCGGGGGCGGCCAGCTTGATCTGGGTATCCTTGTCTAACCAAAACTTCATGAAATCCATCGTTTCCTTGGGTGCGTCTTTAGTGATCAGCCAGCCATCCAGGCTCCCAAATAGATCGTTGGCTTTTCCTTTACCGCCTTTGACTTCGGGAAAGAAGACCCAGCCCAATTTTTCGTCAGGTAGTCCTTTCTTATCGGTCGAGTCCGCCCGGCCCTCAAGCAAGTCCCAGGTGCCCATAAGATGAAATGCCGTTTTGCCGTCGTGGAAGGTGCCGGCCGCTTCCGCGTAGGTGTTGGCCAAATAGCTCTTCTGAAACGGCTGTAAAGCCGCGAAATCCCGGAAAAGTTGGAAGGCTTTGACCACCTCAGGACTGGCAAAGCCGCCGTTTTTGTCCTGGTACACCGCTTCCATTCCCTCCTTGCCTAGGATCCGCATCATCAACAAAGCAGTGTAAAGATGCAGTGTCCATTGGTCGTGGCCGCCCGCCGCCGCCGGAGTGATGCCGGCGGCTTGACACTTTTTGACTGCATCGATAAAATCGTCCCAAGTTTGGAATTTCGTTGGGTCCACTCCGGCTTTCTGGCACAGCTCCTTATTGTACCAAAGAACGATCGGTGCGACGTCGTTCGGCAGGCCGTAAATCTTGCCTCCCACCGTGAAGTTTTGAATGGTGGCGGGATAAAAGGTATCCTTAAAGCCACCCTCGGTGACTTGCTTGGTAATCTCCTGACAAATGCCCGAACTGACCTGTTCGTACATTACGCCGCCGCCCCAGCTATGAAACGCGCTGGGTAGATCCTTAGATTGGAGAAGGGTAGGTAACTTGGCTTTAAAAGCCTCGTTTTCCAGGTAATCGAATTGGACTTTGCACCCGGGGTGGGCGCTTTCGAATTTCTGAGCGGCCTCCTGCCAGATAGCCAGGATTTTGGGATTGGACTGAATATGCAGGATCTTGATCACCGTTTCGGATCGAGCCAACGAAGAGAGCGCACCTAAAAGAGCGCAGACGAGAAAAAGTTTAAACTTCATGGGTTGTCAGGGGGATAAGAAACGCAATACTTTAACCCGAATTCCGAATTTGGAACCGCAAATTACACAGATTACACAGAGGCCTGAAGCCGAGTACTTTGGGCGGTTAGGCGCCTCAAGAGTTCATCCGGAACAAATATAGGTGGCAGAGACTATGCGCCCTTCTCCTCTTATCTGTGAAAATCTATGGTTAACCACTTCTTTTCAAGCTCACCCCGCCTGACCGATCGCCCCTTCCTTGTAGGCCTTCTGTAAGATATAAAAAGTTTCCTTCTTTTCACCCTGATCGGAGATAAGTCCCTTTCGATTGAAATAGTCCTGAATGCCGGGCAGCGTGCGACGCGGTGAACGGAAATCCATCAGGACCCAAGGACTCATACCTCGCAACTGACCTATACCCTTAAGCATCAGCAGCTGGTGTCGGTACAGATTGGCTTGATACTCTTCAGTCCAACGCTGATCGGAATCGCCGTGGAGGCCGTATTTTGCGTCTCCGCCGAACTCGCTGACGATCAGCGGCTTTTCGTAAGGAGTCTTCCAAACGGTCTTGTCGGCGTCCTCCGGTGTTTGCTCATACCATCCGATGTATTCATTGAACCCAATGACATCGAGCGATTCCCCTAGCGGATCGTCGATGATCTTCGTCATGCCTTCCGCGCGCACCAACAGCGCGGCGGTCACCAAACGCGCTGGATCCAGTTCACGAGTTTTGGCGATCAGCGCTTTCAAAAATTCGATGCGGGCGGGTGTGATCGGTGTTTCGTTCGCTACGGACCACAACATTATGGACGCTTTGTCCCGGTCGCGCCGGATCATCTCGATCAATTGATGTTCGGCCTTGGCCAGCACGGCGGGATTATCGAACTGGACCGCCCAATAGACCGGAATCTCTGACCAGACCAAGATTCCCATTCGATCGGCCAAACGGGTCATGCGCTCGTCGTGTGGGTAGTGCGCAAGACGGACGTAGTTTCCACCCAACTCCTGTACCCAGCCGAGCAATGTTTTCATCTCCTCGTCGTTGCAGGCACGCCCGGTGCGATAGGGCGCCTCGGCGTGAATGGAAACACCTCGCAGAAAAATGGGTGAGCCATTGAGGAGAATCTGAGTGCCGCGCACTTCGACGGTTCTGAAACCCATCTCGTCTTCGAGGTCATCCGGGCCGGCCTGAAGGTGCACCCGGTAGAGCCGTGGATGTTCTGGCGACCACAACTCTAAGTTGCTGGCCTCGAAGTGAAATGTCGCACGCCCATCGGCTCCCACTTTGCCTGCTTCGTTGACATTCAAATCCGGAATACGCACGGTTGTCTGAGCTCCAAGGGCGGCTCCTTCGACGTGTACCCAACCCTCGATGGTGGTCTGGCTCCCGCGCTTCAGATGAAGGTCGAAGTCGTCGATGAATTGTTCAGGAACTTCGACCAGCGAAACATCGCGGGTAAGGCCCCCATAATTCCACCAGTCCGTCTGCTGCGTTGGGATGCCGTCGGCCAGGCGGGTGTTGTCCACTGCCATCACGACAAAATTCCCGCCCTCTTTGACCAGACCGGTCACCTCGCAGTCGAACGGAGTAAATCCGCCCTCGTGCTGGCAGACCTTCTGCCCATTCACCCATACGTAGGACCGGTAGTTCGCCGCGCCCACATGAAGAAAAACCCTCGTTCCCGGTCTACCTTGATACGAAAAGTCCTTTTGATACCACATCGGCCCCTCGTAGCAAAAGAGTGATTCACCTTGGGTATTCCAATCGCGCGGTACCTGTAGAACCGGTGCCCTTTGAAAATCGTACTCCACCGGCTCACCGCCTGGTGCCTGATATCCGTTCATGAAATAACCGTCGGTGCGCAGCTCGCCATGGAAGGTGAAAAGACCGGCCCCATACGGATCAACGATCGTGTGCCAATCACCGTTGAGACTAATGGTTGGGCGATGGTCGACAGCCACTAAGACCGTGGGTAGCGCCACCAAAGGCGCGGGACTTGGATTCATTCCGGAATATCCACGATTGAGCGGACAATGCATAAATAACCGGTGGGGCTGTTCGCAAGGGTTCTACCCCCCGAAATCTCTAATTTTAATGCGCACTCGAATCTGATAGTCTTGACTGAATACAGAGGCTCGCAATTGAAGCCGGACCATCATTCGCCAGCGGAGGCCGCTGGACGATTTCGCACCACTCGGTGGAGCGTGGTGTGGCTTTCGGCTCAGATTGAGACCGAAAGGCGGCTAGGCCCATGAACGCGGAGGGTCGACGCGCCTGCCCGAGCTGCGGCAACGAGTTCTCTGGAGCAATAAAATTCTGTCCGGTCTGCATGCTGCACCAGGCTCTCCCTGGCGCGATTGGGTCCGGCGAGCCTGCACCGGTGGCGCGCCGCATGGAACACTATGAACTAATGACCGACGAGGACGGGAAACCGATCGAGCTGGGCCGTGGTGCAATGGGCGTCACTTACAAAGCGTTCGACGTCGACTTACGATGCTCGGTGGCATTAAAAGTCATCAGCGAGCGATATCTCGGCGATGAATCGGCGCGACTTCGTTTTTTGCGCGAAGCCCGCGCGGCGGCGAGGGTGCGGCATTCAAATGTTGCCTCGGTCTTCCACCTGGGCAGAACTGAGGGCAGTTACTTCTACGCGATGGAGTTTGTCGAGGGGGAAACACTCGAGAATCTCATCAGACGCTCAGTCCGGCTTGAAGTAGAGCTGGCGCTGGAAATTGCGACACAGGTGGCCGCCGGTTTGGCCGCGGTGCACAAACAGAAGCTCGTTCACCGCGATATCAAACCAAGCAACATCATGGTGAGCTCGGAGGACGCAGGCGCTGTGACCGCGAAAATCATCGACCTTGGCCTTGCCAAGGCGATCAATGAACCTGGTTCTCAAACCGCCATTTCAATGCCTGGGGGCTTTGTCGGGACCCCCGAGTTTGCTAGTCCGGAGCAGTTCGCCGGCCTTGGCGTGGACATCCGCTCGGACATGTACTCGCTGGGCGTGGTGCTCTGGCAGATGGTGACCGGTCATGCGGTGTTCAGGGGCTCCCCGGCTGAGGTGATGTATCAGCATCAGCACGCACCTTTACCGCTCGAAGAACTTGAAGCTGTTCCACAGCCGATCGTTGTTCTGCTTGACGTGCTCCTCGACAAAGACTCCGGGCAGCGCTTCCAGACTCCGACCGAATTGTTGAAGGCGATGCCGACGATAACAGACGCTCTCGACCTTGAGCGTAGAATCACTCGTCAGAGCCTCCAGAAGACGCCCTCTACCGCTTCGCGTGTCCGAACTCAACCGTTAGCAAGACTTGGACCGAAGAAGATTTCCCTAGCCAGATTACCCGTTACCGGAAGCGATGTTTTTGGTCGAGAGGAGGATCTCGCTTTTCTGGATAATGCATGGGCAAATCAGCAGGTAAATGTCGTTACGATCGTTGCCTGGGCTGGGGTCGGTAAGTCCACGCTCGTTAACCATTGGCTTCGACGGATGGCTGCTGAGAATTACCGTTCTGCGGAGCTCATTTTTGGTTGGTCCTTTTACAGGCAAGGCACCGGCGGAGATACTCCACGGGACGATGAATTTGTTCACACGGCTCTCACTTGGTTTGGTGATCCAGATCCACGGTTCGGAAGGGCTTGGGAGAAAGGCGAGAAGCTCGCGAAGCTCATCGCGCATCGTCGAACCTTATTGGTTCTGGATGGCCTGGAGCCGCTCCAAAATCCGCCTGGACCACAAGAAGGACGCCTACGTGAGCCTTCCCTCCGGGCGCTTTTGCGCGAACTTGCTGCCTTCAATACGGGGCTTTGCTTGATTACCACGCGGACGCCGGTCGCTGATATTGCAGATCACGAGCGCACCTCGGCTCTTCGTCGTAACCTGGAACAACTTTCCAGCGATGCTGGTGCGAAACTGCTGCGGGCGCTGGGCGTAAATGGGAAAGAGACGGAATTGCGCAGTGCCAGTGACGAGTTTAGCGGCCATTGTTTCGCTCTGACGCTGCTGGGCAGCTATCTGACAGATGCGTACAACGGAGATATTCGTTGCCGTAGCGAAGTGTCAGGACATCTTGCTCACGACGTACGCCAGGGAGCTCATGCCAGAAAAGTCATGGAATCATACCAAACCTGGTTTGGAGAGGGTCCTGAGCTAGCCGTCCTCCGCATGTTAGGCCTATTCGATCGCCCGGCTGACGAAAAGGCGCTCGGAGCTCTCCTAAATTCGCCTGCGATTCCTGGCCTTACCGAATCATTAACTGATTTGCGCCCGACTGACTGGCGAATGATTCTTGCCAAGTTGAGAAGAGCAAGACTCCTTGCCGGGGAAGATCCGCATAATCCTGGGTATCTGGATACACACCCTCTGGTTCGTGAATACTTTGGCGAACAGCTCCGGAGTCAACAAACGGATGCGTGGAAAGAATGTAACACCCGGCTCTATCATTATTATCGAACGCTTGCGCCGCCGCTGCCGAATAGTTTCAGGGAGATGGAACCACTTTTCTCAGCCGTCATTTTCGGCTGTAGTGCTGGTTTGTTTCGCGAGGCGCTGCATGAGGTTTACATTCCGCGGATTCAGCGCGGCAATGCCAACTTTTCGGCTAACGTTCTTGGAGCAACAGGGCCATTGGTTTCTGTTTTAGTTCATTTCTTCGAACACGGCCGCTGGGGATCACCCGTTAAAATGGCTGTCGAGGATCAAAGCCTCACTGCGGAAGATCAGCTCTTTATTCTTATGCAGGCAGGTCTATACCTGACGGTCACCCGCGGATTGGGAGCGCCCGAGGCCCGAATTTGTTACGAGCGGGCCGAGCCCTTGTCTCACCAGCTCGGTCGTCCGTTCCTCCTTTGTGCAGCCCTCGTAGGTCAGTGGCGCTATCGGCTGCTCACTGACAAGATGTCAGTTGCGTTGCAGATAGCCGAACGAATTCACTCCCTGGCGCAAGAACAAAATGACGCTGTGCTCATGATTGGAGCCTGTCGCGCGTTGTCCTGCACGCTTTTTTATTTGGGCGATTTCGAGGCCTCACAACAATACGCGATGCGTGGTCTTCAGATCTGGCGCTCGGGGAACGTGCAGTCTCATACCGAAGACTATTATTCTCCAGGTGTCGCCTGTTTGTGCTATCTGACGCTATCGGACTGGCACCTCGGCGAGATCGCCTCTTGCCAGGCGAACATGGAGGAAGCGATCTCCATAGCAAAGGAGCTGAAGCATATGAACACATTAGCCATGGCGCTGGCTTGGGCAGCGGTTCTCGGCCAATGTGGGCGTAATCCTGCTGAAGTGGACCGTTTCGCGTCGGAATTGATTGAACTCTCCACGCGTCACAATTTTGGCTATTGGCTAGCATTCGGAGCCATCCTCCGCGGTTGGGCGCGCAGCGCTTCCGGTGACACCGCTGAAGGTATTCAGTGGATCGAGCACGGAATAAGAGATTCCCGGGCGACCGGTCCGCTGCTGACCCTGCCCTATTACCTGGGACTAAAGGCCGAAGCACTGTATCTAGCGGATCGTTCTCCTGAAGCTCTTGAGGCGATTCAGGAAGCAGAAAAAGTGATCGAAAGATCTGAAGAGCGCCAATGGTGTGCCGAACTGCACCGGCTCCGCGGCGTGTTTCTCACCGCTACGGGTGCTGAGAAAACCCAAATTGAGGCTTCGTTCTGCGAAGCCATCAGAATCGCCAAGCAGCAGAAGTCGGTTTCGTTGGGGACACGCGCAGAAGCAACCTACGCGGAATACTGCCGCCAAAAAGCGAGCGCGTCAGGAGGACGTGAATTCCGACTGCCGCTTTGGTAACGCCAAACGGGAAATTCCGAAAGACGCACGGACCCGGCCTTCAGCCTGCACCAGTGCTTCGCAAAGCCCGTGCAGCTCGGCATCGACCTCCGCCGGGTCCAACACGGTGCGTTCCACTTCCTCGCGCACCAACTGCGCATGCTCGGGCGTCGGAATCGGGAAAAATTCCTACTAATGCTGTTCTGCAGTTCCCGTATTAGTACGACCTTCGGCGATCGGGGCGGTTCGCAACTGACAGCCTTTAAAGGGCCGACATTTCTGGTCGCAAAATTTCTGACGTTTTCTTGAGCTGGCTGAAACCCGCCAACGGAAAATCTTTTGTACAAAATAGCAGACAGTAAAGCGGCCGATGAACGGCTGAACCCGGAAGCTATCAACCACCTGAATTTATGAACGCTACCACCCTGGCAACGCTAAAGACGCTGCCGCGACAATCTCGTATCTTAGAGCTTCCAGCCTTTACACTCCCGGAAGCAAGCAAGGCGGCGCCATCCATTGAATCACGTCTCTGGAAATTGGCCGAGGCTGAGACGCGAAGCCAGGAGATTGAGACTTTACTTCTTTTGATCTTCACCATTCTCGGATTGCTGACAGTAGCGTACGGGATGGAGCAGGTCTTCTCGTTTGCGGAGAACGGCTCGTTCGGCACGGTCATTATGCACTTGCTGAGGTAGTCACATCTCTGATGCCATCGACCAAGCGTATCGTGAGCACGTCGCTGGCAAAGAGGCGGAGATTGAGAGGCAGCGCGCCCGTAGTGCCAAATTTGAAACAAGTGCATTCGGAAGCGCTTAGGCAAGGTTGGCTGGACGAGAGCATGACTTCACCATTTTGGTTACGGGAGGCGCTCGCTGCAATCGCGAAGTGAGTAAAAGAGCAGGCTAATTTCGCTAAACTCCTCTTTATGGCTCAGCTTACGCTTTGATGGAATGCATTGATATCCAGTGGCTTATACGGACAAACAAACGGCGATAACTGATCGGAATGCAGGGTTACAGGGGAC
>Ga0210383_10004645_pt1 | contig 12142 bp, 10 predicted proteins | sample IncBWC14OmetaG_FD_160072 | JGI IMG/M metagenome (GOLD analysis project Ga0210383, IMG submission 160072) | Forest soil microbial communities from Barre Woods Harvard Forest LTER site, Petersham, Massachusetts, United States - Inc-BW-C-14-O ...
ATGCATCCGGTGATTACTTCGGAGAAATGATGAATTCTCTAAACCAATCGCAACTTAGTTCTGAAGCTGCCGTTGTGCTTCTTTCGGACCGTTCTGAACCTGGGCGGCTCGCCGAAGCGTTGCGAGCGGGCGTCCGAGCTATATTGCGCAACGACGCATCACCGGACCAAATCGTTGCTGGCCTCAAAGCCACAGCAGCGGGTCTTATGGTCTTCCATCCTGCCGAAGTTGACGCCATGTTTCCAGCAGCAGAGGCGGCATCGGGTACACTCGCAGAACTCATTGAGCCGCTTACGCCTCGCGAGAGCGAAGTCCTTCAAATGCTGGCGAGCGGCTTGGCGAACAAGGAGATCGCAACACGCCTTGCGATCTCTGACCACACTGTGAAATTTCACGTGGCGTCGATTCTCGGCAAGCTGGGCGCTGCGAGTCGCACAGAAGCTGTCACCCTCGGAATCCGTCGCGGTCTCGTTCTTCTATAACGTAACGCTGCGTTCTGAAAACAATGGCTCTCGATCTCACGACGCATCGCCTATTTGTCCCTGCAACTTGGGTTGCCAAAAAACCAGGATCTCAAATTCTCACTCGTTGCAGGAACTTGCGCCGGAATCGTGAAATGTCTTGCCCGCCTCCGGAATAAACTCCCATTCGTACCCGCCCGGATGGAGAGTCATTTTCAGAACACCGAAGGTGTCAGCATTCCGAACCTCACTTGTCGGCAGCGGAGCAGCAAAAGGGCGATGGTTTCTTCCGCCTGTCCCAGCGACAAATTCCCGAATCCCCCGAGTTGGGTCTGGCTTGCCATCTGGATCCTGCGGTGCGAATCGTTCGTAGTCGTGATCGTGTCCGTTGACCACAAGGGTCGCCTTTTTCCTGTATAAGTCCATCCAGAATGCTTTCATCTCAGGATCGTTCCCATGCTTTGCCCCTGAGCTAAAAAGCGGTTTGTGCCAGTAAGCCAAAATGCAGCGAGCAGGGTGAGCGTCGAGATCCGAACTCAACCACCTCTCCTCCCGCGAACCTTGTTGGCATCCTCCTACCTCAAAGCATTCGCTGTTGAGAACGATGATGTGCCACTTCCCCAATTCGTAGCTGTAGTAGCCCTGCCCGGGATCACCCGCATTCTTCCCAAAATAGCGGAAGTATGGCGTTGCGATGTAAGAATAAAATTCGTGATTCCCAACCGCTGGGCGCGTTCGGTCTTTGTGGCGTCCCCACGTAGGTTGGTAGCAATTTCTGAACTCCTCGGCGGTACCCCTTTCATATGCGTTGTCGCCTGCGGTGAACACCACGCCTGGAATCGAATCGAGAAGCTTCGCCGTAGCCTCAGCGCCTGACAAATCCTGGCAAGAGGCGATGTCACCAGCTCCGACCAGAATCGGATCTTGACCCGCCGGGACAGAGAGAGATTTGCCCGACCCTGCCGGCGAAGCCTCTCCTGCTTGTTTTTGTGTTCCTTTCTGGCATCCACCCGCCATGCTCAAAATCAGAAACAGGAAGCCGATTGCACCTCGAGCGAGAAAACTACGACTTGCAAAAACAATCGCCACGTTGCTCACCCTCGAACTAAGCTCGTCTATTCAATCTGAAAAACAAATGAGTTACGAAGTCACGACTCGCTCAGGTTCGCGTGTAGTTGCCATTGCAGCTATTTGTGAGACAAGGGCGAGTCCAGTTGGCCTCAGCATAGTGTTGAAAGTCAAAGTTTTGCTGCACGCGGTATATCCCAGTTATGCATTAGCAGTGAACCATTTCTGAAAGAACGGCGGATCTCGTACCGAACTATCGTAGTATATGGTTCTCTCCGGGCAGCGTTCCTAGGATTCAGCGCACTGAAGTGTCACTTCTCGTGACAGGGAGCACAATTGTGAACACGCGTTCGGTTTTCTCCAACATCGAACATGCAACGAAAATGCAGGTCCTCTCGTTCCAAAGTTATACGCTGCTCACTCTTCAGTCGGTGAAGGACATCTTCACTACGACCCGCTACACCGGCGACATGATCGTGCAGATGGACCAAATCGGAGTGGGTTCATTGCTCATCGTAATTGTCGCTCTCGTCTGCGTCGGCGGGGTAGTTGTTCTGAATTCCTCATCACAATTTAGCCGCTTCGGCGCAACAGCTCTTACGGGCGACGCAGTTTCGCTTGCTCTCCTCCGCGAACTCGGTCCCGTGTTCACATCGCTTTTGGTCGCGGGCCGGAACGCCACGGGAATGGCTTCCGAGCTCGGGTCCATGGTCGTTACGGAGCAAGTGGACGCGATGCGAGGACTCGGCATTGACCCAATCCGCAAACTTATGACCCCTCGATTGCTTGCGATGGTGCTGGTGCTACCCTTACTCGTGGCTGTGGGGGATTGCGCGGGGCTGCTCGGCGGATTTGTGGTAGCAACCATCACGCTCCATCTCAGCGCAGAACAGTTCTGGACACGCGCCGTTCATGCGCTGGTTTTTGGAGATCTTGTGATGGGGTTCGCAAAACCAGTTATTTTCGGATTCATCATTGCAAGCGTGGGTTGTCATGAGGGATTTCGAGTGAAAGGGGGGACCGCTGGCGTAGGACGCGCCACGATTACGGCATTCGTGGTTTCCTCCGTCGTCGTTCTAGTTGTTGATCTGTTCGTAACACGGTTTCTGCTGTACGCGTTCAATTTGTGAGAACTACTTCATTTAAGAATTGCAGCAGCCTGAATCTTCCCGCATTGACGCCGTATTGACACCCGCCTCCTGCATTCCTATACTTGCTCCCCCACGCCCACTTCCTTTCAGGGGGACTTCGATGTTCAAGTTTTTTCTGGCCGCTTCCCTAATCGCCGCTTCAGCAACTGTTAGCTTTGCGCAAGATCCTGGGAAAATTCATCAACCAAAACTTACTCCTCAACAGAGCGGCACCACGCAACTGCTGATTTCGGTGAGTCCAGTGAACTCCCGCGTGGTTTGGGCAGCCGGAACTGGTGGTACCTACGTGGTGACGACCGACGGCGGCCAGACATGGAAAGCCGCTGTTGTACCGGGAGCCGAAGCCCTTGAGTTCCGCGATGTGTTTGGAGTGAGCGACAAGATTGCCTACCTGATGTCGATTGGAAACAACACGACCGATTTTCATATCTACAAAACCGTCGACGGTGGCGCGACCTGGAAGATCGAGTTCACCAATCAAACCGCGGGTGCGTTTTATGATTGTTTCGCTTTCTGGACCCCGAACCGGGGCGTCACGCACAGCGACTCGGTGAACGGAGTATTTCCCGATATTCGTACAACGGATGGGATGACCTGGCAATCGATCGCCGGCAATATGCCTCCAGCTTTGACTGGGGAAGCATCGTTTGCGGCAAGTGGAACCTGCATCACCACACAAGGTTCGAGCAATGCTTGGATTGCCACAGGCGGCGCCTCAGCTGCACGCATCCTAGCCACGCGCGACGGAGGCAACAGCTGGAACGCGTATGACACGCCACTGGTGAGCTCTCCGAGTGCAGGTGCAGTGTCTGTGGCCTTCCGCGATTCGCGGAATGGGATCGTCGGTGGCGGCGATCTGGCTTCCAACACTGCAGCCGACACGGCAACCTCGAACGACGGCGGCAAGACGTGGACTCTAACGAACAAGCCACCTGTGCAAGGTGCGATTTTCTGCCTGGCCTATGTCCGCGGCGCTCGCAACAACGAAGATGACGGCAATGGGCGCGGAGAGGGCAATGAGATCGGTCATCAAAACGACCGCACCGTTGTAATCACTACCGAGACGGAGCCCAACTTCACCTCCGGTGAAGCAGCTTGGACTCCGGATGAAGGGCGCACCTGGAACGTGCTGCCCGATGTCAGCGGCTTCTGGGCTGTCGCTTTTGCCGATAAGCACGATGGTTGGTTTGTTGGCAACAACGGCCAAATATTGAAGATTAGTTTCTAGCGCAGGCTGTAGGGAACAGACCGTTCAGCTATTTCAACTCGATCGCAATTGCCTCATACGGAAAGTCGCTTAGGTTTTCCGGTTGCCGCTCGGCTGCTGGCAATAAGTGAACCTGTCCGGCTTTGGAGTGGATGTTTTCCATTCTTCCGTCTGGATAAGTGACGAGGAGATGAGCGATTGTGAGATTGATCTCAAGCAGGAAGGGCTGTTCCTGCATCACCGATTTCTCGTGAGGTCCAAACCTGACGCGGAGCACCCGCACCTTATCGTTTTCGAACTCAACTTTATAATGGTCAGGATCAATTTTGACCGGATCTAGAGTTTGAGGCTGCATCTTCAAGGCTATGGACATATTTCCCCTTCGAAAGTACGTGTTAGCGCAAGACTCCGGAAGCAGCTGAGTTCAGCCGCTTCGCTGGCTATTGCCTCGAGAAATAGTGTCCCAGAGAGGCGAAGCGTTTCAGGCAATTTCGCGTCACACACCTCATGCCGGGGCTTTCGTTCCTGGCAGAAGGACTCGCCAGGTTTCCGACGCCAGTTTTCACTCCTGAGTGCTCGTCGCCGCCTTCGATTTCCTATGGCGACGTTTGGACTTCGACGATTTTTTCGCAGGCTGTTTTGTTTTCAGGCGTTCGTTTTCGGCTTTCAACTCAGTATTTTCTTTCGTCAGGACATCGATTCGATTTCCCAGGTCACCTGCATCCTTCTGTAATTGCAATACCTGTGCTTTTAGTTGTTCGTTCTCCTGACGGGCTTTCGTATCCTGGCAGGCCGTCAACGACAAGCCCAGCGTCACCGCAAGCGCGAGACCGGCTAAAATGCTTCTATTCAATGGATCCTCCTAAATCACCAAAAACGAGCCCCCGGGTTTGCTGACATTCCAGAGAGAACCAAGCTCTTCTGGATAAATTGCTTTGCCAACCCCCTTGAGGTTAGCCTGTCGAAAAGGATTCGGCTACGGTGAAGTGCGAAAAATGCGGGAAGTGCGGCGCAGAGCTCGTGGCCAAGCCGGTGCCCGGCGCGAAGCAATTTCCCCGCAGGCTCGAGTGTCCCGAGCACGGTTGGCAACAAGAAAAGTTGCGACCGATTCGCATGAGGTTTCACAAAGATCGCCCCAACTGGTAGGGAAGAGGGTTCCTCGATTGTGACCTTCGCTGGGCCGCCCATTTACTTTCGCAAATTTCTTCGCTAACGTTGTATCCCCGGCCATTCATCAGAGGAAAGACGACTTTGATGGGGCTGAAGATTGCCGCCACCAGCTGTTCTTTCCTGCTTGATAACCGAGGTTACAAATGAAAAGAACCGCTGTGGTCCTGGCGGTCGTATCGATTCTCCTTTGCGCTGTCCTGCCCGCGTCTCTCGCACTGCCATCAAATAGCTCGCAACAGGTCACGCAGGGGCAGTCCAAGTGGCAGACGTTTGGCGGGAGAGTCGTCTCCCAGAACCAAGTGCGTTTCGTGTTAAAGGATTATGAAAACGATACCTGGTACCACATAGATGACCAGCAAAAAGCGGCCAGTTTCGTTGGGAAAAACGTGTTGATCACCGGAGCTTTTGACGGTCTTACGGGCACGATTCGCGTTCAGAATATTGTGGAGGCCACACCGGAGCAGGTATCGGCGGCAAACATCGAGAGAATCAAGCAAAATACCCCGCCACCACCTCCACCCAAGAGCTTGCCGCCCCCGGCGGTCGCAGCTAATACTCCCAGCGGTGCGCCTCAACACGCAAATCCGCCCCAACAGTCGGCCGCACCTCCTTTGGAGGCTCGAAGGACGCCCCCGGTGGACGAGACTCGGCGTCCCGCGCCGCGGACTGAGGCGCCAACCAGCGCTTCGCGTCCTGTTGCAGCTCCGAGTCCCGCGATAAGCTTGCCGGAGGAAGCGGTAAGCGCCTCCTCGACTGTCGCTATCAGCTCTCGGCGTTCAATCGCGATGCCTCATGGTGGCAACTCACAAAGACCGCCCCCAAAGGATTTGGTGGTTGGGCGGCTACTCCGAAAGGTGTCGCCTTCTTACCCGGTCGAAGCCAAACAACAAGGGATTGAAGGCACAGTACGATTACACGCTGTGATTGGCGCTGACGGCAACATCCAGAGCGTCCAACCGGTGAGTGGCCCGGAACCTCTTGTCGCAGCGGCGGTAACTGCTGTTCGCGAGTGGCGCTACGGACCGACGCTGTTCGAAGGCCGTCGCGTTCCGGTCCATGACGATATCAGTTTCGTGTTTCGACTGCCGGACTAGCAGGCAGAGTACAGTTCCTCATTTTGCGCCCACGTGGCAAATGGTGTCGCTTGCCTTGTGGCTCCATCATAGGACGGTTGAATGGGCGGCAGGCCTCGAAAAAACGAAGTGCGGATTCGAGTCTGTGGATGGCGCTAAGAAAACCGCCGAACGATGAAGCTGTCCGCTTGCTAAGCGGCGCCTGCCGTTTTTGACCGTTGGGAGACGCGCTTCAAATTCGTTGTGTCGATCACCGCGAGCACAACGTGGTTAAACGAACTGAAGACAAAGTAAGGGCCGGGCGCTGTGATGCGAAATGCTCCATCCGCTCCCGTGCCGTAGCTAGTCCCTCTACCGCTTCAATCCAGACGACATCTTTGTCGCCAAAACGCCCCCTGAAAATATCGAAAGAAGGAATCACGGAAGAATCCATAAAAGTAAGCCTCCTCCCTGCTGAAGAGCGGGAAGTTAGCAGGTGGTCGCCCAAAAACGGCAACAATCAGAAGCCTCAGTAGGAACTGATTTTATAGCACTCCCGCGCAGCACAGCGCAAGCACTTCGGGACTTATAGAGTCCACCTGGCTCATCCTTACACTCATCCCCGTCGTGATGACGAAAAGCCAATTACAAACGCGCTGAATCGGCGAAGACATCGGCACTTATTGTCTTTACAGAAGTTATCCCCAGACGTATAAGAGTCCGCCCGGCATCGGCTTCTAGATTCCGCTTTCGAGAAAATATTGAAGGAGATCGAAATGTTCCGGAAGAGTTTGCTTCCCGTTTTTTTTGTCGCGTCGTTTGCTTCTGTTTGCATCCTTTACGCCCAAGAAGGCCTTCAACAGCAAGTCGGCCAGTTGAAGGAATCGATGGCGAAGAACAAGCAGGCCCTCGCGCAATACACATGGGTCGAAACCGTGACGATCAGCCTCAAGGGGGAAGAAAAAAAGCAGCAACATTATCAGGTGCAGATGGGGCCGGACGGAAAGCCGCAGAAGACCTCCTTGGATTCTGCGCCTGCGGCACAGCCCCAATCGAGTGGGCGCGGTGGCCGGCTAAAACAAAGGGTAATAGAGAAGAAGAAGGAAGAGTATGAGGACTATGCCGAGCAAATGAAAGCTCTCGCCGGGCAGTATGTACCCCCCGACAAGGATCTAATTCAAGCTGCCTATGCGAAAGGGAACATCTCGATGGCGCCCGGACCAGGAGGCGTGAAGCTCGTCATCCATAACTACGTGAAGCCAGATGATTCCATGACCCTGACAATCGATAAAGAACAGAAGCAGCTTCAAAGCATCCAGATCGCCTCCTACATGGATGGGCCGAGCGACGGCATGAATCTCACAGTCAGATTTGATCGCTTGCCGGACGGGACGAACCACGTATCGAGCACCACGGTCGAAGGTGTGAGCAAACAGCTTACAGTCGCGACGCAAAACGGAAACTATCAGAAGCGCTGAAAAAGATCGCAAAAGGGAATCGCGGTATCGGGGAGCCGTCGGTTCGCTATTCCATTTCGAACGTCAAATAAGTAAATTTTCCGGCTCTCTCCACGAGCATTGCAGCCGGTTCTCCCGGCTTCAGACTCGTGAAAGCCGCCCGAAGATCGTCCACGGTGGTAATCCGCACGCGATTCAATGTATGAATCACATCGCCCTCGGCCAGTCCTGAATCAACCGCGAGCTGATCAGACACGAGCGATGCCACCGCCACACCTGACGGCATCCGCAGGCCGCCCAAGAACTCGGCCACTTCCGGCGTCACAGTGACTCCGACGATGCCTAGCCTCGCGATAAGGCCCTTCGCCGGGTCAGACATCTCGGAAAGCCTCTGCGGATCGCTGCGAGGTTCCACCACCGCCACATCTGCTTCAAATTTTTGAGTGCCGCGCAAGATTCCGAGCTTCGCGGAACCGCCCGAATTCAACACATACAGACCCAACGTAAACAGTGGAACATTGTTTACTGGAAAGCCGTCGAGACTCACGATTACGTCGCCTGTCTTCAGTCCCGCCCGGTCCGCGGGTCCACCGGGGGCTACATCGGAAATGATGGCGCCGACGTCCGTCGAGAGTCCCAGACCTCCAGCCAATTCTGGCGTCAGCGACTGAAGATCGACGCCAATCGCGCGCCGGCGCACTCGTCCGTATTTTCGAATCTCCTCGTATGCGAACCGCACGATGCCGCCTGGGATTGCAAATCCCAGTCCTTCATTCCCGCCGGATTTTGAATAAATGAAAGTATCGATGCCCACCACATTCCCTTCCACATCCACCAACGGTCCGCCGCTATTTCCAGGATTGATCGCTGCGTCTGTCTGTATGTACACCATCTGATCGTCCGGGTTTTGTTGCCGCAGAACCGAGCTAACCAGGCCGAACGCCACAGAATTCTGCAAGCCTTCCGGGCTGCCAAATGCCAGCACGATTTCTCCCTTCTGCACCCGGTTGTAGCGGCCGATCGGTAACGTCGGCAGACCAGTCGCTTCCACTTTCAAAACTGCCAGATCGATCAGCTTGCTCACTCCTATAATTCGCGCCGGGAGGATTCTCCCACGTGCTTTCAGCAAACCCTCCGCTTGCGATTCATCCGTTATCGGCGGAGTCAGCGCCACGCGCACACGGTCCGCGCCCTTCACCACGTGAGCGTTCGTTACGATGTATCCGTCCGGATCCACAATTACGCCAGATCCGAGTGCTCGCTCACGCCCCAGTGCGCTCGACGCCTTCTCGTCCTCATCGCTCGGCGATCCATAGCCTGTTACAAGCACCTCAACAACCGCTGGCGAAACTCTCTTCGCCAGATCCTGAATGGAACGGCTCATCTGGAGCATTACGTCAGCATCTTTCTGCGCTGGCGGCGTCGAGGGTTGGCTTTGGCTCTGCCCAAATGAAGGAATGAAGCATCCGGCCACAAGAAAAGCGAGCAGCGCGAGAGCAGGCCGAACTACCAGGGGGATATTTTTCGCACCGTGATTCATTAAGGTAGTTCTCCTTTCGGCTGCAGACTGAGTTTCTCGGCGGAATGCGCTTCCACCTTGCCCCAGGTCACAATCTTCAGATCGAGAACAAAAATCGAGTAAAGCACCGGCACCAGCAGCAGCGTGATGAACGTCGCCACTCCCAATCCCCCAATCTGCGCATAGCAGAGCGGCTGCCACAGAGGGCCTCCATGAAGAGCCAGCGGGAAGAGCGCCAGGATCGTTGCGCCCACGGTAATCATCACCGGCCGCAACCGCACAATACCCGCGTCGAGCAGAGCTTGCTCGAGCGGCTCGCCTTTCTCATGCATCTCTTCAATGAAATCGAAGAGCACAATCACGTGGCTCACAATCACGCCAATCAAGCTCGCGATTCCGAGAAACGCCATGAATCCAAACGCCGAGCCCATGATGTAGAGTGCGATCAACGCTCCGCTCACTCCATATGGCGCGGCGGCCAGAACCAGTATTGGCTTGATCGAATGTTTGAATTGAAATGCCAGCGCGAGAAAAATCATCCCGATCGAAATGGCCATCACCACACTCAGGTTCCTGAAGCCATCCACCTGCTTGGCCTGCTCGCCGCTCACGATGACCTTGTAGCCGGGTGGCAGTGAAGCCTCCACTTCCTTTAATTTCGGCGCAGCGGGAGTGAATACCTCCGAAGCCAGAAATCCAGGTTGAGTGAAGCTCTGCACGGAAATTGTTCGGAAATGTTCGAGACGCCGGATGCGCATGTTTCGCAGCGTGTTCTCCACCGAGGAAACTTCGAGCAGCGGTACTTTGTTGTTCGATTGCGAGGAGTAAACGTAAAGATTCTGAACGTCGGAAAGATTTACGCGCTCTTCCATCCGAAGTCGTGCGACCACCGGAATTTGTTGATCTCCTCGCCGCAAAGTGGTGAGTGACGACCCGCTCAAAGCTGCGCTCGACGAATTCGCCACATCCTGGTTCGTGACGCCCGCCAGGTTGGCGCGGTCCGAGTCTACTTGAGTGACACCTGAAAGCCTTCCGGCCCCCAATCGTCGCGAACGCGAGCCGAAGTAGGAACCGCGCTCAAAATTGCTGTTACCTTCCCGGCAATGGACCGCAATGTCGCGATGTCTTTTGCTTCGTCCAGCGCGCTAACGTCCGCAAGTCCGGTAACGCGCAATTCCACTGGATAATCCACCGGATTCGTCTGTAGTTGGCGCACGTCCACACGCGCACCGAGCGCATTCTTCGAAATTGCATCCTGAAACGCGCCTACTAGTTTTGGTGTGTCGTCTTTGTTATACAGCTCGATAATTATTTGTGCGTAGTTTAGCTGCTGCAATTGCGGCGTTACGGAAAACCAAAATCTCGGGCCTCCCCCGCCCTCAAACGTCGTCAACGACTTCAGCACCGGCTGCGGTTTCCCGTCTTTGCCGGGATGCTCTTTCGCGTAATTCTCGGCTGTGGTCCGCACCAGACTTTCCACCTGAATGGCGGACCGGTTGGTTACCGTCAGCGGCACATCATTCGGTAGCCAGACGTCTAGGAACGACAGGTACTGCACATCGTCCGGGAAAAACTGCGTCTTCAAGCGATGCCCGAAAAATCCCCCTAGAGCCAGGAAGAGCAGCGATACTCCAAAAACAGGCAAGCGGTAATCGATGGCAAATTTTCCCACGCGGTAGTAGAACCCCGTGAATCCGCGTGTTTCGCGTTCCTCCATCGTACTTTCTTCTTTTTTCGACGGCCGCAGCAGGTAATAGGCAAGAAAAGGTATAAACGTCATCGAAACAAGCCGCGATGCCACCAGCGCGCAGGTCATCACCACTGGAAGACTGTACAGAAATTCGCCCGTGGTGCCGTTCAACATCAGAAATGGAAGGTAAGCGACTATATTCGTAATAGTCGCGAACAAAATCGCATGCGCCAGCTTCGTCGGTCCGAGCCACGCAGCGACTACCGGCGGATGGCCATCGTCCAGCGATCGCTTGATCGAGTCTCCGGCCACCACAGGATCGTCCACGAGAAGGCCGAGCGCGATAATCAATGTCGCGACCGACACCTGCTGAATATCAATGCCCAGGAGGTGCGCGAAACCAAACGTCATCGCCAGCGTAATCGGAATCGAAATCGCCATCAGCACTGCCGAGCGCCACTCCCAGAATCCGACGAGCGATACGATCACCACCAACGCGATCGCTTCGTACAACGCATCCATGAAGAGATCGACGTTCTCTTTCACTTGCCGGGGCTGATCGGAGGTGGCCGCAATGATCAAGTCCGCAGGCAACAGTTTCTTGGTCTCGGAGATTTTCCCTTGCACGTGCTCCGCAAACTGCGCGATCTGGTCGCCCCTGCGCATCTGCACAGAAAGCGTCACGGCCCGCGTACGCTGCCATTTCCCGTTTTCGTCCCGCCAGGTGTAAAAATTCAAATAGCGCGCGGGACTTTGATATCCACTGCGGATATCCACCAGATCTCGAAGATAAACGGCCGAGCCGGCGTCTGACGTCCCTACGATTACGTTACCGATGTCGGCCGTACTCGTGAACTCACCCGAGGGATCGACCAGAATATTCTTCGACCCCGCTTCCAGCGCCCCGCCTGGCAGCGTAATATTGCGCGCGTTCAAAATCCCTTTCAGATTTGACGGCTGCAATCCATACGAGGCAAGCCGCTCCTGCGAATAATCCAGGTAAATCTGTTCCTGCAGCACGCCATTTCGATCCACTCGCGAGACTTCCGGCGCCCCCAGAATCGTGCGCGAAAGAAGGTCGGTGTATTGGTCTAATTGGCGATATGTGTATTTGTTTCCCGGCGCGGCGGCGAGTTGCGCGCCAACATGGTCTGGGTCACGAACCACCACGGGAGGCCAAGTGTCGGGATGAATCTCCGATTCGTGTACGTTGAGCTCGAGATAATGTTTGATGTAGGCGTAAATCTCGGCGTCCGTTTTTTTTGTAAATCCATCGACAGCCGCAAATCCGGGACCATTGACCAATTTCGCCTGGCTTAGTACTCCTTGCACTTCGGTGGGCTGAACGAATACCCGCACATTTCTTT
>Ga0210383_10004646_pt1 | contig 12142 bp, 12 predicted proteins | sample IncBWC14OmetaG_FD_160072 | JGI IMG/M metagenome (GOLD analysis project Ga0210383, IMG submission 160072) | Forest soil microbial communities from Barre Woods Harvard Forest LTER site, Petersham, Massachusetts, United States - Inc-BW-C-14-O ...
ACAGTGGTGGGTCACTCTTCCTCCTGCCCCCCAAACCACCACTCCTGCACCATTTCCCCCTCTCCCAGAGCATCATAACCCCTACCCCTGCTCCCTATACACCCCCACACTTATCTCCCACCATTTGGATGCTTCCCATCACCTCCAGCTTTAGTGATGGTTGGTCCTCCCCCTCCCTCCCCTTTTGACTGCTTTTTTGGGGGTATTTACTGCTCCCTTGCTTTATATACTTATGTACCTATGTATAGTATCATGAAGAGGATTTTTTTGATCCTATTTGACCCCAATAAGTCTGTATTTTTAATAGGATCAGTGTGTGTTTTATGGTAGACACTATATATATCAATTACTACTTATGGAAGGCTATAAACAATGAAGTACAAATGTGGAGGGAGTCTAAGAATATGGCCAGTGAGGCCTATACAAAAAAAATGGAGGGAAAGGGCTGGGAATGAGGGTATACTCGAGCTCACTGTGTGGAACAGTGAGCACAAGGGTCCTGAGCAGTGCCAAGACCCTTGATGGCATTGCCGACGGCTCGGAAAGATAGTCGGACATGGTTGACAACGGTGACAAACACCTGTCAACCATATCTGGCTGTTGCCAGTAGTGGACTTACATTATGACATAATACTAGGGGATGGCTGGCACAAAGTGCACACCTGAACACTGAACCGACCGCTGAACCACTGGTACATACATGAACCTTACTAATTAGTAACAGGATCAGGTACCTGGTGATGTTACTAATTAATAAGTTTGATGGTGTCACCCAGGTGAATGGTGCAGGCTATAGCCTTGGCAAGTGGTACGAATGGAAAGACCGATGCCAAGAACCCCTGGCCCAAGTTTGGTACAAAACTACTGAGTGGTTATTGAGTGAGAGACAAAATGTGTGCAAAAGTGTGTCTGGTGAATGCAGCAAATGTTGTCACAGACTAAAGACCAGGGCCCATAACCTATTAAAAACACTGTCTCCAGCGATGACAGTCAACAATAAGGACTGTCATACTTTCTGCAGGTACTTCCATGTTTGGTACAAATAAGTATAAACAAACTCTGTACACCAAATAGAATGATATAGAGTGTCTCATCATCACTCAACAATTACCTTCACTGGAAATTGCCTCCACTGCCTTCTGCTTTCACTTGGCTTCTCCCTTTACCTCTTGCATGCAATCTTCTATGGGCACAAACTGGTGACATCCTGATAGCTGCTGGTATTTATGAATATTCCAGTATGCCATATCCAATAGACCCTCCAGATGTTCAAGAAATTTCCAGCATTAACTTCTAATTGCTGATGGGGGTCCTGACTTTTATGTGTCCGCTTTTCCTATAAAATTTGCACTTACCTAGTTGTGCACTATGTTAAAAAGGAAGTAAAGTACCATATTGATTTATTGAAAACTTGCAGTTTGGCACCTTACAAAATATCGGAAAAATGAGTTAATGAAAATGGGAAATGCTAGCTATCATTATAATCAGATTGACACTAGTGTTAATAAAGGTGGCCAATATCTATCTCTATTGAAATGTATCTATCTTGAAATTGATCTTTGCAGTGCTGTGTAAGCATGAGGCAACCTGCATTGCAGTATTTATAGTGAAACCAGATATAAGGGAAATTCCCTTGTCTACATATTAGCATTTATTATTTTTCCTTCGCCTCTTCTTAGCTTTACATTTTGAACCACATTCTAAATTAGGTAGGGTATTACACAATCGGTAGTAGAGTAGTCACATCTAGACAAGGAGAATCTTATTCTGTTTTCAAGGTTCTTTCTTTGTCTAAATATGCTTATTAGAGTGAACCAGTATGCAAGATAATGATAGTAAGAAAATAGAGGATAGGGCAATTTTATAACTGCCAGACACCTGAACACCTTAAATCACCAAAACTCATTTACATCATGGTCTATTATGAAGTATTTTATTGAGGATAGGCTAAAATTAGCAGAACATACAAAGAGAGATAAAAATGAAATATAACCATATTTATCATATTTACAAGACCCAGCAAAAATAATCTGTTAGATGAAATGATATAATACAAGAATGTGACTTTCAAACTCACTTTAAAAGACATTAACTTTATTCAATATATTTTTACTGGGTCCTGTAAATATAATAGATATGGTTATATTTCATCTTCCTCTCTCTTTGTACATTCTGCTAATTCTAGTTTATACCCTCAACAAGGCACTTATCTTCTAAAAGTCTGAAGCCTGGCATATATATGATTTAGCACAGTTTGTTGGTTACTCTAACAACAATAATGCAAATGAAAAGGACTCTAAGGTTGAAATTGATGATATAATCTTGATGTTTCACATAAACCAGAAGACTTACCTCCAAGTGAAGAGCACCTGCTATCAGATGAACCTCCTGACCAACTGAAAACACATCAAACATGCCCTGACACCCTTCCTCCACCTAAATCCTGAATGGGCCATGGTTTTTGTCAACGACCACAATCTGGGCACTACAAATGATGGTAAAGCTAGAGATGCTGGTGTAACAGAATGCACACACCAGTCTGACAAAGTAACACTGGAAGATCCATGAGATAATGTGATGGAATTCGCACTTGCATTAACTTTGGAAGGACATCTGAAACTCTTGATGAAGAATTCCAGGACCCTTTCACAAATGATTGGAAGATAGTCTGAAAAGATGACTCAATCTCCTCCAAGTGGTTAGGCACATGGAAATTTGTTGACTTACCACCAGGTATGCCAACCATTCCTGGCCACCCTGTTTTCAGATCCAAAACTGGGCTGAATGGTGAAGTTGTATGCAAAAAGGCTAGACTTGTTGCCAGTGGGTACACACAGATTAAGGGTGTAAATTTCAACAAAATGTTCTCATTAGCTGCAAAAATGACATTGAATTATGTTGTCATTGCTTACACAGCCCAAAACAATTGGGAAGTCCACCAAGTTGATCTTGTAAGCACATATCTAAATGCCAAACTGGATGAGGAAATTTACATACTGCTGCCACCTGGAATTTTGAAAAAAGGTCAGGAAGGGAAGGTTTGTCAATTGCTGCACGGGCTTGATGGTTTGAAACAGGCAGGAAGAGTGTGGTACAAAAAACTGTACACAATGTTCATCAAAGACCTGTACTTCACACAGTCAGGTGTTGACCATTCTGTCTTCTTCAGGCACCATGGCAACAACCACACAATTATTACAGTATATACAGATGACATGGCTGTCACTGCAAATTCTAATGAAGCTATTACCTTGTTCAAATCCTGACTTAGATCTCACTTCAAACTCACAGACTTGGGTGAAATCCGCTGGCTGCTGGGTTTCAAAATCAAACACGATTAAGTTGCATGTACAATCTCTCTGAACTAAAAGGCTTACATTGAATCTGTAGCTGCAAAGTTCAGACTTATTGATTCCAAGAAAGTTCACACACCTATGGATTCTGGTGCAATCTTCATAAAGGATCAATGTTCCAAAACTCCAATTAATTAATGCACTATATCAAGAAGCTTGTGGCGTGGGCAGCCATGGTTATATGCCTAGATATGCTATGCACTATCAGAATCTTATCACACTTTATAACCAACCCTGCTGAAGTCTATTGGAATGCACTTAAACATGTAATCAAGTATTTGTACACCACAAAGGATTTATGGTTAAAATTTGGGGGACAGGATCAAACACTTGAGGGGTATACAGATGCTGACTGTGCTTCCCATCCCCACAGGCATTTTATTTCAGATTATGCATTCATTTGGGGTGACAGAGTTGTAATGTGGAGTTCAAAGAAACAACCTATTGTTGCATTGTCTGCTACTGAGGCAGAGTACATTGCAGCCACTCATGCATCCAAAGAAATCTTTGGCTCCAAGCTCTTCTTGGTGAATTTGCCTCTACTTTCTAGAACCCAACCACCCTTCATTGTGACAACCACTCCACCATTGATTTGTAAAAAGACAACAAATTTCATGCATGTATAAAATATATTAATATCTATATTCACTTTGTTTGTGAAGCTATTGAAAATGTGATCATTTCTATCAAACACATCCCTTTGGAGGATAATATTGCTGACATCTTCATCAAACCACTATCATGACAGAAGTTTGAGCACTTTGTCAAGCTTCTTGGACTTTTTTTGGTTTGAGGGGGAGTGTCAAATATCCAAACATAATCTGAAGTATTCCCAACTTTATTATCTTCACTCTCTGACACATATACACTTATGGTACCAATATCTGCTTAAAATGCCCACATATTAATATCTTACATATGCCACTTTGTTTTTCCCCATTCAATTTAATTGTCATTCATTTTTTCTTTCTTATCAAACATCCTTTTTTTAATATGAAAACTCATGTACTTAGCACAAAAACAAGTAATCAAGTTCCCCTATCATCTCAGATTTATTTTTTGCATTTTCAGAATTTTTATCATCATCCTTGCATCTTAGAAACTTAGTTTCAACCTTGTCTTCATCTCTGATCATTCTGATTGTGTTACAGACTATACGATTGTGCAATCTGTGACCTAGCTTTGTCATGCCCTTTGTCATTGGTGCACCATCATTCATCCTCAGTCTTATTTGTTCCAGAACTGATACTTGGAAACCTTTTGGCCTACTTTTGCCTTTACTATTATTACTTAAAGATTGTTTGTGATTTATTGGTTCGAGGATTTATTTTACATCTTCTCAGCCATCTACTACTCCACCTTCTCATCAGCAAGCTGTGAACTGAGTACTAAGTGACCCAGGACTGTTTCTATCACATAGATCCACAGTATTGGTATCGGTGAACATGCCATGCTTATATTCCTCCCTAATGAGTTTCTTCAAATGGAATATGTTTCCATTGCTAGTTTCAATGGGAAAGGCCCAGGGCATTGAAGATAATTGTCTAATATGACACACCAGAGTGTATGAGTCTGGCTGCCATCCATGGTTGAACTGCACTGTACCATTTAAATGAATTTGACAGTCACACATCACAGATTCTTTTGTTGGCACACTGTCAAAAAAATTGGGATTTGCAAGGGACAGAAACATTCTGGAAGATGGAGAAAGAAGCCAGGTCACATGCCAATAGTGATGGTGAAAATAGTGATGATGAAAAATTTGAAGAGTTTTAAGATGATGAAGATGGTAGAGGGATAGATGAAGATGGTGGAAGGATGGATGCTGTGGGGGTCAATGGGCAAATAGGAGTGGCTGGGTTTGAGGGGATGGCAGGAAATAATGCAGTGGGGGAGGTTGATGAAACTGGGCCACTGAAATGGGAGGGGTCCCAATGGTCTCACCTCACCCCTAATGCGCAGTGAAACCGTTGATACGCACCTGTGGCCCCTGGAGACGTAATCCATCAATTTTGTTGTTTTGGATCATGTTCCGCACCATTCTGATGTCCTGCATTGTATGATGAACTATATTCCGCGTTTCCGATCTGTGATTTGTATTTCCATAGTTCACTCCATATTTATGACATTGCATCACCTTGGAAGACTGCAGAAACAATGACATGATGTCACCATAATTTCCCTGCCATCATTCCAACTGTGCCACTATCCAAACCACCCAATTGTCAGTTGATCACATCAGATTCAGATCAGGTTATATTGTCTCTCCTTATCTAACATTATCATATTGTATGTTTTATTTCCGAAGTTTTCCATGGACATTCCTTGGGCCCTCATCATTACTATTGTCTGACATTCCCTATACTTTCCGATTCTATTATTTCTTTGTTCCTTCCTTTTAAGTACAAGCTTCTTAGCATAAAAAGCAGGTACTTCATCAATTTTAAGAACAAGAAGTTCCCCACTTCCCCATTTTGAGTTCAAGTTCCCCTAAGTCTCACTAAGTCTCCAATATTGTTCTCAACGTTATCCAAACATTTGTGTTACATTCTGACATCCTGCATCTCTATACTTCGTCCTGTCATCCTGTCTCCGTCCTCGTACTGCATCACCACTCTGTTATTATTGTCTTCATTGTGTTTATTTAAGTATTAGTTGAATATCACTTGTCTTCCAATACTCCCATGTGATTGTCCATTGTGTTTACTTCATTTCCAACATATTGTCCCATACCATGTGTCCTAGCATGTATCATGGACTTCATTTACCGACATCGCACTACATTGCCAAGTCTTTGGATAGTAGTAGGTTGTGTTAGAGGCCTTTCTCAATACACTCACACACATTAGAGTCTTTGTTTTATGTTCTCACTTTGGTCTTTATTGATCATATTCCATGTCTACACACTACCAAGATGTATCACCATTGATGGAGGTAAAGCAACCAAACAAAAAAATGAAGCCTTCCCCAAACATCCACCAAAACCATTGCTGCTAAAAAAAATCAAAGAGGCTGCTTCATTTCCAATTTTGTCCTAACCTACATTCAAAATCAAAGGACTTTCCAACATGACTAAAAGCAGACAGATGGGTGCACATATGGAGATGAGCATTGTGGAACAGTACATGCTAGAGGAGCACTTGTCATTGACTGGAGACATGCTCATTGACTGGGATGGGAAGACACCTTATGTTATTGTTGACAATGATAATACTGTTTTGACAGTACTGGGAGGCATGCCAAGGGATGGGGGAAAAGGGAAAAGCAACTGGCCCACCTATAACAAATGGAGAAAGGTTACTATCACAGCTAGTGCCACTAGAGAGCACATTCAGTCATCCTACAAATTTATAAAAGAACAGCTTCACCACCGGTGAGGTAATTTTGTAGCAATTGACCATAGTATTTCCTTTAGCAATGGGCAAAAGGTAGATAGCATATAGTGTGCTCCAGTGTAGATATATTAACCCCCCCTGCTCCCAACAGATGCCCCTGCACCTGAAAAATGACGCTACCACCAAACACGCCATTTCTGAAATTGAGAATGATGGTGTCAACCACTGACTACTTGGTTTCGCAGTGTCCATTTTCAAGTCCTATACACTGCACCTCCACAGGCCTTACCACAACCCTCTGCAAAAGCTTTGTCAAGAGGACCCAGTTCTTCCCCTGTTTTGGACACCACACCATGTTAAACTGTCGCTGTCTTCACCTATATGCAACCCCCACTCAGTTTTTTTCTTCTTTTCCCCCCTTGATATTATCTTGTCTCCTACTACAACTTGCTGGATTCAACTTCAGCCTATCTCATGAAGTGCCATTCACTGCTGAGTCCATACTCTGTTCTCTCGCCTCCCCCACACTGCTCAACTTCTGTGCTAGTCTTTTACTATAAATTTTTATTGCTCGCTTACAAATACTTTTGTCCCATGAAATGAATTGAACATGCTTGTCTGCTCTTATTGTTGCTTGAATTTTGGTCTGCTGCACAGTCAGCAGTCCAAGCACATTAAGCAGACAGCTTAGTGCCTGCTTGGACTGCTTAGTGCCAAGTGACCCAGTAGATTCTTTTTAGTGAGGACCTTTATTATTTTCACTTTTTTCTGCTTAGTGATGTTGCTAAAAATATTTCAGCACACTTAAGAAGAGTTAAGAAATTTGGGGTTTTCCTGATGTCAAGGCCAATAATCAGTATGTCCTAAAGTTCCTATAAATGGTGTCAACAATGTTATAACTGGTGTCTAACAGACTTACTATAACTTGGCCCTCTCTGATATAAAGGCAACTCTCAGAGTCTAATTGGGAATATAGTTGAAAATATAAAGCTAAGGAAAGATAATAAATGCTAATATATAGACAAGAACCCTTACATCTGATTTCACTATGAATACTGCAATGCAGGTTGCCTCATGCTTACACAGTGCTGCAAAGATCAATTATCAAAAAAAATACATTGCAATAAAGATAGTTTGCATACCTGACATATATCTCAAACACATTGGCCACCTTTATCAATATCAATACTAATGTCAATCTGGTTGTTTTCAATAAATCAATGTGGCACTCTATTTCCTCTTTGGCATAGTCAATGATCTTTTTCTGTCTCAGATCCTTCAGTCACACATCCTCATAAATGGCTACCAAAGAGTGTGGATCAGAAACATGACTGTGTCTATTGACTCTTGGTATACAGGCTGACACCAACTTGGCCAGGGTGTCTGGCAACTATAGGTGTGTTATGGTGTTGCTAGTGTTCTACAATAATAGAATTAGTTATTAGCAGTATAAAAGCCAATAAGCAAGATATGTCCTGCATATCCCCCCATCCAGTGTTTTGTGCTTCCAAATGTAATATAAAAAGCAAGTTAAGAACTTTTTTTTTTTCTGTTTATGCTAACTTGATAAATTTTTAAAGAAAACAAACCTGAATCCATAAAGAATAAGGGCACCGAAGAGGCCATCATCCACTGAATTGATAATAAACCCTGAAGTAGATTTAATGGTGATGGACAACATATTAATTATTCTATATCTGAATTCCAGCATTGTCTGGCTCATGTAAGTTTTTGATTTCTAATCTTATGTATGGAATTGTAGGCTCAGTTATTTAATATATCTTTGTCATTTGAGTCTGCCATGCTGTTGTGGACATGGTGGTGATTATAATAGATGCAATTCTGCAAAATGCTATAGAGAGGTGAGATCACTGACATCATCAAACTAGTTTATTTGTGGCATGTCTGTGTCAATGTTGGACCCATGAGAAATCATGTGTCCATAAACAACTTGGATGATAACTACCACCATGACTCCAAGATGCTGATAGATGGCTCTGTCAATAACTACTGTAGCAAGAAGGAGTACAGCCATCCTGACTAGGTCAGATTTCTTCCTCAATGCCAAATTAACTTGTATGTTTCATAATTTATATGCTATATACAGTTTGCATCAACATAATATATAATATACAACTCATTTTTATTTTGATGTAGGAATTCTCTTATAATCTGCTGATTCTAGTTTATAGCCTCAATAAATTACTTATCTTCTAAAGGTCTGAAGCCTGGCATATACATTATTAACCCTAACTAACCCTATATTAACAGATCTTCTGCATACTTTAACTGAATTTGAAAAATTGGCTGTTTATTGCCAATTCTGTCCTTTAGCTTAGCCTCTACCTCATGAATGTCTGCTATGATCAACCAGGGCATAGTTGCATGGTCTGGCATCGAATTCAGGTAAATCAGCTTGTGGACAAAGAGGCTATATACAGAGGATGGCATTGTGAATGATTATTGATTGTCAGCTCTGGTATCAGTTCATTTTTATCCATTGATAGGACAATTCTCTATCATTTTGTTCATGTTCAACTTTTCAATTGTGGTATTGCCACCATTTCAAGTTTCTGGCAGCTATTCTAACTGTGTATTATAGATTTTACATTAAAAATGTATATATATCTTGGAGTACTGTACATTGGCTATCTTGGGGAAACAATAAATCATTGGTGGATGTTGCTTTATCTGTGGTTACTTTCTTCTTTGGTAATGTTTTTTGAATTTTTGCAATGACAGTAGGATAGCCATGGCATGTGATGTCTGCAACAAACTCCACTTTCTTGGGTATGACAGATTAATAATAAAAAATGGGTGAGGGACTACAAGAAATTTTTTTCCAAAAATATTGATAAACAAGGTACAAAACTCACATGGGAAAAGCAGTTTAAGTCTGATATAGTAACCAGTCCTGTCATACAACTCTGCTTGTTTTTGTCAGGAACCCAGAAAACATCTACCCAAAGTAGTCCCTGTCTCTCACCCAGAATGTCTCAGTCACCAGAGCAGCCTTGATTAAACAATGGGCATTGCAATACAAATTTTTTTAATATTACACCAGTCAACAAATTAGATATCAAGGATATGTTTAAACAATAGCTGTTCCAACATGTAATTAAACTAAATTTGCATTGCAATGCCCATTGTTTAATTAACAGTCATAGGATTTTATTCCTATCTCAGAATTGTATAAATGCCAGCTCAGAAAAGCCCCACTGGACATTAAATCCCTTTGTAGTTAAAGATGGTTGAATTATTAAGAATAGATATTTCTATTATTATAATGCTTGAAAAGTGAAATGGGGAATAATGATCAGGCATAATGTTGAACTTGCATGAGGATACCACTGATGTCTAAAAATAGCATGATAGATTGTGATATAATGATCATATGGCAGGCCCAGAACCTGAACTACATGATATGAACCCTTGATTGTGACTGTGATTCTAAGGTGCATGGGTCTGAGTTCAGCCTTAACCTGGCTTGGCTGCATCTACCACCATCTGTGGTGGAGTTGAAGCCACTATATCAGATGATGCCACTATCACCCACCTGACCCTGACCTCTGCATCTGCTCCTGCCTCTGCATCTGTCCCCTGATTCCTGATTGCACACTTTTGTTTAGCCATACATATTTTTCACTCGACTCAGCCATCCAGCAAGCACTTACTGTTGGTCACATCCTCTCCCCCCTCCTCTAATCTGACAGTAAATTCTAACTCCTGCACAATCAGCTATAAGATCTAACTTGAGAGTGAAATAAATGCTGCTATCCACTTGTTTTATTTTTTGGTTCTGTCAGGAACAGGCACCCAATTTGACCCTGTGGCCAGGACTTCATACCTGTCATTTACAAGAGTGGGGGCACTCAGTAAATGGACACTTAAATTATTCTTTGACTCTATATTAATGTAACTAAACCAATAGGACAAACCCCTTCCAGTATCTTTGAGAGAGAAAATGAGAAACAGAAAAGTATCATATCAGAATTTGGAATAGTTTGAGGTAGATATGCCTCTGAATGTCCAGTGTTCAAGTAATTGAGCTTTTTTAATCAAATTTAAGAAGTTGGCAAAAGCTAACAAAAGATTCAGGTCAACCACACCCTGACTTGGATGTCACTGTCATTCTCTTCATCACCATTGTTGACATCTTCTTCATCTTCTTCCTTGCGCTCTTGCCATCTGTTTGTCAGGAAAACAGCTAAGATCTGGTATAGAAGTGTGTGAGTGGGGGTTGAAGGTTGAAAAAGCAATGCATACACACCTTGCATTTCACAAATCTTGTTTATAGATGCAAGCTAGGAGAGGGCAAATAAGGAGAACTCACCAGAACTATTTGAAAGATTCAAGATGAATATGTGATGGTGGCAAAAGATGGTCTGGATGGTACTTCCTTGGCAGTTGTATGGATCACATAGTTGAAATGACAGAATTACATATGATGGTGACAAACCATATAAGTCTATATATGATAAAAGTATTGGGATCAGGACTAACCTGTAGCTGTATAATAGGCCAATAAAATACCTTAGTCATATTATAACATATTACTATTTTACATTTATTGTTGGTGAACTTGTGTGAAAATTGTATGTAATTATAAACTGCTCACCATAACCTGCTGATATGTATACTTTATAGCCCTTGTGATGGAAGACGGGGGGAGATGAGGCATAATGTTTCAAATCTCATAGGAAATGGCCATGCAAACTTCAAGATTTGGTAATGCAACTTCACCATTTGTGCAAAGGTGATTGGTGCCCACAACCTTATATTTCGAGCCTGCTCTAATGTACAGGATATATGGGGCAGGAAATGAACTGCCCTGCTATGATACATCATATTTTATTTTCTCAATACCCTTTGGAAAGGTAGATTTTTTATGATTGGTTGGTGACTTTGATATTCCAGCACAAAATGTCTCTTTTGTGGCAAAGAATTTTCAATGGTAGATGATTTCCACCTCAACCACTCTACTCCAGAGGCTATGAAATTCAAGTTTAATAATACAATCAACTTGATATTTTTCTTCACCAGTACTTATATTCATACTGTGTTACGAACTAAACCAGAGAGAGGAAAAGACCGTAAGCGCACACCGGGCCCGATCACGTGACTGGGATCCGATGGACAGGACAAGAACAAGAAGACTTAGCGCAACGGGAGAACTTCGGCTTCAACCTACGAAGGTTGCGCCTTGCACCAACAGGTTCTCAGATTTCAGGGAAAGCAGGGAACTAAGTCTTGTGGGACTCCGAGAGGAAGACAGGACAGGGAAGTTAAGCAGATAGGATAGAGCAGGTAACAAACAATATTCAAACTGAGGTACATGTGTAAATACTAGTGATTTAAATATTATGACAAGTCAGATCGGAACTTGTAATACTATCGGGACTAATCGGGGTGTGATGGGGAATGTGAGCATAAGGCATATGGAGGGTAACATAA
>Ga0210383_10004647_pt1 | contig 12140 bp, 8 predicted proteins | sample IncBWC14OmetaG_FD_160072 | JGI IMG/M metagenome (GOLD analysis project Ga0210383, IMG submission 160072) | Forest soil microbial communities from Barre Woods Harvard Forest LTER site, Petersham, Massachusetts, United States - Inc-BW-C-14-O ...
CGGCCTGACCGCCGGCAGTCCGGTGCGGTATCTCGGCGTGGACGTGGGTAAGGTCGTGCGCATCATGCTCGATCCGCAGCAGCGCAAGACGGTGCAGGTGCTGGCCGATATCGATTCCACGGCGCCGATTGACGACCGCACGCGAGCCTCGTTGAGCCTGCAAGGGATTACAGGTCTGCTGTTCGTCGATCTCGAGCAGGATCCGAAGGCCGAGACCACCGGCTCCCTGGCGCAGGGCCAACAGTACCCGATGATCCGCTCGCGGCGATCCGATTTCGACGTGTTGTTGAGCAATCTGCCCGCCTTGACCACTCACTTGGTGGAATTGGCGGATCATTTCAATGAGATTTTCAGCGACGACAGTGTGCGGGCGCTCAAGGCCACGCTCGAGAATGCCCGGCTTGCCAGCGAACGATTGCCCGACACGGTGCGCCAGGCGCAGCAGCTCCTGATCGAGGTTCGTCGCACCACCCAGGAAGTGCAGGGCACGGTCGCGGAGTTGCACGGCCTCATCACCGAAGAATCGCCGGACCTCAAGGCGGCATTCGCCAATATCCGCCAGATTTCGGACAATCTCGCGAAAACCACGACGCGATTGAACAGCTTTGTGGCCGAGAACGAGCCGGGGTACTCGCGCTTCTCCAAACAAAGTCTTCCGGAATTCGAGCAACTGCTGCGCGAGAGCCGCCAGGCAGTGCGGGATTTCCGCGACCTATCGCGCAGCCTGAAGCAGAATCCCTCGCAGTTGATTTACGAGTCCAACTACCGCGGAATCGAGGTGCCCAAGTGAAGCGGACGGTGCTATTGGCTCTGCTCGGGGTTACGCTCGCGGCCTGCGCCGGATCGTTGTTCAAAAACAAGGCTGCGCCGCCCACGATGTACATGCTCAGGGCGACCCCGACTATGCCGGCTGCCGATCCGCCGGGCGAAGATCATCCGGCCAATCTGGCGGTCTTACGGCCGCGGGTGCGCGCGGGTCTCGACACCGACCGGATCGCGGCGCTCTATCCGGATCGTCACATGGACTACTACGCCGATGTTCGCTGGAGCGGACCGCTCGATGAGGTATTACAGGACTTGACGGTGCAGCAATTTCACGTCAACCCCGGGCTGAGTAACGTGAGCGCCGATATCTCCGTGTTCGCCAGCACCTACTGGCTGGAGATCGAAGTGTCGGATTTCCAAGCGGAGTATTCCGCCGCGGGTGGACCGCCCACCGTGCACGTGCACCTGCGGGCGCGCGTCGGCAACTCCGGCGATCGGCATGTTTTGGCGCACTTCGAACCCGATGTGCATGAAGCGGCGGCCGACAATCGCATGAGCGCCATCGTCGATGCTTACAATCGGGCCGCCGACCAGGCGCTGTCGGATATCGCTACCGGCGTCGCTGCGACCTTGAACGTCAAGTAGCCGCGCGCGGCTCTGACTCCTCTGCCTCCGCCGCTTCGATGGCGGTGCCGATTTCCATCCACTGTGATTCGAGATACGCCGCGTCCCTCTGCAAATTGGCGCGCCGCATGGCGAGCTTGGGTTCCAGAGGATTGGCGGCAAATTCGGCCTCCGCCAAGGCGCGTTCGGCGGCAACCGCGGCAAGGCGCGCCTCGACCTGTTCGAGCTGTTGACGCAGCTTCGCGAGAGGGTTGCGGCGCGTTGCCTTGGGTTGCAGCGGCGCCTTTTTCGCGACCGCGCCGGCGGCCACCACGGCCGGCGCCGCGTTGCCATGCGATCGTAGCCACTGCTGGTAGTCATCCAGGTCGCCGGCGAACTCCTGCAATTTCCCGTCTGCCACCAGCATGAGCGTGTCGGCCACCGATTTGATCAAGTGCCGGTCGTGCGACACGACGATGAGGCCGCCTTCGAAGCCCTGCAGAGCCACGGTGAGCGCCTGGCGCATTTCGATATCCAAATGATTGGTCGGCTCGTCGAGCAGCAACAGATTGGGCCGCCGCGCCACCAACAGTGACAGCGCCAGCCGGGCCTTCTCGCCGCCGGAAAAACGGGCGACCGGTTCGAACGCGCGGTCCCCCTGAAAACCGAAACTTCCCAGGTGGTCGCGAATTTTCTGCTCATCGCCGGCGGCGTAGTCCGCGCCGCCCAGATTGCGTACATGCCAGAACGCGTCGCAGTCGGGCTCGAGCTGCTCCAACTGCTGTTGGGCGAAATAGCCGATCGAGAGATCCGGAGCCGCGGTGCGTTTTCCCGCGAGCGCCGGCGATTCGCCGGCCAGCAGTTTGGTCAAGGTCGATTTACCCGCGCCATTCGGCCCGAGCAGTGCGATGCGATCCAACGGTCCGATCGACACATTGATGCCGCGCAATACGTGCCTGCCGTCGTAGCCGCACGCGGCGTCTTCCAGGGTTATGAGCGGACGCGGCGTTTTCAGCGGCTTTGAAAACTCGAATTCGAACGGACTGTCGACATGCGCCGGCACGATCCGCTCCATCCGTTGCAGCATTTTTAGGCGGCTCTGCGCCTGCCGCGATTTGGTGGCGGAGGCGCGAAACCGGTTCACGAAGGCGGTGATCTCTCCGATGCGCTTCACCTGCCGGGCATGCAGCACGGATTTGAGCGCCAGTTCCTCGGCGCGCTTTTGTTCGAATCGAGAATAGTTGCCGGCGTATGCGCGGATGGCTCGATTCTCTATGTGCAACACACGATCGATGATCGAATCGAGAAATTCGCGGTCATGCGAAATCATCAGCAAAGTGCCGGCGAAGGCTGTGAGCCATTCTTCCAGCCAGACGATGGCATCGAGATCCAAGTGGTTGGTGGGCTCATCCAGGAGGAGAAGGTCGGCGCGGGAATTGAGAGCGCGTGCCATGGCAAGGCGCACCCGCCAGCCGCCGGAAAATTCCGCAACCGAACGCTCTAGGTCGGCCGCTTTGAATCCCAGTCCGTGCATGATGGCTGCCGCGCGCGCTTTGGCGCGATAGCCGTCGATGGCTTCCAATGACGAATAGAGCTCGGCGAGCGCGATGGCGGCATCGCGCCGCTCCGCGTCGCCGATGGCAAGCTGCACGCGGCGCAGCTCGGCATCGCCGTCCAGTACGAATTCGATCGCGGCTCGCGTGCTCGCGGCGATTTCCTGCTCGACATGCGCAACTTTGATTGCCGCCGGCAGATCGATGTCGCCGCGATCGGGAGTGAGCTCGCCTAATATGGCGGCAAACAGGCTGGATTTTCCGGTGCCGTTGGCCCCGGTTACGCCGACCTTGTTGCCGCGAAAGACCGTGAAATTGACCTGCTCAAAGAGCGGCTGCGGACCGCGCCGCAGCGTTAGATCTCGGGCGGAGAGCATCGAGGCCTATTACTGGGAAAGACGCACGGGCCGAAGCACGGTCGGCGCGCACAGATTGCCGTGATGCGGCGTGCCGCCTTCCTGGCCGGCGAGAATACCCAGCAATTTGTTCGCTTCCATCGCATCGCCGAACAAGCGTCCCTGAGCGTAGTAGCAGCCGTGCGTGCGCAGGAATTCGAGCTGCTCGGCTTCCTCGACGCCCTCGGCGATGACCTCGAGGTCGAGACTCTTGCCCATGTCGATGATGGTGCGCACGATGGCGGCGTCGTTGGTGTCGACCGCGACATCGCGCACGAAGGACTGGTCAATTTTCAAAGTGCCGATGGGAAACTGCTGCAGCGCCGAGAGCGACGAGTAGCCCGTGCCGAAATCGTCGATGGCGAGGCTCAGGCCCATGGCATACAACTCGTTCAGCAGACCGATGGTGCGCTTCGGGTCGGTCATCAAGGTCGTTTCGGTGACTTCCAGTTCGAAGTAGGTCGGCGACACACCGTGCTTGCGAAACACGCTGCGGCAGCGCGAGATGAAGCTCGGTTGCTTGAGCTGCCGCAGGGACAGATTGATCGCAATTCGACCCGGGTGCGGCACGACTTTCTGCCATTCTCGGTAGTCGGAGCACACGCGATTCAATACCCACTCGCCGATATCCAATATCAGACTGGTTTCTTCCGCGAGCGGAATGAAGTGCGATGGCGAGATATCGCCGTAGCCCGGCAGGCGCCAGCGCAGCAGCGCCTCGGCACCGACCACGCGTCCGGTGCGCAGATCCACTTTGGACTGATAGAGAATCACCAGCTCATCGCGTTCCAACGCACGCCGCAGCTTGCTCTTGAGCATCAATCGCTCGACCGCCGCGGCATTCATGCTCGGCACATAGAACGCGCAAGAATTGCCGCCGTTCTGCTTGGAGTGATACATCGCCGCGTCGGCATTGCGGATCAGATCGATCACATTCTCGGCATCGTAAGGACAGATCGCGATACCGGCACTGGCCGTGAGGTAAACCTCTTGCTGATTGACGTAGAAAGTCCGGCTGATTTCATCGAGCAGCGTGCGGGCCAGGGTTGCCAAGGCGGCGCGATTGTCGGTGTCGACCGGCAGATCATCGATGAACATGGCGAACTCATCGCCCGCGAGCCGGCCGATCACCGCGTCCTTGCTCAAGTTTCGCGTCAGCCGTTCGCTCAATATTTCCAAGGTTCGATCGCCGGCCGCATGGCCGAAGGTGTCGTGGACCTCTTTGAAGCGGTCCAAGTCCAGGTACAACAGCGCGAGGGAACGCTGGTTGCGCCGCGCGCGCGCGATCGCCTGCTGCAACAGATGCTGAAACTGCATGCGGTTCGGCATTTTCGTGAGCGTGTCGTAGCGCGCCAGGTAGCGGATGCGGCGCTCGGCGCGCTTGCGTTCCGTGATGTTGCGCGCGACGTAGATGTTGCCCTGAAACTGCGGGTCTTCGGAGTCGATCGCGGAGCTCGCCATGGACACCGGAATGGTCTGGCCGCTGGCGGTGCGCAGCACCGTCTCGCGCGCCTCCGCCGCGGAATGCGTCGGGTCGAAGGCGCTGCGATGCACCTCATCGATGAAGCCCACCAACGGCTTACCAACCAATTCTTCGGAGGAATAGCCCAACAGCAATTGCGCGGCCTCGTTGCAGCTTTTGACGATGCCGTCCGGCGAGGTAACGAACACCGCATCGCTCAAACTGTTGAGCACGGTGTTGAGATAATTCTTGGTGATGGTCGTTTCGTTCAGGTTCTGCCGCATGCGCTCGAGCGCAAATTGCAGATCGCCGAGCTCGTCGCTGCGCACGACGGCGAGCGGCCGGGTGTAGTCGCCGTCGCCGATTCGATCGGCGCTCTTCACCAGCGCCGCGATCGGGCCGGAGAGCCTGCGGGCGATGAGCCAGGCGCCCAACAGCCCCAGGATAAAGAGCGGCACGGTCACGATGGTGAATACGCCTCGAAGGCGCTTGGTCTGCATGCCCTGCTTGCTGATGAGCTGCGAGCGTATGCTCGAGAGGGTCTCCTGCATTTCAGCACGGCTCATCCAGATCTCGAGGCTCCCCGCGTGCGGCAGGTCGGTGCGCAGGACGAACGGTCCCGAACTGGTGGGCCGGGCCTCGGGATTGCTGCCGGAATAAAGGATGTCGTTGTGCGCGCCCCAGACCTCGACGCGCTCGATGTCGCGTTCGTCGAGCAGCCGCGCGGCAATCGCCGCCACGGCGGCGTTGTTGCCCTCCTTCAGCGCAGAAGCGAGGGAGGTGCTGGTAATGTTGCTTAAAGACCGGGCACGAGCCTGTAGGTCGTTTTCGAGCTTTTCTTCGACGGTGGCATAGGTGAGCTGGTTGGCGTCGGAAGTATTGACCCGATGCTCGTAGTAGGCCAAACCGCCCAGAATCAGCGCCAGCACCGCGCTGACGCCTAAGGCAAGCAGTAAATAGCTCGTTTTGAGGCTTCGTGCCATCGCTTGTCTAGTCCCCGGTCTCTTGGCCGATAATCATACCTGTTCAGGCCAACCCCCATAAGGGGCGAGGGTACAATCGAAAGCTCATGGGCCGCTCATATGCGCATTGATATCTATTCGGACACCGTCTGCCCCTGGTGCTACCTCGGCAAGCGACGCTTCGACCTCGCGGTCGCGGCGCGCCCACAATACGAACCGGTGGTTGTCTGGCGGCCGTTCGAGTTGAACCCCGACGTACCGGTCGAGGGCGTGGATCGCGAGACCTACATGGCGGCCAAAATGCCGGATCAGGCGCGCCTCGAGCAGGCGCACGCGGAACTCGAGCGCCTGGGAGAGGCCAGCGGTATTCACTTCCGCTTCGATCTGATCAGCCGCATCCCCAACACCCGCCGTTCGCATCTTCTCATCGCCCATGCGGCGCGCAGCCGACAGCAAGCAGCGATCAAGGATCGCATCATGCGCGCCTATTTCGAAGAAGGCTGCGACATCGGCGATCCCGACGAACTGGTGCGATTGGCCGGGGAAGTGGGTTTGAACACGGCGGAAGCGCGCAACGCGCTGATCTTGAGGGTGGGGCAGGATGGCGTAGTCGCTGCAGAGCGCCACGCGGCCGTGCTGGGAATCACCGGCGTTCCGACTTACATTTTCGACGGGCAGTACACGATCTCCGGCGCCCAGGAAGTGGGCATTTTCGCCCGGGTGTTCGACCAAGTAGCTGAATTCGCCTCCGCTCGCGGGGTTGCCTCGTGAACGACGCGGAGCTCACGGGGCAGGCGCGCACGCATATCGCTGCCGTTGCCGATCCTGAGTGCCTGCTGCACGCTCAGGTGGTGAAGCCGTTTCTGAATCTGCGCCGTGCCGCGCTGGCCGAGGGAATTGACCTTCAGGCCATCAGCGGCTTTCGCGATTTTGGCCGACAACTCACGATATGGAACGGCAAATTCAGCGGCGAGCGGCCGATGTTGGACGCCTCAGGCTCAAAGCTCGACGCGGCGGCGCTTACGCCGCGGGAACGCGTCGACGCCATTTTGCTCTGGTCGGCCTTGCCGGGCGGCAGCCGCCATCACTGGGGCACGGATCTTGATTTGGTGGATCGCAAGGCCAGCGAAGCGGGCCATCAAATCAAGCTGACACCGGAGGAGTTTGCCGAGGGCGGACCGCTTGCGCACCTTAACGGCTGGTTAGACGACAACGCCCCACGCTTCGGATTCTTCCGCCCCTTTCAGGGCGTGCGTTCCCGGGTACAGCGGGAGCCGTGGCATTTTAGCTTCGCGCCGATCGCCGAAAAAGCCAGGCAGCGCCTGAGTCCGCAGGTTTTGCGCAACGCCATTGCGGGTGCGCCGCTGCTTGGAAAGGAGGTCGTGCTCGGCGCTCTCGAGGAGCTGCACGCGCGTTATATCGCTTTGATCGACCTGCCTTGAAGCCTCAAGCCCAGAGGGCTTTTAGGCGGTTCAGCATCAAACCGCGCACCTGATTGACCTGCGTGTCTTCGGCGGTAAAGAGCGGCGGATTGCGCCGGAGCATCGGCCAGCGCTCGGTGCGCAGCACACGATGCAAGTAGCCCAGATTGCGTTCGATGGCCTCAAGATAAGGATTTTTGCCGCCGAATAAACATTCGACGTAGCGGTAGGCGTGTTCGAACTCGCCTTCCAGACGTGCAACGAAAGTTTCGCGCACGAACTCGGGAGTCTGGCGCAATAGGTCCAAACCCGAGCTGTAGCGGACGCGCAGCGAACCGTCGACAGCAGTGCTGGCCGCGACGCCGCCCAATACAAATTCCGGATAAAGCCGGTCACGGCACTTCTCGAGGTAACAGCGATCGGCCATCTGCGCGATTAAATCCGCCGTGCCCAGCAGGTGGCCCAGCTTTCGATCCTTGGGATCGGCGAGCTGGATCATATTGAGTTTGATCTCGTAACCCGTGAAATGGACGATCCGCGTGGCAACCGGCACCCAGGTTTCCATGCCGATACCCGGCAGATATCTCGCCAGGAAACGCGCGCTGCGCGTGACGTGATAGAGCGTGAACTCAGCGCCGTTGCTATGTTGGCGATCGTCGAATTCCCGAATGTAGCCGGCGTCATGGAATAGCGAAGTAACCAACGCCAGGCTGGCGCGCTCGGCGCCGAAGCGCAGCCGGCTCTCGACGCTGCGCTCATAGCCGATCAGAAGCCGCGCCATGGCGAGCGTCATGTCGAGAGAGTGCTGGCGATCGTGATATAGGGTATCGACGCCGTGATAACCCGGCATGCGGCCCGTAAAGAGCTTGTCGAAGTCCTCAAAAGCGACCGCGACCTTGTCGAAGTATTCTGCCGCCCAGGCGGTTGTAAAAAGTTCACGGACGGCCGAACTGACCGCAGCGGTGGAGCTGACTTGAACCGAATTCGCGACGTCGTAATCGTTACGTCTGAGGTCGTACATCAGCGAGAGTTTAGGCTTTAGCGGCCGGGGGCGCCACGTGCCTACTTCTCCTTATGGACTTGGCTCACAGTATTAAGTCAATGGACGCAGAAAAAGATGTGGATTTAGTAAACTTTGATCCCCCCGAATTTGCGGCGTACGCGCCGCGCCAGGGTGGTAAACCCCAGCCAAAAGCCGCATGCCAATCCGATGGCAACCGCGATGCCGGTGATCGCCGCCCATCGGGGTGCCGCAGCGGCGTGAATCGCCGCGAGCGGACCCAACTCCTGCGGGGCAACCGGCGGCGGCGCCGACCGGTCGGCCTGTGCGGCATCCAACTCGCTTTGCTTCGCAGCAAGTTCGAGCTTGAGCCGCTGCACTTCGCTGCGCGCGGCTGCCTCCGCCAGCGCCGGCGTCGTGGCACGACTCTGGTCCAACTCCTCCTCGAGCTGCTTGATCCGAACGACGGCGGGCTCCTTGGTGGTTAGAAACGCGGATTTCACCCAACCGGTGGTCCCGTCGCTCAATCTAACCTGGGTGAAATCGCCGTTTTGCGCCAGCGTCTCCACGCTGGCGCCCGAATGCAGGGTCGCCAAGCGTTGCCCCAGATTGTTCTCTTCCGAATAGACCCCGAGCACCAGTTCATCGCTCACATAGGCGGTGGCGGCCATACCCTTGATCGAGAGCAGCGCCAGCAGCAGCGCGGCAAGCCACCTCACGCGGCGATGCCCGTTTGCTTCAGTAAGGGCCGCACGTCGGGTTGGCGCCCGCGAAAGCGGACGAATGCATCCATCGCATCCACGCTGCCGCCTCTGCTCAGGATGGACTCGCGGAAGCGGGCCGCCGTCTTGGCGTCAAAAACACCGGCTTGCTCGAACGCCTCGAACGCATCGGCGGCCAGCACTTCGGCCCACTTATAGCTGTAATACCCGGCGGCGTAGCCGCCCGCGAATATATGCGCAAAGCTGGCGGGCATCCGGTTGAAAGGCGCCGCAGGCACAATGGCCACTCGTTGCCGCACGGCGGCCAGGGTCGCGGCGACATTTGCGCCCACCCTGGCGTCGAAATTGACGTGCAGCTCAAAATCGAAAGTCGCGAGCTCGATCTGCCGCAGCGTGTCGAGCGCGGCGTTAAAAGTGCGCGTACCGAGCAGGCGCTGCAACATGTCGACGGGCAGCGGCTCGCCGGTGTCGATGTGCGCCGAAATGAGCGGCAACACTTCCGCGCGCCATACGAAGTTTTCCATGAACTGACTCGGCAGCTCGACCGCATCCCACGCCACTCCGTTGATACCGGCGATGCTCGGATAAGCCACGCGCGTCAGCATGTGGTGCAGCCCATGACCGAACTCGTGAAACAGCGTGATGACTTCATCGTGCGTCAGCTGCGACGGCTGCGGGCCGACCGGAGCGGTGAAATTACAGACCAGCTGCGCAATGGGAAGCGCCGTACCCGATGGCAGCGACTTGGCGACCACACATTCATCCATCCATGCGCCGTTGCGCTTTTCGGTGCGCGAGTAGGGATCGAGGAAGAAACCCGCGACGACGCGATTATCCTTGTCGAGCAAATCATAGAATCGCACGCTCGGGTGCCAGACGCTCACATTGGTGCGCTCGCGAACACTGATGCCGTAGAGACGCTGCGTCAGAACGAACAGGCCATCGAGTACCTTCGGCAGCGGGAAGTAGGGGCGCAACGCCTCCTGCGAGACCTTGAAGCGGCTCTCCTGCAGACGGTCGCCGTAGTAGGCGATGTCCCAAGCATTGAGCTTGCGGCCGGCAAACTCTTCCAACCCGAGAAATTCTTCGCGCGCGGCCGGCCGGCAGCGCCGCGCCAGATCGTCGAGGAAGGCCAGCACCTGCTTGCTGCTTTTAGCCATGCGGGTCGCCAGCGCGTAATCGGCGAAATTCGCGAATCCCAGCAGTTTGGCGAGCTCGTCGCGCAGCGGCAGGATCTCGGCGATGATGCCGTAGTTGTCGAAGCGTCCGGCGCTCGGGCCCAGTTCCGAGGCGCGCGTGATCCAGGCCTCGTAGATGTCGCGGCGCAGTTGTTCATTCTCGGCGCTGGACATCACGGTCATGTAGGTGGGTTGATCGAGCTTGAACAGCCAACCCGGCTGGCGGGCTTCGCGCGCATCGGCCGCGGCGCGATCGATGGCGTTGCTGGGCAGACCCGCCAACTCCGCGCTATTGGTCACGCTGCGGGAGAAGGCGCGCGCCGCGTCCAGCACGTTCTCGGAGAACTTGGTTGCCAATTGCGCCAGCCTTTGCGCCACCTCGCGGTAGCGGGCCTTCTGCTCGTCCGGTAAGTCGACGCCGGCCAGGCGGAAATCGCGCAGCGCATTTTCCAGCAACTTGCGTTGCGCAGGATCCAGCGCCTCGCCCTCCGTTTTCAAGACGTGCGCGTAGGCGGCCTGCAAGGCCGTGTTTTGCCCGAGCTGCGAGGAATATTCGGTCAGCAGCGGCACGCATTGGTTGTATGCCTCGCGCATCTCGGTGGAATTCGCCACCGCATTCAGGTGCGATATGGGGCTGAAGACGCGGCTCAAACGGTAGCTCAGCTCCTCGACCGGCACCACCAGCGACGCGAAAGTGGGGTTTTCTTGCGCGGTCAGTTCCGCGAGGCGCGCACGGTTCTGCGCCAACACCTCTTCAAGGGCGGGACGCGCGTGGCGCGCCTCGATACGTCCGAAATCCGGCAGTGCGCCGAGTTCTAAAAGTGGATTGTTCACGCGCCAATTCTATCAGACGCACGCCTACACCCGGCCAGGAGCGATAAGGCATGCGAACACGTATCATTGACGCTTGCGAAGCTCCCAGTGGAGGATGGAACCGATCGTGACCGAGCAAGCATTCGATCTCATCAGCATCGGCGGCGGCAGCGGCGGCCTCGCCTGCGCGCAGCGCGCGGCTGAGTACGGCGCCAAGGCGGCCGTCATTGAGCCGCACCGCCTGGGAGGCACCTGCGTGAACGTGGGATGCGTCCCCAAAAAAGTCATGTGGAATGCGGCGAGCATCGCCTTGAGTTTGCACGATGCCAACGACTATGGTTTCGAGGTCAAGGTGGGCGAGTCCGACTGGGCGGAATTGAAGCGCAAGCGCGACGCGTATGTGCTGCGCTTGAACGGCATCTACGAACGCAATCTGGCCGCCAAAGGCGTGACCTATGTGCGCGGGGTTGCACGTTTCGTGAGTGCCCACGCAGTTGAGGTCAATGGCCAGCGCTTCAGTGCCCGCCACGTGGTGATTGCGACCGGTGGCAGAGCCGTGCTGCCGCAAATCCCCGGCGCCGAGCTGGGGATCAGTTCGGACGGCTTTTTTGAACTCGAATCCCGGCCGCAGCGGGTTGCCGTCGTCGGCAGCGGCTACATCGCCTGCGAGCTGGCGGCCTCTTTTCGAGAACTCGGCAGCCAGGTGGATCAGTTCATCCGCAAGGACCGCCTGCTGACGAATTTCGATGCCATGCTTGGCAAGTCCCTGATGAGGGAAGCTCGTGCCCAAGGCATGATCATCCACGAACGCGCCATCCCCGCCGCCGTGCGCGAGATGTCGGGCAAGAAGACCCTGGTCGCGGAGGATGGGCGTGAGTTTGCGGGCTTTGACTGCGTACTGTGGGCGATCGGTCGGGACGCCAATGTTGCCGGGCTCAACTTGGAAGCGGCCGGCGTCGCGCTCGATGACTTGGGCTTCATCGTTACCGACGGCTTTCAGAACACCAGTGCGGCCGGCGTTTATGCGATCGGCGACGTGACCGGCCGCGCGGCGCTGACGCCCGTGGCCATCGCCGCCGGCAGGCGCCTGAGCGATCGCTTGTTCGGGGGCCAGCCCAAGCGCCATCTGGATTACAACTTGATTCCGACCGTGATTTTTACCCACCCGCCGATCGGCACCGTCGGCGCCACCGAAGCGGAAGCTCGCGCGCAGTACGGCGACGCGGTGAAGGTCTACATAGCGGATTTCACGCCGATGTATCACGC
>Ga0210383_10004648_pt1 | contig 12139 bp, 12 predicted proteins | sample IncBWC14OmetaG_FD_160072 | JGI IMG/M metagenome (GOLD analysis project Ga0210383, IMG submission 160072) | Forest soil microbial communities from Barre Woods Harvard Forest LTER site, Petersham, Massachusetts, United States - Inc-BW-C-14-O ...
TACCAATTGTCGTGACGATTGGCGATCAGACGGAAGGCGGGGAGGTTTTCGTCAGCAAGGATGGGAAAACGCTGCTGCGCGGCGAGATTTTTGATACGAAGGTGGACCCGTTCGCCGTGACGCGCTCGAAATTGCGGCTGGAAGGAGACCCGTCGAAAGGACCGGCGGACGCGAAGGTGACGGTGGTAGAGTTCAGCGATTTTCAGTGCCCGCATTGCGCGCAGCTATACACGATCATGCAATCGGTGGAGCAGAAGTTTCCTCAGATTCGCGTGGTGTACAAAGATTTTCCGCTCGTTGCGATTCACCCTTGGTCCATGAGCGCATCGCTTGCGGGGCGCTGTGCGTTTGCGCAGAAGCCGGACGCGTTCTGGATCGTGCACGATTTGATTTTCGACAACCAGGATTTGATCTCGACGGAAAATGTGTACGAGAAGATGGTGGATTTCGCGTCGCGCGCCGGGCTGGATAAGGATGCGTTCAAGGCGTGCGTGGCGTCGCCGGAAGCGAGGAAGGGAATTGAGGCCGACCTGGAAGAGGGGAAGGCGATTCAGATCAGCAGCACGCCGACTGTGTTTGTAAATGCGCGACCGGTAATTGGCGGCGATCAAGCGACGCTGGAGCAATATATTCAGTTTGAGTTGGCGCGGCAGGGTGGCGGGAAAACAAGTGGCGGCTCGGCGACGAGTGGCTCGACGCCGGGTGCGAGCGCGGCGAAGGCTGGTGGGAACGGTGGACCGGCTGATAAGGCGAAGAAGTAACGCGGGCGAGAGCCGGACTTCGTGGCAACGAGAAATCCACGACGAAGAGCCCACGACGAGATAGGCGCTCGTCAAGGCTACCTAGACTGAGTTCAAATTCAAAAAACCTTAATCGCGAGGTCGCGCGGTTCTTGGCCCGTTGGAATCAGCGTGATCAGGTTGGCGGTCTTGGGGCGGATCACCGCCAGGTCGTTCGATGCGGCGTCAACTACCAGCAGGATATCGCCACCGGGCGTCAAACGGCTGGTGCGCGGATCTGAGCCGACCGTGATTGGGCGCAGCACCTGTCGAGTGGCGACGGCTACCGGAACGATGTGTCCCGCGGCGGAATCGGAAACGTAGAGCGTTTCGGTGTCGACCTTCAGCGTCCCGGCGGATGGGGACGATCCCAACATCAAAAAATCGCCCACTTCATTAGTTTGCGTGTTCACGACGACGAGGCCGTGCGCGTCACCTGCAGTGATGTAGAGTTCGCCGCCATCCGGCTTCAGGATTAGATCGCTTGGAGTGCCGCCGATCGCGACATTGGCGAGCAGAACTTTCTGGCGCAGGTCGACGACGGCGATGTCGTTGGTCGCGCCCGAGGTAATGAAGGCTTTCGAGCTGTCGGGAAGAATTGCCACTTGCTCGGGTTGTCGTGCAACGGATATGACGCCGATTGCGGCGAGTGAATTCGCATCGAGCAGCGAGATCGTTGAATCGTCGCGATTGGTTACGACGACTAATTTTCCGTCGGGCGTGACGCGTGCGATCCAGGGGCGATGGCCCGCGCGGCCGCGTGCGACGATCGCGCGCGAGGCGCAATCGATCGCCACCACTGTGTTGAGTCCCGATGAGGCGACATACGCTCGCTTTCCATCGGGCGAAAAGTCGAGTGCGTAGGGTTCTGCGCCGACTGGAATGCGCGCGACGATTTGGTTCGTCGTTACGTCGAGAACCCACGCGTAGCCGCCCGCCGAACTAAGCCCCCAAATTTCTTTGCGCGTGGGATGTTCGCGGACGCCGCTCGGGCCTGGGCCGACCGGGATCGTCGTGAATGGGGCGAGTTTCACGAGATCGATGATCGTGAGCGTGCCGTCTGCTGTATTGCCGACGTAGGCGAAGAGGTGCAAGTCGGGACGCAGGAATGACGGGCGAAGTTCGAGCGCGACTTCGCGCGTAGCAAATCCGGCGAGGATGAGGAGCAGGAACACGAGGCGCCAGTTGAGGCGGTGCTTCATTGGAGGCTATTCACCACGAAGCACCAAGGGGCACCAACAAGCACCAATTAGCGCCGACAATCAACGAAGTGCTCAATTGAGCGTGCGGTGCAGCACGGCGGCGATTTGGCGGCACTCTTCGATCAAAGCTGCAAATTCTTCGGGCACGATTGACTGCATGCCGTCGGAGAGAGCGCGGTCGGGATCGTGGTGGACTTCCACGAGCAAGCCATCAGCTCCGCAGGCGACTGCGGCGCGCGAGAGCGGCAGGACTTTATTGCGGCGTCCGGTGCCATGGCTGGGATCGACGACAATCGGCAGGTGACTGCGCCGCTGCACCGCTGGAATCATGCTGAGGTCGAGCGTGTTGCGTGTGTGGTCAGAGAAAGTGCGCACACCGCGCTCGCAGAGGATCACATTGTAGTTTCCTTCGGACATGATGTATTCGGCGGCCATCAGGAATTCATCGAGAGTGGCGGACATGCCGCGTTTCAGGAGCACGGGTTTGCGTGAGCGGCCTGCAACTTTCAGAAGCGAAAAATTTTGCATGTTACGCGCGCCGATCTGAATCACGTCAGCATATTTCTCGACAAGCGCGAGCGATTCATTGTCGATCGCTTCTGTGACGATGCCGAGGCCGAACGTGTCGCGCACTTCGGCCAGGATTTTCAAGCCGGGCTCGCCCATTCCCTGAAAGCTGTAAGGCGAGGTGCGCGGCTTGTAGGCGCCGCCGCGAAATAATCGAGCGCCTGCCGCTTTTACTTTCTCGGCGACGGTGAATGCCTGCTCACGCGTCTCGATCGCGCAAGGGCCTGCGACCATGGCGACGGCCGGCCCGCCGAAAGTGACATCGCCCAGTGGCGTGGGGACGCGAACGACTGTGTTTTCTTCTTTTATGTCGCGGCTGACGAGCTTGTAAGGCTTACTGACAGGGATGCATTCGCCCACGCCTGCCATGGATTCGAGCGAGCCAATGTCGACAGCACCGGTATTGCCCGTGATCCCGATGGCGGTGCGCGCTGCACCCGGTATCGGATGGGCTTTGTATCCCAGCGATTCGATCCGGTCGCAAACGGCACGGACCTGCGCTTCAGTCGCGTGGGATTTCATGACAACGAGCATTTAGAAAATCTCCTCGAATAACCCGCCCGCCTAAAGGCGGCCGCTACAACGGCGATTCTGCGACGTTTGTGGAGCCGTTGAGTTTACTGTAATGGGCGGCAGCGCCGCAATTGTGGTGAAGGTGAGGCAGTTTGCAAGTAGCGCCGCGCGGCCAAGGGGTTAGACGCACACGGTACGAGCGCACACGTTCGGTGTCAGATAATTCAGGTTCCGCTATACTCGGGTGACGAGGGCGATGGCGACATGAGTACAGTATGGTTTCGTATCTCAATAGCTTTGTTCGTAGTTGGATCCTTTTGTGCAGAGCGCTCGCTCGCTTGTACGTGTGTGGCCGGTCCGCGCCCTTCGAACTGCTCTGAATTGAAACCGACCGGCCCTAGCTTTGTTGGAACCGTAATCGACATTGAAAATCCGCCCGGCGAACAACGCGGTGCAGAGCAGTCCGGTTTGTCGCGCTACCGATTTCGAATTGAGGAGAACATCAGCGGGTTCGCCGAGAAAGAAGTTGATATTTACTCAGGGCGAGGAGGAGGTGACTGCAGCTACCATTTTCGCATGGGCGAATCATACTTTGTGGCGCCTTACAAGGGAACTGCGGGATTAATGGCTCTGTACGGGGAGCAGCCAGGAAAATTAATGGCGGGGATATGCACTGAAACTCAGCCGGCTGCGAGCGCGACGGCGCTACTGAAAGCGCTACGGGCGCGCAAGAAAGAAGGAACAGCAATTGTGGGTGTTTTGAGGACGGAACCGGGCCCGGATGACTTCGATCATCGGATTCCCGACGCTACTGTGGAACTCCGGACTGAAAATTTCACTCTGTCAGCGCAGACGGACATAGGCGGCGTCTATCTGTTCCATGATATCCCGGCGGGTACGTATCGCTTTGCAGTAAAATTGCCAGCGGACTTTCGAGTGACAGCGGACAAGGGGGCAGTTCGTCAGTCGATAACAATCGCCGACCAAACCTGCTACTCAAAAGATATTTATGCAGCGCAGACGGAGCGAATCGACAGCCCATGAATCTGCGCGCATCTCTCGCAACATCTTCTACCTACCGCTAAGGTCCGTTGATGTTTATGAGGCGTCTACGATGCGGGGCTCTTGTCGAGGCCAACCATCTTCTGGAATTCAGGGTCGTCGTGCCGGCAATCGAGATCGGAATCCTTGTCCATTCTGCGAGCATGTTAGTATCTGAGGATTTCGCGGCCAATCAAAAGGGAGACGGTCGCAAATGTTCGAGCGATGTCCTGATATCAAACGTTTTCTTATTGTGACGATGCTGTGCTGTTTGGCCGGAGAAATTTTGCCGCCGCGCGCGCGGGGACAGGCAATTAACTCGAAGCCGACCGAACAACCCAGTGATGATCTTACAATTGACCTCATAACCTCGACAGAAGGGGTGAATTTCAGCACATATTTGACTCACTTGACGCCGATGGTGAAACGCAGTTGGTACATGGCCATGCCTGAATCGGCCCTCATGGGACAGAAAGGACTGGTGATTGTTCGAGTAGTGGTCCTGAGAGACGGTACTTTGCTGGACCACACTCCCACCCTCGTTCGCACTTCAGGTATGGAACCGTTGGACAAGGCTGCCCTTGATGCAATTCGCTCCTCCGTTCCGTTTGAGAAGTTGCCCGCAGCCTTCCGTGGTCCGAATGCCGAGCTACGCTTTACATTTATCTATAATATAAGATCAGCTCCGAAACAGCGCAGTACGCCCATCATTCCTGAGATACTGAAAAAACCCGGCCTCGTCTATGCAAAAGCCGGTGCCGCCGTCCCAACTAGCGCGATGATATCCCGGTAGGTCATGCTTTCCGGCTCGTGAAGTCAACTAATCGCCGGGTGGATTCATTCTCGATTTACAGATCGGTGTCGATAAATCTGCTTTTCACTAGTTATCTCGACCTGGAAAATTGTGGTCGGACCGAGCCAGCCTTTGTCTGAGCCGAGTCCCGGCGCGCAGCGGCGCGCTGGGCCACGCGGGGACTGAACGGTAATCACCAGCGATGAGAAGTTAAGCAAAGTTAAGCAATGATGAGAAACAATCAGCGGCTGGGAGCGCTCCAGTGCACGATGGTGGAGTCGGGGCCGACGGCCCAGGCAGCGCCATCGAGGACGGTGATGGCGTTGAGGTTGAGATCGCCAACTCGCGTCCAATGCGCGGCCTGATCGGTGCTTATATCCTCACCGCCTGTGCCGACGGTCAGGAGCGTATTGGAATCGAGGAACGCGACGGCCGAGCGGAATCCTCCGGGCGTTTTCGCGGAGAGATTCCATGTGACGCCTTGATCGGGCGAGTATGCCACTGAACGCTCAGGGCCTGCGTCATCCTTGAAATCCCCGCCGACGACAACAAGCATGTTCCCCAGGCGAGTGATCGAGAACGCTCCCCAGGACGGATTACCTTTTATGATCGACGTGTCGGTAACCGTCCAGGTGCGGCCGAGATCGGGCGAATGAAATACTCGCGCGGCGCCGTGGCCTGTGACGAAGTAAATCTCGCGCTTGTCGTAGATCGCGAGGCAGGAATTGCTCGCGGCAAAAGCGCTTTCGTTGGGGAGGGCTGGGGGCATCGCGTCAGTCGGGAGTTCCTTCCAGTGCTCGCCATCGGTGGTGCTGATGAGGACGAATTTTCCGTCGACCGGATCGCCGAGTGCGAAACATTCGTTTTCGGAAATGCAGACGAGCCCGTCGAGGAAAAATTCTGGGCGCGACCCGGAAAATTGGAGCTTCCAGGTGTCGCCGCCGTTGTGCGTCTTGTAGATGCGCGACATTTTCCCCGGGCCACTCGACATGATGTAGGCGAACTTCTCATTGAAGGCTTGGACTCCGCGGAGATCAAGCTTCGGGCCGCCGCTATAGACGACGATGCGGGTGTAGTGTTTGCCGCCATCATTTGACATGAGCATGCGGCTATTTGAACCCGCGGCCCAGATGACAGGAGCGGGATGACGCACCGGATCCCGCGAGTGAGTGGCGGAAACGGCGCGAAGATTTGAGTCCCAGCCGCTGGTCTCGATGGTCCAGGATTGCGCGGCGGCGGGGGAGACGAAAAGAATTGTAAGCAAAAGGATTCGCACGGTCGCGAATTCTAGCAGCAATTTTCAAAGCGCGATGAAGAACTTTTGCGACGGTTAACGCGCCGGCACTTTTTGTGGTGCAAAAGAACAGCCGCCCAGAGTTCGAGCGGCTGTTCTCATTGTTGACGGATTTTCGAATGTTAAACGTCCTTATCCTGTTCTCCGAGCGATCAGTGCGACGTCACGTGCCATCGTGGTTGTTGCGCCATCCTGCGAACGCGTTCAGGCAGGGCGATCTGCGGCCTGGGGACGCTCTCGCGAGCCGCTGGCCTCGCATCGAAAGGATCGTTAGCAATCGGAGTCAGCAGGCAAGCGTGCCCTTCGCCGGTGCTGGTTACCCCGACGGCGACAATCTGTCCCAGATCATTGATGCCGTTTGCATCGCTGATGAAGAGTGGCGAATCCTCTGGGATCAGGGTGTTCAAGTCCGACATCACGCCGTTCTCCCATACGAAGCCGACGCCGTTGAAGTCCGCGTCCGAAGTCCTTCCCACCACTTGCCCTTGGCAATTGAGCGCCTGGCCTACGCTGTGAATGTCGCCGGGAAGCGTTCCGAGGTCGGTCATGACCCCCTTTCTCCATAGATAAGCATGGAAGGTTTCATCGCCGGCGAGGTTGGCAAATCCCGTAACATCTCCGCGGCAGTTGATGTCCTCGGGATTGTTATTGATGGTGCTGCCAAGGCTGCCAATATCAATGGCCTTTCCATTTTGCCAAACCACGGCATGCTCTTGAACGGAAGCAAACCCGGCTCCGCACTGGCCCGAATTGCCGACGGCCTGCCCTTGGTTGTTGATCGCGAAGACCACGCCAACCGGATCGCCCGGAAGTGTCGGTAGCTGGTAAGTATGCCCACCTATCCAAATCACGGGTTTGTATTGCAGGACCTCGCCGGTGCCCGCGCAGGTTGGCTCGATGATCTTGTTCTCGGCCGTCCCCGCCAACTCTCCTCGATCGTTGATGCCGAATCCTGCTGAGTTTGGGCCGCCAAGCGTGGGCTGCGCGATCATCCTGCCGTTGTGCCAGTAAAATGCACGGCACACCAGGTTATCGCCGAAGCCGCAAAAGTCTTCTCCATTCGGGTCCGCTGTCGGGATTATTTCTGAGTATCCGCCGGCGTCGCCTAGGTCATTCGGGCGAAATACCGTAGAACTGTTCGGACCGCCCAAGGTGCCGAGATCTCGCATCACGCCATCGTGCCAAAGAAAAGCATGAGTAATTGCGTCGCCATATAACAACGACCAACCCTCCACCCATTCGGTGTTACTGACGCCGCCGGGTTCCGCGAATGAGCCGCCAAGCGTGCCGAGGTCTTTGACTGAGTAACGTGCTTTCGGCGGATGGCTTAGAGGTGCCTGAGCATCCATAACAGAGGGGACGGCCATCGCGGCCAGAGAAATGAAAATGCCCAGGACAATTGGGAGTGCCACAGCGGTCACGAAAGCCGATTTTGCTGATTTCATTTTGGTCTCCTAGGAATATAAAGCGCAGGTCCGCCGGCGATCTTTAGCGATGCTCGTCGTCAAATTCGGAAAATCTCGATTCGCGAACGACGCCGTGGATCGCTTGCGAGCCGAAGTGCTTACTTGCGGGAGTGCTAAACACCAGAGTTACATTCGAAAACGGGACGTCCGATCCGCCGTTGACGCAAACCTGCAGCATGGAGAGCACGGTGTCATTCTTCGAGAACGGAGCAGGACTTCCATTGCCGGTAATCCTAGCTGGGCCGCTGACCATGATTCCCGGATTGGTGATTGCTGGGCCTGGAGGCGCGTAAGAAGGGCACGTTCCGGTCGCGGTGCTGACCGTGGCATCCTTCATGGTGATGTGGTGGGTATGAGCAGTGCGCACTTGGGGATCAGGATTATCCGGATCTTTCACAACGCCGTTTACAACTGCATAATCCGAGCTCTCCATCGTCATGGATGCGGAGAAATCGGCCAAGCCGGATCTGCCCTTTAGATCGAGTGTCCACGTACCGTTCATTACCCACGGGCCGACCACCGTGCCTTGTATGGTCGCCGGCGTGTAATCACTGATCGATCCGCTAAAGTGCGTCGGCGTGGGAGCTTGGGCCAGTGCGCCCATACCGAATGCGAGAGCGACGACTGCAACGATGCTTACCATCCACCACAGAGATTTACCCTTCATAAAAACCTCCTAATTTGGGAGTCGCGGCCGTGTCGCTGAAATATCCGTGGGGCCGAGTTCACGTTCGCGATGCGCGAATACAATCGGACACCGAGACGGGCATGGTCAAACGGCAATGAGCGGGATTGCCATTTGTCGTCAAATACCGTCTTTTGCAGTTGATGAGCCGGAGGAGGTAGAATCGATTTACTGGACTTACGAGACTTTGGTACCAATCAGGAGAAGTGATGAGTGAGTTCTCTCCTGGCGCGCTGCCATCGGAAGGGCCGCCAGAAGGCCGGCTAGATTCGTGGAAGGAAATCGCCGCATATCTCAAGCGAGATGTGACGACCGTTCAGCGCTGGGAGAAGCGGGAGGGGATGCCGGTCCACCGGCACCTCCATGACAAGCGGGGATCCGTTTATGCCCTGGGCCCTGAGCTCGATGCCTGGTTACAAACCCGCCGCCCGCATTTGGAAGAGGAAGAGACTGAGCAAGCGAGGGAACTGGAGCAAGGACAGGAGAAGGACGGCGAAAAAGAGCGTCAGTTCGAGGTGCCCGTCGGGCCCGAAGGCGATCACCGACAGAAAGCGGTACCACGGGCACGCCGCTGGGTCGCAATAACGGGTGTTTTGGCAATCGTCGGCCTGCTTGCCGCGACTTACGCGGTGTTCCGGAGCCGCGCACAGGAAGCGGCCCGTCCCAAAATCAAATCACTGGCAGTCCTTCCTCTGAAAAACCTTTCGGGGGACGCGGCGCAGGATTACCTTGCTGACGGAATGACCGAGGCGCTCATCGGACGTCTCGCCGGAATCCGCGATCTGCGCGTGGTTTCTCATACGTCGGTGATGCGCTTTAAGAATCAGCAGCTCTCGGTGCCGGAGATCGCGAAGACGCTTGGAGTAGATGCGGTTGTTGAAGGGTCGGTGATGCGAGAGGGGAATCGGATTCGAGTGACCGCCCAGTTAATTCGCGGAGCGACCGACGAGCACTTCTGGTCGGAAACTTACGATCGCGAGTTGAGCGACGCGCTTCCGCTGGAAAGCGAGCTGGCGCAAACGATTGCTAAAAAAGTTGAAGTGACGGTTAGCGGAAAGGAACACGAAAGGCTTGCCTCAGCGCGTCCGGTCGCACCCGAAGTCTACGAGAGCTACCTGAAGGGCTGGTTTGCTTTCACTAATGCCAACAGCAGAGCCGACATTGAGGAAAGCATAGGATATTTCGAGGACGCGAAAAACAGAGACCCGACATTTGCGCTCGCTTACCTTGGCCTGGCACAGGCCTATGGCGAACTCGGTACGCCTTATATCGGCGCTCCCCCGGAAGAGTCGCGGCCGAAAGCGTTGAGCGCGGTCCGAAAAGCGCTGGAGCTCGATCCGGACCTCGCTGAGGCGCACGTATCGCTGGCAAACGCTTGGATGGTGGAGTGGCACTGGGCCGACGCCGAAGCGGAATTCAGGCGCGCCCTCGAATTGAGTCCGAACAATGCCGAAGCTCACATCGGGCTTGCTTCGTGGTTTCTATGCAACGGACGTACGGACGAGGCGCTAAGTTGGGCCCGTCGTGGCCGTGAACTCGACCCGTTTTCGGTCTCCGGCAGCGACGTCGGGTGGATACTTTTTCAGGCTCGCCGGTATGACGAGGCCATTCGCGAGTTGCGGAGCGAATTGACAGTCCACCCGGACGATCCGGGCACCCTTTGGTATCTTGGATTCGTGCTGATCGCTAACAAACAACCAGACGATGCAATTCCCCTTTTGGAAAGGGCGGCTTCGCGCTCAAACCGAAGCCCTGGAGTGATCGGCGTGCTGATCAGGGCGTATGCGCATGCTGGACGGCGGAGTGATGCCCTTCGGCTTCTCGGCGAGCTCAAGAATCGCCAGAAGGCAGGCTACGTTCCCGCCGCGGCCTTTGTGAACGCGTATTTAGGGCTCGATGAAAATGACCAGGCCTTCGGCTGGCTCGAGCAGGCCTATAAGGAGCAGTCGAACATTCTGCTCGTCGTCAAAGTGCATCCCTATTTTGATCCCCTGCGGAGCGACCCTCGATTTTCGGACCTCGTTCGCCGGATCGGGCTCGCTTGACGCTCGCAGCCGCGTATTTTTTTTTCGCGATACGAGCGCAATTCGCAGCGACGGCCGAATTTCAATTTCATTTGACGACGAGGCCCAGTAGCCGCGAAAGCTCCATGGCTTGTGCGGGAGTGACGATGGCGCCTGCGACATCTTCAGCCCGGAGCACGATTGTGTCGATTTCTGCTCCGCGCAAATCGGCTTTGCGGAGCTTCGCGCCCGTGAAATCGGCGCGGTTCAGCATCACTCGCCCGAAGATTGCGCCTTTCAAGTCGGCGTTGCGAAAATCGGATTCCTGAAGTTGCGTGGACTGAAATTCGCAGGCACGGAGCGCTCCGCCACTGAATTGCGCGTAGCGGGCGTCGCAGCTTTCCACCAGCACGTCCTGCCATTTGCATTCGATCGCTTTCATGCCCGTAAGGCGGCATTCAAGAAATTCGACGCGGCGAGCCTCGAAGCCTTTCAGGACTGCGTTCGAAAGATCGCACTTTACAAGCCGGACATCGCGGAACTTTACGGATTGAAATTCGCAGTTTGCGAACAAGATCCGTTCGAGCACCGAACTTCGCAACTTGAGTTCCTGGAGTTTGCGGCCGGAGAGGTCAAGGGCTTCAGCGCGTGAATCTTCGAGGAGCGAGCCGGCGAGGAGGGAATCGACTGAGACGTTGTTCAGAGGTTCGGATTGCGCCGGGAGGGCCGGGAGGGAGCGCGTAGGGATGATTTCGCTGCGTTTCATGACACTGAAAGCATAGCGCAGTTTAGAAGATGGTGCAGGAGCAGGATTCTGGGAAGTGGTCGGGTTCAGGCGGGTATAATTTCGGCGCACAGGCGAGGAGAGGGATTCTATGAACATCCGGCGGGTGGTGCCCGATATTGTGTCAACGCGATTCGATGAAAGCCGCGCGTTTTACGCGGATTTTCTGGGCATGCGGCAGGCGATGGACTTGGGGTTCATTGTGACGTTTGTGTCGACGAGCAATGAGACGGCCCAGGTGAATATTGTGCGCGAAGGAGACGGAGCGGAAACGCCGAGTGGCGTGGCACTGTCGATTGAGGTTGAGAATGTAAACCAGATGCACGCGCGTGCTATCGAACACGGACTTGAAATCGTCTACCCGCTGACGGACGAGCCGTGGGGTGTGCGGCGATTTTTCGTGCGCGATCCGAATGGAATCGTAATTAACGTGATGAACCATCTTCCCAAATCAAAATAGACCGCGTCTGCGATTCAGGATGCGGGCGAAAGGAATCGACATGAAGAAGTGGCTGATTGGATTCGCACTCTCTTTGGGAATTGTGTTGCCGGCGTTTGGACAAGCGACGCCTCCGAAAGCGAACCTACAACATGTGACGGTGCAGAAGGTTGAGCCGAGGACGGAAGACGTTGGAAGCATCGAGGGAATTGTGAAGGCGAGCTACGAGACGATTTCTGGCGGCGTCGGGGTTCCACGCCAGTGGGGAAGGGACCGGACGCTGTACGACCCGAACGTGCGTTTCGTATCTGTTGAACTCGATCCTAAGACGAACAAGGTCGTCGCAACAGAGAGTACTCATCAGGAATTTGTGGATGAGACCGACGCGTTTCTTGTAAAGGAGGGTTTCACTGAGCGCGAACTGGGGCGAAAGATTCTGCGTTACGGAAATGTCGCCACGGTGCTGAGCAGCTACGAAGGGGGATATGCGTCCACGGGAAAGGTGGTCACGCGCGGCGTGAATATTTTCCAGCTGTACTACGACGGCAAGCGCTGGTGGGTGCTCTCGATGGT
>Ga0210383_10004650_pt1 | contig 12137 bp, 10 predicted proteins | sample IncBWC14OmetaG_FD_160072 | JGI IMG/M metagenome (GOLD analysis project Ga0210383, IMG submission 160072) | Forest soil microbial communities from Barre Woods Harvard Forest LTER site, Petersham, Massachusetts, United States - Inc-BW-C-14-O ...
GATATTGAGCGTGAATCTCCTGCCAGCGGTACCGTTTTTGATAGGCCCGATAACCCTCCGAAGACAATTGACGGCGCTTGGCGGAATCTTTGAGGAGTAGTTCGATGGCGACAGCAAGTGCCCCGGGAGAATTACTGGGAATCAGCAAGCCGCCGCCCTCCTGAAAGACTTCTGGAATCCCCCCGACTGCGGTTGCAATTACCGGCAGCGCGGTAGCCATGGCTTCGACGTTTACCATGCCGAAAGGCTCGCTCCACGTGGAAGGGCAGCAGAATATTTGGGCTTTGCGAAATTCCGCGGCGAGGGCCGGCCCGGAAACGTAATCGGAAAATTCCACATTGGAAGGCTTGTTTTGCTTCAGCTGGTTCACGTACTCAGAAGTCTCCTGGCCTCCAAACCCGGCGCCGCCCACGATCCGGGCCGTCACTTGGACACCATTTGCCTCGAGGAGCCGCATGGCCTCGACAAGAATGTGGACACCCTTTTCTGGAATGAGGCGGCCGACGAATAGTGCGACTGGTTTGTTGGGTCTCTGGTCGGCCGCATTGTCTGGAGCGGCGGGGAAAAAGCAACTTTCATCCGCGCCGTTTGGTATGACCGCCGAACAATTCGCGTTAGACGAGAAGTCCGAGGCTTCCTGTTGCAAGTAGGCGCTGCAGAATACTAGGGCATCGACATCCAGTTGCCTCGCAAATCGCGAAGGAAGAAAGCGAAGATGCGAGTTTTGCATGTGCAGGACGACACGTGCCCCGGCGCGAAGACAACTGGAACGCAGCGCAAGCGCATACTCGGGGCGATTGTGGATGTAGACAACGTCCCCCTTTTGCAGCTTTCCTACCAGGGGGCGAAATAAATATCGTAATTGGAAAAGCCGAACCCGCAATGCAGTGTGATAGCGCAGCATACGGAAATATTTTGAATGTTCGCGCAAACCGGGGAGACTCCAAACGCGAGAGACGGAAAAACTCCAGGTAGAATCCGCCCAGGGACAGACCACCGTGGAATCGTCGTCGTGGCGAAGGACGTTGGCAGTCCAGCGGGAAAGTGCGCCTCCGGCGCGTTCGGAGAATGGTTCGGATTCTGTCAGGACGTGATAAATCATAGGTCGAAGACGAATCAGGCTGCTCCGGTGCCTTTCAGCACGGCGGGAATCGTGAGGGCAAGAATCTTCAGGTCCAACCACAGCGACCATTCATCCAGATATTGAATATCCATCTTCATCCATTGTTCGAAGGTGATGGCGTTGCGTCCGTTGATTTGCCACAAGCAAGTGATTCCAGGGCGAACGCTGAAGCGGCGACGCTGCCAATCTTCGTTGAAGCCTTGAAAATCGCGAACGGGCAGCGGCCTCGGCCCGACCAGACTCATTTCGCCAATGAGCACATTGAACAGTTGTGGCAATTCGTCGATGCTGGTGCGCCGCAGGAAACGGCCCACTGGTGTGATTCGCGGGTCATTCTTGATCTTGAAAACGGGACCGTCCATTTCGTTCTGTTGCTCGAGCTTTGGCATCATAGCTTCCGCATCGGAAATCATGGTGCGGAATTTGTAGATGTGGAACTTGCGCTTGTTGATCCCGACGCGCTCCTGCCGAAAGAACACTGGACCTTTCGAACAGAATTTCACGGCGATAGCGACGGCGACAAACACCGGGCTGAGCAGGATGAGAGCTGCGAATGCGCCGAGAGTGTCCACGCAACGTTTCAAGATCATGCTCAGGCCGTCGTGGGCCTCCGAACAAATGTGGTAACCGCCGTCAAATTCCTCCGCGTTGATGAATGTGCGCTTCAGGCCAAAGATGTCCGGATCGAAGCGCAGCATGATTCCTTGCTGCTGGCACAGCTGGGCGACGCGAGAGGCATGCTCATAGAAGGAGCGGAGCGGCAAGAACATCGCGATTTCGTCAACGACGTTAACGCGCAGGAAAGCTGGCAGATCGGAGAGATCGCTGAGCAAGGGTAAGCCGGTTCTCTGAAATTCCGGGAGGCGTGGCCAGTGGGTGTCCATGAAGCCCAGCAAGCTGTACCCGCGCTCCGGTTGTTCGTTTAACTTGCGTGCAAACTCGATGGCGCGCTCGTTAGTACCCAGAACAAGGATATGCCGCAAATTTCGGCCGCGGCGGCGGAGAGAAACCTGGAAAGAGCGAATGCAAATACGGGAGAGTACAAGCAGGGCGGTGCTGATCGCCCAGAAAATCAGCATGAATCGCCAGCTACGGATAAAACTGATGCGAGCTACGACCGCTACGAACCACAAGAGCGTGGAAGCGAGGGTGGTGGCCTTAAACACATCCGGAATTTCGGATTGCGCATCCGAGAGCCGCCGGGATTGATACAAACCGCAAAGGGAGAAAATAATAAACCACAGGTAGAGAATGAAAGCGAAGAGCACGCAATTGGCGATCGACACGCGAATGGCCAAAAATTCGGGCAAGGAAATACTGGCATCCGCGGAGACGACGATGACGGTCGCCAGCGCAAAGGAGAGCAATTGCAAGCCTAGATCGAATAAACGAACCAGGCCGAGCAAAAGACGTCGCCGGACTGTGTTCATTGGGGCTCCATCGGGCGGATCGAAAAAGTTGAATTAGAAATGAGAAGTGCGATGTCGGTGACGGCGAGAAACTTGCTACAGCAGGTCGTAGAGGGTTTGCGGGATGGGAAATGTGCGTTTGTTGAGAACCGCTCCCAGAAGTTTTACATGCATCGAACGTAGATGGTCGGCCACTTTCATTGCCGATTCCCGGCGGGTGGCATTTGCTTCCAGGATCAAGACGACGCCATCGGCAACTTGGCCCAGGGCGATGGCATCTGCGTAGCTGTTCAAAGGCGGAGCGTCAATCAGAATGTAGGCAAACTCATTGCGCAAATCCGTGACTCGCGCGCGCATGTTCGGCGAAGCCAACAGCGCGACCGAGTCTTTTGCTCCCGATCCACAAGAAAGCACCGCGAGATTCTCAGGGCCAACGCAAGTGAGAAATTCCGTTATGGGTCCGGGCGAGCGCAGTGCGTCCGCTAGTCCATAGTCATTGTTCACTTTGAAGGGATTTGGCGACGGCGTTCGCAAGTTAGCATCCACGAGACAGACCGGCGCTCCCGCCTGTGCAGCGAGCGTTCGCGCGACGAGAGAACTGACGCGGCTGCAACCGTTGCCTGAATCGATCGCGGCAAAAATCACGACGCGAGTGGAAATGTTGCCGGGCGACAGAAAGAGGTTGTGAACCAGCTTGGATGCCTCTTCCCGCGCCAGTTGGTTTTCGCCGACCGCGGACACGGCATATTCTCTGGCCGTCCATTTGTCTTGCGCCAGGCGGCTCTTGGCGTCGCGCACCTCGGTGTCTGGAATGCTGCCCAGCCCGGGTGCGTCATAGACGGGCGCAGCAGCTTCCGCAGACAGATTGACTCGCAAGTCGCGCAGCATTTCGAAGTTTTTACTCACAAATCCTCCAGCTAGGCAGCCTGGCGCGGAACAGCTGCCAGGACAGGAACGTTGAGTGTTTCGGCAACTTCCGCGGGCGTGCGGAAAGATGGATCAAGATATTCGGCGATGTAGCCGGCCGCCAATCCAGCACAGATGGCCAGGATAAATCCCAAAATGCTGATGAGCATGGGGCTATGCGCTGGCGTCAGCGGAACGTTCGGCGGAACGGCGATGGCCACGTTTGCGACTTGCAGTCGATCCAGAGCATCGGAAGTGCGCTCCTGATCGCGTTTGTTGAGATAGAGCATGTAAGTGCTCTCGTTGGCTTTCACTTCGCGAAGCAGTTGCGCCTGTTTGACGGCCTTGCCATCAAGGCTTACCAATTCGTCTTGCATGCTGTGGACGTTGTTGTTCAAAGCGGCGACGGTTGCCTTTTGGCCGGCGAGATCGGACTCCGCACGGGCCAGCTCTTCGCGCAAAAGTTCGTAGGTTGGATCGCGATCGGTAGTTTGGTTGACGTAGCGCGCTTTTTCGGCATCGGCGATGGCCGCTTGTGTCTTGGCGATTTCCGCGTCGGCTTCCTGGACCAGAGGATACGATGCGTCGTACTTCGTGGCCAGTTCCGTGCGTTTGTTCTGTGCGGCCAACAAAGTGGATTGCAGGTTTTGCAACAACAATTCAGACGAATTAGAAACTTCCGCGGTCCTCGAGCGCTCGGGTGTTACGGCCATCTGTGCTTTTATTTTGGCAATTCGCGATTGATCGGCGGACACCGCATCTTTTGCCGCGTTCAGGGAGGTCATGGTCGTGGCGGTTTGTTGCGCCAGGTCCGTTCTCAAAACATCCGGGGCGGCTACGCCCTCTTCTTTTCCAAAATCCACCAAGCGCGCTTCAGATTCTGCCAGCGCTTTCTGATATTTGTCCGCTTCCTGCGCGAAGAAGTTAGAAGAACCCAAGGGGCGCTGCAATTGAACGTGTTTATCCAGATAAAGCTTGCTGAGATTTTTCAAGACGCAGGGAGGAGTCGAAGGGTCGCCCATGTTGCCGTATTTCACTTCGATCACGTCTGACGTGGTGAGAGCTTCCACTTTGACCGCTTTCGCCAACGTAGAGGCTGCGTGTTCCTTTTTGACAGCCTTGCGGAGATTGGGATCGGTTGGGAGAAATATGTCCATAACAGATGGTTTTTCGCCGAGGCCACAAGTGTCCGTGATTTGCCGCATCATGTCTTGCCCTTGCAGTAGAGCCACTTCTGAACTGACCTGGTCTGTCGTGACTGGCTTATAACTGGTGATGGCGGCGCTTTGACCGGCGCTGATCGCGGGATCGGTGCGAGCTTCCTGGACGACCACCTGCATGCGCGAAACGTAATATTGCGAAGCCCACAGCCATGCCACTAGCAACGACAGCACGAATACCGCGGAGAACGCAGCGAGCACCTGCTTGCGGTGCCGGAACACTGGCGCCAACAAATCGCGCATCGTGAAGTTTGGCATTGGTTCCTGCAGCTGCAGAATCTTTTTGTCGCCTGAATTCATGTTTGCCACCTTTCTAATTGCAAAGGGCCGGATGATTTGTCTAAAAGCCAGCTGAATAAACGGATGTTCCGACGGAATAAGGAATGTATTTGCGGATTTTTGTAATGGTTTTCTCGGGGACGAAGATCATGTCGCCTGGGCGCATGTCAGAATCTTCATTCACGTTTTTGCCGTGCAGGAAATCCTTGAGCTTCAGTTCCTTGGCTTCCACCCAGCCCGTCGAATTGCGATGGTAGAGAAACACCTGGGTTTTGGCCGTAGGCAAGAATCCACCGGCGATTCCAATGGCCTGGGAAACGGTGATGTCGGAACGCAGATCATACTGGCCAGGTTTGTTCACTTGGCCGGTGACGATGAAGTAAGGTTTTTGAAATTCTGTCAAATCTACCTGTAACACGGGTTCGTGCAGTACCTTCGCGTAGGCGTTTTTGATCGCCATGTTGACTTCGGGAAGGGTCATACCAAGCACGGAAATGCTGTTGGTGCCTTGAAGGCTGATGTAGCCATCCGGCTCCACCATCACTTTTTGGTTGAATTCTGGAGTGAGCGGGAATGTGAGCACCAGAACATCGCTTCTCTGGACCTTATAGCGAGGGGCACGTTCGCCGGGTTGAGGAACGTATACGCGATCGGCGTCGGTGTGCGCCGCCGGTTGTTGCGTAGAGGGAGTCGTGGGATTTTGCTGCGCGCCTGCCGGGGAAGCCGCTACGAGGAACAAAATGGCCGACGCCAGCGCTGTGGCGCAACGAAGTGGACGATAAAACGGCATAACTGTCTCTCCTCTCACGCAAAAGTCAACGGTGGGCGGATTCAGATTGCAGGTAATTCATCACGTCCGGGAATAATTTCGCGGCGCAACTCGCATCGAAAAGGAAAGCCGCGGTATACTGAACGAACCCCGGCCGTTCAACTGTAGAAACAGGGGAATTGTTTGAAATGTTGAACCGCCTTACGGGTGTCCGCGCTGTCGCCGCCATTTTTGTGGTTTTCTTTCACTTCGGAGACAGTTTCGCCGCCTTTTTCCCCGCGTTTGGCATTCTCCGCCCCATTTATAAGTCGGGGGATATGGGCGTCGATCTTTTCTTCATGCTGTCCGGATTCATTCTCAGCTTGAATTATCTCGATGGCTTTCAAACGATTTCTCCACGCAGCTACTGGAAATTCCTGCGCGCGCGTTTGGCGAGGATTTATCCAGTGCATTTGTTCACGCTGTTGTTGCTGACCGGCTTTGTGTTTTCCGCCAGAGGCGCAGGAGCAAAGCTGAACTCGGCGCACTATACGGCCTTCACGTGGGTGACGAATGTTTTCCTGGTGCACATTTGGCCGGGATTCAATCGCGGGCTCTCCTGGAACTTCCCCTCGTGGTCGATCAGTTCCGAATGGTTCGCTTATTTGCTGTTTCCCTTGTTTGCATTCTGGATTGGCACCACGAAGCGGCCTTATATATGGATTGTGTTGGCGCTTTCGGCCTATGTGGTGCCGTGTTTCTTTGGAATCGAGCACAATCCCACGCACTGGGCCTTGCTCCGCGTTACTGCGGAATTCGTTGGCGGATACTTTTTGTTCCAGATTTATCGGCGTGGCTGGAAATGCCCGCTGCCGCCGGGGATTTCTGGCGCGCTGGCCCTGCTGATCTGTGCGGTGTGCACCTATTTCGACGCAACCCGCGCGTACAGCCTGCCTTTCTTTGCGCTGCTGATCTGGGGCCTGGCGGTCAACACGGAAGGATGGCTTGCGGGACCGCTTGCCGTTTATTGGGGCCAGGTGTCTTATTCGCTCTATATGACGCACGGTTTGTGCCAAATCTTTCTGAATCGCGCTTTGCCGGTGGGCCATTTCGTAACTTCTTCTTTTGCGATTCGTGCGGGATTGGTGGTGCTCTATCTATTCCTGATCGTTGTGGCCGCTGTGTTGACCTATCACTATGTGGAGACGCCTGCCCGGCATCGGCTCAATCGCGCTGAAAAGGGCATGGTTCCTGTGAAAGAAAGTTCTGTGTCGCCACCCCTCGAAGAAGAGCAATCCGCGGAGGCTTAAGCGCGGCCACGATCTCTCGATGCTCAGTGCATAGGGTCAAGTTCTGCAGGAAGCGTCATAGACTGCCCTTGGCGCAGGGTCTGGTAGATGTCATGAATCTGAGGGTTGGCCGCTTGAATCGTTTGCACCGTAACGCGATCTGCCTTTCCGTAGTGCTCCATCGCAAATTCGAAAATGGTTTGCGTGTGCTCGACTTTCACGTACACCGGGATGGGCAAAGACCTGTGTTGTAGCGCCGATGCCCGGGTGTTTCTGACTTTGTCCGACCTGCGCGCCGCCATCGCCGCACTCGAAGTCGTTTCGGATTCCGATGGAATCATCACCGGCGTCCCTGCCGGTAGCGCTTTGGGTGGCGCAGCAATCCCGGGGTTCAATTTGAGAACCACAGGAAGAACCTCGCCGGTGTGCGCTCCGAAGTAGCGCCGGGTTAGCTGCTCCACATCCTCTTTGCGCTTGGTGCGGACGATGCGCGTATCGTCGGGCGCGCTGACTGGTTGCGCCGTCGCTTGCACCTGTGGCGGGTTCTGCTGAAGCGTGTCCGGCGCCAATTGCGCTGTATCTGTAGCCGCAGGAGCCGGAGTATTTTCCCAAGCATCGGTGGCTGTCACTGTAGAAGGCGTTGCCGCGGGCGACGAAGGCGTGCTTGCTGGAACCGCTGGCGCACTCATCGAACCGGACTGCACTGGAGGAATAGTTTTTGCCGGAACGCTCGCCGAAGCCATACGAGAATAATAGGAAAGAATTTCCGCAGGCAGCAGCCCTCCATGAACAAGGAAGGCAAACAGTGCAATTCCTGCAACAACTCCTATCCCTGCCTTGAGTTTTGATCCTGATTTTTTTGGAGCATCAGCGCCAAGCAGACTCGTTTGTAAAGGGGGAAGGGAAGGCACCTGTGGTACGAAAACCGAAGATTGCTGGACCGGCGGCCGGTAATAGTTCTGCTCAGGGAATGCGGCAGGCGTGTGACTGTGAACGGCTGCTGCTGACTTCAGTTCGAGAGCGCGCGCGGCGCGTTGCACCACACTCAAATCCAGCGACGGCAACCGACCGGCATATCCTAAAGAAAGCGCATGAAAACAGAGATTATTGATGTTTCTTGGAATCCCCTCACTAATTTGGGCAACGAAGTCCAGCGCATCCGGCGTGAAGAGAGGCTTTCCTGTGTGACCTGCAATAGCCAAACGCCGTTCGACATATTCCGAAACCTGGTCTCGCGTGAGAGGCGCGAGGTGAGCCACCACGGAAATTCTCTGGCGAAGCTGCGAGAGTTGAGGCGAAGCCAGCTTTGTGGAAAGCGCCGGTTGACCGGCAAAGATTATGTGCAAAAGCTTTGCTTCCGGATTTTCGAAATTGGACAGAAGCCGGATCGCTTCCAGTGTTTCGTCGGATAAATTCTGAGCTTCATCTACGACGATGACAAGCTGCCGGTCTGCTTTAGCTTCCCGCAGGACCGCGGTGTTCAGCGCCCGCTGCATATCCGCCAAGTCGTCGCTGGCCGAGGGAGCCTCAATGTCCTGGAGCAGCGCGGTGAGGAATTCCTTGGTGTTGCCATGGCTCTGAAACAAAAATGCGGTGCGGGCAGAATCTTTCAACAGGAAAAGCAACTGCATGATCAGGGAAGTTTTGCCCATCCCCGGCTTCGCAATCAGGACGGAAAACCCGCGGCGCTCGCAAACCGAGTTGACCAGCGAAGTCAAAGCGGCTTTATGCATGGAACTTAAAAACAGGAAGCGAGGATTGGGGGTTACGCCGAACGGTTGTTCGCGCAAACCATAAAGATCCATGTACATGGTGGTCAGCTCAGTTGATCCTTGTCGAATTTGTGTTGAACATAGAGCCTGTCTGCGGAGGGCGGGAATTCGCTCCGAAAGCTTGTTCGCACGGTTTTACGTCGCGCGCGTCGATCTCAACTCCCGCAGACCGGCCGAGGATCTCGATGGAAAGAACCAGCCGCAGCGCATCTTTTTTTCTCGCGAGCAATCCTTCAACACCTTCAAGGGGGCCGTGCGTGACGCGGACGCGGTCACCCTTGTTCAGAAAAGGAAATGGTTCCAGCGGCAATCGCTCATCGGCCGCTAAACGCAGTCCCGCGATTTCGTCGTTAGGAATAGCCGCCGGCGAGCGTCCGATGCTGACGATAAAGTGCACCCCCGGAGTGAACAGGACACGAGAATGCCTTTCCAGCGGCGACCGAAAAAAGACATATCCAGGGAAAAGTGGCAGCGTGATTTTTTTTTTGCGATCTTTCCAACGGTGCAATTCGTTATAAATCGGACAGAAAGTCTCGAAATCCTGCTCGGCTAGTAGAGACGCAACTTTCCTCTCATGTTGGTGGCGAGTATAAACCGCGAACCAATCATCTGGTCTGGCGCTGAGAACAGCATTTGAGTCAGTTATTTGCATAAAGCTTCGCCCTGTGAGTCACAGGGCCCATCTTTTTCTCGTTCGAAGATGAGTTCCGTGACCCTGTTTGCTGCAAAAAACTCAATTCCCGCAACTTCCGGGACTATTCCTGTTTGTCGATGCCTACGCGGCTCGACGGACCGTACATCACGGTCTTCGTGGCGTTAATCGCGAATCCCCACTTGGATTCCCGGCCGGTTGGCGTATCGACGCGAGAAACTTCGCCGCGCATCTCCAACCGAGACGACGGCGCTCCGGTCTGCTTTACCGGTAACTGCACCGTGAGTTCGACGATTGCACCCAGCGGCGGCAACACGCGCGAGAAAACAAACGCACCGCCTTCACTGATGTCTTTGGTCCTGGCCTTCGTGCAGCTCTTCGGTCCAGTTCGCGCCAGCCATTGCACCGTGACCGCAACGCGGATCGGGTAACGAAGATGGCGCCTCCGTTGAAAGAACTGGCGATTTACGGTGTCAATGCCAACCGCAGTCGCACCGCTATTTGAAATCAGAACAGCTCTCATTTTTATTACACCTAACTACTGACTGCGAAACTAACGGTAGAGCGCAAATCCGACAAGAGAAGGAATGTGTGAACGATTAGGTTGTTTTGTCAGGGTGTTGAGGGGTGAAACAGTTGTCTCAAGGGAAGCGTCCAGACATAGGGGATAGCCTGTAGAGGAAGGTGGAGACGAATATACTATGCTAGTTCCTGCAGGCCGGAAAACTGGGCCATGGTGGCACCGAAAGTGCACTTGGGATACAGGCAAGGCGTGCAAAAATCGTCATCGAGGACGTGATATTCCGGATGGCGAGCTAAAATCATGGGTAAATACAACGCGTGACACGGAATCATCTGAATTTCTACAATGAATTGAAAGAACAATGAGTTATGAAAATAATTGCTTTGGAGTGAGCGAAGAATGATGCAACAGGATGACAAATCCTCAGGTAGTGTAAGAATTGCCAGAAGGTATAAGAATTTCCATGAGCCAATTTGTCCCAATCGGATATCGAAATGTACTCGGGTTGAATGTCGCCGAACGACTTTTCGCGCTGGAACTTTTTGAAACACGCCGGGTTTTCAGGGAGGAGGCGTCTAGCACGCCCGGTAATTCCTGTGTTTCACCCCGCTTCAGTTGTCCCAGCATGAACTGCAGTAGGCCAGCCCTCAATCAAGTAGAAAGCCCAGTAACAAATTTCGAGAGGATTGACCATGCAAGGCATGAATGCCACCAATGAAAGTAGTGCCATCACTCTTCTGATCGCGGAATCTTGCCAAATGAATTGCGAGTTAATGGCAGCGGCACTCGAGCGCAGTCCCTATCCGCTTTCCGTGATTGCGGCGGCTACAGAGTCGGAAGAAGTGTTGAAACACTATTCTTCCCGGGTGCCGGACGTTTGCATCATTGGGTCTCGCCTTAAGGATGGGGCTCGTTCCGGACTCAGCGTTACCCGCGAACTCTGTCAGCTTCATCCCCCCGCGCGTGTGATTCTGCTACTCGATTCAGAACAGCCGGAATTGGTTATCGAGGCATTTCGCGCGGGGGCGAAGGGAATATTCTCTCGAGAAGAACCGTTTGAAGCTCTTTGCAAGAGTGCGCGCAGCGTTCACGAAGGGCATATCTGGGCGAGCAATCGCCACGTGCACTACCTTGTGGAATCCCTCGCCGACTCGCGTTCCGCGCCCCCGCCGGAACCTAAAACTATGCCACTCTTGACCAAGCGCGAGCAGAGCCTGGTGCAACTGGTGTCGGAAGGCCGCACCAACCGAGATATTTCCCGGGAGTTGAAGCTCAGCGAACACACAGTACGAAATTATTTATTTCGAATTTTCAACAAGCTCGGAACATCCAACCGCCTGGAACTCGCGCTTTACGCGCTAAATCATCAACTTACCAATCGCGACGATTCCGTGGAATAAAGCTCTACGCGGCGAGCAAGCTGCAAAGCAAAACCCAACTTTATTATTTGTCTTCCGCGGTCTGGAGAGGGGCAGACAGTTTCTGCCCGAACGTCCTAGTGATTGCAACGTGCCGGGGCACCTCAAACGCAGTCAAAAGAGAACGAGACCAAACCCCCGGTTCCCCGCGCAGCTGAGTGAAACCGTTTCGCCTGTAGACTTCCCGGCACGCCGCGTTGGCTTCCGTTGGAATCAGTTTGCCCTGAAGGACCGTCCACTGTGCGACCGCAAGTTGCCGCGAGAGATTCGCGAGAAAAGCATCCTCGATACCCAGACCGAGAGCGCGGCAGCTCATAACAAATTGCTCGACGCAGTTATGAGAGACCCATGCTGCACCGATTAATCCATATTGCGTGAAGCGGTTTGCGGCGTGAAGGATGTGAAATTGGTGGCCGGTGGCCAGCAGGTGGTTACACTGTTCGAAGGTGTAGCGGGCGCCTGTCATGTTGAACTGATTCGTTTTGTTAAGCAACTCGGGTGCGCGATGCAGGAACAGTCATTCGCATCGCGGATTATGGAGATCGATACAGTAAGCTCGAGTGCCTGCAGAAATTGCTCGTGAGACAGGGTTGTTCTGACTTCTTCCCGTTGCGGTTGCGCGCGCACCAGGTCCGTTTTGCGCGCGGATTCCTGGCTCGTGACGCTCTGCTAAGTCTCGGGCGCCCACAACAGAATGCGCTTTAGATAGTACGGGTGGCTGCCTAGTGGCCTGTACCAACTGATTGTGTACTGAGATGGCGCGATGGATCGGCATATTTCCATTTCACTGTACGAGGC
>Ga0210383_10004651_pt1 | contig 12137 bp, 12 predicted proteins | sample IncBWC14OmetaG_FD_160072 | JGI IMG/M metagenome (GOLD analysis project Ga0210383, IMG submission 160072) | Forest soil microbial communities from Barre Woods Harvard Forest LTER site, Petersham, Massachusetts, United States - Inc-BW-C-14-O ...
TGAATTTTTTCCGCCGTTAAATCGGTACTGTCGTACGATCGCAGTTGACCGGATGATCCCCCGTCGCTCAAAACCTGAATCTTGAGACTGAATTTCCGGTGTCGAACCACAGCGGGCCCTCGGGACTGTCTGCTATAGGGGATCTGGTTGTATCGCCCGCATCACTCCTGTTGAACATGCGTGGCCAATACCCAACCGGAGAAACCGTAAGATGAATTGATCTCGTAGGCGTGGACATTTCGCGCTACCAGATAGGCACGCGCCTGCTCAATTGAACCACCCCACCATGGAGGCGCACCGACCGATTTGAAACCTTCATCAAGCTCCATTTCGTGAGCCTCTAGGAATTCAGATAACGGAGCTTCCTCAATATCAAGAAAGATCACTCCGGTGGACACTCGGTCGAAATGATGTCCCTCTCGGCCCTCGAACACGGTCTTGAGCGGAGTAATATTGGGTAACGATCTAGCCGACTCTGGCAGAGTAATCAAAGTAATTCGACGGTTTGCGAGATCAACGCGATATTCGAGTAGCGAGTGGTCATGGATATTCGGCAAATTTGTCATGACGCTGAATGGTAGCAGATGACCAACTGAACCTGAGCAAAGTCCAACGCCGAACGCGACCTGTCGACCCTCTCCCGCAAGTCGTCAGCGACCGCATTCTGGCAGTCCAGCGAAGGTTAATTTTTTTGCGTCGGACCGTCGCTAGTCTTCCCATCGTGCTTCAACAGTCGGTAGTGCGATGAGCTGAACCAAATCGTCTAAGCTCAGAAGTACGTAGTGCGCAAGCTCCGGCCACATCGGCCACTGGCGATGCCATGCCGAATCGTCAACTCTCAGAAGTGGGAATACCCATTTGGCATCGAGTCTTGGCAAGGGAGCGGGCAATTTAAAGTTGCCTGGACAGTCGTCCTCAAATTGGAAAGCGATAACTCTGGTAAATCGCAATTGAAGCTTACGCGCGCCGTTCATCGTGACAAGCATGGTACGGGAGCGATTGGACTCGCATGAAAAGGAAATGGACCCAAACCCGTCGTTGATGTCTGGGACTGGGTGCCAAGCGAAGGCTTGCTCAGTCATGCTGTCCGACTCGGGATCTCATCAGTCTTTGATTCGCATCACGATAACATGTCATCGGCCTGCCTTTCGCGACTGTTCTTATCCGGCAACGTCAGAACTGGCCTCACGCCTCGCCATGGCACCTGATATCGACCAGTCTGTTAGTCGTCAGGTCGTACTTGACGTTGACGATGCCGCAGCCTCCGTCAAGCGTGCTGTCGTCAAGTTCTCCCGGCGATTTATCTATAACAATGCGACCGCTCGAACCGGAGTACAGGCCGACAATCACGCGATGCCCACGCTCAATGTGGCCCGCGTATTCACGAGTGAACGTATTGAGTGGAGCGGCGCTCTTGGGCATTTGTATTTTGCTCTCGAGTTCCCTTATATCGTTCACAGTCGGCACCCATGGCGAGTGCGTAACCTTGCCGCTTAGGGAACCTGACAGTGCCGAAAGGAGCACCACTGCGGTGAACCGAAAACGTTTCCCAGTTTGGGTCTGCATCAACGCAGTTTAACGCGGAACGCAACTGGCCGCTTTGGTGCCCTGATTTCGTCCACTCGAATGTCCCAAAGTGGCCGCCAGGAGCCCGATGCTCCTGTCGATACCGGCCATTCAACTCGAAGAATTGATACGGTAGCCCTGCCCTAACAGTCATTGATAGGCGAAGAATCGGAATCAACCCGAAATCCGAAACTTCACTTGCAATGTACGTACACTGCCAATACACTATGTGCGTGCGGATTCAGCACGAACTGCGGGGCGTCGCGTTCGAGTGGGACTCGGACAAAGCAGACACCAACGTTCAAAAACACGGTGTGTCTTTCCACGCCGCCTGCGAGGTGTTCTTTGACCCCTTCGTCACGATAGTGGACACCAGCAACCCGACCGAATCCCGCGAGGCCGCCATCGGTTATACCGAAGGCGAACGACTTCTCTTTGTAGTACATGTGATCCGCCATGAAGAAACCATCCGCATCATCTCCGCGCGTGAAGCGACCCGTGAGGATCGCCGCCAATACGAGAACCCGTGAGCTAATAATGCGAAGACTTCGCAAAAACCGCGCGATGAGTTCGGTGACGCTTCGCATGCCCGAGGACGTGGTCGAGGATTTGAAACGAGTCGCGCCGACCCTGGGCTTTGCAGGATATCAGCCGCTGATTCGCGCCTACATTGGCAAGGGTTTGCGCATAGACCTCGCACGCTTGGACGAAGGGTGCGTGCCCCGGTTAATTGCGAGTCTCAAGCGTAAGGGGGTCGCCGACAGTTTGATCCAACAGGCGTTAGCTGAAACCGATCAAGCGACCTAGCGCAAATCTCCTACTCCGCGCGATCGAGTTACTCGCAACCCGGTTCTATCACGGGTTGCGCAAAGGCAGTCGAGGATTGCCTCTGACCGAAAGTCCACTTCAGACAGGTGAGTTCTTAAGTGCCATTGTCATCCGACATCGTCCGGCAGCAGCCACCTTTCAGAAGGGGTGTTTTTGGGGGTATCGGCGCGCAACCGAAATCAGAATTCCCTTAAATTACCGATGTTTTCTGCGTGATTTCGAATCCGTCCCCGGGGAGACACTTATTGAAGAAAATCATTACATTACACGATTTTCTCAGATTTTAAATCAATAATTATGGCGGCTGCAATAATTGCGATTTCGAATCCGACCGACGATCCCGAGCACTGCAGTTAAGTATTTGTTTTCGCGATTTCTTTCTTGAGCACCCTGGCTCGATACCCCCAAATGTACCCCACGATATCGATGGCTGCTCGTGGACGTCGTCGGAGGCTAGTCGATGCCGGCAGCTATTCGCTGTTCGCAGAAGCAGTCCTACCGCCCCGTTAGTGGGGGCATGTTTGGGGTATCCGAGTTCTATATAGAGTGCATACCCCCCAAGGGACATACCCAAAGTCACTGACGAGACACCGTCGTGAACGCGGCTGCAAATCATCGCTCGCGCGTTGATCCATCTTCGGCGCGAGGTGGTGGAGACACGGACGTACGGCGCGCGGTGGGGTCCCATCAGTGCAGAATGTAAGAGTGCTCCTGTTTTGGCTTCGCGCCTCTCGTGATTTCTCTGTCCACCAACGCAACTTCCGTTGTCGGATCCTGTTGCTGATGAGGTCCGGCAGCAATGGGAAATCCAAATTGCTGCGATGGGGCTACACCGAGATAACCGTCATCGCCTATTTCCGAGACGGATCAAATGGTACGAAGCTGTCTGCTTGCATGGGATCGCCTTTCCCAGAGTAACGGGCCAAGATTGGATATGGGTAAACAGGCCGGGTGCGATCGATGACCCCGTTGGTCACGCGCCCGGCTATCAGCTTGTCGGGTGCCTGACCTTTCTCCACCCAGTCTTCCAGTGCGCTGAGAGCGTCGAATTCAGTGAGCCCAGGACCTCCGCCACCATGGTGTACGCCCGGAACGAGAAATAGACGAAAGAAGTCGTCTGTCTTGTCGCGTCCACCCATGAATTTACGCACACCCTCGTAGTAGCCAATCGATGAGGTCGCCACGATGGCGCCGTCGGCCCATCCATGCCACATGAGAATCTTGCCACCACGAGCTTTGAAGGATCGCAGATCAAACGAAGTTGCGTCGTAGATCCGCCGCGAGCGGGCTAGGGTCGCCGGGTCCCGGTCGAAGTTGAACGTCAGCGCATCCACATTGTGCCGAACGGTTTCGTCGGCGAGATACCCCAGGTGCTGTGCCGGCAGATCCATGTTGGCAAGTCGAGGTGGCACTCGGGTAGCACTTCCACCGGGTTCCCCGTAGTAGTTCCACCCGATCCATTGGGTTTCAGTTCCCGAGATGTAAGGATAGGCGTAGAGCACGTCTCCCTTGCTATTGGTTGCCGGGCTCATCAGTCGCATAATCGCTGCGACTTGCTGCGGAGTTAAGCAGCTCGGCTCGGTATTGCCCGAACGGCAAGCGATCAGTTCTGGTCGCCAATTGCAGGACATCGGATCCGTGACGAGCCCCTCTTCCACACCGGCCTGGGCACCGCAATGCTCCAACACGGATTTGTGAACAATTTGCGCTACTTCGGCATTGAGCACGGAGCCACCCTGTCCATCGCTGAAGCCCTGAGCAAACCAGGCCGACGCAATCGTATTCCTACCGGTGTAGTCGTAGACCGCGGCGCTGGGCATCAATCCGTCAAAGTCTTCTGGGAACCGTTGGGCTTCCATTAGGACGGCCTGACCACCCTTCGAATTACCCGCCATGTAAGAATGCCTGATCGAAGCCGCGTAGTATCGCGTCGTGATGGCCTTCGCAATGAGAGTAACCACGTGATTGCTGCGCCAGCCAAAATCCTCCTGCAATTCGGGCGCATTCGCGGCCCAGACTCCATCAAATCCGGGCACGCTGTCGTGACCGCCGTTGCCGGTTGCCGATGCATAGCCGCGTTCCAGACCAAAGTTGGGCAGTTCTCTGACAACTGCGCCGCAGAAGCCGCCGCATGAATTGAAGTAAAACTTATGGTTCCAGTCGACGGGTAAGGGTAGCTTAAGTTCAAACTTGCTCTGCGGCGCAACGTAGCCGGTCACGTCGCAGTACCGATGAATGGGACTCGGCAGGCGAGCGATAGTGCCCTGATAGCCACTGTTGCGGGTGTGCTCCAACCCGCCTGCCGGCACATCCACAATTTGCGCCGACGAAATGATCGCTGGCCCTCCGGGCAGCGCTTGGAGATTGAAACTGGTCAGTGCGGCGCAACTCTGCTCGTCTTGCGTATTTGTTGTCGGTGCGGTTTCGGGCGCCGCGAGCGCGAATGCAGAGAGGCAGCTCAGAAGCAGAAGTGCGCAGCAACCTGTGGTGACCTTCATGTTGCAGCACTGCTGATCAAATGCGATCCGTGGCTTCCAAGAAAAAGCCCCAATGTAATCCCTGTTCACGGTGCGCCCCCCGTTCTGCTGATAACAGTAATCCTACGCTTGCATCCGCTACGTCCAAATCGACGCGAATCGGCGCTGTACGGCGGTCATTTTAGATCAGTCAAAGACGGGTCATGGCCCGCGAAGCGACGTTGACTGGCTGAGCAGCGAGGGTCTCCGACCGGGCCAACTCCGGCCGCCCACACTTTCTATTTAATTCTCTGATAGCGGCCATTCGTCGTAGACTGTGATTGCCGAGTGACTCAGGACACACACTATGACAACTGCCAGGCGCAAACTTTCGACCGTGCTCGCTACTGCCGCCGTGTTGACTTCCCTGTGGGCTAACAACATTCCGGCGGCGCAGAATGATGCGGAAGACGTGCGTAACGTTCTCGCCGGGTTCGCAACAACTTGGAACCGCCACGCCACTCTGCAAGCTCAATTGGTTTCAGAACTACAGAGTTCCGCTATTTTGCAGCGTCGTTGTTATCCGCGGTTGTTCCGTCCATTGAGATATGCATTTGTGACACCGTGCGTCAATCTCACGACCCGAGCTACCTAGACTATATGTCGCCACTCGGTTTTGCTTTGGTCATGCTGCCGATTTTCTTCTGCGTGCTTTATGCCTGCTCTCGCGTCTTAGGGTGGTACGGGCGACTCAGTTATCGAAATCTTGCATTGACGTTGTGGGTTTCGTCATTCTTCGCGTTGATAACCGTTTTCGCGAGTCACATTGGCTCGATCCAACAAGTGGAGTCCCTCGTAGAATTATGGGCGACATTCTCAGTGCCCGCAGTTACAGCCGCCTATGTTTGGTTGAAGATCGCGGGCTTCCGCAACTCAATCAGAGCGTAGCGCCTCGCATCCGTCTCAGATCGGCCAACTCCTGCCACTCGAGCAGAGCCCTCAATTTTCTACATAGCGGACGTTGGAACGATCTTCGAGGAACCGAAGGAATTGCGTCGGAACCGCACCGCTACTTAACTCGGAAACTTCAACTCCCGCTCGATCGCCTGGAAACGCGGGTCCTTGCGCAAAGGGTCCAGGAGCGGATCGGTCTTCAGCTGCACCAGGCCCGGATCCCGCAGCCGCAGCGCCGTCTCGAGCCATTCAACCGCCTTCGCTTGGTCGCCCCACTGCGCATAGATCGTGGCGTACTGGTACGCGGCGTCATCCCCCTGTGCTGCCTTCAGTTTCGAAAGCTCGGCTTCCGCATCCGCATGGCGTCCAAGCTTGTCATAGATCACCGACAGGCACTGTTGAGTCCCCCAGTAGTCCGGCTTGGTCTCGCATGAGGCGCGCGCGCTCTGCAGATCCCCGAGCCCGTGATAGGCGAGCCCGCGTTGCCCGTAGGTTCCCTCGAAGTCGGGTTCAAGACTGATGACTTCTGCGAAAGCCGCAACCGCCTCCTCATATCGGCGGGCCGTAAACAGAGCCCTGGCAAGCCCGGAATGGCTTTGGCGAGCGAGCGGGTCGAGCACGACGGCGCGGCGGGTGGCGGCAAGGCCAGCATCGAAGTGCCCCATCGAGGCTGCAAACTCGCCGCTTCGTTGCAAAACCTCCGCATTGCCCGGCGCGAGCGTGAGGGCCCCCTCGAACGCTTCACTCGCCTGCGTGAAGTTGAGGGTTCCTACCGAAACGAGCCCAATTGCGAGGTGGGCTTGGGCCAGATCCGGCGCGAGCGCGAGCGCCTGGCGTGCATCCGCTTGCGCCCTGTCAAAGTCTTCACGCACCGCCGCTCCCGTCGCGGCCTCACCGGCGTAGGTGCTGAGGGCGATCGATCGGCCTGCGAACGCGAGCGCGTAGTGCGGATCGAGGCGGATCGCCTCCGTGTACGAAGCAATCGCGGCGGGGAGGGCTTTGGTGTCGTGTCTCGAGCTGAATGCCTTGGCCCCGCGCAGATACGCATCGAAGGCGGCGGGATTGCGTGTCCCGCCGAGCTCGACTTTGGCCGCGACATCGCCAAGTAGCGTGACCTTAAGAGCACTGGCCACCGCGGTGGCAATCTCGGTCTGAAGTTTCAGCACATCCCCCAAGTCCCGGTCGTAGGTCTTGGACCACAGGTGAAAGCCCGTGACCGCATTGATCAACTGCGCGGTGATGCGGATGGTATGCGCGGAGCGCCGCACGCTCCCTTCGAGGACTGCGCCGACATTGAGCTTGTGGGCGACAGTACCGAGATCAACGTCCTTGCCTTTGAAATAGAAGGATGACGTGCGGGCGGCGACCTGCAGCTCGTTGATCTCGGCCAGCGAGTTGAGCAGCTCCTCCGTGAGCCCGTCGGAGAAGTAGTCCTGCTCCTTGTCTCCGCTCAGGTTCACGAACGGCAGCACCGCGAGCGAGTGCGGCGGCGGGTTGAAGGCGATAGGGGGCGCGCCTGCGGGGGCAGCGGTCTCTGGCGTCGCGTGTTTGGGGATCCCGAACTCTTTGGCAACGAAGTACGCAAGCGCCGCGAAGACAATGACGGCGACTGTCGCGAGCAGGACCGGCTTTGACCGCCGGGATGGCGGGACCGGCTCCCTCGTTGCCGGTCCGGCACCGGACACTGCAGTTGTTGGCGACCGACTTGTTTTCGGTGGCTCGGGCGACAACAAGCGCCGAACGCGTTCAACGAAAGCGGGTGGCGTGTCGCCGCCGGGTAGCCGCGTCCACTGCACTCGCTTAAACGACTCTGGAACATCAGCGGCTGCTTCGGTAGTCGCGTCCAGGCACACTGGCACTACGAACACGCGGCTGCGAGCCATCATGTGGGAGCGCTGATCGGCAAGATCCCACTCAAGCCGGAAATAGCCTTCGTGCCGTGAGGCCGTGTTGGCCGAAATCACCGGAACAAAGAGAGCACAGTCGTGGATCTCCCGCCGGATTTTCTCATCCCAAACATCCCCGCCCCGCAGCTCGCTCTGATCCAGAAAGACCTCGATGCCGGCCGCACGCAGCGCCTCGCAAATCTTTTGAGCAGGCTCCGCGTCCTGCGAGGCGTAGCTTAGAAATAGCGCGTGCGAGGGTTCAGTCACCGGCAGAATCACCCCTGGGGAGAGTCTATTCATCGCCTCCGTGGCCAGCAGCTTAGCTGAAGTAGCTAAGTTTGGCCGAGCTGGGTTGCCGGCTGAGGGGGCAATCGGTCCGGATCGACCAGCGGTGCGGTCAGTGTCCGTTCCATTACTCTTGAACGGCAGCAATTGGGAGAGTCGTCGGACCGCTCAGGGTCCACTCCGGAAATTGCCTTGAAGATCAAAAATCATGAGAGCCGCAAAACGAAAACGGGAGCACTCACAGTTTGCACGCGAATAGCTATCGATCCCTGGCGAGCCATCAGCTTGAGGAGCGCCCATCGTTTGGGCGTCAGCATTTTCCAAAGAAGATCTTCAGACGCGAATGAGATCCGCGCACACTGTTTCTTGCCGCGGAATGCAGCCGCGTCGCCGAGCGTCGCTAATAGAAGCTACGCCGATGGTGACGGTATTCATTTTCGTCTTCTCCGCTTGTTCACTGCTGCCCAAAAATCCGCTTGAAGCGTTTCGACATCGCTGAAGACATAAGGTGTCTCTATTTCATCCAGATGTCTGTGGTCGCCTTTACGGCCTCATTGTCGAAGTGCCGCTGTCGTGGCGAGACTATTTAACTTGAAGTAAGGTCAATACAGTCAAATTCTGTCGTTCACGGATCAGCAGTTCGGCCTTATGTTACGCCGCGGCGGGGAGCTTAACCTTAGTGCGACTGGCCGAAGCTGAGCGGCACGAGCGTCTGCTCAAGCCGACTGGAACCCTCATTATCGCAAACCAACATGTTGATTCAAAAGACACTGCATTAACGTTAAGTCGCACCACGTTAACGTTAAGTCACCCACTGTTGCCAAATTAGGTGTGGTACACATTAGTCGTCCGATGACGACATCGGACAGTGCTTTTGGATTCGAAAAGGGCAAACCCATCGAAAGGTGGGGACGCAAAGTCTCCGGTCTAAGGGGCCTCGGCTCTATGACAGCGGGACCGCCGTAAATCCAGTCCTTCCACCGGACTGCGTCGGCGCGTGTGTCACGGCAACGGTTTGGGGATGGGCTGGTCATGCTTAACGATTCGAACGCGGTGAGCCCGCGCGCGTGCGCGGCTGGGACATGGCAGCGGCACGCGAACTCCGCACCTGCCAAGGCCGGCCGATTCGGCCTTTTCCATCAGCTAGAAACCAACTCTGGAACGACAAGGCGACCCCAATTGCGCAAGCAATTGTTGGTTGTGATCGGCATTCTGTTGTGCCTCTGCGCACGGACGACCTTCGCGGATCAGAGCGCTCGGGCGCAGATGAAAGGTCTGGACGAGCAGGTCCAAGAGGTCAAATCCGACGTCCTGAGCATCGCATCGGAGCTCAATCAGCTGGAAGAGAAGCTGATTTATCCGTCCGACTCTCACCTCGCAGTGTTCGTCTCTCTGAGGCAGGGCGATACGCTGCGTCTCGACGCGGTGCATGTTGCCATCGACGGTCGGCTGGCGACCGATTACATCTACAGTTTCAAAGAGCTTGCGGCCCTGAGTCGAGGCGGGGTGCAGCGGATCTACAGCGGCAACATCGCAACCGGGACGCACGAGATCGAAGTCTCCATGAGCGGCAAGCTCGCGAACGGGAAGGACTACACCGAGACCGCGCACTTTCCCTTTAAAAAGGAGATCAAGCCGAAGTTGATCGGCGTTATGCTCGCTGGCCCTGATGCGCCGCAGCCCGGGATTCACCTCGGGGACTTGTAACCGATGCGTCGCGCGTCGCAGTGGTGCTCGATGAGCCTGGCGTTGGCCGCCGCGGCGGCGTGCCCCGCCATTGCTGGCGATCTTCGCGACCTGTATTTCGGCGAGGCTCTGTACCAGGCTTATCAGGGACAATACTTCGACGCCCTCGAGCGGCTCGATCCGGAGCTTGCCCAGCACCGTCGCGTCGACGAGCCGGAGCTGGATTCGCTTCAGTATCACATCAAACAGGCGGACTTTTCGGTCGGCGACTTCGAGCTCCGCTACCGGATGCATCTGCGTGCCGGTCGGGCGATTAAGGCGGTGCTCGATGCGGATGTGGATCAGCCTGTCAAGAACGAGGCGGCGTTCCGTCTGGCGCGCATCGAATTCCAGAAAGATCAGCCCGAGGATGCGCTACATGCATTGGAGCGCATTCAAGGCACAGTCCCGGACGGCATCAGGGATGACGTCGAGTTCCTGCGCGCCAACGTCTTCCTCGCGCTCGGCCGGCCGGCCGACGCGGTCGAAGTGCTCAAGCGCGTGCAGACTGCCGAAAGCTTGAAGGGATTCGTTGCCTACAATCTTGGCATCGCCTTGATGCAGGCGGGCCATGGGCCGGAAGGTCTGCGGCAGCTGGACAAGGCCGGTCAGATCGAGGGTCGTCAGGCAGGCACGGCGGCGATCCGGGACAAATCGAACATGGTTCTCGGCAGCGTCATGCTGCGGTCGGAGGACTTCCCACACGCTCAGCTCGCCTTCGATCGCGTGCGCCTCGATGGACCGTATTCCAACGGCGCGCTGCTCAGCACCGGTTGGGCCGGGGTATCGGCGCATGATTACGGGAGGGCGGTCGTACCGTGGGGAATGCTCGTCAGCCGTGACTCAACTGACGCCGCGGTACAGGAGGCGAAGCTCGCACTGCCGTTTGCGTACAGCAAGCTGCGGGCCTACGGGCGCGCCGCGCTCCTCTATGGCCAGGCGCTCGACTCATACGGCCAGGAGCTCGAGAAGGTGGATGCATCCCTGCGGAGCATCCGCGCGGGCAACTTCCTCACAGCCCTGCTGCGGGAGGAAATCAAGCAGGACAACGTGTGGGTCGTGCGGCTGCGGACTCTGCCTGACACGCCGGAGACCTTCTACCTGACGGAGCTGATGGCGTCGAATGACTTCCAGACGGCCCTTCAGAACTACCTGGACCTGGAGGATCTGCACCGGAGGCTCATTACCTGGCAGGGCGGCTTCGATGCTTTCGAGGATCTGATTCGCCTGCGCCGGGCGAACTACGAGCCTCTGCTGCCGCAGGTCGATGCGAAATTCAGGGAGCTCGACTCTCAGATGCGCCTGCGCCTCGAGCAGCGTGATCACCTGCAGAAGCGTCTTCAGGACATTCTGACCGCGCCCCGGCCGGCGCTTCTGGCTACAGCCGACGAACGCGTGGCGCTCGAACGTCTGCGGAAGATCGAGACCGCGCTAAAAGACATGAGCGACGCGGAATGCGCCGCCCTGCAGGTCAGAGTTCAGAACCTTCAGGGCGTACTCACGTGGCGCCTGTACACGGAGTACCCGCAGCGGCTGACGCAGGCTCACAAGAATCTGCACGCTCTGAACGAAGACGTGCGGATGCTCCAGGAGCAGTACACGGCGTTTGTGCGCGCGAGACAGGCGGCGGTGCACAGCTACTCAGGCTACGACCAGTCGATCAGTCGTTTGCGCACGCGTGTCGGCGAGGCGCTCGAGCATGTCGACACGCTCCTCGCGCGGCAGGGCCATGTGATCGAGGCGGTTGCAATCGAGGAGCTCGACACACGTCGCAAGCGTCTCGAGGCCTATCAGATTCAGGCTCGCTACGCGGTGGCCGACAGCTATGACAGGGCGTTGAAGGAACACGGTGCAGGAGGCACCCCGTGATGCGTCCCGCGCGCGCGAGCACCGTCGCATTTCTGTTGCCGATCGTCGCGGCCTGCGTTCATCAAGTGGACCGCTCGGGGACACTGGCGACCCTGCACCAAGTGCAGCCGGACACCAAGGAGGTGCGGGTCGACCAGGGCCTCGATCAGGCGGTGCGGAGTTACGGCGATTTCCTCGAGCAGGCGCCGGACAGCGCGCTGGCACCGGAGGCCATGCGACGCCTGGCGGACCTGAAGATCGAGAAGGAGTTCGGAATCCAGGCTGACGGCAAGCTCGTCGAGCTGCCAGCGTCGCAAGGTGGCACTCCGGCGAGGTCCGTCGCGCCGGCAGCGCCGCGCGCCCAGCTGGCCGAACCCGTAGGCGGCGCCGGGCGAGACCAGGCTGCCGCGTTGCGCGCCCCGACGGTCACGAAAATCGACGTGCGCGCCGCTGCGCGCTCTCTCGCCGATACGCCAGGCTCCGCGCTATCCGTGGCATCAGAACGTGATTTGGAACAGCGGGCGGCGTCCCCGTCGGCAATTGCGGCCGCGACCACGGCTGCGCCTTTGGCGTTGTCGGGTGACACAGA
>Ga0210383_10004652_pt1 | contig 12136 bp, 14 predicted proteins | sample IncBWC14OmetaG_FD_160072 | JGI IMG/M metagenome (GOLD analysis project Ga0210383, IMG submission 160072) | Forest soil microbial communities from Barre Woods Harvard Forest LTER site, Petersham, Massachusetts, United States - Inc-BW-C-14-O ...
GTTGGGCTTCTAAGACAGAGAGAGAATCAGGCATGGGGCGCCTCCTTTTCTGAGAGTTATATTACTCTCAGAACAGAGAGCTTATCCAGGAGAATACTAGCAATCCCGATTTCTATGTCGCGCACCTCGAACTAATCACCATGTTGACAGCACGTAAGTTACTGATTCCAGGAAGTGCTACAACGGCCAAAAAGGCCTCATTGCCCAATCCATTGTACGTTTATTGTACGAAAATGCTTTTAGCCTTGAGTCCTGCAGACCCACAAAGCGACCACAGTATCCCACAGATTTTGCCGTGCCGGATCGAGAAAAACACTCAGCTTTCTCCAATATCGCAAAGCCACCGACTCAAACTTTGCTGCACAACCGCTCGGGCCCTTCATGGGATGAGTGTCCTGGAATCCGGACTAGCTGTAGCTGTCTCTTCTGTTCTGCGTCCGCTTCCCAGCTTCCTTTGTCGCGAGTGGCGGGTGCGCCTTCGCGATCATAGACGCTGCATTTCGAAATGCTTCTGTCGTCACTCCTATGGCCCTTCGGCGCGTGTTCGAAGCACGCCACAGAGCATAGACGTGCCGGCGAAGAGTGGGTCTCACGGCAACGATACGCACTCCCCGAGGTAGCGGATCACGGCCCAGGCGAGGAATCACACAAACGCCAAGTCCAGCCGCAACGAGTGCGAGTTGGGTCGCATGTTCGCAGGCAGTATGGGCGATCACAGGTTCATGACCGCGCGCTCGAAGTGTGTAAACCAGCCATTGATCACACCATCTGGCAGGGATGTGCATGTCGCTCAGCATGGATCCGGTCTGTCCCCAGGTGATCCATCGATCGGAACGTAGATCATCGAGGTCGACGATTTCGCGTCTTGCCAGTGGGTGACCTGGGGGGAGTGCGATATCAGCGATGTCGTCGAGTAGCGGTGTTTTCGAGAGGCCCTCAAGCTGCGGCAGCGGAGCGTTTTCCCAATCCTGGGCGATCACTAGATCGACGTCGCCACGAACCAGAAACGGGACGGACTCGGGAGGGTCCTGCTCGGTCAGTACAACGCTGAGCTCAGGGCAAACGCTGCGGAGGCTCTGCAACGCAAGGGGCGCGAGACCGCGGGCAGCGGTGGGAAACGCCGCCACCGTAATCTCTCCAAATACGCGGTTCCGTTGTGCGTCGAACTCAGCCTCGGCGCTCTCCATGACCAACAACATTCGCTGAGTGTGGTCTACCAGAACGGCGGCAGCGTCGGTGAGACGCACGCCTCGCCCGCTTTTTTCAAGGAGCGATTGCCCGAGTTCGCTTTCAAGTTTCGCAATCTGCTGCGATACGGCCGAGTTGGTCACGTGCAGCGCCGTGGCGGCAGCGTTCACGGATCCACGTGCCGCAACGGCATGGAGTATGCGCAAGCGCTCAAAATTAAACATGTAGATATTCTAAACCGAAGTGTCAAGAATAAATCACTTGTGCTTAATGGTCGCGGACGCGATTATGCCTGCAGATCAGAGTCCAGGAGGTGCCGATGACCGCAATCAATGATTTTCGGCAAGAACGGAAGAATGACGGTGGCCGCGGCTATGCAGCCAAACTGGCGCTGGCATTCGCGGCGATCTACTTGTTGTGGGGATCAACGTATCTGGCGATCCGCTATTCGGTGGAGACGATACCGCCGCTGCTGACGGCCGGCATTCGCTTCTCATTCGCAGGTAGCATTCTGTTTGCTTGGGCGTGGACGCGCGGGTTCCGTCCCAAGCGCGAACATTGGATGGCCGGTGCGATTGTGGGTGCGCTTCTCTTCCTGTTTTCGCACGGGATGCTGTACTGGGCCGAGCAAACCGTGGCATCAGGACTGGCGGCGTTGTTGATCGCGACGGAGCCGATGTTCATCCTGATCTTTGGTTGGCTGGCCGGGCAGCAGAAGATCAGCCGACTGAGCGCTCTGGGACTCGGCCTCGGCGTGCTGGGCGTGGGGCTACTCACGCGAGCGGAAGTCGCTATCACCACGTCGAGTCTGCTGGGACTCGCGGCTGTGCTCTTGGCATCCGCGTCGTGGGCAGCGGGGGTGGTGATCTCACCGAGGGTCCGTCTGCCAGCCAATGCTCTGGCGCGCACGGCGATTCCGTTGCTTTGTGGCGCCGTAATGCTGCTGATCGCGGCAGGGGTTACGGGGGAGATTCAGAGAACTCAGTGGTCAGCCATCTCCCTGCGTTCGGTGCTGGGGCTCGGATATCTGATTACCTTCGGCTCCGTGGTGGCATTCACGGCGTACATGTGGCTGCTGCAACGCTGCCCGCCAACATTGGTGGCGACGCACGCGTATGCCAATCCAGTGGTCGCGATTCTTCTGGGATGGCTGTTCGCCTCGGAACAGGTTGGCGCGCGTGTGTTATTGGCGTCCGCGGCGATTCTGGGAGCCATTGTGCTGATCCGCCAAGGAGAGCGGAGGGTGGCAACGCCTACCCCTACCCCAGCGGCACTCCCGACCGGAGCCAATCGCGGTAAAGAGCAGGTACTGGCCTGATAAGAAAAATCAAGAAAAACGTGAAGGCTCCGATGAATTTTAACCCTCACACCGGTTGTACACAGCAGAGAGGCAAAATCGGGCAGGCAAAGGCAGTCCCAAAAGGAGAAGCAGTATGAACATCGCACAGAAGACAGTCTTGATCACCGGTTCCAACCGCGGTATCGGCCAGGCGCTCGTCAATGAGGCGCTGCGGCGCTGCGCGAAGCGGGTCTATGCGGGAACACGCGGCGGACTCACCATCGCCGATAAACGCGTGGCCCCACTGATGCTCGATGTGACCAGCGTGGAGCAGATCCAGCGAGCATTCGACGAGGTCGACACCCTCGACGTCCTCATCAACAATGCCGGCATCGCTCTCTACGACGATCTGAGCAATTCAGGCGCCATCGAGCAGAGTCTGGCCGTCAACCTCTTCGGACCGTTCAACGTGACGCGCACTTTCCTGCCGCTGCTCCGGCGCTCCAAAGGGGCCATCGTCAACAACCTGTCTCTGATGGCACTTGCGCCCTTACCGTTGACGCCGGCCTACGCCATTTCGAAGGCGGCCGCGTTCAACATGACGCAATCCCTGAGAGCGCTGCTGGCGGGCCAGGGTGTCACGGTTCACGGCGTCTTTCTGGGACCAGTTGACACCGACATGACCCGAGGCTTCGAGATACCGAAGGCCTCGCCCGAATCAGTCGCAGCGGGCATCTTCGATGGATTGGAGAATGGTGAAGAGGATATCTTCCCCGATCCAGCGTCTCAGTCCATCGCGGAGAGCTGGCGCACTGGCGTAGCCAAGGCGTTCGAGCGCCAGTACGCGGGTTTTGTGCCGGAGACCGCGGCGGTTCTTCAATAACAGAACACAGGTCGCGACAGAACAGAGAGGATGGGGAGGCGAATGATGAAGGAGCGAATCATGAAGAAGAAGGATTTCAGCACAACCTTTTTGGTAGACCAATCTCCCGAAGAAGTTTTTGACGCCATCAACAACGTTCCAGGGTGGTGGTCAGAGGAGATCGACGGTAGCACCGATAAACTCGGTGCTGAGTTTAAATTCCACTACAAGGACTTTCACCGCAGCACCCAGAAGATCACTGAATTTGTGCCGGGCAAGAAAGTCGTATGGCATGTATCGGAAGCCAAACTTAACTTTGTCAAAAACAAAACTGAGTGGACCGGGACCGACGTTGTTTTTGAGATCAAGAGGAAGGGCAAAAAAACCGAACTCCGCTTTACGCACGTCGGGCTGGTTCCTGCCTTCGAATGCTATGGGGACTGTTCCGGAGCATGGGGCCTCTACATCAACGACAGCTTGCGCAGCCTGATTACGAAAGGTAAAGGGCAGCCCATCCGGAAAGAATGAGGGAATGGATGTACCGCAGCCGTTGCCAGCCTAGGCACACATATGTTCCTAATTGCGCCTGGCGTGCACGCTCTGGCAAGCTAGGACGCTGCTATACCCGATGCACGACGAGGAGGTCGGATTGATCGAGGGAAAGAGTGGGGTTCGTTACCTATTCTTCAGTGCATGTCTGGCCCTTCTCTGCGCAGCACGTTTCTTTCCTTGCGCTTCGTCCTTGTGCAATCACAGGCCCACTATTTCTGATCGGTGGCATCATGCTTCTGCTCTCGGGAGTGCGAATGATCCACTTCGACACGCGTTGGGTCTGGCCAGTCCTCCTTGCCGGCATCGGCGTCGCGTTTGTGCTGGAATGGCTGTATGGGAAGCATCCTGCGCCCTAACCGTTGAAAAATCGCCATGTTCGTTGTTGCTGCTAGTATTCCCGAGAGGAACGAGCAGCTGTGCCCCCAGCCGAAGGCTCTGCCAAGGAGTTGATGTTCACTATGAAGAAAAATGCCTGGAGAGCCGTGATCGAAGTAGGATTTATCATCTTCCTCTTTTATTCCAATCTTCTGATGGGAGAATTTGAGCGCTCAGGCATCGGGCAGAAGAGGGGAGTAGCTCTGGCAATCGCAGATGTTTTTACCGCTGCCAATTTTGGAATTGCCATGGTCGCCGCGCTCATCGGTTACAGCCTTTTTGAATTTCTTCGGAAGAAATTCTAGGCAAATGCGGTTCTGATTCTTGGCCGCAACAGAAACAGCAATAGTGCACCGGCGATGATGACGCCAGTACCACCGCGCAGCCAGTCGCCTCTGACGAAGTTAACGACGTCCCCTAGAACCTGCGTAGAGATGATTACGACCGCTAGTCTCCATCCCCAAAGGCGGCGTCGGAACCACCCGATTGCCGCCGTGGTTAGGGCCGCGCCGAGCACCAAGAAGAGCATCCCAACGATACGGCCCAGAGGCGCGAGCTGCTTGTACGCAGTCGGATTGAACGTCCAGAGACGATCAAGAGGCGTGCCTCGCCAGAGCAAAGTAGTTGCGGCGAGACTCGCCATGATGGCACCAAAGCACAAGAAAATGCCTATCGCTGTGAATCCTGGTGCCCTAGGCCCTACAGCGAGATCGAGGCTAGTGCGATCGCCGTCCCGCATCTGGTGAATATAAGCCAACAGCGCAATACGTGCTCGGATTGTTTAGCGAAAGACCGGCGTGCAGTACAACCCAGAATCTGCACACTCGCTCGCAATCAGCGTCCATGTCGATTTGGCACTTATCTCGTTGTCAGGTTGCCTATTGTGATTAACTATGGTTAACTATGTGAGATAATCACTAGTTAATCAATCTGAGGCTTTGACCTCGGGATCTCCGTGGCCTGTGAGGGAAAACGTAATGAGTCTAGAGACATGACGCACTTCCTTCGACAGGTGCTCATTTTCGCGGTTGTGGCATCGCTCTCTGTGCCTCAAGCGCTGGCACAGGGCGAGACCACCAGCGCCATCGTCGGCCAAGTTCGTGATACGACTAACGCCGTCGTGCCGGGTGCCACCGTGACGATCACGAACCCAGAGACCGGACTCAGACGGAGCGCCAAGACTGATGACTCGGGCCGATTCAACTTCCCCCAACTAAAGCCGGGTACTTACTCGGTCAAGGTGGAAGCGCCAGGTTTCGAGCCACGGCAAAACAATAATGTCGTTTCGGGCTTGGGCCAAAAGCAGACCGTGGATTTCGTCCTTGGTGTGGCCCGATCCCGTGAGACGGTGGAGGTCAGCAGCGAGGCTCCTATCCTCAATCCGGAGAACGCAAACGCATCCACCACGTTGACAGCACCCGCACTGGAGGATCTGCCCAATCCAGGGGGCGATCTCACCTACCCATTGCAGTTTGCCGCGGGCGCCCTGATCAACACGGCTGGCAGCGGCAATGATTTCGTTGGCGGCACAAACGGGTTCGGCAACGTGGAATTCAACGGCCTACCGGCCCTCTCAAACGGCTATATCGTTGACGGACTGGAAACCAATGACCCGCTCACCAACCTCAACAGCGGCCTCTCCACCAATCTCGTGCTGGGGCTGAATTCGATCTCGGAAGTGACGGTCAATACTCTTTCCTATGCCGTGGATCAAGGACGGTATGGAGCATCCCAGGTCAACTACGTAACCAAGTCGGGCTCGAATCAGTTTCACGGGAATCTCTATGAACTGTGGAATGGTGCGCTGCTGAATGCGGCGGACTACTTTACCAACGCGACTCCGGGGAATCACAAGCCTGGAGCGACCGTGAATCATTTTGGGGGTAGTCTGGGCGGGCCGATTGCGCACGACAAACTGTTCTTTTTCTTCGACAGCGAATGGGTTCGGATCGCCCTGCCTATCGTGACGCCCACAACGGTTCCCAGCGCGGCATTCCAGCAGTATGTGCTGCAACAACTCCCGCTGGGTGGAACCGACTCTGTAACCGGATCAACCTATGCGCCGGCGCAACAACTGGTCCCGTTTTATCAGAAGATGTTTTCCCTGTACGGGAACACCGGCGGAACGCCTCTCGCGGTGCTCGGATGTCCGTTGAACGCGGACAGTACTTCGGCCCCGGGCAGTCCACCGAACGGAAATGGTTGCGCGAACAGGCAAAGCGTGTCGCACTCCAGCGATGACCACGAACAGGTGCAGACGATCCGCCTCGACTACAACATCAACGAGAAAGAGACGACTTGGTTTCGTTTTCAGGCTGACACCGGTGTGCAAGCTGCCTTCACAGATCCAATCAACTCTTTGTTTGACGCCGTCTCCCCTCAGCCCCTCTACTCGTTCGCAGCGGGCTACACCCACGTCTTTTCACAAAACCTGGTGAACTATTTCAATCCAGCGTTCTCGTGGTACGAAAGCTTGTTTGGGCCTACCAACTTCCAGAAGACGCTCGCGGCATTTCCGATTGTGTTGCAGGGGAGTGGTGCGAATGCACCGTTCACCACAATTGGAGGGCTCGACAATACGTGGGTGCAAGGCAGGCGAGCTTCTCGCTTCTTCATCAATGACAACCTTGCTTGGAGCCATGGCGCTCACGAACTCCGGTTTGGCACGAACACTCGAATCTTTCGCTTGAATGACTATGACTTCGGGCAGGGCAGAGTTCCAACCGTGGCCTACACGACGTTGCCGCAATTCATCTATGGAGTGGCATCTACTGCAACCCAGACTTTTCCGACGTCGGCGAACGAACCATTCCACTTCCTCAATCTCGATTTATATGCTCAGGACACATGGAAAGTGACGCCGAAGCTCACCTGGACCTTCGGCGTGCGCGACACCTACAACTCAAACCCGCTCAATCCTCACGACCAAATCGCGCGTCTTGCCGGTTCTTTCAGTTCGATCTCGCATGACGTGAATCAGCCGTTGAATGCGGCCATCCAGACACATCTCAACAATTTGTTTTCGTCCACACCGCTGGCTATTCTGCAGCCGCGAACCGCGATCGCATGGCAATTCGAGCCAAACTCTGTGCTGCGAGCCGGTTTCGGGATCTTCAGCGACATTTTGCCGGGCAGTGTGGCCGACCTGGTTGGCACCAATCCTCCTTATGACAAGACCTTCCAGGGAGGTTTGCTGGGTACGGTGAGCGGGACCACCATCGCTCCCGGAGTGCCGAACAGTGCGGTGGATGCAACCGTCGCTGCCAATCAGAGATTCAGTCTGGGATTTCCCCAGAGCCAGTTGTCGTGCGCATCCCCGCAGGCAGATCCCGCAACGTGTCTCCCACCCGTCGCAATCACAGCGGTGCCCACTGGCACTCTGCATGCTCCGTACTTCATGGAGTGGAGCCTGGGAATTGAACATCAATTCGGGACCACTGCGAGTTTGCTGGCGCGATATGTTGGAACACGCGCTGTGAACCAGCCCTACCTAACCCAAGTGAACGGATACCAGACGGTGTGCCAGGGGTGCTTTGCGCCATTCCCCTACATGCATCCAACCGATCCACGGTTCAGCGCGGTGACCCAACTCTCCACCGGGGAGAACAGTCATTACAACGGCCTTCAACTCACCGCGATGAAGCGCCTGGGTCACGGTCTGCAAGGACAATTCAACTACACCTGGAGCCGCTGCATGGATACGGTTTCGAACGGAGGATTCCTTCAGTTCTCCGCGGGAGGGATTCTTTCTCCGCTGCCGGGAGAATTGGCCCGCGATTACGGCCCTTGCGACTATGACATCCGGCACAACCTCAACGCGCAATATGTATATCAGTTGCCGATCCACGTTCGGAGTCACCAGTTAGCGCACGTGGTCAACGGCTGGCAAATTTCCGGAACCATGTTCTGGCACAGTGGGGTGCCGTTCTCCGCTCTGAGCACACCCTATTCAGCCAACGGAAACGGCATTGTGCAGGGTAGCGGGCCGCAGTTCGCGAGCGTCATTACGGGCGTCCCGCTCTATGAGCATCATCCCGTCGCTGGTGTAACGCAACCGGGCACTCTCCAGTGGCTCAATCCGGCCGCGTTTGTTTCCGCCGTTGATCCGAGTACTGGCCAATGCGTCGGTGGCGACGACCCACAGCATTGCCAATTCGGAAACCTCGGACGCAACGCCCTCCGCGGCCCCGATTTTGTCTGGAATGACTTCTATCTCACGAAATGGTTTCCGGTGAGCGAGCGAGTGAAGCTCAGAGTAGAAGCCCAGTTCTTCAATGTGTTCAACCATCCGAACTTTGGGCTTCCCAGCATGGCGCTGGCGGGAATTCCCGGAAAGCCTTCCACGCAGACGGGGTTTGGAGCGCTCGCGTATACAACTTCACCGCCCACCGGCCTGCTGGGCGTCGGCTTGGGTGGCGATAGCAGTCCGCGCATGATCGCGTTTCAGGCACGCCTGGAATTCTGACCGCGTCCCGGCCTTGAATGCAGTGCGAAAACCCAATCGCTAAACTTTTCCCCAGCATTCTTGCCAGGAATAATCCTTCGTTCGATTGGTTCGTAATCCGCGAGAAGTAAAACCGTGAGAAAAGCCCGGCGGAGAGCCCGCCTCCGCAGAATGCAATTGTACGAAATTAAAATGTGCCTGTAAGTAATTTATAATAAAAGAGTTATTGGTGGAGGCGACGGGAGTCGAACTATTCGGCGTATTGATAACACGCAAGTTGTTGATTCTAGGAATTGCCAAAACGGCTAAAAAGGCCCCATTGCCCGATCCATTGTACGTTTAATGTACGAAAATGCTTACCCTCTGCCGTGCAGAACCACATAGCGAGCAGTACCGCGAACTGGGAGCAAGAACTCGCGCCATGCTCACGCATCTCACGCATGCGCTTAGTTGACTCGCTCCCATAAATATGGGAGCATGACTCATGAAGACTACGTTAGAAATCCCCGATGCCATCTTTCGTCGCGCCAAGACGGTGGCGGCCGAGCGCGGCATTCCTTTTCGAGCGCTCGTTTCGGAGGCGCTGTCGGACAAGCTACGCGCCCAAAGCGATAGAGACAGCAAGCCCTGGATGAAGACGTTCGGCAAACTCCGTCACTTGCACAAGGAAACGGCCAGAATTAATCGCATCATGGAAGAAGAGTTCGACCAGGTCGAGATTGAGGATCAACAGTGATCCTGGATACCAATGGATTGTCAGCCGTCGCAGATGGCGATGCGGCGCTGGAGCCGATCCTTCGCAAAGCGGCGGAGGTCGCCGTTCCGGTAATTGTGTTGGGCGAATACCGATATGGAATTCAGCAATCACGCGACCGGCAGCGCTACGAACAATGGTTAACAGAAACGATTTGCAACTACCGAGTACTCGATGTGGATGAAGAGACGGCCAACTCCTACGCTACGATTCGAACCGAACTCAAGAGAGCCGGAACACCAATTCCTTCCAACGACGTTTGGATTGCCGCGCTCTGCCGTCAGCATTCTTTCTCCCTCCTAAGCCGAGACCGCCATTTCGATCTTGTTCGCGGAATTGAGCGGATCGATTGGTCACTTTAAGAAACCGAACTAACGCCCTTGTGCACCCGGCGGACCGGCTAGTTGCTAGTTGGGGTGTTCTATCTCAAACGCTTTGAATGGCCGTCAGAACTCCCGACCAGGGAGAATGCTTGACGCCGGACAGTCCTGTCTAGGGACGATGTTTTCTGGACGCGGCTCCGGAACTCATCACAAGTATCGAAGCAAAGAACCGCTTCCCCTTGCTGCCACACAGAGAGAGGGGGCGATTCAGAACGACGCTGGCCCGCTCTTAATCACCGCCGGTGCGGGAACGGCAAAAACGGAAGCTCTTGTCGCCGGTTGCTTGAAGTCACCGTGTCGGCCGTCTCTGCGGGAGATAGGCAGTACGCGACACCCGCCGCTACATGTGTGGGCTTCAAAAGTCGAACCTCGCTTGGGAAAGTGGACTTGAAACGCAGTGGCCAGATTGCGGCGATTTACCGCCCAGACAACATCCGGCAGGGAGTCGGAATCCGCGCGTGGCTCGGTGAAATTTTTGAGGTGAATTTTGCAGGTTAATTTAAAACGGCAAATAGGACAATTCGCCGGTTATTTTGTGGCTTTTGGGCTGGCCTTGTTCCTCCCGGCTGGCACCCTAGCCTGGCTTGCCGGATGGATTTTCCTTGTGTTGTTCTTTGGCTTTCTTCTCGCCATCAATTGTTGGCTATTCAGACACAACCCCGGATTGCTGCTGGAGCGCACGCGCTTGGGCACATCCGATCAGCAAGGCTGGGACAAAGTGCTTTTTCCCTTGCTCATTGCCTTCTTCTTTTTATGGCTGATTTTCATGTCGTTAGACGCGGTCCGGTTTCACTGGTCGCTCGTGCCGGTCTGGCTTCAGTTAGTTGGGGCGATAGTCCTTTTATGTTCGTTCTACCTCTTGTTTCTGACATTTCGGGAAAACTCGTACTTATCAACTGTCGTGCGCATTCAGGTGGATCGGGGACAAACCGTAGTCTCCACAGGTCCATATCACAATGTGCGACATCCGATGTATTCCGCCATCCTCGTCTTTGTGGCGGGAACGTCCCTGTTGCTCGGTTCCTGGTACGGGGTTCTTTCAGAACTGATTCTCTTGATCTTGCTTGCGAAGCGGGCAATGCTGGAGGAAAGCGCGCTGCGCGCGGAACTGCCCGGGTATGCCGCCTATATGGCGCAGGTGAAATATCGTCTCATCCCCCGCATCTGGTAGCAGCGGCCGGGTCCGACAGTCATTCGATCTTGGCATGGAGCCAGCCCCCAACACGATACCGGGCGTATTGTCGGCAAACAGGAACTTGCATAGATCCTGCCCAAGAATGGCAGAGCGAAAACCATTTCTTCCCAGCTATTTCTGCCAAGAATAATCGGTCGTTCGATTGGCTCGTAATCGGCGAGAAGAAAAACTGGGGAGAAGCCCGGCGGAGAACCCGCTATGCAGAATACTATTGTACGAAATTAAAATGTGTCTGTAAACAGTTGATAATAAACGCAACAGTGGTGGAGGCGGCGGGAGTCGAACCCGCGTCCGAAAATGTTACTGGTCAAGAGACTACATGCTTGTTCGCGTTCATGCCCCAGGCATTACCCTGGGACGTTCGCGGCCCACGCTCAGAACGGACAAGAAACGCTAGCCGCTAGCCTGAGATCTTAGCCTCCCCGCCCAGACGTAGCGGAGAAGAGCAGCCCTCTGTGTGACGCTCGCTCACAGCCCAAGGGCGAAGCTGTGGAAAGCGGCTGCCTAAACTAGTTAGGCTGCGTATGCCATTTGTTGATTGGCAATTATCATTTTGCCCACGATTACGGGTGTGTGCACCCCGGCATGCCTCTTGGCCGCAAGCATCTCCGTCGAAGCCGTGACGCCCCCACTGGTGGGATTGGCCATGTTCAAAGAGCTTCTTTCAGACTAGGACTCGCCCGCCTGGAAGTCAAACACCGTTGGTTAGATGCCAGCGCGGCGCCAAGGCTTCGCGTGCCCCGACTCGGAATACAGTCCTTATAAGTTCCATCCATCCCCCATTCACCCGTAACCGGTTGACATAATATGCATGCATATGCAAGAATAGCATGCATGGAGAAGGCGATGCCTGGAACTACATCGATCTCTGACTCGGACCTGATCCGGCAGCACGCGTATAAGGAGTACATTTCGCAGGCGCGTCGTCGCGGAGACAAAATACTCTCGATCAACGCCGGCGCCGTACACCGGGCTTTGGCGCTCAACAATCGGGTACCTCTGGTATGCGCGGCCCTCGGATCCAGGAAATTCCTGACGGAGCACGGCCTGCGCATCGTATCGAAGACGGGGCCTCCGTCGGGACAGAGCACCACTGTCACATTC
>Ga0210383_10004654_pt1 | contig 12133 bp, 10 predicted proteins | sample IncBWC14OmetaG_FD_160072 | JGI IMG/M metagenome (GOLD analysis project Ga0210383, IMG submission 160072) | Forest soil microbial communities from Barre Woods Harvard Forest LTER site, Petersham, Massachusetts, United States - Inc-BW-C-14-O ...
GTAATACTTGCCGCGCTGATCTTCGCGGAGCAGGGCGAATTGCCGGGCGTCAAAAAAATTGGAGTGGGGATCGAGCATGCGCAACATGCCGGGGATGGCGCCCTGATAGACGGCTTTGTCGGCGTCGACGGGCTCGGCGTAGTTGGCTTGAACGACGGAGAGAACACTGGTGAAGTCGCGGACGGCGGTCTGGTAATCGTCCGTATTCGCGGTGGTGGCGCGTACCGAGGGTCCGTAGATGCCCCCCAGCACTCCCGAGATGAGCAGGACTACAACTACGAGGATCAGGCCCCGACGTTCTGGATTCATGGAAACCTCGCTATTAGCGTAAAGCCCAGTATAACATGCAAACGCGAACTCCTGTTTGACACGATTGGCCGCCCTTTCTATGATGCACACAGGGCGTTTTACGGCGCTTTTTATCTATGCTCAGCGTTCCGCACATGATTGTGGTGTTTCTGGTGGTGTTAGTGGTCTTCGGGCCGCAAAAACTGCCGGAATTGGCGCGCACGCTGGGGAAATTGATGGCGGAATTCCGCAAAGCGTCGACGGACTTCAAGAGCGCGTTTGAAGAAGAGATGCGGGACCTGGAGCGCCAGGCGCGGATCGCGGAAGTCCGGAAGAAGACGGCCGAAGCGGAGGCTGCGGAAGCCAAGGCGAAAGGCCTGGAATCGCCGGCGGCGTCGAGCGCGACCTCTGGCACGCAGTCCCTCCCGGAAGCAGTTGCGGATTATCCGGCTGGGGATGGACCCGTGGTTACGCCGGTGGCCGAAGCTGTCCCTAGATTAGACGCGCCGAACGGCGAAAGCGTGGCTCCACCCAGCGAATCCCAGAAGGAAAGCAACCCTACCGAAGCTCCCCCCTCCCATGACCAACAGCAGCCAGCCTGACAATTCCATCGCGGCGCGTCTGGAGGAGAGCGGCGGCCAGATGACGTTTTTTGAGCATCTGTCCGAGCTGCGGAAGCGGATTATCAACTCGTTGTACGCGATCGGGATCGGGGCGTTCGCCGGAGTCTATATCGCGCCGAAAGTGATTCACTTCATTAACGAGCCGATGCAGAAGGCGCTGGTCGCGGCGGGCTACTCGGACAAGCTTTATTACAACCATCCCGCGGGAGCGGTGAACCTCGTCATCACGCTGGGTGTCTATATCGGGCTGGTGATTGCGTCACCCGTGGTTCTGTACCAGATCTGGCTGTTTGTGGCGCCGGCTTTGTACAAACATGAGCGAAGCGCGGTTACCGGATTTTTGTTTTCGACTGTGCTTCTGTTTTTGACGGGGATTGCGTTCGGATATTTTGTGACGCTGCCGTACATTTTGAAGTTTTTGGTGAGTTTTCAGAATTTTGGCGGGACGGTGGCGCCGCTGCTGAGCATTAATGAGTATTTCGATCTGATCCTGATGATTTTGCTTGGACTGGGGCTGGTGTTTGAGTTGCCCATTTTGATTTTCTTTTTGACGTTGTTTGGGATTGTGACGCCGACGTTTTTGTGGAAGAACCTCCGGTACGCGATTTTGATTATTGCAGTGGTGGCGGCGGTGATTACGCCCACGCCTGATGCGACGACGATGCTGATATTCATGGCGCCGATGGTGGGGTTGTATTTTGTGGGCATTGCGGTTTCGGCGTTGGTGGTGAGGAAGAAGAGGAAGCGGCTGGAGGCGGAAAAGGCCGGCGAACCGAAAATGGAAAATTGAAAATAGAAAATGGTGAAGAGGGATAGCAACGCCTCGAGCGGGTCGGGGTAAACGCCGGCACCGAAGGTGTGGAGATTCGCAGAGGGGCAGAGGAGTGGGGGGATGATGGGGGCGGTGGGAATGGCGCGGGTGATGGTGTTGGCCGTGGTGGCGGCTGTGGCGCTTGGGTGCAAGTCGGGGCAGAGCGCTTCGGCGGGCGCCGGCAATGCGAACGCGGGGCAACCGCCGTTCATGAGCGCAGTGGCGGGCGCGCCGCCGAATGCGGCGGATGAGGCCCCGCCCGCGGAGAAGACGGGCGGATTCGATGGGAAGCGGGCTTACGAGCAGGTGGTGAAGCAGTTGAGCTACGGGCCGCGGCCGGCAGGTTCGCCAGCGCTGGCCAAGTTGCAGGATTACCTGGAAGCCGAATTAAAATCGTATGGATGTACAGTGGAAACGGATTCGTTTTCCGCAGATACGCCGGCTGGCCGCCTTCCGATGAAAAACATTCTGGCAAAGATTCCGGGGCAGAAGCCGGGCATTATTTTGCTGGGGACGCACTACGACACGAAGCGGCTGGAGAATTTCGTCGGCGCGGACGATGCGGGGTCTTCGACGGGCGTGATGCTGGAGATTGCGCGGCTGCTGTGTGCGCAGAAGCAGCCAGAGAAGTACGCGGTGTGGATTGCGTTTTTTGACGGGGAAGAGGCGGTTAATCCGGCTTGGGTGAACCCGGACAACCGCTACGGCAGCCGGGAGATGGCGGCGAAATTCGCGGTGGACGGCGACCTGGCAAAAATAAAGGGGTTCATCCTGGCGGACCTTGTGGGGGGACGCAACCCGCATTTTAAGCGAGACGGCGAATCAACGAAATGGTTAAAAGATATGGTGTGGAGCGTCGCCGAGCGGCTCGGGTATGGAAATGTGTTTGTGAAAGAGACGACGGATTTTGGCGGCGACGACCACTATTCGTTCACGGCGCGGCATGTGCCTTCGGCGGATATCATGGATCTGGATACGCAGAACGACGTGCCGTACTGGCATACGCCTCAGGACACGATCGACAAGATCAGCCCGAAGACGCTGGCGATTGTCGGGCACACCATCCTCGAATCCGTCCACGAATTGCAGAAAAAATAAAAGTGTAGCTCAGGCCTTTTAGGCCTGAGGTTTTTCGATGCGACCGCACAATTTTGTTTGCGCCAGGGAAACCCTCACCCCTGAAGGGGTGAGCTACAGGGTTGACGCTGGCGGCCCGCCTCGGAAGGCGGGCCCTACGGATCATATTTAAATGCCTTGACGGGATAGGGAGGAGCCGGCGGAACGGGGCGCGGGTCCTTCTGAATTTCGCCCTGCAGGTATTTGATGGCGGCGTCGAGTTGCGCGTCGCTGCCGGCGAAGGTGGCGTGGGGAAGATTGTCCACGACGACGTCCGGGTCCACGCCGTGGCCTTCGATCAGCCATTTGCCTTCGGGGCCGTACACGCCGATTTCGGCGGCCGAGGCGATCCCCTGATCAGCCAAAAAATTGTTGAAGGAGAGCCAGACTTCGCCGCCCCAGGTGCGCATGCCGATGATTTTGCCGAGGTTCAGGCGGCGGATGCCTTCGCTGAAGGCTTCGCCGTCGGAGGCGGTGTCCTGATCGCAGAGCACGACGATGTGGCCGCGGAAAGCATATTGCATGTTCCAGGTGGGATTGCCGATGCGCGGCTGCCAGTAGAACCAGGGCTGGCGAAGAAGTTTGGCGAGAATCCAGGAATCGATGTTGCCGCCGTTGTTGTGGCGAACGTCGATGATCAGGCCCTGGCGGTCGAAGACGGGATAAAAGTCGCGGGCCCAGTCGGCGATATCTTCTGAGCCCATCGCTCGAAGGTGGACGTAGCCGATATGGTTTTGAGAGTCGGCCTCGACTTTGCGGCGGCGGGAGTATTCCCATTCGGCGTAGCGGAGGTTGCGTTCCTCGCGCTCGGAGATCGGTGTCACCAAGACTTCGCGCAACTGGCCGGAGGTTGATTTCACCTGCAGGAGAACTTTGCGGCCGGCTTTGCCGCGGAGGAGCACGCGTTCATCGGAGACGCCGAGCACGTCGGCGCCGTCGATGCTTTGGATGGCTTCGCCTTCGTGAACGAGAGAGTCGGGGCGGGCGAAGGGAGGAGCCTGGTCCGGAAGATCGGGATCGTGCAGATAGATGTGTTCGACGACATCGCCGCCGGCCGTTTCGTCGCGGCGGAGCGCGGCGCCGAAGGTGGCAATATCCACGTGGTCGCCGGGTTCGCGGGCGTCGCCGCCCACGACGAAGATGTGCAGCGCGGAAAGCTCGCCGACCATTTGGGCGAGGAGATCGTTGAGCTCTTGGCGATCGGCGACGCGATCGACCAGCGGAAGATAGCGGTCGCGCACCTCGGGCCAGTTCACGCCGTGCATGTTGCGGTCGTAAAAATAATCGCGTTCCAGGCGCCAGGCGTCGAGGAACATTCCGCGGAACTCGGCGCGGGGATTGGTGAGAATGGTCCAGCGGGCCATATCGATCTTGGCTTTCCCGTAGGCCTTGGAATCGGCGAGCGTAGAGGATTTTGCGTCGGAATCGGCGATTAGAAAATCGTTGTCTTTCCAGATCAGAAGTTTCTTGCGGTCGCCGGAAATTTCATAGCCCTTGACGTCGGCCAGGACGGTGTCGGGCGCGTCTCCTTTGTTAGCTAGATCCGCGCACTGCAAGGCTCGCTTCGGGGGAGCGGCATCGTTGCGGTCCAGCCAGCAAAGACGCTTTTCGGTTGCCTGAAGCTCGGAATAGTTTCCGGCTGGAACGGGGACTTCATTCAGGCGGGTGCCAATGCCCGGGAAATCGATATTCACAACGGGCGGGGCCATTTTTTCTTCGGCAGACTTTTTGTCGTCGGCGGCTTTCTTGTCTTCCGCTTCCTTTTTGCCCTTGGCGTCTTTCTTCTCGTCTTTCTTCTCCTCGTCTTTGGCGGTTTTCTTTTCCTCGGCTTTTTCAGGATGCAGTTCATCCACGGGCGCGAAGGGGGAGCGCAAACCGGGCGTCAGCGCGAGTTCGTAAACTTTCATGGAGCGATCGAAGAAGGGATCCGGCTGGCGAGAGCCCCAGGGCCCGCGAACCGTAGTCTTCAGCATGCGATCGGAAAGGAAATAGAGCCACTTGCCGTCAGAGCTCCAGGCGGGGTTGCCGCTGTTGTAGCGGTCGGAGGTGAGCACCTGGAGTGCGCCGGTGTTTGCGTTGAGAACTTTGATTTGGTCGAAGGTGTTGTTCGAGGTCTCGACGTAGGCGAGCCATTGGCTGTCGGGCGACCAGGCGAGGTCGGAGAAATCGCCGTTCATGGACTGGCCGATCAGCTTGTCGGCATTTGTTTTGAGGTCGAGGAGCCAGAGTTGCTGATCCTTATTGCGATGGGCGAACCAGTGTCCGTCGGGAGAAGTGACACCGTCCCAGCGGAGGACTTTCGCGTCTTTGGTGAGCTGCTCGGGCTTGCCAATGCCGTTGGCGGGATATTTCCAGAATTCGGTTTCGCCCGTTGAGGTGGAGATGGCGATGATGGATTTTCCGTCGGGGGCGTAACGGGCGTCACGGAAGCGAATGGAGGAATCACCTGCGACTTTCACGATGCGCCCGCTGGGGGCGGCAGGGAGAGTGAAGACTTCGCCACGCGCGGTGAAGACGGCGGCGCTGCCATCGGGAGCGACGTGGGCCATGGTGAGGAATTCAAGCGGCTTCTTGACCCAATGGTCGCGGAGCTGGTCGAAATCGGAAACCAGGGTGACGGGGATGATGGCGTCCTGGTTGGCGTTAAGGTCGAGTAGCCAGAGGTCGGCGCCGCACTGATAGACGATGCGGCCATCGGAGAGGGAAGCGGATTGCACGTCGAAGCCGCGATGGTGGGTGTGCTGCTTCACGTCGTGGCCCTGCGGGTCCATGGAGAAGACGTTCATCGTGCCATCTCGGTCGGAGAGGAAATAGACGCGGCCGTTCCAGAACATCGGATTGTGGGAGGTGCCAGCGTAGTCGGAGGTGAGTGGGATGGCTTCGCTGCCGGAATCGTAGCGCCAGATATTTTCGGCTGTGCCGCCCTGGTAGCGCTTGGTGGAGCTGCCTTGCCAGGGGAGGCGGGTGAAGAAGAGAGATTTGCCATCGGGTGTGAAGGCGCCTTCGGAAGACTGGGAGAGGGGAAAGACCTCGCGCTGGCCGTTGGCATCAATCGCGACGAGCTTGGGATCGGGAAGAGTGGAGTAGCGGCGGGTGCGGAAGAGGACGCGGCCGTTAGGCGTCCAGCCGGCGACGACGGCTCCCGCGTCCCATGTGCGGCGTTGGGGGAGGCCGCCGTCAACGGGCATGGTGTAGACGTCCACGGGGCCTTCGTAGTCGGCGCTGAAGGCGACCGTTTTGCCATCGGGAGAGATGGCCGCGTTGACTTCCTGCCCGGGGCTGGAAGTGAGGCGGCGCGCCGGGCCGCCTTTGGTGCTGACCGACCAGAGGTCGCCTTCGGCGGTAAAGATCACCGTGTCGCCGTGGATGGCGGGGAAGCGGTAGTATCCGGGGCGCGCGGGGGTGACGTTGTCGGCGTTCAAAGGAAGCCCGAGAAGAAGCGCGGCGGCGAAGGCGAGAACCAAACCGCAGCACAACTTTGCGTCGTTGAATAAATTCATATTGGAAGCGGCTCCTGGCGTGCGCAGCGCCGCGGCGTGACGGGAGAGCATCGGCGGCTGGGCGGGCGAGAATATTTTGAAACCGCCGGAAGCGCGGACGATGTTTCCGGCGGCAAAGAGTATACATCCGCCAGACATGCAAATTAGACCTTTAGCGAGCCACGGAAACCCCTGGCGGCGTAGTAGGATTCCGCGCCGTTGTGATAGACGAAAACAGTGTCGAAGCGGCGATCGCAAAAGAGGGCGCCGCCGAGTTTCCTGATAGCAGGAGGGGTTTTGACCCAGTTCGAGGTTTTCGTGTCGAACTCCCCGAGCTTTTGCAATTCCCGATATTGTTCTTCCGCCAAAAGCTCAATGCCCATCGCGGCCGCCACATTAACAGCGCTATCTTTCGGTTTATGTTCTTTCCTGGACTCGAGCGCTTCACGATCGTAGCAAAGACTTCTGCGGCCTTTGGGGCTTTCCGGCGAGCAATCATAAAAAATGTAGTCGCCCGTCTCTTTATCATGGCCAACGAGGTCCGGTTCACCGCCGGTTCTTTCCATTTCGCGGAGCGACCATAGTTTTTGAGGATTAGCTTCCAGCTTTGCTTGCACATTGGCCCACTCAAGGCTTTTATGGCGGTTCATGTTTTTCTCAAAACGGGCTTTCAATGTTTTGAGCAAATCCTCACTCTGTTCTGGCGACAAGTCTTGTTTATGGCTTTCGACGTTTCGCGTACGTATTGCTCTCATTGTCGTCGTTTCCCACGTTTCGTATTCTGTTACTTCGGTGCGCCACGCGATACACTTCGGCACGATGCCGGCTAGTTTGCGGGCCCGGCAAACAATAACAGATTCCCATCCGGATCCTTGACGATGAAATTCTTGGCACCCCAAGGCTGCTTTTTCAGCGTGTGGAGAAAGGCCACGCCCGCGGACCGGAACTCAAGAAACAGTAGCTTGATCTCGTCCGCTGAAGCGACGGTCATAGATACTGACAACAGTTCCTCCCGATCACGGAGCGTGGACTCGATTAGCCGTCGATCGACACACCTTAGATTGAGGCGCGCGGCGTCGCGGCCCACCTGTGCATAATAGGGAGGTTTGCCGTAACTGAATACAAGCGAAAAGCCTAACTTCTCACGGAAAAATTCGCATGACCTCTTGATGTCGGTGACGAATAGTTGCGGCTCCGCACCGACAATTGTTGCTTTGGACGGCGGCGATTTCACCCTGCGCGACGTACCGGAAAGGCCAGCTTTCAAGGCCTGCCAACTATCGAAGCCGTGCTGCCTTGCGACCATTTCTTGCGCATCGCTGAGTTTGAAGCTCGCCGCAAGAATCTCGGGGTCGGGCATATTCAGGAAGCGCGGCAAGTGGTCGCGGATTTGAGCGGCGACGGGATAGTGGCGTTCGCGATGCCACCGCAATATGAGCTTGGCTTGCTTTTTGAGGTTCTCTAGATTGGGCATGCAGGCCTCCACGATGGGATCGTAGGTGGGCATTGCCCTTCGGCTAAGCGCCGATGCATCCTACATGCGCCGATTTGAGTATCTGCCGGCCTGTCAGTAGCTGTCAACAAAGATTGCCGGCCAACAAATCCCCGTGGTTTGGTGAACCCCGCGCTTGTGCTACATTGAAATTACCCACAGACAAACATGAAAAGCGCAAAGACAAGGGACATACAGGTTCGCGCCGCCAGCGGAAGGTATTCGGTGATCTGCGAGAGCGGGGCGATGGCGAAGGCACAAAAGGAGATTGCGCGGCTGGGGAAGTTCTCCAGTGTGCATATCTTATCGTCGCCGCTGGCGTGGCATGTGCTGGAGAAGAAAATCCGGAGCGGCATTCCGGCGCGGCTAGCGCCAAGCGTCCACTTGTTCGATGACGCGGAATCGGAGAAAAACTTGCAGTCCGTCGAAGGACTGGCGCAATCGCTGGTGGCTGCCAGCGCGGACCGGCACGCATTGATCGTGGCGATTGGCGGCGGAGTGGTGGGGGACGTGGGCGGGTTTGTGGCGGCGTCGTACCTGCGCGGGGTTGCGCTGGTGCATGTGCCGACGACGCTGGTGGCGCAGGTGGACAGCGCGCTTGGCGGAAAGACCGGGGTGAATCTGCCGGAAGGGAAGAACCTGGTGGGCGCGTTTTATCCACCGCGGCTGGTGCTGGCTGATCCCGAACTGCTTGCGACGCTGCCGGAACGCGAATTTCGCGGCGGCTTGGCAGAGGTGATTAAATACGGCGTGATCGCGGACGCGAGGCTTTTCGCGTTTCTGGAAAAACAGATGGACGCCATCTTGCGCCGAGATCAGCTTGCACTGGAGCACGTGATCCGGCGCTCGATTGCGATCAAGGCGCGGGTGGTGAGCAAAGACGAGAAGGAATCCGGGTTACGCGAAATTTTGAATTTCGGGCATACATTTGGGCATGCACTGGAGTCGGTGACGCGTTACCGGCATTTCCAGCACGGGGAAGCGGTTGCATGGGGAATGATGTGCGCGGGGTTGCTGGGCCATGAAGTTGCGGGGACGCCCGCGGACGAGGTGTCGCGGATCGTGGCGCTGGTGCGCCGGATGGGACCGCTGCCGCCGTGGCCGGACGTGAAGCCGAAAGAGATCATCGAGGCGATGCGAACGGACAAAAAGGCCCGCGGAGGAAAGATGCGGTTTGTGCTGACGAAGAAGCTTGGCCAGGCTCGCACTGTTGAGGGCGTGGCTGAGAAAACCGTTGAGTGCATCCTTCGCTGCGCGCCGCACGTTTTCGTGAAGCCGGTGGAAACGCTTGGGAACTGCGATGGCTGAAGCCGGAACGCTGCCGAAAGGAACGCAGCCCGAAGGCGCCACCAGCGAGCAGGACGCTTCGCGAAAAGTGCGCGAGATGTTTACGCGGATCGCGCCGCGATACGACCTGCTGAATCACCTGCTTTCCGGGCAGATGGACAAACGCTGGAGGGCGCGCGCGGCCCGGGAACTGCGCCCGATTCTGGACCGGCCGGATGCACGGGTGCTGGATCTTTGCTGCGGGACCGGCGACCTGGCGTTTTCGCTTGCGCGCAACGCCAAGGCAAGGATTGTTGGCGCGGACTTTTCGCACACCATGCTGGTGCGAGCAAAGGCGAAAGCCATCGAGGAAGCGAATGGCTCGGCTCCCGTGCCGTTCTTTGAAGCCGACGCGCTGAACTTGCCGTTTGCCGACGCCTCTTTCGACCTGGTGACAACGGCGTTCGGCTTTCGAAACCTGGCGAACTATGAGGCGGGCCTGCGTGAGATTCGGCGCGTGCTGAAAACCGGAGGAACGCTGGCGATCCTGGAATTCACGGAGCCTGCGCCTGGATTCATTGGCGATGCTTACCGCTTCTATTGCCAGAAGGTTTTGCCGAAAATCGGCGGGCTTATCTCGGGCGATCCAGCTGCTTATGCCTACCTGCCCAAATCCGTGGCGCGCTTTTTTCACCCCAATGAACTGGCAGGGCTGATGGAGCAGGTTGGCTACTCCAACGTGCGGTTTATTCTGATGATGCTGAATTCCGTGGCCCTGCATATCGCCGTAAAGGCGAACTGACCAGGCATACCTTGCTAGAGCAATTTTGCCGCCGATATTTCAAGCGCAAATCCCGCGTCGTGGGCTATCCTGCACCGATGAATCAGGGAATCCAAGTGTTCTCCGCAAGCATCTACAAGGTGGGAGTTATCCGGTACGTGGACGTGCCGCGGGAGATTTCGAGGAAACTCGGGAGTGCACCGCACGTGCCGGTGACAGGAAACGTGGAAGGCGTTCCAGTTCGGACCACTCTGGTTTCGCGGGGAAAAGGGTCCTACCGCATGGCCATCCACGGGGAGATTCGCAAGAAGTTGCGGGTGGATTGCGGGGCGGTGCTTGAGATTGCGATCGAACTGGATGAGGAATCGCGCGAACCGGTTTTGCCACCCGCCCTGGTGCTGGCGCTACGAAATGCTCCGAAGGCGCAGCGACGATTTCGCGAGGTGAGCACTGCGCTCCGCCGGCAGATCGTGAGATATCTGGTGGCGGTGAAGTCGCAAGAGACGCTGGAACGGCGAGTGACCCGGTTCGTGGCCCGGTGGGAGCGGGAGAATCCCATGAAGAAATCGAAGGGGTCGAACGTGAGGAAGGCCGGGAAATAGCCATTTTGGGGCGCATCTGGATTTGTGTGTATTGGAGTATTGACTGATACGACTAGCCTATTGTGGCAACACGGAAGCAGCCAGTAGTCTCAGCGAGAACAAGGCTGCCGGAAGGAGAGCCACGCGATGAACCGAACACAGACGGAATTGAGAACCATGGGTACAAGCGTGGCGGAACTGGCGCTGCGCGAATTGCAGGACCGCATCGAAGCCAGCGGGCTGGAATTCAGCTATTCCGAATTGGTGTGCGATTTGTGCGTGGGGCAGGTGTCGCTGGAAAAGGCCTTTGGAGAGATTCACCAGAAGGCGATGGAGCGGATGGTCGCGCTGCTGGATACGCGGATTTTGGAGGATGAAATTGCGCTCGAAGCGTGCCTCGATAAGATCGCGCGGGAGTCGGAGCGCGTGGCCTGGAATGCGCTGGAGCAAGGCACGGAGGCGCTGCGCGAAGGGCTTGCAATCCTGGACGGCGCGGAGACCCTGGGCGAGGGCGGGTACGTTAATTAAGAATTAGAATTAGGCGAGCTCTTCTGTTTTTCCTATTCAAACCGGGGCCGCTCCAAAAGCTTTTTCTCACTTGGCCACCTGAAGGTGGCCGCTACAACTGATTTAAACGCGTTTGAGGACGATTGCGGTTAGGTCGTCCATTTGCTTGGTGCCGGCGGCGAAACGCAGTACCTCTTGATGGAGATCGGAAATAATTCCGGCGGCAGGCTTCTCGCGTGCTGCGCGAATCGTCTGGGCAAGACGTTCTGTTCCAAATCGCTCCTGGCCGGCATTTGCCCACTCGAAGAAACCGTCCGTGGCGAGGAGCAGCAAGTCACCCGAAGCCAGTTGGAGACAGTACGGCGGGTCCGAGGCAAAAGCGTCGGAGATGCCGAGCGGCAAACCGTTTGCTTCCATCAGGTCGAAGCGGTCGCTCTTGAGCGTATAGAGAAACAGCGGGGCGTGGCCGGCCGAAAGTAATTCCACCGTCGAACTCTCGGGCCCGAAAATGGCCGCGACGAAAGTGATGAAGCGGCCCTCACGCACGTCCGCGGCCACCGCGGAATTGATCTCTTCCATTGCCTTGGGGAACGAATCCTGATTGCGGAAATTTGTTCGGGCATACGCGCGGCACACTGACGCAAGCAGGGCCGGGCCAATGCCGTGGCCGGTTACGTCCGCCAAAGCGGTGACGAATTTGCCGCTGGGCAGCGGTTGCCAGTCATAATAGTCGCCGCCGGTCTGATCGGCGGGTTGATTCCAGGCGGCAATGTCCCATCCAGCGACCTGGGGCATGGAATGGGGCAGAAGCGACTGCTGGATGGAGCGTGCGACGTCGAGGTCGTGCTGCAGGTTCTCCATTTCGCGGCGGGTTTCCGCTTCGCGCAGGGCGGCTTCCACCTGGGCGCGAAACTCGCGCGCCACAACCGCGGCAGTGATTCCCACAACAATCAGGCTGACGGCGTAGGTGATTACATTTTTTTGCGGAGAATAGATGGAGCCTTCCACACTCTGCTGCAGCGGCCGCCAGCCAAGATGAAAGGCGGCGGCAAGATAACTGCCCGCGGCGAGGAATCCGCAGAGCACGCTGAGCGGAGGGTCGAGCCGGAGGATGGTGAGCATCAGCAGAAGGAAATAGATGAGGAAGGAAGGATTCGCGAGGGGGCGATAGCCGGCGAGGATGACGGAA
>Ga0210383_10004655_pt1 | contig 12131 bp, 9 predicted proteins | sample IncBWC14OmetaG_FD_160072 | JGI IMG/M metagenome (GOLD analysis project Ga0210383, IMG submission 160072) | Forest soil microbial communities from Barre Woods Harvard Forest LTER site, Petersham, Massachusetts, United States - Inc-BW-C-14-O ...
TCTCCGGCAGCTTGGAAGGATCTTCCGCGTCGACGCCCAGATGATAATTCACCACCAGGTCACCGCTGGCGCTGTCATACTCGGCCTTCGCTTCACCGCTCTCAGCATGAGGCAGAAGATCGCGAAAGGTGTTGGCCCAAAGTTTGTCGAAGCCCTTCCAGGTCACCCAATCTGCTGCCCAACGGCTTTTCGCATCGGAGGTAAAGACGACGGCGCGGCCCAGGCCGTACTGCCAGCGGGCCAGCAGCGGATCTTCTTCGTCCACCTTCAATATGGTTTCCGCAGTGGGCTTGCTGATGAAGCGAACATAGCCTTTCAATGCGGGCGCGTTGTCGATGCCTACCCCGTCAAGAATTTCGGTGTTCTTCGCGACGAACGGGCGCAAGGTCTTTTCCACGGCAGTGGAGCCGGTGTGCTCCATGACGTCCTTAAGCACAATCTGTTCCAATCCCGAAGGTTCGTTTAAGAAGTACGATTTTCCGCCGGCGACAGACGCGACCTTTTCCAGATACGCCCGGTTCACGTCCTGCCCGAGACCTACGGTCGAAATGGTCACATGCTGAGCTAACGCTTCTTTGGAAAGATCGAGGCTATCGCCCTCTTCAGAAATTCCGTCGGTGAGCAGCACGATGTGCTTAAAGGTTGCCTTCGCGGGCAATACTTTGCGATACGCCTCCGCGAGTGCGGGCGCGATCTGGGTGCCCCCATCGGGAACAATTCCCGAAATCAAACGCTTGATCAGGACCTTGTCTTCGGCGCGGCGGATGGGCACGTCCCATTGAAATGAGTTATCGAAGATGAGCACGCCCACTAAGTCGATAGAACGCAGATTATCAACCACGCCGATGGCAGCCTGGCGCGCCAACTCGATCTTCTTACCTTCCATGGATGACGATTTGTCGATGATCAGGACCACCGCGGTGCCCTCGGGCGAGCGAGGGGGAGCGAGTTTCGCGGGAAGAGTACGATCGAGCGCATCTTCCACTTTCTTGTCTTCCGCGTAGACGTTACGTTCGCCGGCGATCACCAGCAGACCGCCGCCCTGCTGGACGAACTTTTCGATCTCATCCTTTCGCGCCGCAGGAAGCGATTCCATGTCGAGATTGTTCAAGACCACCAATTGATAATCAGCCAGGGCGCCGTGCGCGGGATCGGAAGTACGGTCGACGTCGAATTGTGCCGTTGTTAAAGTCTGCAATAAATGCGTCTCAGTGCCGGCCGGATCTTGCGTGATAAACAATACCTTGGGACGCCGCAAAGTAATGGCGCGATCGAAACGGATTTCGCCCAGTCCATCAGCTTGGATGACGCCGGCAAGGCTCAGCGCGCCGGCTGCCGTAAGATTGGCATGAACGCGAACTTGATTGTCGCCCTTCTCCAGCTTGATGGGATTCGATCCGAGTACTTTTCCTTCGGCGCTTATTTGGACAGCACCGGAGACCGCCGCCGGGGAGGCGATGCTCAGATCCACCGGGAACTGTTCACCGGTGAATGCGACCGTCGGCACAGTCACCGATTCCAATCGCAGAGTAGGCTGTGGGCGGCCTGCCAGCGCGACTGTATCAATCGGGATTCCCAGCCGTTGCGCTTGCCAAGCGGCGCGCGTGATGCTGCCGGCATTCTCTTTGCCATCGGATACCAGAACAATTCGCGGAACCAAGTCTGATGGAAGCGAGCTGATGGCTTCTTCAATGCTCGACTCCAGATCGGTGGCGCGTCCGGCTTCGCCCGAAGTGGGTTGGAGGTGCAGGCCGTTCTGCTCATCGGCCGCTAGATCTCGGACCGATCGGGCGAATGGAAGTACCCGCACCCAGTGCCGGCCTCGCGCTTTGTCGAGCGCGGAGGCGAATTCGGAAGCGCGCGCCAGGTCCTGCGTGGAAACACTAGAGGACGTATCGACTAAAACGGCAACCGCCATTTTTGTTTGAGGGACTGTCAGCGTCGGCTCGGCCAGTGCCAGGACGATGGCGAGAAAGGCCAGCGTTTTGAGAACGAGCGCTGTGATACGCCGCGTCCGCCGCCATTCGAAAAACATCCAGCCCAGCGGCAGCAGGAGAAATATCAAGACCCATTCCCGCTCGAAGGTCATGATGCTTTCCTCCAGTGCTCGTCTGGCGCCACGCCTTTTGCCGCACGCATTCGGCGTTCTGACCGGCCGTATAGAATCCAGTCAGCAAGCAAACCTGCGGCTCCGGCGAGCGCCAGCCAATGCCAAAGATCGCGAGAGGTTGGGCCAATGGGCGCACGGCCCGGCAATCCAAGTTTCACGTTGGAGGGTTTCCAGACGATGTCGCCCGGCTGCGGCAGTGTGAGCGAGTAGACAAGTTCACGATCTCCCGTGAGCACTCGCACCACTCCCGGGGCGGCGCTGAAGAATCGGAGCGATTTGCCCTGCAGGGTGAAAGGCAGCGGCTTACCATCTTCGGTTTGCACACGAATCAATTTCGGATCGATTTCCGATTCAAGGTCCACATCCACGGTACCCACGGTGCCCGCCGTGAGCTCCCAGGAGCGGAACGCATCGGGCGCCATCCAGCGAATAATATTTGCGAACAGCAACGGAGTGGTGAGCTGATATTTTAATCCCGCACGGACAGGGTTGAACCCAAGTACCACCATTCTTGGATTGCCGGGGCGCGCCACGATCAAGGGTCCGGCATCGGATCGCGCAACGACGATGTCAGCCGCCTCAGGACGAAAGATCTGGGCACTCGGGAGTTCAATATCGCGCGCGCGCAAACCGGCGCCCAATGGATGATCCACCTGCCACTGATTCAGCTTGACGTTTTGATCGGTGCGAAGCACCGGAATGGGCGATTCGGCGGCGGGCGGTTCCAGCCAAATGCTCTGCCCCGCCGGGGGAGACGTCGGCACGAAATGATCCAGCAAAACGATACCGCTCTTGGTATCCGGCTGATAGGCGGACACCGGAAGGAAAGTGGGCTGAATGCCCGGTATCGCACCGAAAATGGGCCGGAGCAGATCCGGCTCCGCGGAATAAATGGTGATGGGCAGGACGCCGCGCGGAGGCAATTCCAGAATGGCTCGGCTGTCCTGACGAAATGCGTCGGGTATTCCAAGGCGCGCCTCCAACCACCCCGCAGCCCGCGTTTTGAAGTGAAAGTTCATGCCTTCTTCGACGCCCGGCTTCAACTCGAAGCGGTGGGTTGCAACAGGCGATCCACCGAAAGCCACGGTCATTGGAACAGAGCGGGCCGCCGTTCCATAATTCTTTGCCGAAATGAAAACCTCCCACGTATCGGCGTCGTCCATGGCGCGATGCACGCTCATTTTCCGCAATCCGGCGTGTTCGGTTGGGCCGTCGAGCGTGATGAGACGGAAGTTCGCCGGCGCATTCAATCGCGCCGCTTGGTCGCTCGGGATGCGTCCGGCGCCGATGAAAATGATCTCGCCGGCACGCTGGGCCTGCACCTTCTGAGCTTGCATGGCGAAATCGAGAGCTTCCTGCAAGTTCAACGGCGCCACGCCCGGCTGGGTCTGATCGATAGCCTGATGTATCTTCTTGCGGTCAGATTCGAACAAGAGCACGGGCGTGGCCAGCACATCGGCGCGCACTAACATCACTCGATCGGCGGGTGGCAGAGCATTCACATAATTGTCGGCGGCTACGCGCGCCCGATCGATCAGACGCGACTGGCCGAAGCGCGTGGCCATCCACGCGGATGTATCGACAATCAGCACGTGATCGCGCGAGTAGCGTTCCGGAGATCCCAGGCGAAGCTGCGCAATGGCCAGAAGCAAAAGCAGCAGACTGATCAATTGCAGCAATAACGACCAAGGCTGCTGCAGCTTTCGCCGATGTTTCAGTACCGGAGGCTTTTCGGCGGCGGCGTAGAACCGCAGTGTGGCTACCGTATGATGCTTCCGTATGCGGTCAAGCAGGTATAACGCCACCATGACGCCCGAAAGCGATCCAAGAATCGCGAGGAACTCGGGCAGAGAAAGATTGAGGAAGAACATGGTGACTTACTCGAGCCCGCCGGCGCGCGCCAACGGACCAAAAACCGCCTCTTCGATTGTAGTTGCTGTGCTCAATCCCACATATCGCCCGCTATTGCGCAACCCGACGCGCTGCACATCGCGGGCGTGAGCGTCGAAGGCTTGCGTGTAGCTGGCGCGGGCGGCATCGTCGAATCCTATCTCCAGCTTCTCGCCCGTTTCGGCGTCCGTCAGATCGAGCAATCCATCCCAACCCGGTTCGCGATCCTCGTCGGCCCACACCTGAACCAGGATCAATTCGTGGCCGAAATCGGCCAAATATTGCAGGGGACGTTCACAGCCCGCGTCGTCCAAGAAATCGGAAATGATAATCAGCAGCCCGCGCTGCGGATAGGTTGAGATGAAGTCGCGCGCAATTTGAAAATAGTTGGTGCGCCCAGAAGGCTTGAGCTGCTCCAGGAATTTCACGGCAGGAATAAAGCGGTGACGGCCGCCCCCGCACAGGAACGAATCGCCCAGATCTTGCCCGAAGGGTTGAAGGCAAATGGTATCCAACCGTACCAGGCCGACGTAACACAAAGCGGCCGCAAGCTTGCGCGCATAGTCAAACTTATTGACGGCGCCGGTGGTCATGGAGTTGCTGCAATCGATCAGGATGCGGACCGGGATGCGCGGCTCCACTTGGAACATCTTCAGAAACAGCTTTTCCAACCGCAGGTAAGCGCGCCAGTTGACAGCCCGCAGATCGTCGCCATGGTGGAATTGGCGGTGATCGAGAAACTCCTGACCGGAGCCGGCAAAATGCGAGATGTTGTGGCCGCCAACTAGTCCGGGAAACGATTTTTGCCAGCGGATCGCCAGCCGCTCGAGCTTCTCGAGGAACGCGCTGTCGATCAACGGGTCGGTTTTCACTGGACGGCTTTCACTTCACTGCGGCGGCTGCTGCGGCGGTAACGCTTTCAATGATGGTGCTCAGAATGGTTTCGGGCGTTTGTCCGTCGGCGTGCGCGTCGAAATTGAGGATGATCCTATGGCGCAGCACATCGGGTGCAATTTCCCGGACATCGTCGGCGCTCACGTTCAAGCGCTTATGCATCAGAGCCAGCACGCGTCCGCATTCCACCAGAGCTTGCGCGCCGCGGGGCGAGCTTCCGTAGCGAATGTACTTGTTGGCAAGCGGGTGGGCGCTGGACGTGCCGGGCTGCGTGGCCATCACCAAATCGATGGCGAAATCCTGGACGTGCGGAGCAATCAGAATTTCGCGGCAGGCGGCGCGCAATTGAAGAATCGCATCCCGATCGACAACTTGTTCCAGCTTAGTTTCGTCGCGGTGGATGGTGCGCTCGACAATGCGATTCAGATCGGCGCGCGACGGATACGTAACCAGGATCTTCATGAGGAAGCGATCGAGCTGAGCTTCCGGAAGCGGATACGTGCCTTCCATCTCGATGGGATTCTGTGTGGCCATCACCAGGAACGGCAACTCCAGTTCATGCGTGGTGGTGCCGCTAGTGACCGTGCGCTCCTGCATCGCCTCGAGCAAAGCGGACTGCGTCTTCGGAGTCGCGCGATTAATCTCATCGGCCAAAACCAGATTCGCAAAAATCGGACCCGGTTGAAAACGCAAAGCCTTGGCGCCATGATCGTCACTTTCGATGATCATGCTGCCTACGATGTCGGCGGGCATCAGATCGGGCGTGAACTGAATACGTGAATACTTGAGATGCAAGACACGGCCCAGCGTCCGCAGCAAAGTAGTCTTGCCCAACCCCGGGACGCCTTCGAGCAGCACATGGCCGCCAGCCAAGAGGCAAATCAAGACGCCGTCGACGACATGCTGCTGGCCGACAATGATTTTGCCGATTTCTTGGCGCACCTGATCGAGATGACTGGTGGCTAGTTGAAGTGAAGGCTCGGAACGCACGTTCTTATTCTAGCGGTGACAGGGTGCAACCGCTTGGGTGTCATGTACTATAACACCAGGGCGTGATGTCGTCCAATAATTCAACTCCCGATCTCACAAAACAGCGCCTGACGGAGCTGCGCAACGGCTTGCTGGGCTTGCACAAAACCTTGCTCGATTCCGAACGAGCGCTGTATGAGCGAGATATCGCGCGTATCGGTTCAAGCGGAGAACTGCTGAAGCTGGTGCTCTACGATCCGTGGTTCGCTTGGCTCCATGAATTGTCGGAGTTTGTGGTGCTGATCGATGAGACCGTGGATCCTCTCGATAAGCCTCGCGCTGAAGTTCCGGCGACGGGCATCGATGCCGAGCGGCTGATCGCACAAGCATGGGAATTACTGGCGCCAAATGAGAATGGCACGGGGTTCGCTAAACGCTACTTTGAAGCTTTGCAGCGCGATCCGGACGTGGTTCTGGCCCACGCCCGAATGCGCAAAATACTAACCAACCTGGCTGTTTGACGAAGCCTAGTTGGGAGACTCAGCCTTACGACTCAGATCCTCAGCCAGAATGATGGCCTCAGCCAGTTCTTTCATGGGACGACGAAGCCGCCGGCTTTCGTTGCGCAGGCGCAAGTAAGCCTCTTCCTCCGTGAGACTGTGCCGCTGCTGCAGGATTCCTTTGGCGCGCTCCACCAGCTTGCGTGTCTCCAGCTGGCGCTTCATCTCCAGGGTCTCTTCCATCAGCCGAGCGTTGGTTTCAGACAAACTTGATTTGCCGATGGCGCCGCCCATCTGCTCTCCAACGAACGTCAGCAAAGAGATTTCCTCACTATTGTGATTGTGCGTCTGGCGGTGATGCACGTTGATGACACCGATAACGTCGCCCCCGCTCACCAGCGGGACTGAGAGAAAAGCTTCGTAGGTATCTTCCACCATGGTTTGAAAGCGTTTGAAGCGGGCGTCCGCAGCCGCTTTGGAAGACAGGGCAACAACGGATTTGTGCTCCGCCACCCATCCGGTAACGCCTTCACCGACCTTCATTCGTAAAGTTCCAAGCGCGGCCGCGTGGGGCAATTGCGAGGCGCGCAAAACCACTTCATCGGTATCACGATCCAACAGGTAAACCAGACACGCATCGCAGTCTGTCACCTGGACCGTAAGTCCGACTATCTCTCCGAGCATTTCGTCTAACGACAGCTCCGAGCTCACGATGTTGCTAATGCGATGTAGCAAAGCTACATGTGAACTCACGGGCTCCATAATGTGAACGGTTGCCATAACCAAGCGTATGCGAGCACGAAGGGGTGGGTCCAATCGAAATTTCTAATCGGGTCGATTGACAGGGTGTCTAAGGGGCGGAAAGACGTTGATACGACGTGGCTTTGCCTGCTGAGGCGAATCACCGGTAAAACCCCGCTGTGCGTCGAATATCCGTCATTGAATAGTAACGAGTTTTTGCTGGACTTCGCCAGTAACTCGTGCGTCCGTCGCGCCGACATAGACGTTGACTTCGGAACGAATGCCAAATTCGGGAAGATAGACGCCGGGTTCAACCGAGAAGCAAGTGCGTGGAATGATGCGGCGCTCGTCGTGAGTCTCCAGGTTATCCATGTTAGCACCGGTTCCATGCACTTCTTCGCCAATCGAGTGTCCGGTTCGATGGATAAAATACTCGCCGAATCCGCGCTCTTTGATATAGTTTCTGGCGGCGTCATCGACATCGAAGCCATGAATCACTTCACGGCTCGTCATGGCGGATTGAACACGCTGGACGGCGCGATCCCGGGCGTCGCGTACAACCGCAAAGACGTTTTGAAGCGCAGTGGGCGGGTCGGAGCCGCAGTAGCCGTTCCAGGTAATGTCGTAGAAGACGGCGTCTGGACGATCGAGCTTGGCCCACATGTCGATGAGCACCGCGTCGCCTTTGCGAATCTCGCGGGTGCGCCCGGCTTCTGGCTCATAATGCGGATCCGACATATTGGAATTGACGGCGACGATGGGCCCGTGATCGGTAACCATGCCGGATTTTTCAAAGCCAGAACGGATGAACCGGTTGATGTCCCACTCGGTGATGGCGTGCTTCAAAGCAAGAGCATTCCCGATGGTCTGAAATGCCTCGGCGCGAATGCGGTCGACGCGGCGCCCAGCCTCGAGATGCGATTCCAATTGCTCGGCCGTCCAGCGCGCTTCGAAGAGCTGGACAAGATTAGCGGAGGTGGCGATTTCGACACCCGCGCCGCGCACCAACTCGAGCGTGCCTCCGTCCACCAGCGACACATAAGGGATGGCGCAATTCGGCGAATACTGCATGGCGATCCTGCGGCATCCGGCGAGTAGGCGCTGCAGGCCTTCCGTCTGACCGTTCCAGCTGGAATACTTGCGAATATCGCCAGGCAATCCGGCGAGAACGCCCGACTCGATGGCGTGAACCAATCCCTTGGGATCACCCTGAGCGGGAATAAAGTAATACCAGCGGCGAGTGGCGACGTGCTTCGGATTCAGGTTCAGAATCCGATAAGCAAGAGGATCGCGCTGGTGATGGTCAAAAAACAACCAACCGTCTAAATGTTCTTCTCGGAGCGCGGATTGAATTTCTTCGATGTGCATTGGGCTTAAGGTCTGACGCCGCTCTCTTCGCGATGCAGCGCGAGCGCTATTTTCTGATGACGCACGCGCGTATTCAAGTTCAATACGCCCGCGACGTCTTTAGTATCCTCCACCTGGAAATCGAGTACGTCGTCGAGCCAATCCTGGCTCAGGCCGTTCCAATATTGCACCGCAACGGTCACCGTATATTCCTGGCGGCTAAGCAGACAATCCAGCTCGAACTCGATTTCAATTTCATCACCCGCGTCGAAATCGCCCAGTTCGGCGCTCTCCAGGCGACTGTTTGTTCCGAAGATGTCCATGCCGATTCGATTCCGAATGAGTATGCCCACCACGGGGTTCGATACGGGCTCTTGAAACTTTGCGCGGATTCGAAGAACAATGGAATCTCCAGGCCGGAAAGCGTGGCAGGTCTCACCGCTCGAGTTCAGTATTTGAACGTCGGTGACGCGGCTCGCGCCATCGCCGTGCCGAAAACTGCTTTTATCGGCCAAAGATTCTTCCAGGCCGCCGCTTCGTTCCTTGCCGGCGCGCTCGCGATCGAGCACGAAACCGACGTAGCGATTCACCGCATCCTTTGGAGATCCTTGCATGACGATTTTTCCATCCAGCATGAACGCCGCGCGATCCGCCAGACGTTTGATCAAGCCCAGATCGTGCGACACCAACAGCACGGTGACGTTCTTTTTGCGAAGCTCCTCGAACTTTTGCACGCACCGGCTGGCGAAAATCGCATCGCCCACCGCGAGCGCCTCGTCGACGATGAGCACTTCGGGATCGATATGAATGGCGGTTGAGAACGCCAGGCGAACGTACATGCCGGTGGAATATTCTTTCACTGGCCGATCGATGAATTGTCCAATTTCCGCGAAGCCCTCAATGCGCGGGAAGGCATCGTCTAATTCCTCGCGGGACAGGCCCATGATCTCGCCATTTAGATATACATTTTCGCGTCCGCTGAATTCTGGATTAAAGCCGGCGCCTAGTTCGAGCAAAGCCGCAACGCGACCCGCGCAAAGCACCCGGCCGCTGGTGGGTTGAAGAATCCCACTGATAATCTGCAGCAGCGTGCTCTTGCCGGAGCCATTCGGCCCCAAGAGCGCGAATACCTCCCCCTTCTCGACGCGCAGATTGATATTGCGCAGAGCCCAAAACTCAGCTTTTTGTTTCCGTGAAATGGCTAGCGCGCCCAGTACACGATCGAAGGGATGGTGATAAAGATGATAGACCTTAGAGACGTTTTGGACGGAGATCACGACCGACTTCACTGTACCGCGAAGTTGCGCCGCACCGCTGGCTTAGCCGAGTTGCGTGCTTCGACGAAAACCGCGAGACAAAGGGAGTTGATAAGTCGGTGCTCCAATTAATCCCTGCCGGCCTGGATTCAGGTAACTCAGGCGAATCGCTTCTTGACACAGCGCTTGACTCTTTCCTGAACCTATGGGCCCAGAAAACCCTTTAAACCTCGCCGTGGAAGTATGAAACCTGTTCTGCGAAGGGAGTGGCGCATAATCTATTTCAATCAGCAGCGTTTTTCCGCTGGATCTTTCCACGTGACGATGATCTCCCTCTGCTGCTCCTCTTCTTCTAGTTCCCGTTCCAGTTGCGTCAGCCGGATGAAATCCGCCAGTGTTACTTTGTTGTTCGTGAAATCCAGCCGCCTTTCGACATCCCTGAGAAGCTTGGTAATTCGTTGCTTGCGAGTACCCTTCAGTCGCCTTTTTGGCTCGCTCGGTTTCCGTGCTGTCATCTCAAGTCCAAAAAAATGGGCGCCTCCGTTTCCAGAAGCGCCCGCAAGCAACTCTCTCCTGCACCGACTCTATCAATCAAGTTTTCGTTCTATGTCATATGCTCTTCTAAGCGCCTGAAAACGCGACGCAGATTCCTCCGCCTCTTCTGTCACCCCTCATGCAGTATGAATGCGAGCCGCGCCTTCCAGTCCACGATCCTGAATTTCGATCTCCCGGATCCGAAACTTCTGCACTTTGCCTGTGACCGTCATCGGGAATCCATCCACGAACCGAATATATTGAGGCACTTTGAAATGCGCGATGCGGCCGCTGCAAAACTCGCGGATCTCGGCCTCCTCTGCCGGCTCTTTCAGCCGGATCCATGCCACCACCGTCTCGCCTAGCCGCGCGTCCGGAAGGCCTACCACTTGCACTTCCGCCACTTTCGGATGCGTGTGCAGAAACTCTTCGATCTCTCTCGGATAGACATTTTCTCCCGCCCGGATGATCATGTCCTTCGCACGGCCCGTAATCCGAAAACACTCGTCGCTGTCCATCGTCGCCAAGTCCCCGGTGTGCAGCCAGCCATCTTCATCGATGGCCCGATGTGTCGCCTCCGGTTCGTCGTCATACCCCTTCATTACCAGATATCCGCGAGTGCACAGTTCGCCTTGTTCGCCCACCTCAACTGTCTCCCCCGCCGGTGAAACAATCTTGACTTCTGTGTTCGCACACGCCTGCCCCACGGTCGACACTCGCCGCTCCAAGCTATCGTCCACCGACGACAACGTGATCACTGGCGAGCTCTCCGTCTGTCCATACCCCACCATCATTCCTTCGCAATGCATCTCGTTTACCACGCGGTTCATGATTTCCACCGGGCAAGGCGCGCCCGCCATTATTCCGGTCCGCAGCGAACTAAGGTCGAATGTAGGAAAAGCCGGATGCTCCAGTTCGGCTATGAACATCGTGGGCACACCATAGATCGCGGTCCCGCGTTCCTCGTGAATGGCCTCTAGCGTCGCGAGCGCGTCAAAAGTGGCGCAAGGAAAAATCATCGTCGCACCGCTCACCAACGACACCAGCGTGCCAATCACGCAACCAAAACAGTGATACAAAGGCACCGGAACCACGATTCGGTCCCGATACGTCATCTTCATCCCCTGCGCAAGCACCACCGCATTGTTTAAAACATTTCGATGCGAAAGAAGCACGCCTCTCGGCGACCCGGTTGTTCCCGATGTGTACTGGATGTTAGTCACTTCACCGGCGGATATCTCCCGCTCTGGAAAATCTTGCCCCCGCGCCAGCATCCGTTCCCAGCCATCCGAACCAAAGTAGACAACATGCTCCAACGCCAGAAACTGTCCCGACTTTCCCGCGGTGGCTTCCTCCAGAATCGCGCGATAGTCGGAGCGCTTATCCTGCTCCCAAAGAAACAACGCCTTCATCTTCGACTTGCGCAGTACGAACGACAAATCATACGGCCGGTACGCCGGATTCACATTCACCAGCACCGCTCCGACGCGTGCGCATGCCAGATGCATCTGCACCCATTCGACACAGTTCGTCGACCACACTCCGACCCGATCTTGGTTGCCCACGCCCAGCCCCGTGAGTCCTCGTGCCGCTTTTTCAACTGCCGCCGCCAGTCCTGAAAATGTCAGTCTGGCCCCTTGATGCCGCGCCACCAGCGCCTCTCTGTCCGGAAATCGAGAAGCTGTTTGCTTGAATGCTTCCCAGATGGTCGCGTCGATAAGCGGAGCATCGTTGCCCCGCGAGTAACTCAACATGGAAGGGTTCGGCCTCCAAATCCGGGTCTCAGTGTATAACAATTGGCTATGCGGCTCCGCCACTTATTCGGCTTTCTTTCCGCGTGTGCCCTCGCCTTCTCTGCCTCCCCCGCACGCTTCACGCTCGAACAGGTAT
>Ga0210383_10004656_pt1 | contig 12129 bp, 9 predicted proteins | sample IncBWC14OmetaG_FD_160072 | JGI IMG/M metagenome (GOLD analysis project Ga0210383, IMG submission 160072) | Forest soil microbial communities from Barre Woods Harvard Forest LTER site, Petersham, Massachusetts, United States - Inc-BW-C-14-O ...
AGAGCTAGCGCACTGACGGTTAGGCTGCTCGCATACAACCCAAAAGAGAAAATGGAATAGCCGACGAAGCTGAAATGCCAAGCCATTGCGAAGGCGAACCCGAGACCGATATAGCGACGGTTTCGCAGCAGCCATCTGGTAAGTTGGCTTGGCCAGAGCGTCGCCAGAGAAGATGCCGTGAAGGCGAGGAGGAACAATGGAAGCGCATAGCGCACCGATCGCAGGATCACGGGGGCGGTCCCGCGAGCTGAGTGAAAATCCGCGAGCGGCAGCCACAAACATGTCGCCACGCTTATGGCCAAGGCGAGCAGCCAGAAGAGCCACCACGATTCAACAGCCTTTGCCACGCTCGGATCTCGCTCCGCACCTCGCATCCATCTCGCCAATCTTACAGTTGTTCGTTCGGCGCTGCTTCGGTCGCCCAAATTACCGCTCTGAACAGGTTAACAAAATGTGGAAATTTCCCAGTGTGCGACTCGATGTCGCGCGCTCGGTGCCTCCTGCTGGGCCTGCGGTGTGCTTAGTCGTGCAGCTGCGCCGCGACGCGCCGCAGCCCACACGGGCGTACGCACGACTCTACCATTTTGGATTTTCCGTAAACCAATGCCTGAGCCCCTAAGAGTCCGCCGCTTGGGCGAAGCAGACGCAGATGCAATCGCCCAATTTATGCGGAAAGTGGGACAGGATGCCAATGCGACGTGCGATAGCGTCCTCAGATGGCTGCGAACGACGGCCGCGCAGAACCCCTTCGAACCTGGCGCAGGTCCACCGACAGTAGGGGTTTTCATCGGATCGAATCTGGTCGCCTGCTTGACCTCCATTCCGACTCGCCTGTGGAACGGCAAAGAACTCGCGGCGGCCCACTGGATCAAGGGGTTCTGGGTCTTGGAGGAGCACCGCGGTGGTCTGATCGGTTTCTTGCTACTAAAGGAGATGCTGAAGCATGTCGGCTTAGCCGCCTCGATGCCTGCGGCGCTCGAGCCACGAGGATTATCGGTAGCACTGGGCATGGTGGACCTGGGGGCTGTGCGCAACTACATCGAACCACTGCGTATTGCACGCATCCTTCGTAGGCTCGATTGGCAGCTTCTCAAGCTCAACGGGGTGTCTAAGCCGGCGTCAATCGCGCTCAAGTTCGCGAGGATTCCGCCCGTCGCCTATGCGGCGCAGGGGCTGATTACCCTACTTCTCCAGGCTCTGCGGCTTCCAAGCGCCTTCACTGCGCGGGCTCTGACCACGCAGATGCAAGAGCGGCTTCCGGGTGAGGCAGACCTCGACAGTCTTTGGACTCGTGCGCGAAACGTTGTGAGCTCCTGCGCCACACGGTCGGCCGCCTATCTGCAATGGCGCTACGAGCTCGGCGCGAACGGGCGCTACCAGTTCGCGTCGTGTTGGCGCGGAACCGAGCTGGTCGGCCTCGCCGTAATGCAAAATCCGGAACGGCTCGATGATGCTCGTCTCGCGGGACTGGTCATCGGATCGGTGGTTGATCTGGTGCTCGACCCGAGTTGCCCCGGTGCTTTGCCCAGCTTGCTCGAAGCTGCGCGTCTGTGGGGGAGGTCCCGGAATTACGACGCTCTGCTCCTGACTATGTCACATCTCGCGCTCCGCGCCTCCTTGCTAGTGGCCGGATACGTACCAATGCCCGGCAACATCCACCTCATGTTGCGCGACCCTGGCGGCAAGCACGGGCTGAGTCCCAATCTCGATGCCTGGATGGTGACGCGAGGCGATTCCTGGAGCGATCATCTTTAGGCCTATACTGCTGCAGCGGCCGAACACGGAGTTCCTTTCCATCCCATGACCAGTCAGCATCCCGCCGAATTCCCCGACGGCAAAAAATTTGCGTTCTCGATCTTCGACGACACCGACGTCGCGACGTTAGAGTACATTCGCCCGATTTACGAGCTGCTCGACCGGCTCGGGTTTCGTACTACCAAGTCCATCTGGCCTCTCCCCTACCATGGGAGTAGTGAGTACGAAGGATCGGCCACTCTCGATGATCCCGAGTACGCGAGATACGTACGCCATCTACAGGAACGCGGCTTTGAGATTGCCTTTCATGGCGCCCGAATGGAGTCGAGTCAGCGTGCCGAGATCCACAGAGCCTTCGAGGTTTATCGACAAAACCTCGGCTGCTATCCGACGGCCTATGCGGCGCACGGCCACAACATAGATAATCTTTACTGGGGGGTCGATCGCTTCCGTTACCGGATCTGGCGTTGGTTGTATGTGGTGACCGGCGACCGAGGCGTGCGGCATGCGGAGGGTCACCACACGGGATCGCCGTTCTACTGGGGAGATCTGGCCGAGCGGCACCTGCGCTACGTGCGCAGCTTCACTTACGATGAGCTCAACCTGTGGAGGATCACAACAGCGATACCGTATCGAATCGATGGCACGCCAGGCGTGAACGCCTTTTTTCCCAGCTCTTTTGCCGACAACGTCGAGGAGTTCATCGAGTTGATGAGCCCGACCCGTCAGATGCAACTTGAGCGGGAAGGAGGGCTCGCCATTGTCGGTACCCACTTCGGCAAAGGGTTTCTGCGTGACGGCCGCGTACATCCCGAAGTGGTCGAGCTACTGACCCGCCTCTCCCACCGCCCCGGTTGGTTTCCACCGGTATCGACGCTGCTCGATTATCTTGTGGGCGTACAGGGCGGGATTCCCCTGCTGGAGGGGTATAGGCTGTTTCGCTCGGAGGCATTGTGGTTCTGGCACAGCATCCGCAGTCGCATAAAGCATCGAAATTACGAAGTAACCGAGACACCGTACCTGCAACGCGAGATCGCGAGGCGCGCCGCTCGATCAGGCTGAGCATCTTACCGGATCGGTTGATCAGGCTGCCACTACTGGGCTTAGGTCTGCCATGATTTTGTTCCAGCTTCTTGAGGCTTGAGCTGATGCGGAAAACTGTCTTATCTGTCTTTGATTTGTCCCCGCGAAGGATCGGTGGCATGGAACTCATGGCCGCCCAACTCTCCCGTTCGCTCAACGGCGTTGGTTGTCGAAGCGTTCTTGCCTTCCCTGCGAACCCCACCGAGTTGGTCGCGAAATTCTTTGAAGACTCCGGCGCGGAGGTCCTCATAGCGCCCGAGATTTCGGCCGGCGACACCGCTGCCGCGCGCGTGCTTTTTTCCATGGTTCGAAAGACTCGAGCCGAGCACGTGCATTTCCATTTCACGCCCTTTCTCACGCCCATGATCTGGGCAAGCCGCCTTGGCGGTGCACGCGGGATTTACTTCACGGATCACATCTCCAGGCCTCAGGGAGCTCTGCCAAGAGCCGCCGTAGGCGCGAAGCTCCTCATCGGCAAATATATGGCTTTGCCATACCGCCGCGTCTTCTGCGTGTGCGATTTCGTGCGATCCTTCGATATTGCTCGTCGATATGTTTCGCCTGAGCGCATTACCACGCTCTACAACGGTATCGATTTTGCGCATATCGCCAACGCGACTACGGGCGTCGAATTCCGCAGGAAATTCGGCATCCACTCCGACAAAATTATAATCTCCCAAATAGGCTGGCTCAGGCCGGAAAAAGGGGTGGATGTTTTCATTCGCGCTGCAGCCGCTGCGGCCCAGCAAAACGACCGCCTCCATTTTCTGATTGCCGGTGATGGGCCCAACCGCGAGGAGTATGCGCAAATGTGCCGCCAACTCGGCCTGGCGGACCGCGTTACCTTTGCCGGCCTGATCGCAGACCCGTTAGGCGAAGGGTTCTATGCCTCCTCCGACGTCATATGCCTGTTGTCCCGTTGGCAGGAAGCGTTTGCCTACGTGATTCTAGAAGCTATGGCGAATGCCAAACCATTCATTGGGACGCGTGTCGGTGGAATTCCCGAAGCCGTCGAAGACGGCACTACTGGATATCTTGTTGCTACCGAAGATGCAGACCAAGCTGCAAAACGGATGATTGACCTCAGTCGCGACACAGAACTGCGGGTTTCACTTGGAAAGGCCGCCTATGATCGTGTGCGCCGGCGCTTCGACCTAAAAGATCAAATCGCCAAGTTGATTTCCTATTATGGAGTCTCTTAAGAAGGAAGTGTCGAACTCTCGGCCTCGCATTTTAGTGTCGTTCAACTGGAAGTCTTTCCGCAGCCGTATGCAGGTGTTCATACAAATTTTGCAGCCACTGGCAAGCATCGAGACACACGATCTGCGTTCAGACGCCCAATAAAGATTCCAACGCGTCGACGATTCGATCGCTAGCCCTCCCGTCCCAACGTTCCGGGATACTTCCTTTTTTCCAATCACCGGCGAACAATCGGTCCAAGGCTGGCTTGAGAGCCGCGGGGTCCGTGCCAAGCAACTCGTTCGTGCCCAAAGTTACGGTTTCTGGCCGCTCGGTGTTATCGCGAAGTGTCATGCAAGGCACACCCATCACGGTACTCTCCTCGGTGATGCCGCCGGAATCCGTAATAACAGCCTTCGAATGCTTCACCAGATAATTGAACTCAAGGTAGGGCTGTGGCTCGACGAACCGCAGATTAGCTGGAAGCCCGTCAAGTGATTGCAGTGTCTTGGCCGACCGTGGATGCACAGGGAACACCACCGGCATCCCGCGCGTCCCCTGCCCTATTGCCTGCAGCAATTTCGCGAATCCGCCAGCTGCATCCACGTTTGCGGGGCGGTGCAGCGTAAGCACGAAGTAATTCCCTGGTGCGAGTCCATGCGCATCCCAAAATACCGGGCGCTGCAATCGATCCATGTTCGAGAGCAAGGTGTCGATCATCGTGTTCCCGACAAAAAAGATTCGCTCGTCTGGTACGCCCGATTGCCTGAGATTGCGGTTCGCACTCTCGCTGGTCGTGAAAAACCAGTTTGTGATGGCGTCGGTCACCATACGATTGATTTCCTCCGGCATAGTCCAATCACCGGACCGAATGCCGCCCTCGACGTGAGCGACCTTTATGCCCAACTTCTGTGCTGCAATCGAACAAGCCATGGTCGAGGTTACATCTCCGACCACGAGACACATATCAGAGCGCTTCTCCAGAAGTAGCTTTTCGTATCGAATCATGATGGCCGCAGTCTGCTCCGCCTGCGTACCGGAACCCACTTCGAGATTGACGTCAGGCTCCGGAATTCCCAACTGCAAGAAAAAATCTCCGGACATCCTGGGATCGTAGTGCTGCCCGGTATGCACGAGACGATATCCAAACTTGGCGCCCGCCCGCTGTCGCGCTTGGATCGCGTGGATTATCGGGGCGATTTTCATAAAATTCGGGCGCGCGCCGGCAATGATGTCAATTACGTAGGTGTACATTCTGCTACTCAATCACTGTCCGCGCTGCTCCAGATTCAATTTCCGGGCGTTGTTGTTTCATAGGAAGAATTCTGCGTCGGCACAACTTCTGCCAATTCTGCCGAAAGCGGCAGATTATGGTGACACAACCAGGTATATATGGCATTCGCTGATGATCAAAAACGTGACCGGTCACACCAACGAGCCACCGAAATTCTTGAAGTGCATCGAGCAGGTTCGACGACGTCCTTCGAAGCCGCACATATTGTTCCACCCAGCGGGGCACTGCGGGCGCAAGCAACAGTACGCATAAGATGATATTTTTGATAGGCTTAAAATATGGATAAGCAACTACGCGACGAGATGCATGGCAATCCTGAACCGCGATCAGCCGACGCTTAATGGGCCAGTCGATCCTACGACCTGCAGTGCCTCGTCATGATGACTCTATCGGCATTCTCAGTTCGGCCGGTGATGGCTACTTTCGATGAATCGTCCCTCCGTCATTCTTGTGTCATACCACTTCTACCCGTCGAACGAGATTGGTGCCCGGCGGCCGACGGCGCTTGCCCGATTTCTCGTGGATAAAGGGCTACGCGTAGCGGTGGTCAGCGCGTTCGGGGGGCAGGCTATCGAACCGGGGTCAGAGGTGTTGCCTGGAGTTGTAGCCGTACCGGTCCGCAAGTCCTCTCGTGCGATTACCGACGCCTTGGTCTTGATCAAGAAAAAATTCTATCGCGCAAAGGGCGTCGCAGTTGCTCCGAGAGATCTAAACTCCGCGTCGGGTTCCACCGCCCCCGCCTCTCCGTCGACCGCCTTCTTGGGTCGGATCCGTGAGCTGTACTTCCGCATGTTGCACTTCATCGATCCTTACAAGAGTTGGGGTCGCCGCGCCTGCAGCGCGGCGATACGGGAGGGAAGGAGCCATCCGCCGCGGCTTGTCCTCTCATCATCTCCGCCACCCTCCGTGCTTTGGGTGGGCACACTCGCGTCTCGGCGCCTTCGAGTCCCGCACATCGTAGATCTACGCGATCCATGGACCGACACCATCGCGAAACAGCATCCGACCCGGCTGATCGAACTCTCTTTGTCTCGCAAAATTGAGCGCTGGGTCATGAGTTCGTCGGCCGCGATCACTTCCACGGGCAAGCGTGTAGCGAACCTTTTGATTGAGCGGCAATCCGAATTGGCGCCCAAGACGTACGTCGTCCGCAATGGCTACGACGGCGCCATTCGCCACCTCACTCCCGACACCGGCGGCCGCCTCGCCATCCTCTTTGCCGGCGAGCTTTACCTCAACCGTGATCCATTACCACTGCTGCGCGCGCTCGAGCGACTATTTTCGCGTCCCGACGTGGACGCGAGCCGGGTGAGTGTGACATTCATGGGCCGGATGACCGAGTACGCCGAGAAATGCGTTAAGGATTGGCTGGATGGCACGCGTTGCGCGGCAGCCGTGAAGTTCGTTCCCCCGCAACCTCCAGAGGTCGTCGCGAGCGCAACCCTTGAATCGACCCTGTTGCTCAACCTTGCGCAGCACCAGCCGTTATCAATCCCCGCGAAAACTTTCGAGCACCTCGCGAGCGGCCGAGAGAATTTGCTCTTGTGCGAGGACGATTCCGAGAGCGCCCAGGTGGTGGCGAAGATCCCCGGCGTCTTGCAGGTAGACCCGCATAATACCGAAGCTCTGGATCAAGTTCTGCTCGACCTGTATGTGCGTCACGTCAACGAGCGCCGGCTCCGGGCACCTGCACCACAGGACGTAGCGGCCTTCTCGAGGGGGGCGGCGAACGATGACTTCTGGAGAATTATGAATTCGATTGCTTCGTTCGGCGATCAAGAGACATCGCAGGAATCGATGTGTTGAACCCATTTCGCGCGGGTGCACGAGCGGCACGCGAGCTGGCGCGACTCGGGCGCGAGCGTCGCCAGCGGACGCGGTTGGCCCCGCTGTACGCTCCCGATGCTCAGGATTTGGACCTGGCGCGGCATGTCCGCGGGACGACGGACTGGTTGAAGCGCGCGCAGGACGCAGGCGTGGATCGCGGGGTGTCCTACGGCGTGTTCTTCGGTGAAGACTTCGACGTGAGCTATCCGGAGACCACCGGCTATATCTGCAGCACCTTCGTAGAACAGGAGCACCTGACGGGCGACGGGGAATTTCTCAGACGAGCGATCGAAATGGGTGATTGGGAGATCGCCGTGCAGCTCGACGAGGGAGCGGTGATGGGCGGGAGGTTCAACACGGCGCCCACACCAGCGGTCTTCAATACCGGGATGGTGCTCCGCGGATGGAGCGCTCTCATATCGCGGACTGGAGAGCAGCGTTTTCGGACTGCGGCGACCCGTGCAGCGGAATGGCTGTTGTCCGTGCAGGAACCCGACGGACGATGGGTACGCGGGAATTCGCGGTACGCGGACCCGGGAGGCACGCTCTACAACGTGATGGCCGCGTGGGGCCTTTGCGAGACGGGGGTAGCACTCGGCGAAGACCGGTATGTCCAGGCGGCGATTCGCAATGCTGAATATTGCCTGTCCCGGCAGCACCAAAACGGCTGGCTGCCGGATTGCTGCCTCTCGAACGTCGACGAACCCCTGTTGCATACGCTCGCATACAGCATGCAGGGTTTACTCGGAATCGGTCGGTTGACGGGCAGGCGTGATCTGATCGCAAGCGCGCAAGCACTCGCCGATGCCGAGCTTCGCATCATGTCCGCCGATGGCTTCCTACCGGGGATGCAGCGGCAAGATTTCAGCGCTGCTTCGGAATGGTGCTGCATGACGGGATCGGCGCAGACTTCCGCCGTTTGGAGCCAACTTTATCTGCTGACGTATGACCAAAAATACCTCGCCGCGGTCGAAGTGGTGAATCGATACCTCATGGCGCGGCACGACATTCGAAACCCTGATCCTCGTTTGCGCGGCGGCGTACCCGGCTCCTGGCCGGTTTGGGGCGGCTATGGCCGGCTTCAGATTCTCAACTGGGCGACGAAATTTCTGCTCGATGCGCTCACGCTTGAACAGGCGATCCGTAACAAGCCCGAGGGCACCTCTCGAGCGCCTGGAAATTGATCTCGGTGTTCGGCGCGGAATTGCCTCGATGGACTGATGAGATCATTCAGTCGCGGCCCGCCGAAGTTGTGGCGGCCAATCACCTTCGCTCAACGCTCCGGGAGTTTTGTTTCGTACGTCCGACCTTCCACAAGCAGCTCTGCCGTGCGAGATTGTATTGCCCCGATCGATGAGATCGATGCCAGCACCAGCCCGGCCTCAACCGGCGTCATCGGGTTCTGCCCTGCAAATGGCAAGGATGCGCTCTTTTGGCAAACCTCGGAAAATGCGTTGCAAGAATAGAACATTCCATTTGAGTACATTCCATCGCTTCCAAAGTACTCGCCTCCAAAGAGGTATATCGATCGTGTCGCGAGCACCGAGCCAGACCATATCGGCAAGCCTTGCAGGGGCCACCTGTAGTCCTTCACTCCGATCAGCGACAACATGGTTGGCGCGATGTCGACGTGGGAGGTAGGCTCATTTACGATCATGGGAGCCTTCAACACCATGGGCGCATACAAGAGAAAGGGCACATGAAATGAGTAATCTGAAATTGCCGTCGGAACGAATCCTGGATCCTCGGCCGTCGTGCGTATGCCGTGGTCGCCCGTGACCAGGATGAGTGTGTTGTCAAGCACACCAGCCGCGCGCAACTCTTCCACAAGCTCCCGAAGCCAACGAAGTTGCAGGCCAATCAGATTCCGGCCCCGCAACAGCACTGATTTTACACCAGCGATATCCAACCAAGGACCGTGTCCCACTTGCGGAAGGTACGAGACGACGAACGGCTGGCCATTTTTAACAAAGCCAGCGATATCCGCCTTCAGTCGCTGTAAGGTGACGAGATCACGATTCAACACATCCTGAAGGCGAGCACGGTCCCGTCCATGTGCGCCGCCCGCAGAGACCGGCAATGATTCCAAATAGGCCGCGACACGACTTCGAACATCGGGCGCAGCTTCGATATCAGATACGTCGGGCACAAAACGTCGTTCAAATCCGAGCAAGGAAAACAGCCTGCTATCATTCTCGAAGGTGTCTTTGAATGGAGCATACGTACGGGTCGAATAGCCGACTCTGCGGAGCGCCTCCACCCAACCAAATGGTTGCGCCGATTGGTTTGCAATGAGCTGCTTTCGGATATTCACGGGGTACAGCCCCGAGAAAATCGAAAACACGGCTTGGCTTGTGTAAGGATAGGTCGAGTAATGTGACTCGGCAAAAAATGAGCCGGATAACAATTCGCTTATCGGCTCGGCGACTTCCTTGTCGCGAAGTGGGTCGAAGGCCTGCGCCGGTCCAGTTTCGAGAACAAAGACTACTACGTTCGGCCGCGAAGCCCGACCGTAAAATTGAGAGCTTGAGGAAGCATCGACAGGCGTGTGAGTCAAGTCGGAGAAGGCCCTCCCAATCTCGTTGGGGTTCGCGCCGCGAAAGCGAGTGACCGAACCATCTGATCGGAACAGTGCCACCAAAATTCCTTGAGCGGAACTTCGATACGCGGCACGTGCCGGCAATGTGACCGAGAGGCCGACAAGAAACGCGATGACGCTCAGACCCATCACGGCGCCTACTGCAACGGCCCCAAGATTTGTCCTGCGATTAGGATATGTTGACCCGGCCCGAGCTATTGCCACCGCTGCCGCGACAAAAGCCAGCATCAGCAGGCCGATCTTGATCAAACTTGACGTAGTCACATACTCGCCGGCAAGTTCTGGGTGTTCCATCGCGAATCGAACCGCAGCAAACATATTCTCGCGATTTAGGAGCTGGCCAACATTGTTCAACGCGAGAAAATTGACGTAAAAGACCAAAATTAGAAGCAGCCCGACGGGAATGAGGAACCAGACACGAACCTTTTGGCGTAACAAAACCGCGAGTAAAGCGAAGGCTGCTGGCACTAGAACCAACTCTATCGTAATGTCTTGCCTGAACAGGGAGAGACGCTCGATCCAGGAAAAATCTGGATCCCGTGACGGGCGACCGAGCATCCGACTGATTGATAAGTATGAATTTGTCTTTAGAAACTGGAGGTGTTTTAGGTATACATATAAAAGGCCTATGCACCATGCCAGCGCCGCCCAAGGGGCGCCTTGCACGCTCGCCGCATGCAGCCTTCGCCAGCCTGAACTCACGAGCACTCACCTCTTAGCATGATCGCCTATTGAGCCTTTGCATAACCGCCAGATACCTTTGTGGTGTTAGCTGGGGTTTAGCGGACGATGGAAGAGAAAACCGGGTCAGCGGGCCCGTTTTTTGTGCATTAGCCGCCGGCGAACCATTGCTGAATTGCAGCAAGAGCTTGTGCAACTCCGGACGATTTCAGCGGCCACCGGAGGCTTTTCCCCGGAAGATGAAATGGCAGCATGCGTCCTTCAATGCGGCACATTGGGCAGAGGTGTCTTGTTCACTGGTGGAAACGCGGTTGCAGCCCATTCGAATGTTACAAAGATGTTGCAGCAATATTTCATAGTGCAATACCTATCCACAACACGCAAGCGCCTATTTTTTGCCAATAGAGGTCCGGTTGCGCAAACCGTAGGTTGTGCAATCGTTGAGGTGACCGATCAGACGGATTGGAGGCAGGGTCAGCGTCCGAGCAACTGCCAGGCCAGCCGCGTGGTCTGATCGTATTGGCTGCGACCAAACCGGACCATGAGCACCCAGTACAGGCCTGCCGCCATCACTGTCTCGACTACCAGCAATACAAGCTGCGGAAGCATCGCTCCCAAGGACAGAGCGAGTGCCTCCACCACGGTAGCCGTGGCCGCGGTACACACGGCGGGCATGAACAACGGTCGCAGCAGTTCACGCGATGTAACTTCGAAGCATCGCGATATGCGGCGCATGGCGCTCAGAAAAACAAAAGGGAAGCCGATCACCCATGCCACCGCTACTGCACGCGGACCGAATAAGGCCCCAACCAGCAGGACGGGCGGCATGATCGATGCCCATACGATCGTGTTCTTGAACGTAGTCGAGGTATTGCCTGTGCCGACAACCGCTGAACCAAGCAGCGCATAGACCGTCCGGAGCGGCAACAGAAGGGTGAACGCGATGAACGGAAAAATCATAGCACTCCAGCGGGGCCCAAAAATCAAGGGAAACGCAACAGGCGAAATGACGCCGGCAAACCAGAAAAGCGGAAACACAACCGTCGCCGCAGTCGCGATGATAGTCCTCAAGGCGCCGAGCTGTGCTTGGTGATCCCCGGCTTTGGCGGCAAACGATGGCAGCGTAATTTGATTCACGGTGCCCGAGATTTGATCGAGCACCGCGTGTGACAGGGCCTTGGCGAGCGAATAGGGCCCCAGGGCGACGGCCCCGCTCAGTCGGCTTATGAGAAAGGTATCAAAATCCGCGCATCCAAAGAAGAGCAATCGTTGACCGACCATGCGGAAGCTGTCCCGAAGCATGGGCCGGAGTTCCCAGACACGCCAGTTCAAGTGCGGTCGCTCTCGCAGGGCAAACCAAAAGCCACATGCTTTCATCGAGGAACCAAACAAAGTCCCGTATATCAACGACCAGTAGGCCTCTCCCTTGTACGCCATAGCGAGTGTCGCAATACCTTGGATGATGCTCACGGAAGTCTGAATTACCGCGAGCCGTCCGTAGCGCATTTCCCTCGAAAGCATCGCAAATGGCACAATTGCGGCCGCCGACAGCGGCAATTGGAGAGATGCGACACGCAAGACGGCCGCCAACGCCGGATTTCTGAAGAATGCGGCGCTAGCCGGGGCTGCCAGAGCGATGGCCGCGGCGAATAGCAAAGAAAGCAGCATCCCACCGACGGCGGCAGCTCCCTGGAGACGAATGGTCAGGTCG
>Ga0210383_10004660_pt1 | contig 12125 bp, 9 predicted proteins | sample IncBWC14OmetaG_FD_160072 | JGI IMG/M metagenome (GOLD analysis project Ga0210383, IMG submission 160072) | Forest soil microbial communities from Barre Woods Harvard Forest LTER site, Petersham, Massachusetts, United States - Inc-BW-C-14-O ...
CATGGTGAGCCGCGCCGGAAGCATCGCCTTCCGCGACGGTTTTGCGAAGTCCGGACAACGCGTCATCATCGTCGCCGGTGTTCCGCTCGGCACGCCCGGCACTACCAACATGCTGCGCATCGCCTCCGTCGGCCCGGATAGCGACGCGGATATGTGAAGCGGAGCCGCGCCTGCTCTTTCAGGCGTTATTCCGGGATGGGCCCAACGGGCCTGGCACATGCCGGGCCCACTGGAAGCGCGGCGAAACGACAAGTATCTCAGACCAGCTTGGCGTCGAGCGTGATCTTGGTGTTGAAGAGCTTCGACACCGGACATCCGGCCTTCGCCATGCCCGCAAGCTCCTGAAGCTTTGCGTTGTCTGCGCCGGGGACCTTGGCATTCAGCGTCAGATGCACCGAGGTGATGGAAAACCCATCGCCGACCTTTTCGAGCGCGACATCAGCCTTCGTTTCCATCTGCTCGGCGGTGAGCTTGGCTTCACCAAGGATCAGCGACAGCGCCATGGTGAAGCAGGCGGCATGCGCCGCTCCCAGCAATTCTTCCGGGTTCGAGCCGGGCTTGCCCTCGAAACGGCTGGCGAAGCCGTAGGGGTAATCCTTCAGCGCGCCGCTCTTGGTCGATATCGCGCCTTTGCCGTCCTTGATGCCGCCTTGCCATTTGGCCGATCCGGATGTCGTCGTCATGCGAGGCTCCACAGGTTGGGGTGAACGAGAGCCTGTAAGCGATCAAGGCTGCGGAATATGTCAACTCACGAGGGCGACATGAAACCCGCGCGCGCAACCCCAAGATACCGTCGAGTGTTACGCGCCGACCAATGTTTTGGCTGGCAATCCCGCTTGCACCACGAGGCCGCGGGCGCGCGCGTCCATCACGCCGACGGCGCGCAGTGCCAACAGCGTCACCGTTTGAACGGCGTCGCGCAGTTTCGCCGGATCGTCCAGATGCCCGGGCGCCAACGGTCCGACCAGGGCTTCGTGCAGCGCGCCCAGCAAGGCGGTCGCGGCGAGCTGGGTGTCCTGCGCGGGCAGATGGCCGGCGCGCACGGCGGCTTCGATCCGACTTGCGATTTCGCCTGATATTTCGCGGCGGCTCGCGAGCCTCGAGGCGGTGACGTCGACGTCGACGGGCTCTGCGAGAATGCCCCAGGCGAGTTTGCGCTGGGACAGCACATGCACCGCGACGGTGGTGACGGCCGCAGCCAGAGCCGAAGACGGCCCGGGCGCTGAGTCTGCGGCGCGCCGGATCGCGCCCAGTTCGTCGCGCGAGACATCTGCGATCAATTCCGAAATCAGATCGGCCTTCGAGGGGAAATAGCGATAGACGGTTCCGGCAGCGACATTGGCGCGTACTGCGATCGGAGCGATCTGCACCGCGGCCATGCCGCCCTCGGCGGCTGCGTTCCGAGCGGCATTGAGGATTGCACTGCGGCGCGCCGCGAGGCGTTTGACGACTTGATGGGTCCGCCGGTAGACCATGGCGCGTTTTCGTCTCCCTTGCGCGCCTGAGCCCTTCTGGGCTCCATCGGGGGCGCGCGTTCATTTTTTTGGCGATTCGCAGTCGATCGCTGCAAGAACTGAACAACAATTCAGACCTGCTGACAAGCTCGCAAAGCGAATGATTTTCCGCCGCTATTGGGCGCCGGCAGCTACCGGTGATTGCATGCGCCCGCCGCGCCACCACGCGCGCAGACGGCTTTCGAACAAGGATGTCACGACCAGCGTTGCGGCAAAGCCGGTCAAGCCGTTGCGCTTGAGCGCGACAGCGACGGCGCTTTGAGGCTGCGCATCAGCGCCGTGTACAACAGCGCGCCCAGCGTAGCGCCGATCAGCCATCCCCAATCGCCGACATGGATGATGACGCCATAGGCGCCCAGCAGCGACAGGCCGATCGAGATCGAGCCGGCGATCGCGAGCGCGATCAGCGCCCTTCTGTTCCAGCCGCCCTGGAAATGCAGCGAACCGTCCTTCGACATGGTGTAGAGGTCTTCGAGGACAACATGCTGGCGTTTCACCAGGTAATAATCGGCGATCATAATGCCGAACATCGGCCCCAGCGCTGCCCCGAACACCCCGACAAAGATCGTGATTGCCTGCGGGCTCGAGACGAAGATCCAAGGGCACACCAGCACCGACAGGATAGAGGTGATCAAGCCGCCGCGGCGGAAGTCGATCTTTTCCGGATAGAGGTTGGAAATGTCGTAGGCGGGCGAGACGAAGTTGGCGACGATGTTGATGCCCATGGTGGCGACAATGAAGGTCACGGCGCCGAGCGCCACCACCCAGGGGTTGCCGATGCGTTCGACGATGCTGACGGGGTCCATGATCGCTTCCCCAAACACCTTCACGGTGCCGGCCGTGACGATGACGGTGATGATCGCGAAGACGATGAAATTCACCGGCAGCCCGAGGAAATTTCCGACCTTCATCGCCCGCTCATTTTCCGCAAAGCGCGCGAAGTCACCGAAATTGAGAAGGAGCGCAGCGAAATAGGCCACGATCAGCATCGCCGCATTCGCCATTTGACCGATCGCCGAGCCTTCGCCGCCCGGCCCCAATTGCAGCGACAGGCTCGACAGGCCGGTTTGCGCCAATATCCAGATCGCCAGCGCAAACATTACGAGGTAGACGGCCGGCCCGCAGAAATCGATGAACTTGCGGATCGTCTCCATGCCGTTGAGAAAGATCAGAAGCTGGAACAGCCACATGAAGAGGAAGGAAAACCATCCGAGCGCACTGAGACCGAGAAAGCTCGAATGCGTCAGCGCCTCGGCGGCAGGATAAAACGTCAGCACCAATACCTGCACCGCCTTCGACGCAAAAAAGGTCTGCACGCCGTACCAGACGATGCCGACAATACCGCGCAGGCTCGCGGCGAGATTGGCGCCCATCACGCCGAACGACATCCGCGCCACGACGGGGAACGGCGTGCCGTATTTCAGCGACGGGCCGCCGATCAAGTTCATCAAGAAGTAGACCGCGGTGATGCCGATCGCCATCGCCAGCAGCACTTCCCATCCCGTCAATCCAAGAAAGAACAGGCTCGCCGCGAAGGTGTAGCCGCCGACCGAGTGCACATCCGACATCCACATCGCGAAGATGTCGAAGACCCCCCACGTCCGCCCCGCAGGCGCCACCGGTGCCAGATCATGGTTGTAGAGCTTCGGGTCGGCGCCGGGAATGGCGAGGACGGGCGAGACGTTCGCGTGGCCTGACATCGGCTGCTCCTGTGCTATCAAGCGGGAGACTGGCAGATTATTTCAACCAAGTCCCGCCCCAAGAGCGCAAGTGCCGGTCGGTATAAAACAGTCATTGGGGGATGCCTCGAAGATGCGGACCCGGAATCTCGAGATTCTCTGATGTGCAAGTGCACATCAAAGTTCGATGCTTTTTATCGCCCCGGAATGGCGGGGGTCTGCTTCGAACGATCAGTCCGGCTGGGTGCGCTTCCTATCGCTGCTCTTTCGGAATGACGAATTTCAATCCGGACCAGATAGCGTCGATCGAACAGACCTTGATATCGACGAGGCCAAGGGGAAGCGCGGTATCGCGCACCACTACGTCCGTCAGGTCGGTCGCGAGCCTTGCGGATTTTTCGGCCACGACACCCAGATCGCGCGATCGGGCGCGACCACCACGCGGTAGCCGCGCAGCTTGCTGGCGAGCCCAGCCGCTTCGGTGGCGAACACATGCACCATGTGAAGGGGCGGCTTCGGCCTGGTGATCATCTTCACGCCGGCCGGCAGTGGACCAACAAGATTGCCATTCGCAGAAGGCGCGCCGCCGACCAAAATGCAAAAGCCCGGCTAGTGGAGTGGATTTGACATTCGCACCCCACTTGGCCGCGAGTTCGCTAGCGAATGTCAAATCCCTGACTCCACTAGAAACATATATTTTCTAGTGGTCCTTTGATTCTAACATTCGCAAAAGCGCCTGCCGAGAAGGGATGCGAATGTTAGAATCGGACCACTAGTGCCGAGCTTCTGCGCAACTGACTTGCCGGAGTAACCAGCCATCGATGTCCGACAGGCGGTTACGCCTGCGGCTGCGGCTCCAGACCGGGATCCGGATCGGGGCGCGGGCGCGGCTTGCCGGCCGGCGGCACCGCCGAGGTACGCGGGGTGGTCGGCTCCAGCACCGACTCGCGGTTCGGCTTCTTGCCCTTGAGCAGCTCCAGAATTTCGTCGCCGGTCAGGGTTTCGTATTCCAGCAGGCCCTTGGCCAGAGTCTCGAGATCGGCGCGCTTGTCCGTCAGAATCTTGGTCGCCTGCCTGTAGCCTTCCTCAACCAGACGGCGGATCTCGCTGTCGATTTTCTGCACGGTCGCCTCGGACGCATTCTGCGTGCGCGACACCGACATCCCTAAGAAAACCTCGTCCTGGTTCTCGCCATAGGACACGGTGCCGAGTTCTTCGGAGAGGCCCCAGCGCGTCACCATCATGCGCGCCAGCCGCGTCGCCTGCTCGATGTCGGAAGCCGCACCCGAGGTGACCTTTTCGCGGCCGAACACCAGTTCTTCGGCGACGCGCCCGCCCATCATGATGGCCAGGCGTGAGGTCATCTGCTCCAGCGACATCGACAGCTTGTCGCGTTCGGGCAGCTGCATCACCATGCCGAGCGCGCGGCCGCGCGGAATGATGGTCGCCTTGTGGATCGGATCGGTCGCGATCACGTTGAGGCCGACGATGGCGTGGCCGCCCTCGTGATAAGCGGTCAACAGTTTCTCTTCCTCGGTCATCACCAGCGACTTGCGCTCGGCGCCCATCATGACCTTGTCCTTGGCCTCTTCGAACTCGGCCTGCGTCACCATGCGCTTGTTGCGCCGTGCTGCGGTAAGCGCCGCCTCGTTGACGAGGTTCATCAGGTCGGCGCCGGAAAATCCGGGCGTGCCGCGCGCTATCGTCTTGAGGTTGATATCGGGCGCGAGCGGAACTTTGCGAACGTGAACTTTCAGGATCTGCTCGCGGCCGACGACATCCGGGTTCGGCACCACGACCTGGCGATCGAAACGGCCGGGGCGCAGCAGCGCCGGGTCGAGCACGTCCGGCCGGTTGGTCGCCGCGATCAGGATCACGCCTTCGTTGGCCTCAAAACCGTCCATCTCGACCAGCAACTGGTTGAGCGTCTGCTCGCGCTCGTCGTTGCCGCCGCCAAGACCGGCGCCGCGATGCCGGCCGACAGCGTCGATTTCGTCGATGAAGATGATGCAGGGCGCGTTCTTCTTGGCCTGTTCGAACATGTCGCGGACACGGCTGGCGCCGACGCCGACGAACATCTCGACAAAGTCCGAGCCCGAGATCGTGAAGAACGGAACGTTGGCTTCGCCGGCCACGGCGCGCGCGATCAGCGTCTTGCCGGTTCCGGGAGGACCGACCAGCAGCACGCCGCGCGGAATCCGCCCGCCGAGCCGCTGATATTTTCCGGGGTCGCGCAGAAATTCGACGATCTCCTGCAAGTCCTGCTTGGCCTCGTCGACGCCGGCGACATCCTCGAAGGTCACGCGGCCGGGCGCGTCCGTCCGCCTCTTGGCGCGTGACTTGCCAAAACCCATCGCCTTGCCGGCACCGCCCTGCATCTGGCGCGACAGGAAGATCCACACTCCGATAAGGGCGATGAACGGCAGCCACGAAACCAAAAGCGACACGAACCATGGCACGTTGTCGCCCGGCGGCTTCGCGGTGATCGAGACCTTGCCGTTATAGAGGCGCGAGACCAGCGTCGGGTCGTTCGGCGCATAGGTCTGGAAGCTCGAGCCGTTGGTGAAGGTGCCGTGAATCTCCGGGCCCTGGATGACGACGTCGCGCACGTGATTCTGGTCGACCTCGGTCAACAGCTGCGAGAACGAGATGTCCTGAGAGGAAGCGCGCTGACCAGGATTCTGGAAGAGCGTGAACAATGCCAATAGCAGCAGAACAATGATGACCCAGAGGGCGAAGTTGCGCAGATTGGCGTTCATTGATCTTCCTTCGTGGTCGCGCGGATCGCGGCCCTATTCCTTTGGGGGTAGGCGCGAGGGAATCCCTCATCCGACTGCGTTAAACAATCTAGGTGCCGAGGCGGTTGCTGCCAAGGGAACCACATAGGACTATTTAGCCTATCTTAGCGCCATTCCGGTTCAAATCGTGGCGCAGAAATCGGTGTCTTTCGGGGTGGTTAAGGCCCCAAAAACGCGCTTTGGAGCGGATGCTGCCTGCCTCAACCGGGTCGGCGGCGACGGGGCGACGCCGGTACGACGCTGATGCGATCATCGGCGAGACTGATCAGCGCACCCGCCAGGGTCTGTTTCAGCCGAGGGCGTCGCTTGGCCCCGCTTTTGGCCATGGCCTCGTCCAGAGCCGACAACAGGACTTCGACCTTGCCCAGTTCGGCCGGCCCCTCATGACCAAACCGGTTGATGGCGCGCAGCAACAGCCGAAGCCGGATTTCATCGCTCATCGCGGCAAAGGCCCTAGCATCGAAGCTTTTGGCCGCAACGACATCAGCGTCGCTCGGCGCCGCGGTCATTCGATCCCTGAGCGTCAGATATCGCTCGGCGCCGTCGACAAGGAGTTCGATCGCCGTATTGGCCCGCGCCAGTCGCGAGGCCAGCCGCGCCAGATTGCGCGCATCACCGCCCTCCGCGGCCAACGCCGGCATCAACGCGCGAAGACGGGGCCGGGTAAAGCTCACGTCGCGGTTGGTCGGATCATCGGCAAAGCCGAGCTTTGCCTTGCGAAGCGTTGCGATCAGCTGCGATTTCGGAACGTCCAGAAGCGGGCGGGCCAAGCGCACGCCCTCGCGCTCGCTCTCCCGCGCCATCGCCGAAAGACCGGCTATCCCGCTGCCGCGAACAAGGCGCATCAGAAGCGTTTCCGCCTGATCGTCACGCGTATGGGCGGTGAGGATATGCGTGGCGCCGCTCTCGCGCGCGGCTTTGACCAGCAGGCGGTAACGCGCGCTGCGCGCCGCAGCGGGCAAGCCGGATTTTGGTTTCGCACCGGTCCAGCGCATGGTGCGATGGGTGAGACCGAGCGAACGCGCCAGGCGCTTGACCTCGCGTGCCTCGCGCGCCGCCTCCCGGCGCAAGCCGTGATCAATCGTGACGGCGAGAAGCCGCGGCCCTCGGGTCAGGGCATGGCGCCAGCGCGCGGCAAGCCACATCAGCGCGAGCGAATCGGGGCCGCCGGAAACAGCCAGGACGATCGCGGGGAGGCCTTTGAAACCGGCGAACAGATCTTTCGCATGCTGTGCCGAGATCGGAGAGTTGTCGTCAGGCATGGTGGCGCCGGCTGATGTCGAAGCCCGTCCATGAAGTCTAGCAACAGAACGACACGGATGCTCAATGCCGACGGTTATCCCGCCCGACAAAAAATCGGCTGGTCCGGGAAATGTGCCTATGAAATCAATCGTGCAGGCGGGTAGCGAATGTCAAATTCGCTCCACCCACTAGTGTGGCGGATTCCTATCAGTCTCACCGGGAGTGCGTCATAGGAACGTCTAATCCAAAGCCACACCAGACTCATAGGGTTGCCAGTGTCCCTTCGGTTCCGACGTTCGTAGAAGTGCGTGCGGCAAAGTCATACGAACGTCGGAACCGGGACACTAGCACCGCTCGCGCTTCTGCTCGCGGTCGACCGCCTGCTTGATGCCCGAGGAGGCGCGAGGATATTTCCGCCCCACTTCGCCAAAGGCGGCGCAGGCGGCCTCTTTCTCCTTCAACGCTGCGAGCGACTGGCCGAGCCGCAGCAAGGCGTCCGGGGCTTTTGCCGAGCGATCAAACTTGGTGGTCACGCCGAGGAAGGATTCGGCCGCATCACGATACAGCTGGCGCTGGAAGAAACTTTCGCCAAGCCAGAATTGCGCCTCTGCGATCAGCGGATCGCTCGGATATCTCTTGACGAAGCTGCGCATCGTTTCCTCGGCAAGCGCATAGTCCTTGCGCTGCATGTAGCCGACGCCGAGGTCGAACTCGTCCCGTGGCGTTGCCGAGGGCGGCAGCGTGGTGAGCGCTCCGGTCGCATTGGCATTGCGCTGCGGCGGCAGGACGCCGGCGGAATTGCTTGCTGCTGCAGCGGTATTGGCAAGGTCGAGCGGCTCCCGGGCCGCGCCCGCCGGGCGCACCGATCGGCGCCTCGGTCGGCATGGGGAGCTGTCCTCCGCCGAGCGCACGCGGCGCGCCGGGAGCGTTCGGATTCTGGCTGGGATCGAAGGCATCGCCGCGGCGGCGGCCGCCGGGTGCTGCCGGAGGCTCCTGGACGATCGGCGCGGGAGAGCCGACCTGCGGCTCAAAACCTGCTTGCGGCTGTGGCGACCGGACCGAAGGCCCGGGCTGCGCCGGGGGCAAGGCGGCCATATTGGGCTGAACCGGGACGGGCTGGCCCGCGGGTAGCCCCTGGGCACCCTGCAGCGTCCGCAGACGCTCTTCAAGCTGCCGGTTGCGGAACTGCAGTTCCTCGTTCTGCCCGGTCAGTTGCCGGATCTGATTTTCCAGCTGAATCCGGACCTCCGGGTCGACATCGTCGGATTGCGCCAGCGCCTGCGGGCACCAAGCGAGCATAACGGACAAGGCGGCAGCGCGCGCAACGTTATGAAATCTGAATGACATTCTGGCCTGACGTACGGAATCGACGTGAGCTCAAGGCGGATCACTATTGAGACACCGAGTACGCCAAAAATGTGACTGAGACAAAGGCATAAAGGCACTGCCCTGCGGCTGGTGTCAGCAAAGCTTGCAACAAACCGGCGCCAAGGAGGGCGCCGGCAACAAGGTTCGTCGAAACGGGACGCGCTGCTTACGAACTCGCGTTCAGCACCGTGACCGCACGGCGGTTCTGCGACCAGCAGGAGATGTCATTGCAGACCGCGACCGGGCGCTCCTTGCCGTACGAGATCGTGCGCATACGGGAGGGATCGATCCCGCGCGAGGTGAGGAAGGCGCGGACCGATTGGGCACGCCGCGCGCCGAGCGCGATGTTGTATTCGCGCGTTCCCCGCTCGTCGGCATGGCCTTCGATGGTGAAGGTATAGCGGTTGTAGGTCTGCAGCCACTGCGCCTGCCTCTCGAGCGTCGCAATCGCCTGCGGCGACAATTCGGTCTGATCACTGTCGAAAAATACGCGATCGCCAACATTGACCACGAAATCCTGCTGGCTGCCGGGCGTCGCGGCGCTGGCCATCGCGCCATCGGCAAGCGGGTTCTTTGCACAGGCGCCCATCGACAGCGCCACCGCGAGCACGGCGGCCAGCTTCAATCCCCGGAGGACGCGCATATGATCTTTCATCGTGGAGTCTCCACGCTTACGTTTTCGACTGCTATCCGGTCTACAGGGCGATGGTTAAGCGAACGTTTGGTCAACCTTGATGGGATGTTGCCAAATCCGATCAAATGCCCCCGGTCGGCGAAAAGCAACCGCGATAGTTAATGGGTTGTAAATGTGGCACGAGGGTGAAGGCAAGCCCAGGACAGCAATCATATCCACGGTTTCCGAGAGGTGTTGGACGCCGCCGAGGGCATCCGATTTCGCCATAAACTTCAATTAGTTGTAGCATGACGAAAGGGCTGCGCGCCGAGCGGGCAGGGAACAAATTCCACCCGGAAGAACGGCGGACCGAATGTTTCGAAAAAAGATCCATGCAGGCAGCGCACACGCATGGGTGGCGCCAACCTTCTGCCGCGCGGCCGCCCTGATTTGCCCACGCCGGCGTGCGACAGCTGACCCCTTCCCGAAACGATCGAGTGAACGAATGCCACGGGCCAAAGCGCGAGCAGCGACCATTCTTGCCGAATTCGAAAAAGCGGAAACCGAGCTTGTCGGCAAAGCCGTCGCTCTTACCGATGGCAAGGCGGGAACCGTGGAAAACGTCTGGCTTGACGAATTCCACGGTCTGCGCATTGCGATCAGGGGCCACGAAGGCAAGTGGCCGGTCTCGACCATCAAGATGGCCGAGCAATGATCGTTGCTGCGGCCGGAACAGGCAAATCCGGGAAAGAGCCGAGGCTAGTGTTCCGGTTCCGAGGTTCGCATGACCTTGCCGCACGCACTATTACGAGCGTCGGAACCAAGCAACTCTCTGGTTTAGTGTGGCTCTGGATTTGATTCCGCCACACACTAGCCAGCCCCGGTTGAAGGCGAGGTCGCCCGTCCCTCCTCGCTCGAGACGGGCAGCACGACGGAAGCGCGTTCGATCGGGAACGCCGGCAGGTTGACCACCGGGGACAGGCGGTGGCTGTCGCGTTCGAACAGCATGCGGCGCTCGAAATAGCTCGAACGCAGGAACGGGTACCGGGCGAACACCTTCTCGCGCATGGCGGGGAAGTCGATCGCCATCAGACAGATCGGCTTGGTCAGGGTCGGGTAAGCGCGCGCCGGCGAGATCGTATGCAGGAAGACGCGCTTGTAGAACGCCTGATGTTCGGTTCGAACCGAAGCCAGGCCCATGTCGGCGCGGAAGTATTCGCAGGCCACATAAGCGAGCCGCAGCGTCATGTAGGGCAATTCCGGAATGCGCTTGGCCCGCGCCGGATCGGCGACGAAACGCGTGGGGTCAACCATGACCTTCCCCTTCGCAAGCTCCGGACCCAGGATTTCCGGAAAGACGCTCATCGACGGCGTATCAGGCCATTCCGGCGAGGCGACGCTGATGCGCAGCGAACTTGAAAGCACGCCGTCAAAATAGACGCCGAAGATCCAGGAATTTGGCAGGTCGTCGAAACGATCGCTGACCTTGCGTTCGCGATTGGGTTCGATCGCACCTTCGTTGAAATAGGCGCGATAGCGAAGACGATAGATCTCGTCCCTCTCCTCCTCGGTTTCCGCGAGGCGGTAATCGACTTGATCAAGTAGTTCGATTTTACGCTCTGGAGGCCGGCTTCTTAACTCTGGAATCGAACTCACTTGCCCCCCACGCACCCAACTTAGCCCCACACAATCGGAAGGTTAATGGTTTCCTACCGCAACTGCAAAACAATCGAGGCGTTAGGGTTAATCGCAGCAAGTAAACAAGATTTGTTTTTTGGGCGGGGAATAAATCAGCATGAGGGGGGACGAGGCCGCTCGGGCCAGAATGATTTTCAGGCGATGGACCGGCTGGACGCCGGCTGGTCCTCGTCGGTCCGGCGACCGTGCGAGGCGTTCAGGAGCTGGCGGATTCGCATGGCCGGAACCGGGCGGCTGAACAGGTATCCTTGCGCTTCGGTCACGGTGCCGTCGGCGTTGACCAGCTCCAGCTGCTCATTGGTCTCGATGCCTTCGACCACCACCGACATGCCAAGATCGGCACTGAGCCGCGCCACGCCGCGCAACAGGCGCAGCGGACGATCGGTGTCGATTCCTTCCAGGAACGAGCGATCGATCTTCACCTTCTGCAGCGGGAAATTATGCAGATAGCTGAGGCTCGAATAGCCGGTGCCGAAGTCGTCGAGCGAAATGCGCACGCCCAGCTCGCGCAATTGCGCAAGCACGTCATGGGTCATTTGCGTGTTGCGCAACAAGGTCGATTCGGTAATCTCGATTTCGAGGCGATGCGCAGGCAATCCGGAAACGTCGAGCGCGTAACGGACCTCGCCCAACACGTCGCGCTGATGGAATTGCTGCGGGGAGAAATTGACCGCGACACTGACGCCTTCCGGCCACTGCATGCATTCCATGCACGCCCGACGCAGGATCCAGCGACCGAGGTCGACGATCATTCCCATGTCCTCGGCGACCGGAATGATATCGATCGGCGAGACCGTGCCGCGCACTGGATGATTCCAGCGCAGCAGCGCTTCGCAGGTCGATATCCGCCCCGATTTGAGATTGACGAGCGGCTGAAAGAACAGCTCGAACTCCTCGTTCGCCAGTGCCTTGCGCAGGTCGAGCTCCAGGATGCGTCGCGCCTCGACGGTTTGCGCCATTTCGTCGCGGAAGAAACAGAAAGTGCCACGGCCGTCGGCTTTCGCCCGGTACAACGCCATGTCGGCATTCTTCAACAGCGTGTCGGCGCTGACCCCTTTCGGTTCGGTCATCGCGATGCCGACGCTGGCGCCGATCTCGACGAGATGATTGTCGATCTTGTAGCGTTCGCTCAGGTGATCGACGATGCGGCGGGCAAGGCTTGCGGCCTCGTCTGACGATGTGATGTTTTGCTGAAAGACCACGCATTCGCCGC
>Ga0210383_10004662_pt1 | contig 12123 bp, 17 predicted proteins | sample IncBWC14OmetaG_FD_160072 | JGI IMG/M metagenome (GOLD analysis project Ga0210383, IMG submission 160072) | Forest soil microbial communities from Barre Woods Harvard Forest LTER site, Petersham, Massachusetts, United States - Inc-BW-C-14-O ...
AATCAGATCGTCTTCCACAAGCTCCCTTCTAAGTTCTCGAGGAATTTAAGCGTAACGCCTCGAAAGCATCTCGAAAGCAGAGTGAAACCTTGACTCAACCGTGCACTTTGAGCTTAGCACAAAACCCTGGTTGAACTAAGGCTAGACTCGCAGGCTCATAAGTCTGCAACAAGATCTGCCTTACAAGGTACGGCGAGCTTCTTTTTGGGCACTTTAGGAGGGTGGTTCGGATAGCTAGCGCTTTTTGGGAGTACATTGCGGCTAATACAAGTCATTTTTAATTTGCATTTTCTGCATGTCTCTCGGACACTCTCGCGCACCTTTTTGCAAATTAGAAAATAGTGTTTTTTTAGTAGGAAAAAAACAGCAGTCAAAAGGAACGCCCATATATGAATGACGTTGGGATATAGGATGCTAACGACAAGAGTTAAGACAACGAGGGCGAGTGAAAGGAGGTCGATATTAAGATCGGGCGTGGAAGGCTCCTCTTTCAATCTTCTCAGGCTGGCGTTGGCGAATGTCAGTACGCATTTCAATGGAATGAGCAAAATAGACGAAGGACTAACTATGGGATTTCTCCAGCTTGGCTGCTAAATTCTCGAGCAACGCATGGTGAGACTGTGTTAAAGTGCCAACTATAAATGGCATGAAGAAGAAAAGGCCCTAGTAAAGATCAGCAGCTGACAGTCAAACATAAAATTTAGAACACACCTGCATGGAGACTTCTTCACACACCTCGGTCCCACTTTCAACGGCCCTTGCCCTCCATCTAGTTTTCCCCTTTGTTCCAGCACCAGCATTCACATCCACATCTACTCCATCATCACAAAAACTAAACGTGCATGTGTAAGTCGTTTGTGTATGAAAATATCCGAAGACGAGAAGTCTGTCAGTAACGCGGTACGATGCTCGATTTGAAGGGTCTGCTGTTTTACTGAGAACGATGGGGTTCATTTCGATAAGTGATGGTGGGTCGTGAAGGACTTCCAGTGCAGCGGCAAGTGAACAGTGAATAACTTTGCTGCCAGTAACAGAGCGAGTGAGTGTGATGGGCCAGACCATCTCAACGTTAGCGGTAGTCCCGTCGCTAGTAACTTGAAGTAGGTGCCCAAGTTTGCGAAAAAAAATTCAAACATCATTAGTTCTATTGGTTTGCCCTGCGGATGTTAAATTAAAAAATTGATAATCATTGCAAAGGAGGAAAGGACTCAGTGGCTAGGGACTGGTGCACGGTGTAGCTTCAAGCGGGTACTAGTAGTACCGACTGCCGAAAAAAAAAGTTTTCTAAGGGGCCACGGCGGAGTCTAGTAATCAGGCACTTCACCAATATTACCATACACCGGTTATGGACCGGAACACCTTACACCTAAGGTCCCAAATTTTGGTGCCTACCCATGGACAAGGTATGTAAAGAGCTGATGTTCTGTTTGACACGTTTAGAATGGTGGATTGGTTTTTTGAGGATACATGGCGGTCATTTTGGATTTTCTGCATATCTTTCTAGCACCCAAAAAGAAATTATCAAGTGTTTTTAATAGGAAAAAGAATAAGGAGGGAGAAACGTGTAGAAAGGACTTGCAACTCCCCTATCTATCGTAGAAAAAAAAAGCCTATACTTCGCTGTGTAGATGAAAATAATAAAGGTACAAGGTTTCCTCCATCGAATTGGGATCGAAAAAACTAGATGAAATAAGCTGCCGTCGTCTTGTCGGGGTGTTGTAGATCACGACGATGCTTCCTTGGTGGGGCCAGCCTCCTCTGTGGGCTTCTTTTCCTCCTCCGGTTCTTGCCCTTCACCGATGCCTACCTCGCCAATGACGTATCGGAGGACATCACTGAGTGTGATAATACCCAACAGCCGACCTTTCTTCCCGCCATTCTTCTCTTCTTCCTATAATTGGACGGATCGTCAATTGAGGCCCATATTGACCAATGGCTAGATGTCACACCTCGCCCTCTACAACAACTAGTCTGTGAACCCTCCGTTTCTTGATCAATTGGAGGAGGGTACCGAGGGAATCTGAAGCAGTACAAATGACAACGCCCGGGAAATCTGGGGAGCGTTGATTAAGAGCTTCCGAAATTTTGAGATCGAGTGACTGGTAGGCTCCTAATCGAACAAGGGTCTATAGTGATCAAGAGTGCTTCAGGAGGGTGTTTCGTGACATAGAAACAAAAATGCCCGCGTACAATGACATCGACGGTCTCGTATAGGTTGACGACGACCCCTTCCTCGTTGATAATCGGTACAGCTGAGATCGAACGCTCGGAAAACATGTGGACTACGTCAAAAACACGAGTGTTTAAAGACGCGGTGGCGATTGGATAGTAAGGATTTTGGCCTTCCGGAACTTCCGACAGTGGTGGGGCGGATACATATGTTCCGATCTTGAGTTTACGCAATGATAAATGAAGCTGTTGGATCTCCTTGTTACACTGAATGCCGAAAAAAAAACGGATCAGCAGTGACGATCAAGTTAGTCTGGCTGACTGACATTGATAGAAATAAATTTAAGCAAGCGGTATTGTGTTAGAACTGATACGACAACTTCGTGACCTGTTTCTGTATCGTTATCGAGGAGAGGAAGCCTGCGTGCGGGGGTTTGAATCAAGAGCTTCGAGGCGTCGTAGAGAGTACTGGATGGATGTTCTCGTAAAAGTGGTGGCGTGGCTACCCCAAGCTCCTTCTCGATGTCTATTGCCAAGATTATGTCAATCAACGAGTCCTCCCTGATGGACGGAATATGCACACCTCTCAAAGACTCTAGCCGGAAAGTCTCTACATCTGCGGCGGCATAGTCATAAGAGGCCGTGCGATAGTAATATTGGATGAGGTGGATAATATCTAATACGGTGAGCATTCCCGCGAAACGAGACTTCTCGCTATTCCAGAGTGGAGCAGAAACTACACCTGCAACGCAATGAAAGGAATGTTAAGAGACATGTGGATGGGGTTGCAGCGCATACTTGCTTGTCCCACCATTCAATAGTAGACACTGCAAAGCCTTCTTGACGTTCAGCTTTGTGTCCAAGACTATCAGCCTGAAGCTGACGGGAAAGGCATCATAGGATGTTCGGCCTCTCAGGAAAGATCGGATTGCATTCAAGGCGGCATCGTGAGTCTCCTGGGTTTGATAAGGTGGGACGTGTGACCCAGCGCGGCGACGAGCTGAAGGCTTTCGTCTGACTTTGGCAGTGGGGGAGAGCGTCGAATTCATGGTTAAAGAAGAATCTGAGAGTACCGGTCTAATATGGACATTATTCTCACGAATAAATGGCCGGCCGCTTCCATTACTTTTGCCGATGGAGGCTGGACACACCCGACTCATTGACGACCACTACTTGACGACTACAGCAGTCGCATTTCCTCCTTCAATATGGCTATAGAGGGCTTTCAGACTCGTAATCAGCACTCTCCTCACTTTCTCGTTGATGAATACTTCTCGTCTGGCGTCTCAACTCTGGCAGACGTCGCTGCAACCACACAAGCTGATACCCCAGAGTCTCCACCTTCAAACACACCTAAGCAGGATGCCTTATTGGTCCTCTTACCCCTACTCATCGTTCTATCCACTTTCTTTTTCCTTCTTTTGCTCTTCCTTGTCTGCGTACTGCTCATCCGCAGGCGGCGAGGCATCATTTTACGCGACAATGATGGTCCTGTGGACATGAGTCGAGAAGAGCTCATAGACGGTGAGGGAGGCTTTGAGGGCGTCGAGTCTCGTTGGCTCGAGAGTGTCGGTGAACATGTTCGACGGGCGTATCTGCGAGCAAAAGGTTTGCAGTTGGTTCAATTTCAACGCAATAACTGACTTCGGTGCCAATATCATCTGCACATCAACAGATTATCAAATACAGTATCCACCAAACTCTCTTCCGACAGACATCACACTATCCCAGTTCCTGTCGATCCAGGAGAAAGGTGTCTCCGCATGGTGTTTCGAACCAGACTACGAAACCGTCAATTCCCTTCTCGTACATGCACGAACTGAAATTACATTTCTTCCCGATCCGGCTTCATCCTCATGCGTCCAATCTAACCTCCCCTTGCCAAAACTGAACGAGGTTTACTATTGGGAGGTCAAGATGTTTGATCTTCCCGAGACTACGACGATCGCTGTTGGATTGGCAACTAAACCGTATCCTGCCTTCCGCTTACCTGGGTTCAATCGATATTCTGTTGCGTACCATTCCAACGGCGACAAGTCTCACAACTATCCTTTCACTGCTTCACCTTTTGGTCCACCTTTTAAGGAGGGAGATGTTTTAGGTGTTGGGTATCGCCCTCGGACTGGAACAGTCTTCTACACTCGTAACGGGCGTAAGACGGAGGATGCGTTCATTGGTTTGAGTCGGTGGAACCTATTTCCCACGATTGGGGCTGACGGGCCCTGCAGCGTTCACGTCAACCTGGGACAGGCTGGATTTGTGTACATCGAAGCGAATGTTAAGAAGTGGGGTTTGGCTCCGAGTGTAGGGACACTTGCACCACCACCAGCTTATGGCAGCGAGCGTGGTAGTATCTTGCTCGACGTTGGCGGAGGTATCCGACAAAGCCGCGAAGGAACGCCACAGAGCACCCCAAGCGCTTCTTCGCCCCCTCCATCCCGACGTTTTCATCGCTCCCGACGCCCAAAAAACTCTCCCACCGGTGCTCCCGTTGGTTCTTCACCGCTACGAAACTCCTCCTTGTCGGCAACCACTCCGCTGACTCCACCACCACCCATCACTCCCATCGATGAGGAACCCGATGAGAGTGAAAATGCAGGACCCTCGACGTCACGGAGATATGTCTCCCCCACGGACCTTCCATTTCATGCTCCACCTAATTCTAATCTACCCCCTTCTCCCGGAGAGTCCATCGACCAAGACTTGGAGGAGGGTGAAATTGCCTCCGGGCCGTCGTCCCCCTCGACGTCGTCTCGATCCCCTTCTCCCGACATTGTCGCAGGTGCGAGAAACCCGTTTTCCACGCCTCGTCGTCATCGCCCCTCCCTCACTCACATTGCCGCGTCTTTGTCCGACTCAGGCTCAGAATTGACCGTTCAGGTACACCCGAGCCCTGATTCTCCCATGACCCCCAATCCCCCTACACCTAATCAACGTGATATCCATTTGCAGGCTCTCTCCCGATCAAACAATGGCGATCATCGTCGGAGAGGCAGCTCAGAGAGTAACGAGGTCACACAGGCCCAAGGGCTGTCGAGACGGGAGCCTCCCGCGTACTCTCCTCTGGATGCCTATACTTATTCGGAAGGCGTACACATTGATCTCCCAGCCGAATTCATTGCCGCTGCTTTGGAAGGGAACCCGGTTCCTGCCAGTGCTATAGGTCAGGCGAACAGCTCACGTTCGGACAGACGGAGGAGCCGGAGGCGTTAAACGAGGCGCGTAGGGTGTCTGCAGTGTGTTGATAAATGGTTCGTTTGACGTTTTATTTTTCCGTTGTTATGCAAGGGGTGCTCAGATATGCATTCCCTCCCAGTAATATTGAATGACGTATCTCATGGATGTGTTTGTAATGAATGCCCCGTTTTCTGGGTAGATCTGCGGGTTTGTTATATATCTTTCAATGGATCTTTCCAGATGATGCCGCCAAAATCTGAACTGACTTCCTGAATACCACCTGACTGGCATGCCAACTAGCCTCCGGAAAAACTTCAACTTGTTATTCTGCAATGGATTCACCTCATGGTTGCTGGGCTTCATTTTTCAGGCGTAGTTGAATGAAATACAAGTCTGAAAGGGGAAAGCCAGATTCGGAGAGCGCAAGATCATCGGTCCGATCGTATTCGATTAATTTGGCAACTTACTTGGATTTTCGGGGCACGGAAAGAAGAAAATGAATATCGAGCAAGTGAACTGTGACCTAGATTAATTTCTCCATGTCTTCTATTGGTATCTCAGATCTTTGGTAGATCTGGAATAGTACCACAGAGTCACAGCTGGTCACTCATAATTCGCGTGTCGGTCGTGTTGACACCAACGCGTTCTCAAGCATGAATTCACAGAGCTCGTTGCTCAAAAGACAAACCACGAGTAGCGGGCACTGGCATACAACAGTTCAGACGATAATATTGCTATCCACAAGCTCCAGTGTCGGCCATCAGGAATTTATCGGTTTACACTATCAATATTACTATTAGGTTCAATCAAGATTTGAAACTAATATGTATTATTCAATCACGTGCCTCGTGACTGTGACGCCTAACAAGACTCGTCCTGAAGTAGATCCTTCTTCGTCACGCGGTATAACTTCTAGAATGCAAGCCTTGTCCCTTCAAAGCAGATGAATGTGAACCTGGACATCAGCTCCCACACATACTACACCCATTTAGCAAACACGAACCTCATCGCAGTCAATCACTTGCCCAATCTCCCAGTCAGCCATGTAGCCCAGCTCTGCGTCGAGTTGGGGTGACGTCTCCCCCGACTCCTTCGTCTGACTCTGCTTCTCGGTATTGTTTGGACCCGTCTTCTTCGCCTTCTTTCTCGAATTCACAATGCCCCCCTTCTTCACCTCCCCATGACCATTCTTCTTCCGACAACAACAGCTAGACCACTCCCTCATTTTCCTCCTCGGCGACTTTCCAAATGCCAGCCACAGCAGAAACCAGATGAGGATAATGCCTGAGACAATCACAACGCCGATGAACCTGTGAGCCCCGGGTGGCACCGAGCCATCAGCACCTGTGGTTACGGTGGCGGCATTGGTTTCGGTAATCCCTTCGTTCGAGCTTGTCTCTTGTTCTGAAGCAGCGTCAAATTTTGCAGTGGGTATGCAAGCGGGGTGGTTAGGTGGGCAAGTGTCGCTTTCTTCGAACGTGCGGGATAGGATGAACATGATTCGGTGTCTTGACCGCGAGGGTGTTTGAGTAGATGGAGGGCGTGGTGATTGCAAGTTGTTGGGCGGGCACCCACTTGGGTTTAAAGATACCATTTCGAGATGGACCGTCCGTGAGATTTATACTACAGCGGCTGACATTCTTTGAAGAGCTACTTGATTGCTCAGGAGGCTGACCAGAAGCCAAGCTCAGATAGCAAGGATGATCGAAACCTTTATTCTGTATACTTATCACGGCCATTCTAACATCGTCATCTACGGCTCCAATCTCTTGGGGTCTCTAGGGAACATCGACGCCCTCCTAATATTATTCAGCTTCAAGAACAGCATCAACACACGTTCCAAGCCGATTCCGCCTCCACCATGAGGTGGACACCCCATGCGGAAAGCATCGAGATACCCTTTCATGGTGTCAGGGTCGACACCCTTGTTGCGCATCTTCTCAGCGAGGAGGACGGGTTCGTGGATACGCTGAGCCCCAGAGAGGATTTCTTCGCCACGCATGAAGAAGTCGTAGGAATTTGACAGGGTCTAGAGGATTCATCAGAGGGATTGAGAGAAAAGGGACGACTAGGAACTCACAGGATCCGCAGCATCGGGCATCGTGTAGAAAGGACGAAGATCCATGGGAAACTTGTCTATGATGAAATAATCCGTGTCGTACTTGGCCCTAACAAGCCGTCCAAGTCTCTTCTCATTCTCCGTGCTGTTAGTTCGTCACAAAGTCAGTGATCGCTCATAGACAGATACCAAACCGAAAAACTACCCACTTGATATCATCTAAAGCATCCCTCGGTACACCATCCTCCACCAGGATATCAATTGCTTCCTTGAACGTCAACTTCAATGTCCCCTCATGACCTTCTCTCCACTTGAACTCATCTGCCGGGAACTGCTTGCCAACAACTTCGATCTCCTTCTTATATCTCTCCCGCAGCCCTCTGAAGATGCTCAAGAACAGCCCATCGAGCAATTCCATCACCTCATGGTAGTGCTCCTCGATGGTCATCTCCAGATCAAGCCCCATGAACTCCGTAAGGTGACGGTGTGTATTGGAATCTTCCGCGCGGAAGACGGGTCCGATTTCGTATACGCGTTCAAAATCAGCTGCGATGGCCATTTGCTTCGCGAGTTGTGGAGATTGGGCAAGGAAGGCGCTGCCTAAAAAGGCGTTAAGAAGGTATGACTGATAAATGGGTTGAAATCACCTTTGAAATAGCTAACTTTGAATACAGAAGCGCCAGATTCTGTTGCTGCACCTTGGAGTTTAGGGCTGTGGATCTCCGTGAACCCATTTGCGCTCAAGAACTCGCGGAAGAGGTCGCCGATGGCAGCTTGGAGCTTGAACACTGCTTGGTTTGTTTGTGTCTAGCCGGCTTCCTATCAGCCTAAAACGCAGCTATGATCGACTTAGAACGTACTCGAAGATCGACAACTCGGTTGTTGAGGCGTGTGTCGAGAAGGACTCTGTTGTACTGCACGTCTGCGGACTCGATCTCGGTATCGGCACGAGAAGCATCTTCGAGAGAGAACGGCAATCGTCCATCGATTCCAGAAACCAGATGGAGCTGCAGCGATACTCCGTTCAGTGTGCTGAATGCGATCTCGCCATGTCTGCCACATCACCTGCGTAACATGAACTTCCACATCGCCAACGCTAGCACTCTTGATAATCTCCGGGCTCTTCCTAACAACACCCTCTACAAGCACGATGCTCTCATCGGCCAGACTTGCAGCCCATTTGACCATCTGCTTCGAAACCTTCTCGGGTGTCACTGTTAGGAGTGCCTGCACAGAGTCGGTGCGCTGGCGGAGGTTGAGGAAGACCATCTTGTTGCCTTGGGCACGGGATGTCTGAAGGCGGGCACGTAGGAGGATGGTTTCGCCATCGCGGGATGACAGAGAGGAGATAAGAGCGCGGGGTCGACGGGGGCGTGATTGCGATTGGTTTAAAGGCAGTGGGCCGTAGAATTTGGTTGCGAAGTCCTGTCGAGACGTCATGTGAGTGGGATTGAGATCGGGATGGGTGTACAGGTTCGAAACGCACGACTTCAGCTGCTGCTTGCTGCGAGGCTATTTCTTGCTGTTTAGCTGCCTTTTCGGCGGCCTTTTTCTCTTTCTCAAGCTGCTTTGCACGTTTTTTGAGCTCGCTTTTAGATGGACCCGCTGGGTCTCCAGTCCTAACGAGCATTTAGATGAGTAGGTGAAGTTGCCGAGCCGACTAGTTCCAGACATACTCACTGCTCTACAGTCGGTGGTTGCGGTTGTGTATCAGCCATGGTAGAACTACTAGTACTAGTAGTAGCACTGGAAGGGTCACGGTCAAGTATAGATAAACCCTAATTGTGGGTTAGTGTTAGCGGAGATTATATATATTAATAGCTGGAACATGCCAACAAGCCGGCCGTGTTTGCCGTACATCCTTTGAGCAATTACCACATCAGGCCACATTACAAAGCAAGACAAACAACATTTTTCACACGCATGTTTTTATGCAAGACCCTGTAATACTTGCTATACTTGGCTATACTAACGCTCGTTTATCATTACCGCTCCCTCGACTATTCCCTGGAATGCTATTAGTAACTGCCTTTGCCCGTCGTACCACCAGAGAAACCCTCCGCTCCCTCTCGACATGGGCTGTTGTCCCCGCTGGTCCTCCTGATCCCATTCTTGGTGCAGTTGTTCCCAAGCCGTTAAAACAATTCTTTTTCTTGCTCAATTCACATTTGTAGGCGTAACGGAGGCCTTCAAGGCGGACAAGGATCCGCGCAAGATAAATCTGGGTGTTGGTGCATACAGGGACGAACACGGCATGCCGTATGTCCTTAGCAGCGTCAAGAAGGTGTGACCTAAGCGTCGATGCTTAATAGCAAATGAAATAATTGATTCTCCTGGCAGGCCGAAGAACGTTTGACAGCATCAAATCCGGACAAGGAGTACCTCCCCATCACTGGTCTTCCAGAGTTCACCAAGAACGCCGCTAAACTTGCCTATGGCGCGGACAGTGGGCCTCTTAACCAGGGCGCCGTGCGTAGCGCAACCATCCATCATTCTCCTCCCTATTCTCATCTTTTCCTCTCCAGATCGCCGTAACACAATCCATCTCCGGCACAGGTGCCCTCCGAATTGGCGGAGCCTTTCTCGCTCGCCACTACCCACACGCCAAGATCATCTACCTCCCCGTGCCATCCTGGGGCAACCATACACCCATATTTCGTGATTCTGGTCTTGAAGTCCGTGGTTACAGGTATTTCGACAAACGCACAGTCGGATTGGACTTTGAGGGTCTCAAGGCTGATTTGAAGGTACTCTGCGTTTTGCCCACTGTTACGGAGTGTGGATTGACGTTCTTTGTAGGCGGCCCCGGAACAGTCGATCGTCCTCCTGCACGCCTGCGCGCACAACCCGACTGGCATCGACCCCACCCGCGAACAGTGGACTGAGATCTCCGACATCGTCAAGGAGAAAAGACTCTTTCCCTTCTTTGACATGGCCTATCAGGGCTTCGCCTCAGGTTCCACCTCGCGCGACGCGTTTGCCCTCCGCCACTTCGTCTCGCAAGGTCATCAAGTCGCGCTCGCTCAGTCCTTTGCGAAGAACATGGGATTGTACGGCGAGCGCGTGGGTGCATTCTCGCTAACTACGAACGACCCGGCTGAGAAGGCCCGGGTGGACAGTCAGTTGAAGATTGTGATTCGGCCAATGTATTCGAACCCCCCGCTGCATGGCGCCAGAATTGCGAATGCCATTTTGGGGAATGAGGCGTTGTATGGGGAGTGGGAGGGTGAGGTCAAGGGGATGGCAGAGAGGATTATTAGCATGAGGGAGAAGTTGTATGAGATGTTGACACATGATCTCAAGACTCCCGGGGAATGGGGACATATTAAGAGCCAGATTGGAATGTTCAGGTCCGTATCGTTATCTACAATAATCAGGCAGGGTAACTGACGATGATACTGGTCCACAGTTTCACTGGATTGACACCACACCAAACCAAGGCGCTGGCAGAAAAGGCTCATGTGTACATGACTGCCGATGGACGGATTTCGATGGCTGGATTGAATGGTGGTAATATCCAATATTTTGCAGAGAGCGTCGCCGCTGCTGTCAAGGGGAACCTGTAAAAAGGCGGCCCTAGAAAAGGATCTGATAATCTAACAGAATAGACTTGGAATAGACATACATTGCCTTTGGACACAAGTCACGGGACATGGAACCGCAAGCGCGATTTTGAGTTTACTTCGGACGCGTCTTCTTGAGAATGCCAAAATTAATTCTCAAATTCTCTTTCATTGCATCCATGTCGTTCAACTGACAGGCTAGATCTTTACCTCGTCTCCAATGCACCCACTCCCCAAGTCCTCTCGCACAGGTCCTCGAAGTCACTCTCCAGTCGTCCCAGGTGCTTGGCCTAATTCCAATCCACCCACTCCTCTGTACAAGAGGTCGAAAACCTGCCCAGTTACCAGTAATATTCCCTCCAAATCCCAGTCCGTCTTTTCTACATCCCCAGATCCTCTACACTTAGACCACGTCCTCAACTTTCACCAACGACTCTCCCTCTCGCTTTCTCGGCCGACAGATCCCGCCGACGTGTCGTCGTCATTCACCCCGTTCACTGCCTCCGAGTCAGCGGGCACTTCGCTTGGTCCCAGCGGTTCTGGTTCTATTCCTTCGGATGACTCTGATCTGACGAGGTTCACACAGGTGAGTTTTTCGAACCCTTACGAATACTTCCATTACTCAAGTATATGCGCACCTTAGCATGACACAAGCGTTTCTCACTCTGTATTTGGGGTGAGTTAGGAACACATAATCCTCCAAAGACCTTTGCGTTACCTGACTGCTCAGGACACGTCTGTCAGCACGACATGCACATCCCACTCAAGTTCAGAACGCCTTGTAACGGCTAAACTGCCAAATCTTCTCAAGCACTCTCATGAATTTCCTACAATAGCCCAAAGTAAGACCAATAATCTGCATGGAACCCGCATACATCGACATCCCGGCCCAAATACCAACCCCAGTTCAGTCCAACTGCCTTCTCAATCACCCGCCAATCGAGACAAACCCAAAAATAAAATTGAAAGCCAAAAACAGGAAGTCCTCCAAGTCATCAAGTCCCCAACCATCGAGTCCCCAACTCCATCGCCACCTACACGTCTCCCACGCCCCGATCGCCCACGCATAAACCCTCCGGAATCCCGCATCCCCATCTTCACCGCAGCACCCCCACCCCACTCTCCTTACCCCGCCTCCCCGCCCTCACTAGCCCC
>Ga0210383_10004667_pt1 | contig 12121 bp, 12 predicted proteins | sample IncBWC14OmetaG_FD_160072 | JGI IMG/M metagenome (GOLD analysis project Ga0210383, IMG submission 160072) | Forest soil microbial communities from Barre Woods Harvard Forest LTER site, Petersham, Massachusetts, United States - Inc-BW-C-14-O ...
CACGCCTGAATGCCTCTTACAGTGGCGGGGCCGCGCCGGTCTTTCACCGGTCTTCCGTGAGCCCCGTTCGCCGAACAATTGTGGGCCGAACGGTAACTCAGCGCGCGGCTGGCGCGCAAGCGCGACTGTCGCTACCCTCGACCCGTGACTGGCAGAGTCTTGATGATACAGGGCACCGCGTCGCATGTCGGGAAATCGACGTTGGTGACTGCGCTGTGTCGGATCGCGGCGAACGCCGGATATCGTGTGGCGCCGTTCAAGGCGCAGAACATGTCGCTCAATGCGGCGGTTACGCCTGACGGCGGCGAGATTGGGCGTGCGCAGTATACACAGGCTGAGGCTGCCGGTGTCGTGCCGACGGTTCAGATGAATCCCATCCTGCTCAAGCCGACCGATGACCAGCGGTCTCAGGTTATCGTGCTCGGCCGAGCGATCGGGGCGGAGCGAGCGGCCGAGTACTTCGAGCGGCGTGAGGCGTTGTGGCCCGTCGTCACGGAGAGCCTCGACGCGCTTCTCGCTACGCACGACTTGGTGATCATCGAGGGCGCCGGAAGCCCTGCTGAGATCAACCTCGCTTCTCGCGAGATCGTGAATATGCGCGTGGCGCTGCGCGCCAACGCTCCCGTTGTGCTCGTCGGTGACATCGAGCGTGGTGGCGTGTTCGCATCGCTGTACGGTACCGTCTCGTTGTTGAACGACGCTGAGCGTGCTCTCGTGCGCGCGTTCATCATTAACAAGTTCCGCGGTGATCCCTCGCTTATCGAGCCGGGCCCGAGCATGTTGGCCGAGCGTACGGGGATTCCGACGCTGGGCGTCATCCCGTACATGCCAGATATCGCGCTACCCGAAGAAGACACACTCGGCGTACCGACCGATCACGTGGGCGGTGCCGTGATTGACATTGCGGTCATACGGTTCCCGCATATGGCGAACTTCGATGATTTCGATCCGTTGCGCCGAGAGCGCGGCGTGGGCGTGCGGTTCGTCGATCGGGTCGAGCAGCTCGGGCGGCCGGATCTCATCGTGCTGCCTGGAACCAAGACCACCGTGGCAGATCTCGAATGGCTTCGTGCGCGGGGCTTTGCTCGGGTGCTGACGAAGGACACGCCGATCCTCGGCATTTGCGGCGGATATCAGATGCTTGGTCGCGAAATCAGGGACCCGCTCCACGTCGAATCGTCGCGCGATTGCGTCGCGGGGCTGGGATTGTTGCCGGTGGTGACGACGTTCGAAGCCGTCAAGACGACGAAGCGCCTGGCCGGCGGAGGCTATGAGATTCACAATGGGATCAGTGAAGGTCCGTTGGCGGAAGGGTGCGTTGCCGGCACGTACGTGCACGGGCTGTTCGACGATCCGGATCGTCGCCGGGGGATCTTGCGCCAGATCGCGGAGCAGAAGGGCATCGAGCTTGACCTCGGACCGCTGGCGCCGACGCGAGACGAGGCGTTCGATGCACTCGCCGAGCATGTGTCGAGGCACTGTGACGTCACGGCGATGTTCAGACTCGCGGGGATCGAGTGCTGACGCTCATCCTGGGTGGCGCACGATCAGGCAAGAGCACGCGGGCGTTGTCGCTCGCGAAGGGACGCGTGTTGTTTGTCGCGACGGCCGAGGCGCTGGACGAGGAAATGGCGGCGCGCATTGCGGCGCACAAGGCCGAGCGTCCGGACGGGTGGGACACGCTCGAGGAGCCCCGGCACATCGCGCGAGCGCTGCGGGCCAAGGGGGATGGTTATGACACGGTCGTCATCGATTGCCTCACCCTTTGGGTCGGCAATCTCATTGAGGGCGGCGGGACTCCGGCCGAGTGGGTGGCGCCCCTGCTCGCGGCGTACCGGGCGCACCAGTCCAATTGGGTGGTGATCAGCAACGAAGTTGGACTCGGCATTGTGCCGGATAACCCATTGGCGCGCCGCTATCGGGACGCCCTCGGGGTCGTGAACCAACTGGTGGCCGAGGCGGCCGACCGGGTGACCCTCATGGTCGCCGGGATTGCGGTAGAGATCAAAGGCGAAACCTCGTAGCGACTAGGACCGTAGTGGCCGCATGTCGCTGTTCGAGGCCATCCGGCTGGCCCTGTCACAAATACGTGTTCAAAAGCTCAAGAGCGTGTTCACGCTCATGGGCGTCACCATCGGCGTCATGTTCCTGGTCGCCGTGGTCGCGGTCGTGAACGGGATGTCCAAGTATGTCGAGGACGATTTCGCGGGCAAGTTCCTCGGCATCAACACGTTCAACTTGCGCCGATTCCCCGACATCGGCGGCGATGTCTCCGAAAAAACCTGGCGCGAGTGGAAACAGCGGCCGGTGATCACTGTTGACGACGCCCAAGCCGTCCGAGAGGGGCTTCCGCCGCAGGTCCGATGGGCGATTCAGGACGCGCGGTGGGTGTCACCGCGATCCGAGTACTCGAAGGGTGGACCGCAAGTGATGCTCGAAGGCGTCACCGAGGACTATTTCGCGATCAAGGATCTGCATGTCACCGCAGGCCGCATCTTCAACGCCGAGGAAGACACCTACGGCGCGTCGGTGGTGGTGATCGGCAAGACGGCGGCGGATCAACTCTTCCCACATCTCGATCCCATCGGGCGTGAGCTTCGCGTCGATGGCCTGCCGTTCACCGTGATTGGATTGCTCGAGAAGCAAGGATCGGTGTTCGGGCTCGACCTCGACCGGCAGATTATCGGCCCCTTCCACTCGCCGATCGAGCACACGCTGCGCAGGTCAGCGGGTCTCTACGGCGTCGTCGTGCAAGCGCCATCCGCGAGTGGGCTCATCGACGCCGAGGATCGCGCGCGGGACGTCATGCGCCGCCGGCACAAGCTGCACCCGAGTGAGCCGGACAATTTCGTGTTCGAGACGTCGGAGTCGGCGCTCAGCGATTGGCGCGTGCTCAAGACGTTCATGGTGTGGGGTGGCCTCATCCTGCCGTCGGTCGGACTTCTCGTCGGCGCGATCGTGATCATGAATATCATGCTCGTCGCGGTGGCCGAGCGAACGCGCGAGATCGGGATACGAAAGTCGTTGGGGGCGCGGCGGCGCGACATCATGGCCCAGTTCCTCGTCGAGGCGGCGACCTTGAGCTTGATCGGCGCCGGCATCGGAATCGCCTTGGGGCTCGGTCTCACGCAACTCGTCGCGGCCCTGTCGCCGTTGCCGGCCGCGATCGCGCCCTGGTCGATCATTGTCGCTGTCGCACTCGGCGGCGGCGTGGGCATTGTCGCCGGGGCGTACCCCGCGAGCCGCGCCTCGCGCCTCGATCCCATCGTCGCGCTGCGATCTGAATGAGCCGGTTTATCCTTGCCTTGGTAGAGGGCGTGATGATCGCGGTCGACGCGATCAAGTCGAACCGCGTGCGGGCGGGGCTCACGATTCTCGGCATCGCCGTCGGCGTGTTCGTCGTCACCGCGATGTCGGCCGCCGTGCATGGCATCAACAACGGTGTCGAGGCCGAGTTGGCCGCCGCGGGGCCGACGACGTTCTACGTCACGCGCTGGCCCATGTCCGTCAATAGCTGCAATGGCTCGGCCGACAGTTGTCCTTGGCGGCACAACAAGCCGCTGTCGGTGGCCGAGGCGGCCCAGATTGGGGCGCTGTCGAGTGTGCACGCGATCATCGTGCATGTGAATACCACGGCGTTGGCGCGAGTCAACGACCGGTCGTTGTCATCCGTCAACGTCGACGCGTATACGCCCGGGTGGACGGAGGTCGACCCTTCGGTCATCGATTCGGGGCGGACGTTCACGCAGCGGGAGAACGACGGTGGGGCGCACGTCGCGCTCATCAATAGCGTGGTCGCGGAGGACTTCTTCCCGAGTGGGCCGGCCATCGGGAAGTTCATCGCGCTGGACAATGAGCCGTACCATGTCATTGGCGTCTATCACCAGCGCGGCAATCTCTTCGACCCGGCGAACAAGCCCAAGGTCGTGGTGCCGTTCGAGACCGCGCGGCGGTCGCTCAAAGTCGACATCCACTGGCTGGATTTGACGGTCAAGCCGAAAGAGGATGTGGCGCAGGACATCGCCATGGACGACGTGACCGCTACGCTGCGCGTGCATCGGGGCTTACGGCCGGACGCGGGCAATTCGTTCTTCATCTATGGCAACGAGAAGGTCATGGAGGTTTACAACCAGACCGTTCTCGTGTTCTTCCTCGTCATGCTCGTCCTGTCTGGGATCGGGCTCCTCGTTGGGGGCGTCGGGGTGGTCGAGATCATGATGATCAGCGTCACCGAGCGCACGCGCGAGATCGGCGTGCGAAAGGCACTCGGGGCGACCCGTGGCGCGATTCTCTGGCAGTTCCTGGTCGAGGCGGCGACGCTGACCATGATCGGCGCCATCATCGGCCTCGTGGGCGGCGGGCTCGCCAGCTGGCTCATTCGCTCCATCTCACCAGTCGAGGCGACGATCCCTGCTTTCGCGATCGTCGCCTCGCTCGGCGCCAGCGCCATCACCGGCATCTTCTTCGGGCTTCTGCCCGCCCTTCGCGCGTCCCGGCTCGACCCGGTTACCGCGCTGCGCTACGAATAGCGCACCGCGTTATTCTGAGGCCGAGGCGCCGGTCGGCACGCCTACGTCGTTCCCGTCAGACACGGTGTTGTTCGCGGTCGTCGCGCCGATGTTCGCGGCGGTCGGCAGGTCGAGCGAGCCGTTCTGCTGGAAGAACGCCGACATCATGTTGTGATCGCGAACGTAGTCAGCGTCGGTGTAGGCCCAGGGGCGCAGGTGGCACTTCGCCTCGAAGTACTCGGGCGGGTGGCCGCCGACGCCGTCGAGGAGATAGTGCATCATCTCGTGCTCGACGACCATCGGGTCGGCGAGCGACTCGGAGCCAATCCAGATCTGACGGGTCCAGTAGTTCGTCATGGCGAGAACCGGCTGGCCCTGGCTGTCGAGCACGTAGTCCGTGGGGCTCGTCTGGACGTGATAGTAGAAGCGCAGCGCCGAGTAGTCGCGGTGGAGCCCGGAGCACTCTTCGGCCTGAACGAACAGCGTACGGTACCAGCCTGGCGGAGCGAATTTATCCCACTGCGCCGTGTCGGGCTTTGCCGGCGCGAGCATGTTGTCGAGATATCCGCACCCGGTAAGACCGAAGGTGCAAGCAATCAGGGCGAGTTTTCGGGCGGCGTTTATCATGGGATTAAAGGTGCCTCATGAGCAACCTTTAAGCCGCGAGCCCGATCACATGAGTATGTCCTTATCGTCAGTCACGACGACGCATCCGTCCAGGGCAAGATGCCTGGCGGGAGGGGTTCCGCCGCGCCTAGCCGGCCGTAACTCGCCAGCGAGATGCAAACGCGGCGGGGCAACGATCAGGGGTAGCTGGGGGCTACCGAGTGTCGATGCACCCACCGCGGCTCCGACGCAACACTTTCGATGGCCTTACACAACCGACCTGCGCCCGGACAGCATCCGAGCGATCGCGACCAGGATGCACGCACCCAGGACCGCGACGATGATCGTGTAGATCAACCCGCCGCCTCCAAAGCCGAGCGCGGTCACGATCCATCCACCGATGACGGCCCCGACGATGCCGAGGACGATGTCCATGAGCGGCCCGTAGCCCGCTCCCCGCATGATCTTGCCTGTTGCCCAGCCCGCGATCAGGCCGACGATGACCCACCAGATGATATACATGCTCTCTCCTAACGCATTAGGGGTGCCAGGGTCGTCCCCAAATGCCTGGCCGTATACCCTTCCTTGGTATACCATTCGGCATGTCCCACATATCTCACACCGTGCGCGAGAAGCAGAAGCTCATCAATCGTATCAAGCGCATACGGGGTCAGGTCGGGGCCGTCGAGGAGCTCTTGGCCGAGGACATCGACTGCGAGCGGGCTCTGCACACGCTCGCCGCCTGCCGGGGCGCGATCAACGCGCTGATGGCCGAGATTCTCGAGGATCACGTGCGGTATCACGTCCTGCCGCCGGACTCGGAGCCCGACTCCCACGAGCATCAGGCTGCCGAGCAGCTCGTGGATATCATTCGCAGCTACCTCAGGTAGTCGAACGCCTTCTCGCGTAGCGCGTCGTAGCCGGCGGCCGTCGCGCCCGAGTTCTCGGCGTGCGTGGTGTTCAACGAGCCGACGATGGCCTTCCCGTTGGCCGGGTTGATAAAGAGAAAGCTGCGGTAGCCCGCCTGCTCGCCCGTGTGGCCTACGAACGTCACGTTCCCGCGCGGAAAGATGAAAAACGAGAGGCCCATGGAAGAACCCGCGGCCGGGGTTTCTGGCCACGAGCCTGGTTCGATCCGGACAACGGGGCGCCACATCTCGTCGAGCGTGGCTCGTGCGAGCACCGTCGGCGCCGACGACGTCAGGAATCCAACGTAGCGCGCCATATCGCCGAGTGGGGCGTTGAGGCCGCTGTTCGCGGTGGTGATGCCCGTGTCAAAGTCGCGACCGTTGGCCGTGACGACGCCGCTTGTGATCGTATAATTATTTGAGCGATGGCCTTCCAAGTAATACGGAGTGACGTTCATGTAGCTGTGCGTCATGCCGAGGGGCATGAAAATATTCTTCACGATGTAGAGCGCGTACGGGTCACCCGAGAGTGACTCGATGACGCGGCCTAAATAAATGAAGCCCGGATTCGAGTACGAGTATCGGGCGCCCGGGCGGAAGCCGAGTTGTTGATAGGGCATCATAGCCACCAACTGCTCCCAGCGCGTTGGCTCGAATGGCTCCCAGGGCAAGCCCTGTTTGTACGGCCATGTCGGGTTCTGAAAACCAGCGCTGTGGGACAACAACTGCTTCAACGTCACATCACGGACACTGCCAGAGTCGGCGTGGACCGCGAGCAGCTCGGGGCAGTAGTCGACGATGTGATCGTCGAGCGACAGCCGATGGTGGTCGCGCAACTGCATCATCGCGACCGCCGTGAACGTTTTCGTGATCGACGCCCAGTGGAATATGGTGTTGCTGTCGATCGGCTCGTGGCGCTCGCGATCGGCCAGGCCGACGCCGTGCCACTCGGTGATGCGGCCGTGGTCGACGACCACGTAGGCGCCACCGACGACGCTGTCGTCGTGCACATACTTGTCGAACGCGGTGCGAAAGTCCTGCGCGGCCAGCGGGACCGCCAGCAGGGTCGTTAGCGCGAGAAGGGGAGTTGATAGAGTAATCGCAGCGTCCTCACGTCAGCATCGCTCAACTGATATCTCCAACCACTCGGGGTCCGCGCCATAATGTCATCCGGGTTCGGCGAACTGGCCAGCCCGAGGGCATACCCAGCCGCATAGATCGCGGCATTCTGCTGGTACTTGATGTCGGCGGGCGAGAGCAGCCAGATGTGCACGTACATGATCCGCCCGAAGCGATCCTGTTGCCGGTCGGTTGCGCCGAACTGCCCTGGATTCGGCAGCGCGGTGGTCCAGAGCACGTGGACATCCGCTTGCGTCGAGTCGTCGATGATGTTGTACGTGACTCCGGCATCGGCGGCGTTCCACGCGCGAAATGCGTCTTGAATCGCCACGGGCGCGGGCGGCTGGATCCACACGCGGATCGGGTCGCGGCCCGCGGGCCATCGCATGAACGTGCCATTGTCGTATTGGAGCACCGATCGGATGTAGGTGCCATCGCCATCGGCTTCGATCATTGACTGGACGCGCGCCCGGGCGACGCGAACGGTGTCGACGGCGACTTTCGGCCTGTCGTGCGCGAAGGCCCGCTTCAGGTCCAGCTCGCGGAGCCAATTCGGCGGCTGTTGGGCCGCGGGATCGCGTGCGACGTTCGCGTCGTACCACGTGACGATCCGGGTGCTGTCCTTGGCCATCCTGGCTGCCGCCAGCCGTCGCTGCGCACGGGAGCTGACGATAACCAGCGCGCCCATGACGATCAGGTACGCTAGTCGAAGTGTCGAGCGGCGAATCAGCATCTAGGAGAGACGTGCCCGCCCGGGGTGGCGCAACGACGGGCGCCGATCCAGGCTTCAGACGATGCGTACGGTGATCCTTATCGGCATCGGCTGTCTCGCGGCCGGGCCTCTCCTGGCTCAGACCGAGTATCATGAGCTCGAATCCGGCCGGCCAGTCACCATCGAAGACGCGTACGTGACCGCGCGCCAGGCGATCGAGCTGCAGCTGGCGCCCGTGACGATCGAGCAGTTCGGGAACGGGCTCACGCGGGCGACGCTCGAGCCGGCCGTGAGCTATGGCATCCTGCCCCGCACGGACATCGAGCTCATCGCGCCGTTCATCTTCCGGGAGCGCGGTGAGTTACCCTCGCACGGGGTCACGCAGTTCGGCATTGCGGCGCAATACAACTTCAATAATGAGAGCCCGCTGCTGCCGGCGTTCGCGCTCAAGGCCGAGGTGGCGTTTCCCGCCGGCGGGGCGCCGACGAGTGGCACGTTGTACGAGGGGCGCGCGATCGCGACGCAATCGTTGTTCGACGGACTGCGGTTGCATGTCAACGTCGGGTTTAGCTCGTATCACGTGGCGCCCCCGCCTCCTCCACCCGTCACGTGCACGAAGAACTGTCCGCCGCCACCACCGCCGACGCCTGATTTTCCGTGCGGCATCGTCGACACGCGGCCGACTCAGATATCGGAGGCCGACGTCGACGCCAATGTCGCGCGGATCGCCGCGGCGAGTGCCGCCACGACCGCTGCTACAACCGCCGCGGCGTCGAACGGTCAAACCAATGGCAACGTGCTGCTGCTCGGCGCGGCGGTCGACAAGAGCTTCCCCCTGATGTCGCTGCTCGTCGTCGGCGACTTCGTGGTCGAGCAATATAGCAATGGCCTCCCGAGGCCTGCTGATTTTACGAGCGATATTGGATTCCGGAAGCAGATCTCGCCGCGCTTTGTGCTCGACGCTGGTGTTGGTCGACTGTTCAAGGGGCTGCGGCCCGCGTGGCTCTTCACGGTCGGGACAACCTACACGTTCTCGATTCCCGCGCTCGTGCCGGAGGCGCGACCTGGTGCGCATTAGCATCGTCGCCACGGCTCTGCTGCTCGGCGGGTGCGCCTACTACGAGCAGACCTATATGCCGGCGCCGCACAACTGGGCGTTTCGGCACAAGTATCCGACGGCGGATCGACTCTTCAACGCGTTCGATTATGGCCACGCGATCGTCTACGAGGAGCTGATCGCGCACCCGAATGGACCCGTGAGTCGGATCGAGGACGATCGATTCAACTTCATCGTCGACCATCTGTTGGTGCACCCGCCGGCCGTGCCGCTCGACGAGGAGGCTGTCGGGCCGCGTTATGCGCAGCTCCTGCCCGAGGCGCACGAGATGTTCGAGTGGGCGCACATGCTGCACCGGCAGATCTACGACATCTGGGCCGACGACGACATTCCGCCGGCCGCGAAGGACAGCGCGGTGGCGACCGTGATCCGGTACTATCGCTCGCGCGGCGATCTGGCGTTCAGCGCGACGCCGAAGAGCATGTCGCTCATGGACGGCCAGTTCTACTCGAAGGCATTTCGGAAGACGTATCCGAAGTTCACCGGCCTCTTGTGGTCGTATCATTGGATGCAGATCGTGCTGTACGACGCGTTGATGCGAGGCACCTCGCCGGCGCAGCGCCAGGCGAATGTCGACACGGTCGTGCGGCGATTTCGTGCGATGCTCGAGGATCCGCCAGCGCATATGCCGAGCGTCATGCCGATGACGGCCACGATCGCGCCGGAGTTCGCCGAGCGGTATCCGGAGGCGGCGATCATCTTCGACAACTTGCACTCATTCCATGACGTCGTCGCCGACATTCTCGCATCGCCCGACGTGCCGGCCTCCCGAAAGCGCGCCGAGGTACTCGCGGCGGCGGCCCGCTACCGCGATGGCACGTCCTCGGTCACGTCAGTCGCCGACTGGCGGCAGATGTCCACCATGATGGGTGCTGCCCAGATGGGCGGCGTCCCCTGGTGAGCCCTGGAGATTACCGTCTGGTATGTACCCTTACATCGTGAAGGTCAACGGGAAAATCGTCGGGAGCTTCACCGAGGTCGGCGGTCTCACGAGCGACGGTGACGTGGTCGACTATCGGGAAGGCGAGACGGGTGTGCTGTTCCCGAGAAAGCTGCCGAAGAGCACCGGCCCTACACGGATCACGCTGACGCGAGGCGTCGTCCATGATCCATCGTTCGCCGCCTGGCTCAAGCAACCACGCATCCCGCACCTCGTGACGATCGAACACGTCAACGCCGCCGGGGTGACCGTCTGGTCGCGCGAGATCAAAGACTGCGCGATGACGGCCACCCACGTGACGTTGGCGCCGCACCGCTAATCACCAGGCCCCATCGTACCTGACCGTCGCGTAGAACGTCTGTGACTGTCCCGGTGTGACCTGTCCACCGGACTCGAGCTCACGGTACGGCGTATTCACGAGATTGCGGACGCCGAGGAGGACCGTGGTCCCGTGATAGACGCGTACACCACCTTCGACATTGAGCAGGGCATACCCTGGCCGCAGTATGCCCTTTTCCTCGAACGGCGTATACGGACCGTTGAACGTCGTGCCGATCCGCGCGGTCCAGATCTGCCCTGGAATATTCGCGTCGATCGCGGCCGAGCCGACGTACTTCGACGTATTGTAGATCGGATAGCCGGTAAAGCTCGCCGAGTCCCGGCCGCCTTTCGTCGTATCCCCGGCGGCGATCAGACCGGGATCCACGAAATGCGTATAGAACGCGTGCAGAACGGTGAAATCGGTCGTTGCGGTGATGCCGCGGATGATCCGCGCGTGCGCCTGGACGTCCAGGCCGTTGCGGCGACTTTCGCCGCCGCCGATCGAGCGTTGCAAGACCGGATCGAACGACTGCTCGTTGTTCACGTCCATCCGAAAGAGCGATGCATCGATGCCGAACGGCCCGTGCTCGAACTTGATGCCGGTCTCGTAGTCCCAGACGAAGATGAACGGCAACGTCGGGTCGGTGATGATGCCATCGGTCTGCCGGAATCCGCGCGAGACGTTGACGAAGAGACCGAGACCGGGCTCGCCCACGTCGACGAACGGTTTGACCAGCAGGCCCACTTTCGGGGAGAAGACCCCTTTGCTGTGCTGCGAATCGTAGAGCTGGTTCACGATCAGCGCGCCGGTCGAATCGGATTGGGGTTGGCGGACGGAGCTCGACAGCTGATCGACGCGCCCGCCGAGATCGATGCGCGCGTACTTCGACACGTCGAAGCCGCTCTGGAGATACAACCCTCCTGACGTCTGCCGTGCCGGTTCGGCCAGGATCAAGGGCACCGAGTCTTGGCGGAACCCCGTCGAGCTTTCCGCCCAGTTGCCGTAGTGCGACCAGTCGTATCGGATCTCGGCGCCGAGCGTGATGTCCACGCCGTGGCGCGCGAAGGTCAGCGCCGAATTCGCGCCGAATCCATATCGGCCGTTGTACTCGTGCGTCTCGGCCCCCGTCCCTTCGGTCAACCCGCCGAGGCCTGGCGGGGTGCTCAGCCAGAAATTCCAGGTGCCTTGGGTCGCGTAGACCGTCGAGCGCCATTGCAGGTCGGGACGCAGGAACGTCTGGAGGCTCATGTGCTCCATCGCGTGCCGCTTATATCCGCCGTCGCCGAAGTTCGAGACGAAGTTGTACGTGCGGGAGTTGTACCGCGTGGTGTCCAGGAATCCCGGTGAGTCGTACGACGTGAGGTAGCCGTCGACGCCGGCGTGGAGGTGGGTGCTCGTGCTCAAGTCAACGTACAGTTGCGAGTGTATGTGGCCGTACTGGTTCTCGGAATGCGTGCGCCAGCCGTCCTCGCGAAGGCCCTGGATGGCGAGGACACCGCCTGCATGCGGATCGTTGAATCCGACGATCGCCGACCCGCCGCCATTCCCGAACGAGCCACCGGTGGCCTCGAGCTGATAGCCATCGTAGCGGTCGAGGGTCCGGACGTTTACGGCTCCGGAGAACGCGAAATTGCCGTAGAGCGCGCTCGTCGGGCCGTGGATGACGTCGATACCGGTCACGATGTCGGGAAAGAGCAAATTCAGGTCGTTGTAGCCCTCGGCGTGGCCGTTGACGGGCTCGTTGATCGGGACGCCGTCGATATACAGGGCGATGTCGGTGGAGTGGTCCGAGCTGAAACCTCGTACCGACATGTCCGAGGCGAATCCCGGGCCCTGGCCCTGCTCGTGCGCTTCGAGGCCGGCGGTCTCGCGTAGAAGCTCCCACGGCG
>Ga0210383_10004671_pt1 | contig 12113 bp, 17 predicted proteins | sample IncBWC14OmetaG_FD_160072 | JGI IMG/M metagenome (GOLD analysis project Ga0210383, IMG submission 160072) | Forest soil microbial communities from Barre Woods Harvard Forest LTER site, Petersham, Massachusetts, United States - Inc-BW-C-14-O ...
ACCACAACAGCCGCTTACCATGTCCAATCCTCTTCGTTAACATCATGACTTGCAAATGGATGTGGCTGAGCAGCTGAGGGTGGTGCAATGAGAGGGAACCCTTTGTCTAAGAATTTGCCATTCGCAATTAGAAACATTGGCTGGAACGAGTCGTAAGGTAGGTTTTTAGGAGGTTGACGCAAGAACGACGGGGGTGGGGGGTCATGAGTGATGCCACTAGAGGGGGCACCTCTGAATGATGGCACCGAGTTCGTGCCTATGAATTGGGAAGCACCATCAAAGGGAGGGCGGGAAGGGGAAGACTCTGAGTCTGACGATAGCGGTAACGACCCATAGGGTTGTGAATGTTGAGGTTGGATGGGTGTCTCTGTCTGCGAGGTCGTGGGCTCTGGGTAGCGTCTTGATGTGTATCCATGTCCAGATTCATAAGGAGGAGGCTGAACGGTCTGAGGAGGGTGCTGAGTTGGATGATGCGTGAGGTCTTGTTGGGATGAGTTGTTGTAGCTGGCAGGATAGCGGTGGGGATTCTCGTTGGCGTCGATCAATATCATATTAGTTATTTAATCAGGCCTTAGGTGTATGATGATCCTTATATCTTGTCCGAATTTGGACCCTGGAAACTGCGGCTGCGCATCTAACAGCTTGTGCGGTGCAAACTCAAGACATTTCAATTTGGTAATTAGGTCACAGGACCCGAAAATATAATACATAAGGAAATATTCAATTCACAAGGGGACGACAAAGAGCCGATAAATTTTGTCATTCTCCTCCTTGTCCTTGCCTTTCCCTTTCCCCGTGCTCTTCCCCTCTCCCTGATTCTGAATCAAAACTTCGGAATTGGAGTATGGTTGCTTTTCGCCACGGGAAGGTGAGAGCGAGAGCGCAGGAGGAGAGTCGCTTGGTGGGTGTAGATTCGGGACAGGACGCTCAGTATTTCCACTAAGTCTGACTTGACCCCGCATGAGGACGACCTCCATCCTTCGGGGATGGAAAAAGTGCTACGAATTGATAACGACGAGTCAGAAGTTTGATATCACTAAAGATTTGGCACACCAACATGATTCCATGTATTCACCAAGTTACTGGCCGGTCCTCCCTTCTTTTTCTTCATACGGGTTTTGATTGCTTTCGCGACGATCACACCTGAGATTGACAGCGTAAGAACAGTGACATCAGGACAAGCCTTGAATATACTTACTTACTACCGGCAAGTCCTGAACGAGAGGCACAGTAGTTGCAATGGCATTCTGTTTATCAGAGATCATCGATGCTTTCTGTAAGGCATCGATAAACCTGCCATGCACCAAGTTAAGAATATATCGGAATGCAAGCGATGACAATTGTCTCAGCTTACCAGATCCAATCCCCTTCGTTAACATCATGACTAGCAAATGGGTGTGGTTGGGCAGCTGAAGGTGGCGCAGCTAGAGGGAACCCTGAGTCCAAGAATTTTCCATTTGCGATCAGGAAAATGGGCTGGAAAGAGCCGTATGGTAGGTTTTCGGGAGGTTGGCGAGAGAATGACAAGGGTGGGGGATCATGGGTGATGTTGTCTGGAGAAGGGTTTCTGAAGGATGACGCCAAGTTCATACCAAAGGGCGGAGGGTGGGAAGAGGAAGACTCAGGCGGCAACCCGTAAGGTTGTGAATACTGAGGATGGATGGAGGATGTCTCTGTCACTGACTCCGGGGTCGTGGGCTTTTTCTCGGCAGGGTAAATTCCTGATGTGTACCCATAACCAAACTCATAAGGAGGTGGCTCAACAGACTGAGGAGGGGAATGAGATGAATGATGCGTGAGGTCTTGTTGAGTCGATTGATGCTCTGTGGGTGGTGTAGGACGCACAGGCGGAGAGGATGGTTCCCGAGTTTCCGATGGGCTGCGCTCATCCTCGGGCGGGGTCGAACCAGAGTGATAAGGTTTTCGAAAGGGGTTATTTGAACCGTTGTTGCCGTTCATTACTCTGGATAACGCAGGAGGAAGATAAAACCCGGAGGTCCTTTCATATGGCTTCCTTGCTCGTGCGGCACGTGCATCAGAAGTTGTATGAATGTAAATCTAAAGCTGTGTTGGTTGTGTTTGGGCGCTAGTTGCCGGACGATCTTGCTGAAACGATTCCAAAGAGTTTACAAAACAGCATTGGTTTCTGTTCGAGTTTCAGTGTCATCGCCATGAACTTATTTATCTGTAGCTTTCAGAACAAACAACATGATCAAAACATAAGACATCCTCACGTGACTCACATCGCGAGGTGACCCGTTTTCTATGCTGTTTTACAACGTCGTCTTCCGCACTCCTATATATCCCGCTGACAGAGGCAGGGTACCATCTTTAGCCGAGCATCTAGTTAACCAAGTCTCGACTTGCAAACTTACCACTGTGGAATCATGTGACATTTGGGGCCCCCTCAGATACCCAAAAAGTTGAAAAACGACTCAATCTGAGTTTACCAAACTCAAGACATCCTCACAGCCAATGCGATACATTAGTAAAACAAAAATTGATTCCAAATGAATTACAAATGAAAAGTGTACGTCATGACGCTCCCCTGTTGCGTTCCATCCATCTCCGTCGTAGTACATTTCTTGCTCGCAGTCGTTCCGAGATATTTTCGACCTCCTCTCGATTTGATCTTCTCCACAGGAAATCTTCCGACCTGGGCACGAAGAATAACCGATAAGTCCGCACACATACTTTGATCTCCAGGCCATCCCGAGTGATCACATCCGGCGAACTCCCAAAGGCAGGAATGACCCGATTCCTGAAGGGACGGTTTCAATCCAAATTCAGTAAAGGCCGCCAGAGTCAACTCACTTGCGAAGGAAGGGAAGCTTCACCCTTGTAGCCGGTACCCCTTCAGTTGTTTCGTTCTGATACAGATGAAAAGTCAGCCGGGATTCGATACCGATGAAATAGCGTGAGCAAACCGAAACAAAAGAATCAATGTAAGATTGCCAGCGGCCCGTCAAGACTTCAGAATCATCGAAACTGGAATCGTCTTTCCCAATCAATTGTACGGTCATAGTTTTTGAATCTGGAAGCTGTATAATTCGAATGAATATAAGGACCCAGCCCCAACCCGAATTTGAGACACACCCAATCAACTCGGAATAAGTTCTCGTCGGGACCTAGTACTTTTTCAGCATTCCGTCGGTTGTTGATTTGGTCCTGGGTCGTCGGGCAAGCCAAGGCTCTCTCGCGTTTCAGGATTTCGAGAAGGTCCTGGCTTTTAGCGTCCCCGAAGACGGTCTGAACCTTATGATTTCGATTTAATGTGAATACAATGGATGGACGTGCAGTAAAGATGTTAATAGTCACCTGTTTGATTAATACACCAATCAACTTGTCGATCGTGAATATCTGGTAGGAATCCTGTACTGACATCAATCTTCTCTTGCTGTCAGAGACTCGCGCTAAAACCATACCTTGGTTCCAAACATGAACCGCATCTGGTCCTCGAAGGCATGTGCTTCAACCTCATTATCAAACAAACGCTCACAGGATTCGAGTAGCAACTCGTAAAAATGTTCCGCGTTCGCATTCCGATCACCAAAGGTTGTGTAATCGGATAATGAAGGGAAACCAAGCTTATTTGTATTTGGTCGACGAGACCCTGGAGGTTGCTGGGCTAACTTGGCTGCAATGCCTTTGAACAATGCAAGCCGGGAGTATAAAACCTTCAAAACATGGAATTATCAGAATACCAGTCCACATAGGAACGAATAGACACACCTCAAGCAAACGCAGAAGGGTGTAGAAAACAGTGTTAGTGAAAAAGATATTTTTCCGCAGCGTTCGTCGATTCTGACCGGGCACCTCGTTTCGAGCGTCTTCATCAGGAATCGCAGGTGATGCCAAGCGCGAGACGGAAGGGGACGCAGCATCTTGTGCCCGCGTCTTCCGGTTCGTCGACTTTGCCTGTTCGCTCTTCAAAAGCTTTTTTCGCAAATCGCCACCAGACGAAGCTGTACCGCCTCCCTTTCGATGACTTCTGCCAGTCCTCGAGCTGCCGCTACCAACGCTGGAAACCTCAGCATCATCCACCAGACTGACTACATCATCGCTCATATCACTGTCTACCGTCTCCTGGATAACGACGAACGCGGAATTGAACGGGACCGGATCCAGCATGAAGAACAACGGAACAAATGATCGAAGAAATCCCTCGATCCGCCTTCGTTCCGCAAAGTTGATTTGGGCCTGGGTTCGGTCCAAGAACGAGAATGTCAATTTCAGCGCGTCTTGCAGGACCTGCACATCTTCTACCACAAACTCCAGCTGATGTCTCGGCCGCGTCCTGGAAAACAGTGGATCAATCAACGACGCCCGTTTCGCCATCTGTTCTTCCCTCGCAGCCTCAATCTGGTTGACAAATGCCTTGGTCGTGATGGCCTTCTTGTCAGCAGCCTTGAATGAGATCCCCTGGTGATCCAAACTCTTTGTATAATTCCTCGCGTCCACCTCCCGCCACACCTTATTCCACTCTCTCTGCGCCCGTTTCCACTCCTCCTCCTTCTGCTTTAACCGCTGTAGCACCACCGGGATCGCCAGTGCAGGCGTCTCCTGCATAGCCTGGATAACATCCATTCCCGCCTCCCGTCCATAGATCTTCTTGATCACCCGTTGGTGGATGCTCTTCCCTGAGCCGCCTAAATTCGGCTTCAACTTAAAGTTTCCACGCTCCTCCGGGTTCAACTGTGCGATCTTGTTGTTGATAGGCTCAAGCATCGTGATGGTCCGCACTATCGCCTCGATATGGAAGTCGTATTCGTGCCGCTCCTCTTCGCTGCGATGCAATGCTTCCTCGTAGATATTCTTCTTGTGCGCAATAAAACCAGAGTCCTCACTGGACCACGTTGGGTGTGACACCCACTCGTCGTTCAAGACCGACCGGCACATCTCGTCACGACCCGAACAAGTTACATTCACCTCCTGCAAAAGGAACATCGTCACCTCGCTAATCATCAATAGGGTTAGAGGCGAAGGCACTCACACGCGCGGGCAACTTCCGATAGCTTCCATACTTAACATTCAGATCAACGCGACTGGGCCTATCCTGAACACCAGAAATCGCCGGTCGTGTCCACCCATGCTGCTGCTGCTGCTCCACAATCCAGCTCTCCCTCTCCTTTCTTTCATCCCAGCCTAGAATCTCCTTGAATTGCCTTAGCAACTCACTATCGCCCAAGAAATTGCGGCTCTCCTTCATCAACCTTCCTGTATCGATGTAATCCTGCGTGAACAGGTTCACGACCTTGAGAAACTCGTTGTATGTGTCCCGGTTATCCAACGCACGCTTCACGCGGTCGAAAAAGTGCGTCTCGTCATTCGTGGCTGGTACTCGCGATGTGGGTTGTGATTGAGAGTGGCCTTGGTGGCTAGGCCGACGGGGAGACAATGGCACTAGATTATACTTGGAGTGGTGATAGGAGGATGGGGTGAGATCGTGGTTTGCAGTGTGTTTTACCTTTTTTATCTCAACAATGAAAATGTGAGTTGGGTGTGACATGCCGTAAACAGAGTGAGACGGCGCTCACTTTACTGCTTGGACCCACTTTACTTGCCGTAATAACTATATCTTTCTCTCTTTCCTTTTCTTTGTCCACTGGCTTCCTCTTCCTCTTCTGCGGCAACGGCGAGCTGGTACCCACGCCACTTGTGCCTGACGGAAGACCCCCAGCCTCGAGTTTTCGCTTGGGTTTGCCGTCGATCACTGGGGTCCCTGTCCTGTTACGTCCGTCCAGCGGCGGTGCGGGAAATACGGAATCGCCGTTGAATATCTGTTGACTGTTCTCCGGCATGAAAATACGAAAATCGTGTCTTAGATCGGGGGCATCTTCGAAAAGCAGTGCGATCTGCTTGGAAACCTCGCCCTGGATAATTTTCAGCCTCAGTGACTGCACTATGATGGAATAGCGATTAGATTACCTCATCGATGGTATCGGGCTTATGATGGTATTGCGATAAGATATCCAAAAACTGCCGATAGGTGTCTGGGTCGCAACGTTGCTTGATTTTCTGTACGTACTGTACAGCCGGTTGGATCGCTTGGCCGTCCACGCCATAAGTTTTCGGATCCGGGGATACCGGCGGCTGGGGAGGTTGGATAGTGATCTCGGGGTTGGCGCCTGGACCACCGAACAACACTGAGGTTGAGTGTATAGCGGCAGAAAGACCAGAGAACGAACCAGTACCAGTGCCAGTGAAGGCGACTGCATCTGAAGGACGCAGTGTCTCGGTATGTTCTGTTGTGGACCAGAGGATGGGACCCATTCCACGTCCATTGTTCGTCGTTTGCATCGTAGTGCCGGTGGGAGTAGTGACGGTGATGAAATTGGCATCGTGTGCATCGGTCGAGCACTCTATGCGGTATCCGACAGGGAGGAAAGTGTTGAATCCTTGGATGAGTCCTGGGTGGCCATTAAAAAGATCGGATACACGCTTGATAACACCAGGGGTATCGATACTGTACAAAACGAAGACCAGTGAATACGAAAGGTACAGAGGAATATGGGAGGAGGCCGAAAAAAAACGGAGGAACGATGCGTCACGTTTGGTTCTCGTTTCTTTTCGGAAAATCATTGAGATCCGGGAGGAGAATGATATGAACTCACAGCTGACTCTTGAATTCCTTCATAATATCCAAAAATTTGTTGTAGACATCCGGTTGGTCCTGGAATTGCACTTTTACAGCATCGAGGTAGCTCAATGCATCGGTAACGTTCAGAGGCCTGTCCAACGGTGTGTGATTCTGAGGATCGACATAGCTTACTGGAGGCAGTCGCTGAGGTGTTTGTGGGGATGCCGCTGTTGCTGGAGAGTTAGCAGAAACGAGGCTCGGCTGCGGGATTAAGCCCAGCGACTCGGAAGATGGCAGAGGCTCAGTAGGAAATGCCTGAGGCGATAACACTCGCTCCTTTCCAGGAAATTTCTCGTCACTTTCAGCTGGTTTTGAAGTAGGATCGTTAGACTGGGCCTGTTCGACGACAGGTGCGGTGTCTTCCACATTGCCGGACGTGGCTACTCCAGGGGGTTCGGTTGTATTAGGAGGTCCAATATTGCTCTCTGTGTCGGCGGCTGGGACATCGACGGCCATTTTATCGTCCATGGTGATGTACAGTTGTAAAGCGCGCGAGCAGAAAACAAGTGGTGGCCGGGTTGGTCTGTGCGCCGATCAAAAGTGCTTGTCGCCTATCACGTGCAGTTCGAAGTCCATCGGTAAATATTTAGTTTACCGGAGGTCAGAATCAACTTTATTAGCTTTACTTCTTGGACCAACTCGTCACACAATTATCCTGTATCCCTTTCGCGTCAATCCTGACTTCGACTAATCCATATCCATATCCTCGCGCTACGGCACACTACCCCGGACCTTACCAGCCACAAACAGACTGTACAAATGTAAATCAACAACACTAAAAGAAGTCAGTGTTCAACGACAATTTCCAAGCAGTAGTCGTACCAGACGGGTCGAATGTCAATGTTGATGGCGTTCGTCATTTGGCCCGAGAATACGTACACCATCAATCTTATCAACGAGACGTGCGTGGCCCTCTATTCTTCGACAACAACGATTTGAGCATCACATGATTCAGAAAACGGATCGATGATGAGTTTACGGTTGCTCATGATAAATGACGTTGTCGAGGATGGGAAGGACCCTCAGAGACTGCTTCGGACACGGAAACAGGAAATTAGTAGGCAATCATGCGGAAGTGCTGGCCATGGGTGGTGCTGCGATCGAAGTCCGTACCAGAAGGAAAAATCGCAGCACGGTTTCGCTCCTCTGTACAGATGTCTGCAGTACTCGTGTACCGGACTCGTACGCGCTCTTGCATACGCGCTCATCAGTGACATCGGGGGCGGAGGTGCCGACGAGGCGCACGACCAAGACCGTGATGCAGTGATCCCGGAGCCAGATGAAATGGTGGAGATCACCTTGCGCCCAAGTGCTCACTAGGAACAACATGTGAAGATGTCCTGAGGAGTGTCTACGACTGGGTGGTCGGTTTCCACATGTTCTCTACGATCCCACAGATTCCGGTAGATCACCCATCTTGTATCCACAGGTACTGAGTCAAGGGAAAGTGAGAAGGACAACTGGACGAAGAAGAACAGCACTCAGAAACTGGTTTATTGTGCTGGAGTGTCTAGGGTTGACGTAGAACGTTGTTGCTGTTCATAAAAGGAGTCAAACGAATGTATTATAGCAGAACGATCGGAGGAGGTAACAAGTGTGGGATAACTATTAAAAAAATGTTCGGAAATTGTGCACTTTCTGCTGGTATTAAGCATCACCTGATTGTTTGTAGTCTGGTTAAGGTATGGCTGCAGTCAGCTCGTTTCGAAGACGAGGACAGGATCAACGTACTTTGCAAACATCTTTGTCAAAGTAGTCAGCTGGGTCGGCAGTGAAGATGCCAGCATCGACAGCGTCCCGGTATGACCTGAGAGACGTAAGCAGTCAGGCGAGATATCTCGGACTGGCAGAGTTTCACAGGTATTGAGCCAATAATGGCCATGTCTGCGCATCCTTGTCAAGTTTCCAGTTCCCGACATCATTCCCGCATCAAGTTTCGTCTCGCCGATATTTCGAGTGGACCCACCAAAATGTCTAGCCAGCGCAGGCGAGCTTCTGAGCATCACCCCATCTTTTCAGGAATTCAGCGGTTGTGTTGAATGTAGTAGCCATTCACCATTTGTTCACCATTCGCCTGACGCCAAACGAAGTTAGATCACATCTTAATTAGATCGAGGATAGACAACAACGAAGCGAAGCATTGCCTATGGCTGCAACATACGCGACACGGGTGGTCTCTAGGCAAATGAATGGCTAGCGAGAATAGAGGGAGCGCGTACCGCAAATGGTCTGCATGTACGACTCTTTGGTGGCATTGGGTCAATTTGGCTGTGACCATGCCGTCCACATCAACTTGTGTAAGCCACGACTCCCAATCTTCCATTCCGGAATGAGCGTAGACGCAACGAAAAGCGAATATGAACGTGGTGCTCACGCTTCTTGAAGGCAGCATTGGTCCGTTCGCGACCAAGGTATGTAGCTCGGGACCATTCTGACCGACGACAGACGAAGCAGTCTCCTCCGTCGCAGAATTCGCCTCCCACGGCTAACCACTCGGTCGGGCTCATCCTGCGGGCTGTCAGTTTTCTTTCCCGACATGAGCCGGCGGAATTTACCATGGTTCAGACACGAGCCAGTTGCCGATCTGTGCCACATGAGACCCAGGGTCAACAGGAAGATGGGTACTTACGTTCACGCCATAAATCTTGTCAACAGGGAGAGAGGCAGAAGTTGTTTGGTTGGGACCTTTTTTCACAGAAGATTACAATCGAGTTCATTGTCGAAGAGTACGCCTCCAAGCTGAATGGGACGGTTTGGGTAGAACCGGTCCTGTTCCCGAGACCGAGTCTCCAGCATATACGATGGGCACCGCGAAAAAGGAGCATTATGGTGAGCAATATAAAGTAGTAGTGTGGGCGTAATGGAACGGAAGCGAATATGAATAAAATACCGTTGGGTGTAGTGTTGAATGCATTGTGTAGAGCGGTTTGTACAACCGCAATTCGTTACTTAGCTAGAAGGGATCAATCAAATTTTATTGGATCGAAATAACGAAAGCACACGCGATGCTGTGTGTGTTTTCAAGGTGAGAGCGGGCAGATCTCAAGATCAAGAATCCAAAAATTGATCACGATCGGACAAGCGCTCGGGACCAAACGAGCATGGTGGAGAAAGATAGAATTGGAGACTGGGTGGAAACAATTGCAATCGAGGGGCGAACAAGTGAGGGAGAAAGACAAGATCAGTAAAGACTGGTCGTATAAAGCAACGTACGCGTTACACGCGTACGTGAGAATCTGCGGCAGGTTCGCGCTTAAGAAGTGCAACCGTGACAGATTGCAACTACCACCATCAAACATGGCGGGCCCTTCCCTTGAAAGTTGAAACAATTCGAGCAGCAAAAACCCAGGAAACTAGTGGGTAATCGGGTCGCTCACCGCTTACTCTCCGCAAGCCCGTCTGCCCAACAACAAGGCACTCATCCGTTGAAGGTTGGCTGTCCTGATGTCGTTTCAATCTTTGGTGATTGTCTTAATCCACACCATCTACCACGATATATGATGCAATGCACGTCAGAAACTTTGACCATAGAATGTTTTTGAGTTGCTTAGCTCCATCTCAGTGCTCTCTTTGTAAATTTTGAGAAGGAAAGCCTCTTATAGGCACAACACTCCGTCTCGTAGATTGCATTACTAGGACGTCTGTCACTAAATTTCTTAAGGGCACATGGTGTAGTTGGTTTATCACGCCCGCTTAGCATGGTGACTATACGTCGATCATCATTTGCGGGAGGTGTTGGGTTCAATTCCCAATGTGTCCAATACTTTTTCTTCCACTTATTTCTCATTTGTACATCGAATCGATCTTCTATCTGGTTGGTATCCTTAAGGATGGTCACTCACGGGTGTAAACACTAAAAGCAAATCATATCATGCACTCGTTTTAAATGGTCCGGCAACGACGACGTTCTAGGTAAACTTCTAAGCGTAGAAACAATCTTAGGCCTATGCTGTATTCCCTATATCACTCGTGCATGTCAAATGGCCCTCTACCACTTAACACGCATGACATTTCTCCCCACGCCAACTCTATGCTCCCAAACGGTCTCCACCCTACCACTCTTTGCACCACCACCGGGACTATTGGTCCCTTCTACAGCCCGCATAAACTCGGATACTCCACCGCCAACACCAAAATAGAGGACTTTCGCTGCAACAAGACATATATATATGGCTGGCGACGAAGCTGAAGGAGAAGATATCGATAGCAGCGACGAAGTCAGCTGTTCAAGCGGTACTGCTTCTCCGCATCCACAAGCTGCCTGCATCAGCCCAATTAACGAAGGCAAACTCTCCGTGCGATATATCGTCTCCGAAGTCAATACTACATCGTACCTCCCTCCTACACGCTCGAGATCGAAGGTATCCCACGAACCGGAGAAGAAGCGTAGGGTTACGCCGTGTGCATGCAGCGAGGTTACGAAGGCAGCTTTGAGCTCGGCTGTTATAGGCAGCTCGCCCGGAGACTCGGGTTCGGGTAATGACCCAGCATTAGATTTTGACTCTGAACTGTTGTCCGCAGCACGGTAGGATTCGGACGATGGTGACATGTCTGGATCGGGCGATAATTTATCAGCCATGTTACTAGAACAGCACACCCTGTGGAGGAGGACGTACACCATGTGAGAAGAATATTGGGTAGTGTGATGAGTTCCAGCACGGAGATGTTGTAATCTTGGACGTGTACATGCGTTTCCTTGGCCTGATGGCCATTGGGCAGTAGGGGAGACGAGAATATTTCGCGCAAGAGATAAAGAGATGGGACCGCGGTTCCACAGCCGATCTACACAACCAGTGAGTGTCTTTGTGAAGTCCAAAGTGATTGTACAACTCCACCTCTAGAATTCTTTTGCCTTGAATACCCTCATACCCAGATCCATCCTTCATGCAATCCAAATAATCAACAAGGTCAAGACTACATTCCCAGGTCTTGAGTCCACCTTCGTACACGCCTGGAACGAGATCTGAAGGGGAGTCCAGAAATTCCAGTGCAGACGACGAATCAAGCTGCTTGTCCTTGAGAGTGTTTTTGTCTTCTTTTCCATCATCCGTGTCTCCTCTACCCTCTGAAATCAGTTGAAATCGGGCATCGAACAGATCGCGCCGTGGAAGTGTCAGTTTCCTCGAAGACGAGAGTGGTATAGAGAGCGGAGAATACGAGATCAGAGGTGGAAGGAGGTCCAACTAAACTTCTCACATCCATATGGTCAGAGCTGGAAAGATGTCAAATTCATCGGATGACGCTGGACGTACGAGGTCAGTGAGGATGAGTTCTGTAAAAGACTCTTTGAAGGCTGTGGGGGGCCCAGAGTCAGAAGATCCCTTGCTGGCAGAGAAAGATATTCCTTCCTCCCGGAGACTGCCGTCCTCGATTTCAAAATCAAACTTGAACATGACTTTTAAGCTGGAAATACTGGCAGTTTCAAGTTCAAGTTGAAGATTGTAAACTTGCTTGAATGCGAGTCGGGGAAATC
>Ga0210383_10004672_pt1 | contig 12112 bp, 10 predicted proteins | sample IncBWC14OmetaG_FD_160072 | JGI IMG/M metagenome (GOLD analysis project Ga0210383, IMG submission 160072) | Forest soil microbial communities from Barre Woods Harvard Forest LTER site, Petersham, Massachusetts, United States - Inc-BW-C-14-O ...
TGCCGCGATCAGCAGTGAATCTTCGGTCAAATACTTTTTGCTCGGATCCTTTGCCACGGCATTTTTTCTCTACGGAGTCGCGCTGATGTTTGGCGCCACCGGTTCAACCAGCATTACCGTAATCGGAAATGCCCTGCGCTCGGGAAATATCCCGGTGCTGGCTTATGTTGGCGTCGCGCTGATGTTCGTGGGCCTCGGCTTCAAAGTAGCAGCGGCTCCATTCCACGTCTGGACGCCGGATGTATATGAAGGCGCGCCTGCGCCCGTTGTCGGATTCATGTCCACGGCTCCCAAGGCTGCCGTGTTCGCCGTGCTATTGCGAATCATGTTCGAGGCTAACGCTCCCGGGCGTTTGTGGTTGATTTGGGTGGCAGCGGCTCTTTCGATGACAATCGGCAACCTCGGGGCGCTGGTGCAGGACAACGTAAAGCGGTTGCTCGCGTACTCGTCCATCGCGCACGCGGGATACTTGCTAGTCGCGTATGCTGCTCTGCCGAACAACGGCATCCCAGCAGCGATGTTTTATGCGGCCTCATATGCTGCGATGAACGTCGGAGCCTTCGCCGTGATCAGTCACATCGGCGGCGAGGGCGAACGCTACGTTACGCTCGAAGATTACGAAGGGCTGGGACGCCGGAGCCCATTGCTGGCTGCCATCCTTACGATTTTCCTTTTATCCTTGATCGGGATTCCAATCACGGGCGGGTTCTTTGCCAAGTTCTACGTCTTCAGCGCGGCTCTCCAGGCGAATCTGGTCGGGCTGGTGATTATTGGCGTGCTCAACAGCGCGGTCGCTTCCTACTATTACTTGCGGCTGATCGTCGTGATGTACATGCGCGAGGCGCGTGAGGAAGTTCCGTTATCGCCGATTCCCGTGGGACTCGCGGCAGCACTGGTAATCAGTCTGGGCACCACGATTTATCTCGGCGTCCTCCCCGGACGAATCCTCGACTACGCAGCCCGCACCGCGGCCGACTGGGCGCGCTAGCAGCATCCGCGAATCATTCCACCGCGACCGCGATATCCACGTACGAGAAGATGCGAGCCGAGAGCAGCCAGAACGCCAGCGTTTCCCCTGCCGCCAATACGACCGGAAACCACGATGCCGTTCCCGGAGAGTCAAAAGAAGAATTCACCACCGTAGATCCGAGTTCCCACACCGGTATCACATATCCCCATCGCGGTCCCAGGAACTGCGCGGCAAGAGCGGGAACGCCCAAGACCATCGCCGTAGCGCCGGCGGCAAAAAAAGGATTCAGGAATGTAGAAAACATCAGCGCGACCGTGCCCGCCAGCGCGCACGCGGCAACCAGGCAAATCATGAGGAACCAGACGCGCGAGATGGGAAATCCAGCCTCTCCCAAAGTCCAGCTTCCAGTCATGCCGAGCGCGAAACAATAGACTACGCAAGCCAGAGTTACGCCGAGCACCAGTCCGGAAAGATATTGCTGCCGTCCTACGGCTTTCGAAAGCACGGCAAGAATCCGGCGCGACCTGCGCTCGTTATAGATGGCAGAGCCGCCGAAGAATATGCTGAACGCCGAGACGTAGACCGCATCCAGTTTAAAAACGAAGAGCAGGTCTTCCCGTTGATGGTGAATATCGGAAATCAACCCAAGAAACGCCAGCAGCAGGACCCAGAGCAGCAGAGTAAGCATGGGCCACCGCTGTTCACGCGCGAAATTGATTGCGATCAACAGAACTGGTTTCACGAAATACCTTTCGCCTCCGCAGATTGTGGCTCGGCCGTCACTTCCAGGAAGATCTCTTCCAGCGAACGCCGCAGCGGATTCACGCTTACCACCTCGCCGCCCAGATTCCAGATCTTCTCTAATGCCGCACGTTGGGTCTGCGCGGGGACGGAGAATTTCACAATTCCGTCCTTAGTCACTGAACCCTCGAATTGGGTGACTGCGATTGCGCGAGCCACTATTTCGCTGCGCTCACCGGCTCGGAGAAGGTCGGCAGTTCTCCCCATGCGAGCCAGTTTGCCCCGATGCAGCACCGCTACGCGATCGCATACCAACTCCACTTCAGAGAGCAAATGAGAACTCAAGAAAACGGTTTTGCCGGCGTTGCGCGCGCCCAGCAGTAATTCACGAACCATAACTCGCGACAGTGGATCGAGGGCAGAGGTGGGTTCGTCCAGAATAAGCAAATCGGGATCGTTGACGATCGCCTGGGCCAATCCCACGCGCTGCAACATGCCGCGGGAGAACTTGCCCGCGTTGCGATTCGCGTGATCCTGCAGCCCCACGATTTCCAGAACCTGACGCGCCCGGCTTTCAAGAAAAGTCCCACCCATTCCATTGAGCGCACCGTAAAAGCGAATCAGGCGCTCCGCACGGCGGTGGTAGAGAGCGACGTTTTCGGCGAGAAAGCCCACCCGGCGGCGTGTCCCCGGATGACCAAAAGGTTGTCCGAGCATGCGCCCACTGCCGCTGGTCGGCCGCATAAAGCCCATGGCCAGATGAATCGATGTACTTTTGCCGGCGCCATTCGGACCGAGAAAACCGAAAATTTCTCCCGCCTCCACGGCAAGACTGAAGCCGTCGAGAGCGCGAAGCCGGCGCTTGCTGGCGAAGCTGCGATACTCTTTCGTGACATTGTCGAACTCGAGCACGAAACGCATCGCCGCTTATTCTAAATGGCTTGTGCGACAAACGCTGTTCGGGAAACCGAAATTTCGCAGCAGGCATACAACTTTGAATTGACAAGCACGGCCTCTCCCGGCATGATAGTCGCGAGCTACAACACCAACATGGAGGGGCTATGACTGAGTTGATGAAAAGGCTCTGGGCTGACGAGCAAGGCCAGGATATCGCCGAGTACGCAGTGATGCTGGCTGTGATTCTAGTTCTGGTCGTCGGAACGGTGCGCCTGATCGGCGGCAGTTCAAACAATGTTTTCTCGTCGGTCGCCAGCTCGATCGGGAACTAAGATCGGAAGCGCGGACCGACTGATTATTCGGTCGATGCGCCTGGCGTACGAAGCTGTTCTTTCAAATTTGGGTGGAGCATTTTCCCTGACGACAACAGTCGGGGCTTTGCTTGTGTGCCTCAGGAAACCGATTGCAGTCCTGATTGATCCGTTTTGTACTGTTTCAATTTGTGGTACAGAGAGCTGCGTGGAATGCCGAGCTTTCTCGCGGCTAACTGCACCCGCCCTCGTTCTCTCCGCAGCACCTGCTGAATGTAATCCCTCTCCATCTCCTCCAAAGTTCTAAACTGGCCGATGCCTGAAAGGTACTGCTCGATCTGCACATCAAGATGAAAGTCCTGGTCCGCCAGAAAATCCCTCCCCGTCACCAGAGCAACCCGTTCCAAAACGTTTCTCAGCTCCCTAACATTACCGGGCCACGAATAATTTTGCATGGCTCGCAGTGCAGCACCGCCAAGTGTCAACCCGCTTGCGCCAATGCGGCCGGTAAGCTCTCCCAGGATGTGCGCGCTTAGAGCGGAAATGTCTTCGACGCGTTCCCGTAGAGGCGGAACGGAAAGCTGGATCCAGTTGATGCGATAGCGCAAGTCGTCTCGACTCGGTTTGCGGAGCACCGGCGAACCCATGAGTTGCTCGCTGGCGGCGATCAATCGAATGTCCAACCTCCGGTCGCTGACTTCGCCGTGCCCGCAAAACACTTTCTCGTCCACGACTTTCAGCAGTCTTGGCTGAATATGGATATCCACACTTTCGATCTCATCTAGAAGAACCGTGCCCTTGTGCGCGAGCTCCAGCGCTCCTGCCTTGCTCTCAGATGCTTCATCGGCCGCCCAACCTCCGTCACCAAATAACGCCGTCCCTAATAAGTCGCCCGGGAACTCCCCGCAATTGACATGCACATAAGGCCCGGAAGCTCGTGGACCGTTGCGGTGCAACCAGCGTGCTATCGTTCTCTTGCCGGTACCCTCCTCGCCCTGAAGCAGTACGGGGGCATCGCTCAGGGCCGCCTTGCTGGCCAAGTCGGCAAGTCTCCTCACGGCATCACTCGTACCCAGGAAAGGATCCATGTCTGCGTCACGGTTCCCAGCCTTCTCGGCGAGCTGCTGACGACGATTTTGTTGATTCTCCAGACTGCGCTGGATCAGCGTGAGGAGCGTGGATAAGTCGGCGGGCTTGGGTAAGAAAAGTTCCGCTCCCAGCTTGACCGCTTCAACTGCCAAATCGATTGAGCCGTACCCGGTAAGAACAAGGATCGGAATCGACGCATCGATCGCCTTGAGCCGTGGTATAAGTCCCAGAGCATTTCCATCTGGCAGACTGTAATCGAGGAGGGCGATATCGGGTCGCCTGCTGTGCCAGATCTCTTCTGCCAGCGCGCAGGTTCCCGCCGTCGCTATCTCGTACCCCTTGTCCTCGAGATAATCCCGCAATATTCCGCAGGTCTCTTTTTCTTCTTCGACAATCAATATTCTGTCTTTCATCAACCCGGTGGTTCGCGGGATAACAGACATCGACCTCGAAGCAGAACTGGCGACAGAGATGCCCACGCCGTGCCTCCTTTCGCATTCCTGCCGGCACACTTCCCTGTGTCGGCGGTTGGCCTCACCTCCGAGCGGCGAACGACGGGCCCGGCCACAGTCTCTTGGTAACACAGCAGGATTGGTCGCAACGCTAGTTCGTGCTGCTGTTACAAAAACAGAACAAGGTCGAACTTGGTGCGTCACGGCTGAGATTTCCCCGCTTTGCAATGCTTGGGGGGTTATTTGGAGATTGCCAACTACGTTTCACGGATCGGTCGTTATGCGGCGATCTCAACGCAAGCGCAGACAGTTTAAGAATCAGGGACTTGTGGAAGCTCCCGATCTCCGAATTCACGAACCTTTAACACTCGCGTAACGCACTGGAAACGTAAACCGTCTAGCCTTGCTATTCCTCGGCAACGACCCTAATGAAGATAACGGCGAGAGTTTGCCGGAGGACGGAGGAGGAGCATGTTCGACCGAATCAGAGAATCAGCCGCCCCCAGGAAAATGCTGGCTTTGGTAACAGCATTGACCACAGCCCTGGGACCGAGTGTTGCCCCCGCATTTGCCGCTTCGCCGCAACAGCCTTGGAAAACGCCGATCAAGCACATCGTGGTGATTTTCAACGAGAATATCTCGTTCGACCATTATTTCGGAACCTATCCGGTAGCGCTCAACCCTAAAGGAGAGCCGCATTTCCACGCCAAACCGGGAACGCCCACGGTGAACGGTTTCTCCACCGGGCTTTTGAATAACAATCCCAATCTGAATCCGGCAAACGGTGCGGGCGCGACCAATCCCTTCCGGCTGGATCGTTCCCAGGCATTCACCAATGACCAGGACCATGACTACACCCCGGAACAGGTCGCCTTTGACGCCGGCCTTATGGATTTGTTCCCCATGTCTGTGGGTACCGCCGGACCGCCGCCGGGTGGCGGAGGCATCGTCGACACAACTGGTTTGACGATGGGTTACTTTGACGGTAACACCGTCACTGCGATCTGGAATTACGCTCAAAACTTTGCCATGAGCGACAATTCTTTCGGCACCAACTTCGGCCCCTCGACAGTAGGCGTGCTCAACCTGGTGTCTGGCCAGACCAACGGCGCCATCAAGACGCTGAACGGAACCGGGGACGAAGTGGATGGCGGCGACAACTCCCTGACTGTGATTGGCGACCCCGATCCGCTGAATGATGTTTGCTCTACGTCCACCCGGAATCAAGTCCAGATGGGCTCGAAGAACATCGGCGATCTGCTGACGGCCGCCGGCGTAAGCTGGGGCGGATTCATGGGCGGCTTCAACTTGAACATCAAGAATCCCAACGGCACCACCGGTTGCGCTCGCAGCACGACCTCGAAGATCACGGGTGTCGAGGAGACTGACTATATCCCGCACCATGCGTTCTTTCAGTACTACGCGTCGACAGGCAATCCGACACATAAGCGGCCGAAATCGATCTCGGAAATCGGACACGATGGTCCTGCCAATCACCTGTACGATACCGACGACTTCTTCGATGCAGTCAAGGCCGGCAACTTCCCAGCGGTCAACTTCCTGAAGGCGCCCGGCTATCAGGATGGCCATGCCGGCTACTCTGATCCCATCGACGAACAGCACTTCATCGTCAAAGTCATCAACTTCCTGCAACAGCAGAAAGATTGGGACAGCACCGCCGTCATCATTATGTACGATGACTCCGATGGCTGGTACGACCATCAAATGGGCCCGATCGCCAACCAATCCACGGGTCCCGCGGACGCGCTTACTGGTCCGGATGCCTGCGGTACCGCCGCCAACGCGCTCCCCGGCATCGATGCGGGCAATTCGCACGCCCTCGGGCGCTGCGGCTACGGCCCACGTCTTCCTCTGCTGGTCATCTCCCCGTGGGCGCGAGCGAACTTCGTCGATCACACCGTGACTGATCAGACTTCGATCATCCGCTTTATCGAAGACAATTGGCTCAGCGGACAACGCATCGGCCAGGGATCGTTCGACGGAATCGCAAGCTCAATCAGCCAGATGTTCGACTTCACCAAGAAGCGGGACGATGGCCGCCTGATCCTCGATCCGGAGTCCGGTCAACCGGTTCGATAAACGACCGACACAACTCCAGGTCAGCTGGAACAGAAACGGGCGTGCGAGACTTGTTTCTCGCACGCCCGTTCTTATTTTGATAGATTGTCGAGGACCAATCAGCTCCCGTGAGAAAGAAACCGCGAGTGCGCATTACCCGAAGAACGTTTCTGCAGCAGAGCGGAATGCTCAGCGCGGCTCTCATGCTTCCTCAAGCCATGCGCAACCGGCACATGCCTCCTGTAAGGCCACTGCTCAATCCCAACTCGCTTACTCCTTTTGTCGATCGCCTCCCCACACCCAACCTCGTCATGACTACTGCGACCCGCCCAAGTCCCGCCGACCCAGCCGTCAGACTTCCCTACTATCGCTTCACCATGCGGCAGATCGAAAGCCAAGTGCATCGCGACATGAAACCCACGCGCCTCTGGGGCTTCGATACGATCTCTCCGGGGCCGACGATTGAAACACGAAGTGGTCAAGGGCTCTTCGTGGAATGGGTCAACGAACTTCCGACAGCCCACTTTCTGCCCATCGACCACAACATTCACGGCGCCGAGGCCGACAAACCCGACGTCCGCGCGATAGTTCATCTGCACGGTGCGAAGGCTCCTCCCGAAAGCGACGGCTACCCGGAGAACTGGTACGTGCCGGGAAAATCCGCCATCTACTACTACCCGAATAATCAGGACGCCGCCATGCTCTGGTATCACGACCACACCCTCGGAATCAACCGCCTCAATGTGGTCGCCGGCTTGTTCGGCGTCTTCCTGATTCGCGATTCCGTCGAAGACTCTCTGAATCTTCCCAAGGACAGATACGAAATCCCCCTCGTCATCTACGATCGCATGTTCGACGAGCAGAGCCAGCTTTACTATCCCGTCTCGCCCGACCCAAAAGCTCCATGGGTTCCCGAATTCTTTGGCGACGCGATTTTAGTCAACGGCAAGTTGTTCCCTTATCTCGAAGTCGAGCCGCGCAAATATCGCTTTCGCGTTCTCAATGCGGCCAACGGCAGATTCTTCCACCTGTCACTTTCCAACGGACAATCCTTTCACCAGATCGGCACCGATCAAGGCCTGCTGCCCGCGCCCGTTTCGCTCGACCATGTTCTCCTCGCACCCAGTGAGCGCGCCGACTTGATCGTGGATTTCGCCGACCACGCCGGCGAGCAGATCGTCGTCCAAAACGACGCCTTCACCGTCATGCAATTCCGCGTTTCGCGGACCAAAACCGCCGACTCAAGCTCGCTGCCCTCAACTCTGCGCCCAGTGCCTAAGATCGCAGAATCCGAAGCCATAAAAACCCGCATGCTCCCGCTCGTCGAAATCGACGATCGCGTCCAGAACCCGATCACCATGCTGCTCAACCGCGCTCATTGGAATATGCCCGTCACCGAAGATCCCGTGCTCAACTCGGTCGAAATCTGGAACCTCATCAACCTCACCGACGACGCCCATCCCATCCATCTTCATCTCGTCCGCTTCCAAATTCTTGACCGCCGTAGCTTCGACACCTTCAGCTACAAAACACAAAACGTATTGAAGTTCACCGGAAAGCCGGCGCTGCCTGATCCGAACGAGGCTGGTTGGAAGGACACCGTCCGAGCCGATCCCGGAATGGTGACGCGAATTATTGTTCGCTTTGAAGGTTTTGTCGGCCGCTACGTCTGGCATTGCCACATCCTCGAACACGAGGACAATGAAATGATGCGGCCCTACGACGTGATCGCCGCGCGCTGAACCCGGCAGGCATACTTCAGAAAAACTTCTCGACTCGTACCAGGGTATGCCTTCAGGCATACCGCAACTCTCTCAAATTGAATTCGGCTTTAGCCGCTGGCTCCGCAATCCCTTACTTATCGTTCGTCCAGCGATAAGCCCGCACCGCCAAAAACATGTTCGCGCCCGTGACCACCGCCGGCGCTGCATACCAGATGCGGCTGTGCTTCTTCTTCATGAAGTAACTCAAATACGCCACGCCAAGGTCCGCCGGAATCCCAATTCCATACAACGCCGCCCGGCTCTTCAAAGAGGACGGAACATCGTTGCACGACGCGTGGACCTCCAGGCAGCGCACCGTCAACTCCACATTCGCAACCGACGCTCCAACCATTCCGCCGTTGACCAGCCAGTAATTCCGGTCCGCCACGCTACGATCCGGCGAGAGTGGCCCACCTATCGCCGCCGGGGGCGCCCCGTGAGATTCTCTTTTCACCACGGGAGATGCAACTGGGTCCGCGTTCGACGCGTCCGCCTTTGCGGAACTGGGCGCATCCGGCAACTCGGATTCATTGCCGATCGCCGGCGCTTCGTTCCTCGCAGTCAGCAACGGCGTCCCAGCATCGCTCGCCTTCGAGCCGTCCCTCGTCTGAACGTCAAGACCATCCGACTGCGCCAGCATTCCAATCGCCGACGCCAGCACAAATGCGATACCGATATAACCGCTTCTATAACGTTTACGCACCCTTTTCCTCCCGGTGCTCAAGCTTCGGTTTTCTCGTGCGGCCTTCTTCACCGGACAACAAATACCGGAAGGCCGAAGTCTCACGCAGAGCCCCGCCGCATTAGAGCACTTTAATCGCCGAGACTAACTTGAACCTGCCACTCAGAACTAGTAGCCGAGGAACAAGCACTTTAGATTGGAGTTGATTCGCCGAATGCGATGAGATAAAGCGTGCTGCATTCTGCATTTACGCGCGCCGCCGCAGCCTATGCGAAAGGCGAAGAAACTTTTTATTCAGCGCTGAAAATCAATTCTGAACTCGGCGACCGTCGTCACAGGTTTATCGCGAATGAGACAACGCAACAAAAATCGCCGAAATTTCTCTCGCTTTGAGACGATCAGTGAATGCCCTCTCCCACTGCCGCAAAACCATCGCTACATTACGATGTCATTCGCGCCTGTGGCTCAACTCATCATGCCTCCGCCAGCACGCCTCACCCTTCGCATGCGCTTGCAGCCGTAGTTCAATCTCGTGTTTCTTCGGGATGAGACATGCCCCACCCTTATTGCGCTTGCGGCTCTCGTTTTGAGACGTTGTCCTTTTTCGATTCCCGAATCGGAACGGCTAAACCACCGAGAACAATTGACTTACGGATTGGACCGAATTGGCACCCGCCATGCATCCAGCTACGCGGCGACGCATGTAGTCGCCTACTTACATCGCAACTCTAGAAATCGCAGTCGAAGCCAGCGGCCGCAACACGAGCCGCGAGCACCAACAAACTTTCTCGATCCAATCAACGCTTTCTAAGCGACGGGGGCGAAGCCTTGTCTCAACTGATCAACGCCAGCATTGCCAGCGCGATATCGCCTCCGTCGCTTCAAACCACCGGCCGCCCTCCCCACTGGTACGCCGTATACACCAGCCCGCGACACGAGAAGCGGGTTCAGCAACACCTGGGACACCGCCGCGTGCCATCGTTTCTTCCGCTCTTCCGCACCATGCATCGCTGGAAGAATGGATGCAAAGCCCAAGTGGAACTTCCACTGTTTCCCGGCTATGTGTTCGTGAATATTCCGCGGACCGAACGCGTCAATGTTCTCGACGTGCCCGGCGTGATCTCATTCGTTGGCCCAAAAGGCGAACCGGCTCAGTTGTCAGATTTTGAAATCGAGACTTTACGTTCCGGCCTGCACCTGCAGAAGGTCGAACCCTATCGCGGCCTCGCTATCGGCCAGAAAGTAAGAATCACTGCCGGAGCCCTGCAAGGCCTCGAAGGCACCCTGATAAGAAACGCCAACGGCCTCCGAGTGGTAATCACAGTAAACCTCATCCAACAAAGCGTCTCCATAGAGCTAGACTCCAACGCCGTAGAACCCATTTAGCCAACGTACGAACACATTGCGATTTTGTGCGGCGTGGCTCAGCGCTTTCGCCACAGCTGAAAAGCTATGATTCACGCGGGTTTTGGGAAGGGCCCGGCTTCAGTCGGGCCGCTAATTCGACGAAATGGGTCGCGCTTTAGCGCCTGAGGTGAGCTCTTAGGCATCTGCAACAATCTGACTTTTAACAATTACTCAATTTATCAATTACCCCGATTACCGAACTATTCCCCGCTTACACCAAGACCAAACTACATGCCCGCTCCTAAAACCCAAAGCGCAAATGGCACCGCCAACCGCATCGTTGAAGCGGCCGTCCAACTCTTCTCGCGCCAGGGTTTCGCCGCCAGCAGCACCCACGAAATCGCTCGCCTCGCCGGCGTAAGCGAAGTAACCGTATTCCGCCACTTCCCAAGAAAACGCGACCTTTTCTGGGCCGCAACCGAATCCCGTCTGCGCCGTCTCCGCATCAGCAAAGAGCTTCGAGGACGCCTCGAGAGCGACGAAAACCCTCGCACCGCAATCCCCGGAATTGTCGCCCTGCTGGTCGAAACCGTGCAGCATCAACCTGAGATGCTCCGCCTGCTATACCTAAGCCTCTTCGAACTCGAAAACGGCGCCGAACGAATCCTGCGCAAGCATCTAGTGCCGCTCTTTGACCCGGTCCGTGAATATTTATCCAGATGCGTGTCCAAGGGCCTGATCCGCGACCTCGAACCCGGAGTAGCAACCCTGGGCCTGGCCGCTTCGGTCGCCGCGCATCAGGGCTTGCAACAAGTCCTGACCATCGACGACCTCCCCTACGCCAACACCGACGAAGCCATAGCCGCCTACAGCGACTTCTGGATGAAAGCCCTGGTCCCTGAACCGGCTTTACCACCCGTAGAAACATAGCTAGCTGTGTTTCTACAGCCCGAGATTCGTATCAGGGTATGCCTTCAGGCATACCGCAACCACGCCGAAATAAGTCCGGCTTTAGCCGCTGAGGAAACGCACGCAAGGATTCTATGACCGACAACCTAACGATCAGCAAAAACAAGGACCTCGAGAAATTCAATTTCTCCGAGTTCCATGCTGCCATAATCGACGCTCCCGACGATCAGATCTCGATCGTCCAGTTCTGGCGCGTCCTCCAAAAACGCCGCTGGCTCGTCCTCTACACGCTGGCCGCGATCGTCCTGACCGTAACCGTCGTCTCTCTTCTGCTGCCCAAGCGCTACGACGCCTCCGGCCGCATCTTGCTTGACCTCGAAGGCCCCAGCGATCTCGGCCTCGAACAAACCGTCATGCCCATGGGCATCGATCTCAATACCAAACTCGAGACCCAGATCCGCATCGTGCAAAGTGACACCATCGCCAACAGCGTGATGAAGCAACTCGCTCTGCAACGCAACAGCATGTTCGCGGGAAAAGAAACCGATCACTCCGCGAAAGATTACGACGACCTAAGCCTCCAGACTCGCGCCAAACTGAATAAGTCGTTTCATAAGGCTCTAAACGTTCAGCTCATTCCTAAAACCCAAATCGTCGAAGTTCACTTCCGCAGCAAAGATCCCCAGCTCGCAGCCGAAGTCGCGAACACCGTCGCCAACACCTACATCGAGCACAATTTTCAGACCAAATACAAAGCCACTCTGCAAACTTCCGACTGGCTCACCAAGCAACTGGACGATCTCAAAAAGCACGCCGAAGCAGCCCAGGAAACCCTCACCACCTACCAGAAGAAAACTGGAATCCTCGGCACC
>Ga0210383_10004673_pt1 | contig 12112 bp, 7 predicted proteins | sample IncBWC14OmetaG_FD_160072 | JGI IMG/M metagenome (GOLD analysis project Ga0210383, IMG submission 160072) | Forest soil microbial communities from Barre Woods Harvard Forest LTER site, Petersham, Massachusetts, United States - Inc-BW-C-14-O ...
CGTACCGCCCCGGTCTTGGTATTCGTGATCGTTACGGTCACGTTCGGAACCACGCTACCGCTTGGGTCCGTAACCGTCCCCACAATCGTCGCCTCTTGGGCAGCCGCGAAAAAGGGCAACCCCAACAGCAACAGCAAAATAAAAACTCCACGGCTAAGCCAATTTCCCTTAGCAGTGAAAATAGAACAGAAAAAAGACGAGGACGAAGAATTCATAGACATTGTCTCCACTCCCCTCGACCAGCTCAGGACACCGTTAACGTACACGCAGCATCCTCTGAGTATGCTTATGTGTCAAGCGTTTTTTCGATTCCCTGAACAGAAATTACAAATACTTGACAAACTGGGTACCCCATACCGTCTGCTCTGACTAGCGCGAAGCAGATCCCGGACGGCTCTATGTTCCACATTTAAAAGGATTACCGATCACCGGTATGCGCTGTACCGATTAGTGCCGGTGGACTAGGAGAACGCTCTATCTTGCGCGTGCGCATGCGACAGACTGATTGAAGAACCAGCTGTTAAACAGCACGGAATTTGCTGCTAGGAGGCGGCACTGATCGCGGCGCCAAGCTTCGCGGAGGCTTCGCTAGATTTTGTATCGGTGAGGCGCATCTCCCTGAAAAGGTGCAAGTTCGAAGACATGATTACTCCGGGACTCAAGTGCACCGCAGGAGGAAAGTTTACTTTGTTGGTGAGACTGTCGGCCAAAACACGCACGGCAATCTGCCCCTGGCGATAAGGCTGTTGGTAAATAGAAGCGGCAATAGTTCCTTTACGGAAATAGGGAGCCATCTCCGCGAAAAGATCGGTCGTAATCAGCTTTACTTTTCCTCCGAGGCCACGCGCTCCGAGGGCGCGACAAACCGGTAGACAGTTCACAGTGTTGACATAAATCCCAGCAAGACCGGGGATGCGCTGCAGCAGATCGAAAGTTTTTTGGAAGCTCTCGTCTTCGTCTTCGTGCCCTTCAATCACCGCGGCAATCTTCCCGCCCGGGCAGTGACGCGGAAATGCATCGGAAAAACCGTCGGCTTTCTTGCGATGATCTTCCGCCATCAACATGCCGGCAACCACGGCGACCTTTGCGCCCGGGGCAACAAATTTGCCCATCAGCTCTCCCGCCAAACAACCGTTCAAGTATGGTTCGACGCAAACGACGCTGGAACGCTTGCTTTCGGGCGCGTCGGTGGAGACGCAGACCACATGCATACCTTTTTCTTCCGCAGCGTCAATGAGGGGCCTCAACTCCTTAGGGTTTCCGGCCGTAAGAATAATTCCGTCGACACCACTGTTCATCAAGGCTTCGAACGCCTGGGTATCCCCTTCGCCGAGAACCTGCACGGGACGATTAATGAACTGGACGCCTAATTGAGACGCGCGTTTTTCCTCATCGAGCACGCCACTCCAAAGCTGGTCGTAGAAAAAACGGATTTCGCGGGGCATGCACACACCAATGCGGGCATTCGCTCGGGCTACAGACAAGGCGCGCGCCGCCAAATTCGGGGTGTAGCCAATTTGCCGGGCGATTTGCAGAATGCGCAGCCGGGTTGCTTCTTTGATCCCATCGCGCCCATGAAGAGCGCGGTCGACGGTGCCAATCGACACTTCCGCCATCTCTGCAATCAAATGGATTCCACGCCGCTGTTTTGCCATCTTCTCGAGCTCCGCCTGCTTCGAGGCACGCGCTAGTTTCTAACCCATCCTACTCCCGGCACGGCAAGCCGAAACGACGCGATTTCCGTGAACGTGCACGTACCACCGTTTCGCCAGGTTTTCCATGAGGCCGCGCCCGACGGTCATTTTTCCACCACATTCAGCTTGCTGTCGATCAAGTCCACGGAATTGCCGCCAACCATGATGGTGAACGACCCGGGCTCCACGCCGCGGCGCATATCGCGATTCAAGAACGAAAGTTCATCGGGGCCAAGCACGAATTCCACTGTGCGAGTTTCGCCTGGCTTCAGGTTGATACGTTGAAAACCTCTCAATTCTTTCACCGGACGCGTGACCGAGCTGACGTCTTGCCGGATATACAGCTGGACAACCTCATCGCCGGGCAACGCACTGGTATTAGTGACATCCACGCTGATCTTCGCTTTGGCTTGAGGACCGATTGCGTCCGGGACGGCGTGAAGAGTCGCGTATTTAAATGTGGAATAGCTCAGGCCCCATCCGAACGGGAAAAGCGGCTTCACCGTACTGCCCAGATATTCACGTTTTGCGGATGGTTTTTGATAGTAGTAGTCGGGGAGCTGGCCTACCGAGCGAGGCACGGTGATGGGCAACTTGCCGCCGGGGTTGTAATCACCGAAGAGAACGTCGGCGACGGCGGTGCCTCCTTGTTGCCCCAAGTACCAACCGTCCAGAATCGCAGGAACATGTTCTGCGATGTAATTGATCGAGTTGGGCCGACCGTGCTGCAGAAAAACAATCGTGGGTTTGCCTGTCGCGAACATGGCTTTGACCAGATCGTCTTGATTGCCGAGCAGGTCCAGATTGTCGCGATCGCCTTCGTGCGTAACCGCCCAGGCTTCCCGTGAGGTCTGCTCATTTCCGCCAAGCGCCAGAATAATGATGTCTGCTTTTTGAGCCACCTTCACGGCTTCCGCAATGCGCTGGGCATTTAGCGCCGGATCGCCGAGGACTACTTTGTCCGCATTCCAATCCGGTTCCGTTTCCGTGATTTTGCATCCTTCGGCGTAAAGCACCTCCGCGGAGGATCCAACCTTATCCTTGATTCCCTGAAGCACGCTGACGCCACGTCCCGGCTTGTTGCTGTAGCCGCCGAGATGCACGGCGACCGCGTTGGGGCCGATCACGGCGATGTGCTTGTACTTCCCTTTCGCGAGGGGCAACAAATGATTGTCATTCTTGAGAAGAATAACGGCCTCGTGTGCGGCTTTTAACGCGAGTTCCTCATGCTCCGGGCTATTGGTGATTTTTTCGGCGTAAGCCGGATCGACGTACGGATCATCGAACAGGCCGGCGAGAAACTTGGCCCGCAGAACGCGAGCCACAGACTGGTCGATTGCGGATTCCGACACTTTTCCCTGCTGGACGAGCGGGATCAGGTTGGAGTAAGTGCCGATGAACGGAAGTTCGACATCGACCCCGGCATCGAATGCCATTTTTGCTCCGGCTTCGTCGTTGGCGACGACGTGATGCACGGTTCTCAACTCGGTTGGGCCGAAATAATCCGAGGTGATCAGCCCCTGGAATCCCCATTCCTGACGCAAGATGTCCTGCAACAAGTGACGGTTGCTGTGCGACGGTATGCCGTCAAGTTCGTTGTAAGACGGCATAACGGCCTCGACGTGCGCTTCCTTCACAGCGGCTTCGAACGGCTTTAGAAAATATTCCCGCACGACGCGCTCGGAATAATTTCCGGGTGCGACGTTGGTGCCGCCTTCGGGCTGGCCGTGGACCGCAAAATGTTTTGCAGTGGCCATCACGTGGGACTTATCCACCGTGGGACCTTCACCCTGAAAGCCACGAATTGCGGCAACGCCAAGGCGCGTAACGAGGTAAGGATCCTCGCCGTAGGTTTCTTCGGTACGTCCCCAGCGCGGGTCGCGAGCCAAATCGAGGACCGGGGCAAGGCATTGCTGCACGCCGCGGGCGCGGGCCTCAGCAGCAGTTGCGGTGAAAACTTCGTGAATCAGTCCTGGGTCCCACGTGGACGCAAGTGCAATTGCCTGAGGATAGGAAGTTCCTCCGGCGGCGACATGGCCGTGAAGACACTCGTCGTGGAAAAGGACGGGTATGCCCAAGCGCGTGTTGTCCTTTACCCATTTCTGGACAGTGTTCGTAAAATCCGCCATGGCGCGTGGTCCGCGGTCGCCGTCACTGGGTCTCGAAAACTCGCCGAGGCCATTTTTTAAAATTACCGCGGCACGCTCCGGAAGAAATGCGCCCTTTTCATCGACGAAGAGCATTTGGGGATCCTTGAAGAATGTTGAGTTCTCCCAGGCGCTCTCCAGTTGCGCGACTTTCTCTTGCAGAGTCATGCGCGATAACAAGTCTTGGACGCGTTGTTCGACCGGGAGTTTGGGGTCCGGATAAGGAAGCATGGTTTGAGCGAAAACGTTCGGAGAAATCAGTAGAGCCGCGGCCATCAAAAAGAGCACTGGCAAGGCGATGCGAGCGGGTACAAGGGGTGACCGGCGCGGCTTCATGAAACCTCCGAAGGCATCAATAATTTGAATTCTTGCAATGCGTAAAATGCATGATAGTATAAAACGTCGTTAACGTACACGGCCTTGTTTTCTTTCGCTTGGCGGTACGTTTGAGGGCGAGTTTCGGGTCTCCTCCACACTCCGCCGCGCACTGTGGTTGGTCGGTCTTCTTTAAGTGCAGGCATTCGCTCTCCAGGTCCCTGGTCGGAATTAGCCGATGCGCCCACATCGGTTCGCTTGACTTCATAAGCCGCGCCATGAAGGAGATTCCCATGAACAGCAGCGATGCGTTTCAGCCCAAAGCAGAAGATAAATTTTCGTTCGGACTGTGGACTTTGGGAAACCGGGGCCGCGATCCGTTCGGGGATTTTGTGCGGCCGGTCATATCTCCCGTGGACATTGTGGGCATGCTTGCCGAAGTGGGAGCGTGGGGCGTCAACCTACACGACAACGATTTGGTGCCCATCGATGCGACGTCCAGCGAGCGCGACGCGATCGTGCGAGAATTTCGCAAGGCTTGTGAGCAGAACGGCCTGGTTGTTCCGATGGCCACGGTTTCCTTGTTTTTTCATCCGATCTTTCGAGATGGCGCGTTCACCGCAAATGATCCGGAAGTACGCGCTTACGCATTGCAAAAAACTTTGCGCGCTATGGACCTTGGGGCTGAGCTCGGCGCGAAGATTTTTGTGCTTTGGGGCGGCCGCGAGGGTGTAGAGACGGATGCCTGCCGGCGCCCCGATGAAGCCGTGAAGCGTTTGCGCGAAGCCGTGAATTATTTGTGCGAATACAATCTGGACCGCGGCTATGGTTACCGGTTCGCGCTTGAAGCGAAGCCGAACGAACCGCGCGCGGATATTTATATGGCTACCACGGGCCACTACTTGGGCTTTATCCCGACGCTTGCTCATCCGGAAATAGTGGGAGTGAATCCAGAATTTGCTCACGAAACCATGGCCGGCTTGAATTTCCTGCATAGCGTGGCTCAGGCGTGGGAGGCGGGCAAATTGTTTCACATCGATTTGAACGACCAGATGCCGGGACGTTTCGATCAGGATCTGCGCTTCGGTTCGGCAAATTTGAAGTCATCGTTCTGGCTGGTGAAATTCCTGGAGGATGTCGGATATGCGGGCCCCCGGCATTTTGACGCGCATGCGTATCGCACGGAAAGCTGCCAGGGCGTCAAGGATTTTGCGCGTGGCTGCATGCGCACCTACTTGATCCTGAAGCAGAAAGCCGCGCAATGGAATGAAGACAAAGAAATACAAGCGATTTTGAACGAAGTATCCGGCAAGGGGACTCATGCGCCGGGAAGCGGGAAGTTCTCAAAGGACGGAGTGCGCGCGCTGCTGGAGCATTCCTTTAATTTAGACGCTATGCTACGGAAACCCCTGCCGTATGAGCGGTTGGATCAGCTCACGGTTGATGTGCTTGCCGGAGTCCGGTAGCAGACCGTTTTGCGAGTATTGCTACAGCAAGAGCGAAATAAACCCTGACAGGTCCGCGACGCGAATTTGTTAAAATTGACCCGCCTGAATATGGGCGGAGTTTGCATGGATTTTATTCACGAAGATTTTCTGCTGAAATCTGCCGCCGCGCGCCGCCTGTACCACACCTACGCTTCCGCACAGCCGATTCTGGATTATCACTCGCACCTTTCGCCGCGCGATCTTGCGGAAAATCGCCGCTTCCATAATTTGTTTGAAATCTGGCTGGAGGGCGACCATTACAAGTGGCGCGCGATGCGGGCCAACGGGGTTGCGGAACATTTCTGTACGGGCGATGCGCCGCCTTACGAGAAATACATGGCCTGGGCGCGAACAGTTCCCGCCACTCTGCGGAATCCTCTTTATCACTGGGCCCACCTGGAATTGAAACGCTACTTCGGCTTGGGAGTTTTGCTGGATGAGAATTCTGCAAAGAGCGTGTGGGACGCGGCGAATGTGCGTCTGCAACAGGAGGAGTTGACCGCGCGCGGGATTTTGAAGAAGTTTGATGTTCGCGTGCTGTGCACCGTTGACGATCCGTGCGATGACCTGAGACATCACCAGGCGATTGCCGCATCCCGGGAGAATTTCCGTGTCCTTCCCACATTTCGGCCGGATAGGGCGTTTCTGGTGCATTCGGCGGCTGAATTCAATACTTGGATTGAGCGGCTGGAAGCCGCCAGCAATGTGAATATAGCGACGCTGAACAATTTCCTCGACGCTCTAAAACAGCGGCATGATTATTTCCATGCGCAGGGCGGTAGGCTTTCGGATCACGGATTGAATCGGTGCTTCGCCGTGCCATGCAGCGTGCGGGAGGCAACTTCTATCTTTACGAAGGCGCACGCTGGGAATTCCGCGACCAAGGAAGAAGCTGAACAGTTCGCCGCGTACCTTTTGCTGTTCTTCGGCCGGCTGGATGCCGAGAAAGGCTGGACTAAGCAGCTGCACCTTGGCGCACTGAGGAACGCCAACTCGCGGATGTTGCACGCCGTCGGACCCGACACAGGCTTCGATGATATCGGAGACTGGCCTCAGGCTGCGGCGCTTTGCTCGTTCCTGGATCAACTAGATCGTGAAGGGGCGCTGCCAAAGACGATCGTCTACAACGCGAACCCTGCCGACAATTACGTCATCGCCACTGCGATGGGAAGCTTTCAAGAAGGACCGATCGCCGGAAAAATTCAGTTCGGCAGCGGTTGGTGGTTCCTGGACCAAAAGGAAGCGATCGAATGGCAGCTCAATGCTCTTTCGCACACGGGACTGCTTTCCCGCTTCATCGGCATGCTGACCGATTCGCGGTCGTTCATGTCATTCCCGCGTCACGAATATTTCCGCCGCATTCTTTGCAACTTGCTCGGTGAGGAGATGGAAAACGGCGAGCTGCCGAATGACGAAGGACTCGTTGGCTCGCTTGTGCAAAATATTTGTTTTGCGAATGCTCAGTGTTATCTGGGGTTGGGGTTGTCAACGGTTGATGGTGTGGAACAATCCGCCGCGTCTACTCCGTCGAACTCCAGTTGATTTTGTCCGATTCTCACCAACTGTGCAGAGTGCCGTCCAATTTGCGATTGATCGGCAGATACGCCCGCTGGTAGGGATACCGAGCGGCCAGCGACTCGTCGATCTCTACGCCGAGGCCGGGCGCTTCTCCGGGATGCATGTGGCCATTCTCGAAAGTATAGGAATGGGGGAAGACCGCGTCCGTCTCCGCTGTGTGCCGCATATATTCCTGAATTCCGAAGTTGTGGATGCTGAGATCGAAATGTAGCGCCGCGGCCATGCACACTGGGCTCAAGTCGGTGGCGCCATGCGACCCTGTGCGAACGTGATAGATTTCGGCCAGGGTGGCAATTTTTCGTAAATGCGTGATGCCACCGGCGTGAACCACCGATGCGCGGATATAGTCGATCAACTGTTCCTGAATCAGCGTTTGGCAATCGTAGATGCTGTTGAAGACTTCGCCGACTGCCAGGGGCGTGGTGGTGTGTTGGCGGATGATGCGAAAACTTTCCTGCAATTCCGCGGGGACGGGATCCTCAAGCCAGAACAAGTGAGAAGGCTCCAATTCCTTGCCTAACCGAGCGGCTTCGATCGGAGTCAGGCGGTGGTGCACGTCGTGCAGCAACTGCAGATCGGGGCCGAACTCTTTTCGCAGCCGGGCAAAGAGTTGCGGCACGAAGTTCAAATAGTGTTCGGTAAACCATTGATTTTCGGGCGGAGCATCTTTTTCCGCTGGCTCGTAGTGCATTCCGCCATGACCAACGCCATACGTGTTGTTTAGGCCGGGAATGCTGGATTGCGCGCGAATCGCTTTGTAGCCAAGTTGCACATAGGTTGCCACGGCTTTGACGGTCTCCTCGATATCGCTGCCGCTGGCATGGCCATAAACCAGTACTGCATCGCGCGATGCGCCGCCGAGCAATTGATAGAGCGGGACGTTCGCAGTTTTTGCTTTGATGTCCCAAAGCGCGGTGTCCACCGCCGCGATCGCGCTCATAGTGACCGGCCCGCGCCGCCAATACGCACCTTTGTATAGATACTGCCAGGTGTCCTCAATCCGCCGTGCGTCGCGGCCTTTCAACAGCGGAAGGATATGCTCGCTCAGATAGCTTGCGACAGCCAGTTCGCGGCCATTCAACGTGGCGTCGCCGAGACCGGAAACGCCGTCTTCCGTGGTGATCTTCACGGTGACAAAGTTGCGCCCCGGGCAGCAGACAATCACCTTGGCTTCCACGATCTTCATTAAGGATTTCTCCTTGGGTTGCGGCCAAGCTATGGGAAGACCAGCGATTAGTGCTTTGCCGTCTTCTTCACGATATGCATCTTCAGTTCTTGCCCGGTGGCGTCGAGGATGTACGCGCTCTTTCCTTCGATGGCAATTTTCGTTTCCACATTTGCCGTGATGCTCGGCGGGTGGCTATTTTTCTGGCCCGGCTTAAAGGAATAGTCGACAAAATAAACCATGTCGTCGGTCTCAATCGTGTAGTGCATGGTGATTTTCTCGGCGCGCATTTCGCCGGTAACATCGGTTTCCGAATCATTGACAACCCGTGCGGGCTTCCAGTTTCGCGAACTCGCCAGCGACGTCGTAGCGGCCAACAGCACCAGTAGCAAAAGCCTGAACTTTTTCATGGACACTCCTGAGCGGAGTATAACGCCACTCGCGGGTCAACCCGGGAGCATTTCCCTCGCTATGTGCGAGAAGAAAAACGTGAAGTTAGGGATTCAGTGCAAGTCCTACCAAGATGCGATATATTTTCGCCCGGAATTCCTGACGCCGCCTTCCTCCCTACTAATTGTTTATTCCCATCTGGGTAAGAAAATACGCGTAATCAAATGCCGCTTCGTGCAATCGATCATAGCGCCCCGAGGCGCCGCCGTGTCCGGCGGGACTCATATTGGTTTTTAGAATCAGGATATTGTGATCGGTTCTGAGTGCACGCATCTTGGCAACGTACTTGGCCGGCTCCCAGTACATTACCTGGCTGTCATTGAAGGAGGTCCTCACGAGCATATTGGGGTAAGACTTGGGTTCGATGTTGTCGTAAGGAGAATAGGTCAGCATGTAATCGAATGCCGGCTTTTCTTTCGGATTGCCCCATTCCTCGAACTCGGTGACGGTCAGGGGGAGAGACTCGTCCAACATGGTATTCATAACATCCACGAACGGCACGCCGACTAATGCAGCGTGGAACAAATCCGGTCGCATATTGAGGACCGCCCCCATCAATAAGCCCCCAGCGCTTCGTCCCTCAATCACCAAGCGATCTTTGGAGCCGTATCCTTGCGCCAGCAGGGACTCGGCAGAAGCAATGAAGTCTGTGAAGCTGTTTTTCTTATGCATCATACGGCCGTTATCGTGCCAGGCTTTGCCCATTTCGCCTCCGCCGCGAATGTGGGCCACAGCTACAACAACACCGCGATCAATCATGCTAAACAGGTTGGAATTGAATCCGATGTCATAAGGATAGCCGTAGGATCCATATCCGGTAAGGTATAGCGGGCCAGTGCCATCAAATTTGGCGGATTTTAAATGCACAACGGAAATCGGAATCTTCTCACCGTCTAACGCCGGGGCATAGATTCGCTCGACTTGATAACGGTTACGGTCGTAACCGCCGGGAACTTCTTTCTGTTTAAGGAGCGTGGATTTGCCATCGGTCATGTCGTATTCGTAGACAGAGGCTGGAGTGATGAAGGACTGATAACCGTAGCGGAATTTCGTAGTGTCGTACTCACGATTTATGTAGGAATAGGTGTCGTAGGCAGGCTCGGGAAATTCTATGCGCTTTGGTTCACCACCGCGCAGGTCTGCGACACGGATCTGTGGCAGGCCATTCTCGCGCTCGTACAGAATGTAATAGCCCTTGAAGAAGTCGGTGCCATCGAGCATGACGTTCGCGCGTTGCGGAATTATTTCGCGCCAACCCGCCCTGCCGGGGTCGCTCACCGGAGCCTTCACCAGGCGGAAATTTCGCCCTGTGTCGTTTACGCGAATGTAGAAGAAGTCCCCGTTGTGATCGGGGTAGTACTCGACATCCTGCTTGCGAGGTTCCATCAGTTTCCAATTGGCCTTGGGGTCGGAAGCGGGAATGAAACGAGCTTCGCTGGTAGTGTGGCTCCCTAAATAGAGAATAAGGAAGGCGCGACTGCGGGTCTTGCCAACGTAGGTTTCAAATCGTTCATCCTTCTCTTCGTAAATGAGATCGTCAGGAGAAGTGGAACCGAGAGTATGGCGATACAACTGGTATTGACGTTTGGTGACGGCATCTTCGACGGTGTAGAAAATGGTTTTGTTGTCGTTTGCCCAAGCGACTGAGCCAACGCGTTCCGCGTGTTCCGCGAGGTTCTTGCCGGAGCGGAGATCCTTAATAGACAAAGTATATTGGCGGAAGCCGGTATTGTCGGTGGTGTAGGAGAGCAGGTTGCCATCATCGCTCACTTCATACTCGCCCAAGGCGATGAAGGCCTGACCCTTGCCGAGTTCGTTCAAATCGAGGACGACTTCTTCGGGTGCGTCCATGCTGCCTTTTCTGCGACAGCGGATGGGGTACTGCTTTCCTGCCTCGGTTCGTGTGTAGTAGAAATAATCGCCAAACTTGTAGGGAACTTCGACGTCGGTTTCCTTGATATGACTGAGCATTTCGTCGTACAGCTTCTTCTGAAGCGGTTCTGTAGGCTTCATGACTGCATCGGTGTAGACATTCTCGGCTTCGAGATAGGCCCGAACATCGGGATTCTGCTTATCGCGGAGCCAATAGTAGTTGTCCACAAACTCATGGCCATTTATCTCAGTGATCTTCGGTATTTTCTTCGCGACTGGCGGCGAAGGAAGCGAAGAAGTTGTGTCGGTCGCGGACAGAGCCAAGACGGAAGCTAGAACCAAAGGAGCGAGACCCAAGAGTGCGAGAGATATCTTCCGGGAATAATATTTGCTCATCGGAATTTCCTTCACCAAACCTAAAGTGGTCCGATTCTATACCAAGTTGCTTGCGGTAATGACACCCAAGCTGTCAAGCGCTACCGGTCCGACGTTAGCATTGAGAACATTGCCAAACCACTCGGCCATGCCAGCATAGAAATTATTCAAAAACATTACGCGCCATGGGTCAACTAACGGCAGGATTTGCTGGAGCGGGAAATCTGGCGCGTGTATGAGATAGGAACCGAGTTTTAGTCGAGGAATGGACAGCTAAAGTCACCCGCAGCGGGAGGTGCTCTCAGCTTGTCGCGTCGCTGGTCAGCGCGGAGCAGGCTTGCTCGCCGCAACGGGTTTCGCAGATGCGCTAGCATCTGGGTGGAGGTTGATGACGAAATTATCGAGGTCGTGTTCGATCGGAACTGGTGGCGGTGGCGGTGTGTATGTAAATACGCGACCGTCCTTGTCGCTTGACGGATGCCCAGATTGAGTAGTTGCCCGCGCGGCCAACCCAACAAATTCAAAGCGGCCAGTTGGCGACCGCGTTGCGGTTTGAAAGTCGAAACCCTTCTCCGATTTGATCGTTACTTTCATGCCATTTACGATTGGCTGATCTTCACTCAGCACCACCCGACCTCGGAGATGGTATGCGGGTTTAAGTGGAAGGTCACCAACGTAGACGACTTCGTCATCGCGTTTTGTGGTGCATGCGACGCTTCCGGTAGCGCCGCGAGTGGCTACCGACTGCATCTCGGCATAGACGTACCAATTTTCTGGAACCGGAACGCCGGTAATCTCGAACTTCCCATCGGGCTGCGTGCCAATCCTGATTTCCGTGTACTTCGAAACCCTCCTCAATTGTTTCATTGTGCTACACAGTCTGCTCTTAGTAGAGTCGCCGACAATACGTCCGGAATGTGAACTCGGCTTGGGTGCATCTACTCCAGCCCCTCTGCCCGCTTCTCGGCGCTCCACACATTTCAAGCCTTTGGGAATTCTGAAAAGCCCCCACGCAACAACGGCTTGCGG
>Ga0210383_10004674_pt1 | contig 12111 bp, 10 predicted proteins | sample IncBWC14OmetaG_FD_160072 | JGI IMG/M metagenome (GOLD analysis project Ga0210383, IMG submission 160072) | Forest soil microbial communities from Barre Woods Harvard Forest LTER site, Petersham, Massachusetts, United States - Inc-BW-C-14-O ...
AATCTACACTGGTTCCATCGTTATCCCACCCAATCCGTGTGTCTTCCTCTCGGCGGGCGAAGCCAGTGGCGACCACTACGGCGCACTAATCATCGCAGAACTTCGCGCGCGTCACCCCCACCTCGCTTGCTTCGGCCTCGGCGGCAAGGAGATGGAAGACGCAGGCCTCGACCGTGTCGTCCGCGCCGAAGACGTCGCCCACATGGGCATCACCGAGGTCATCCGCCACGCGCCTCGCGTCTATAACTCCTACCGCCGCCTCGTCGCCTCCATCAAAAAACGGCACCCCGACGTCGCCATCCTGATCGACTTCCCCGATGTAAATTTTCGCCTCGCCCGTGAGCTCAAAAAGCTGAACGTCCCGGTCATCTATTTCGTCAGCCCGCAGCTCTGGGCATGGAAGCGCAGCCGCCTGCGCTGGGTACAACAACGCGTGAACCGCATGATGGTTATCTTCCCATTTGAAGCCCGTTTCTACCGCGCCCGCGGCGTCGACGCCAGGTTCGTCGGTCACCCACTGGCAGAGCTGCCGATGCCGACCATCTCACGCGAAGACTATGCCGCTCTGCACGGTCTCGACCCGGCGAAGCAGTGGATCGCCCTGCTGCCCGGCAGCCGGTGGAAAGAGGTCACCGTGAACCTCGGTACGATGGTGGAGTTGACCTACCGCTTCCCTGAAGGGTGCAACTACATTCTGCCGGTGGCCTCCACCATTGACCGCGAAAAGCTGGCAAAGGAGATCACTGGTCATGACGAATGGTTGCCAACGGACGTTGCCCTGAAGCAGCTAAACATCCACCTCGTCCCTGATGCCCGCGAGGCCCTCCACCACGCCCGCGCCAGCGTTGTTGCCAGCGGCACGGCGACCGTCCAGGCCGCCGCAATAGGAAACCCCTTCGTGGTCGTCTACCGCGTCTCCCCGCTCACCTTCTGGCTGGCCAAGCGCCTCGTCCGCTACCCGCCTGATATCTGGGACCCCGCCCAGGTCGATGCCAGCGGTAACCTTCCCATCGCCATGGTGAACCTCGTCGCCGGCCGCCGGGTCGTCCCCGAGCTGCTGCAGGACCGTTTCACAGCCGAAAACATAGCCGTCGCCCTGGGCCCCTTGATGGCCGACGGCCCCGAGCGCGAACGAATGGTCGCCAACCTGGCCGAGGTACGCCGCGCCCTCCAACCACCCCCGGGCACAAGCTCCATCCAGCAGGTTTGCGACGCAGTCGAGGCGCTTTTGACTGAAAACGAGTCCATGAGTGGCCGAAAATCGACGGCAGGCGTCTAATAGGCTAATGGACTGTACCATGATGTTTTGAGGAACTTTAGCTGCATGTCCGCTCTTTTCCGCATTCTCCGTATCCCCGCCGCGACGCTGCTTCCCTTGTGCCTCCTCGCAACGACCGCGTGGGCCGCGCCCGTAAGACCCCAGATGCAGGTCACTGGCTACGTCATCAGCGCCGATCTCGATCCCGCCGTGAACCGGCTGACCGCGACCTGCGACGTGACCTTTACCACACTCGAAGAGCTTTCGACCCCCACCTTTGAGTTGAACAACGGCCTGCAGATCACAAAGGCAACCGACGCAAAGGGCCAGCCGCTGGAGTCAGAGCGCCTGACCAACAACAGCACGGTGCGCTTTACCCTGGTCACGCCGCTGCCCAAAGGCACAACCACTACCTGGCACATCGAGTACTCCGGCACCCTGAAGGACGCCGACACCAGCCCGGTCGAGGGCATCAAGCTGGCCGCCGTCGCCGACCCCATCAGCATCCTGCTCTACCCCGGCCGCTGGTTCCCCATGACCGGCCTCTTCACCAACCGCTTCACCGCCGAGATGCGCATCCGCGTGCCCGGCGATGAGCGCGTCGTCGGGTCCGGCAGCGGTGTCGCAGCGCAGAAGAGCGTTCCCGGCAACCGCACCGAGTTCACCTTCAAATGGGCGAAACCCGGCTTTCCCGGGACCATCATCGCAGGCAAGTTCCTGGACCCCATCACCGCCGGCAACATGCGTGTCTACGTCACCGAGAAGCACAAAGAGGCCGCCCACGACTTCGCCAGCACAGGCGAGCGCGAATATCTCTACATGGCCGGAACCTTCGGCCAACCTGAATCGACGCGCATGAACCTCGTCGAGCTGCCAGACGACGCCGTCTCCGCCGCCTGGGCCCCCGAGATCGCGGCCATCGCCGGAAACCGCATCACCGCCCGCAACGAGCAGCGCCTGCTCTCCAACACGCTCGCCCATCAGTGGTGGGGAGGCCAGATTTCGCCCGCGACCATGAACGATGCGTGGATCACCAACGGCATGTCGCGCTATGCCGAGCTGATGTACCTCGAAGACTCTGCCGGCAAAAACGCCTTCCAGTCCGCAATCACCGACATCTCCGCCGGCGCACTGGCCTACGACACCGAACCGCTGACCACCATCGGCCGCCTGGATCCCTTCTCTCCCCAGTTCCAGTCTATGACGCTCGAGAAGGGAGCGATGGTCTTCCACATGCTCCGCTGGGAGATGGGCGACGAGGTCTTCCTCAAGTTCCTGCGCACGCTGCTGACGCAATACGCCGACAAGTCCATCCGCACCTCGAACGTGGAGACCGTCGCGCAGGCCCAGTCCAATCTCGAGCTGCAGGCATTCTTCGCGCAATGGCTCGATGGCACCGGCGCCCCTGCCTTCACCAACAAATACTCCGTCTTCCGCCTTGGCGACAACAAAGGCTTCAGGACGATCGGCGGCATCGACCAGGACCTCGACCTCTTCCGCATGCCGGTCGAACTTCGTATCGAGACCGACGGCAAGACCGAGGTCCGTCGCGTCGATGTCTCCGGCAACGACTCGCATTACACGGTCGAGACCTTCGGCCGGCCGCGCCGCATTCAGATCGACCCCGAGAACTGGCTGCTGAAGAGCACGCCAGACCTCGCGGTGCGCGTCGCTGTGCTGCGCGGCCAGCAGCTCGTGGCCCAGGGAGACCTGACGGCGGCCCTGATCGAGTACCAGAAGGCGCTCGACTCCAATAAGAACAGCTCGCTTGCGACCTATCGCATAGGCGAAATCTTCTTCATGCAGCGCAACTACCAGTCCGCCGCCAACTCTTTCCGTGACGCCCTGCGCGGCGACGGCGATCCCAAGTGGGTCGAGGTCTGGAGCCACATCGAACTCGGCAGGATCTTCGACGTCACCGGCCAGCGCGACCGCGCCGTCAACGAGTATCGCCTCGCCGTGCAGACCAACGACAACACCCAGGGAGCCGTCAACGAGGCCCGCGCGCTAATGCAGACACCCTACAAACGCGAACAGACCGACAACTAAATCAGCTTGACTTCTGGCCAATAGTGGACTAAACTAAGTGAACTTAGTTCACCTTAGGTGCGCCATGAATGTTGTGAACATCCACGAAGCTAAGACCAATCTCTCCAAACTTGTCGAGCAAGCCGCGCTAGGTGAGTCCTTCATCATCGCCAAGGCAGGCAAGCCCATGGTAAAGGTCGTCGCCCTCGATGCGCCCGTTGGGAAACAGAAACGACGGCTAGGGTTCATGAAAGGGAAGATCTCAGTGCCAGAGAACTTTGACCGGATGTACGAACGAGAGATCGAAGAGTTGTTCTACGGCAAGAAATGAAGCTTCTTTTGGATACCCATCTGCTTGTGTGGTCTGCGTGGACGCCGAAACGCATGTCTGCGGCCGCGCGCTCCCTAATCAACGATCAGGGCAATGAGCTGTTCTTCAGTGCTGCCAGCCTGTGGGAGATTGCTATCAAGCAGAATTTGGAAAAAGAAGATTTTCAGATAGACGCTAACTTCCTGCGCCGCGGCCTGCTGGACAATGACTATAACGAGCTGCCGGTCACAGGGGATCACGCCGTCGCAATCCGCTCCCTACCCCCGATTCACAAGGACCCCTTTGACCGAATTCTCGTCGCGCAGGCTACGTTCGAAGGATTCACGTTACTCACAGCCGATCCCGTAGTCGCGCGCTATCCAGGCTCTATCAAAAAGGTCTAGCTCAGCACTATTCGTACCGCAACGCCTCAATCGGATCGAGACTAGCCGCCTTCATCGCCGGAAGCAGCCCACTGACCGTCCCCACGATCACCAGAATTACCGTCGCAACAACGACGCTGTTCGGTGAGATGATCAGATGGATATCGCCGGCGTCCGCGTGCGAAGCGAGCGCACTGTAAAACGTAATCTTGCCGACGATCTTCGAAACCGCATAAGCCAGCGCAATCCCACCGGCGCCGCCAACACCTGAGATCACCAGCGCCTCGGCCAGAAATTGCAGCATGATATGCCGCCGTCGCGCGCCCAGCGCCTTCTCGACGCCGATCTCCCGCGTCCTTTGCTGCACGCTCACCAGCATGATATTCATCAGTCCGATGCCCGCGATGCCCAGCGTCAGCGCGCCGATAAACGCCAGCAGCACCTGCAACCCCAGCGAGATGATGCGGAATTGAGTCAGTTGCTCCATGATGTTCGCAACAAAGACCGCGCGCCGGTCCGTCGGCCGATAGTTGTGCGCGGCAGCCAGCGTCTTGCGCAACGCCAGCTCGACAACCTTCGGGTCGCCCTTGTAATCCATCCAGATGCCGTCGAGATATTTCGTGTCCTTGATGTCGCCCATTGTGGTGAACGGAACATTTATCCCGCGGTTGATGTCGCTGTCGTCGCCTTCCTGCATCTTGGGCGTCAATATACCGATCACCTCAAAGCTCACGCCATTCAGTCGGATCTTCTCTCCAATCGCATATAAGCCAGAGAAGAGCTTCGTCTTCGCCTCCGAGCCAATGACCGCAACGTGCGCCCGTTGCTGCACGTCGGCCTCCGAGATGGCACGGCCCTCGGCCAGGTCCATCTTCTGGATCGACTGCAGCTCCGGTGTGATTCCCGTAACGTCCCAGCTGAAGCTGTGCAGGTCGTTCTGCACCGGCACCGTCTTGTCGACTGTAGGCGCCACCCGCAGAATCCCGGGCACCGTCTCCTGAATGCGTTCAACGTCTTCCTGCGTCAGCCGCACCTGCACACCGGCCTTGTCCCCTCCGGCCTGTTCGCTTGTGCGCCCGGGAAACACGCCGATCATATTGGTCCCCCACTGCGCAAAGATATTCTCGAATGCCTGGCCGAACCCCGCGCCATAGGCCAGCAACAGCACCACTGTCGCGATCCCCCACGCCATCCCGACGATGGTAATCATCGTGCGCCGCCGGTTATGTTTCATCGCCTCGATTGCTTGTCCGAAGATATCGCTCAGCATTTCGGCTACTCCTTCCGCAGCGCTTCGACCGGCTGGAGCATCGCCGCCTGCCGCGCCGGATAAAGTCCTGCCACAATTCCGCACAGCATCAGCGATCCCATCGCCATCGCAGCCGACCATGGCACCAGCCGCGGCGGATCAAATCCCATGTCGTTATTCCCCACCACTGACCCTAAGGCCCCCATCAACAACGCGGCCCCTACGATCCCGATCAGGCCACTCAACCCCGTCAGCGTCAGTCCCTCAAGGAAGAACTGAAAAAGAATGCTCCGATTGGTCGCTCCCAATGCCTTCCGCAACCCAATCTCCTTCGTCCTCTCCGTCACCGTCACCAGCATAATGTTGATGATTCCGACCGCACCCAAAGCCAGCGTCACGATGCCCACGCCCCCCAGAAAAATGTCCATTGCAGTAAAGATCATCCCCACCATGCGGTTTGATTTGATGGTGTCCCACTCCTCGAATGCCTCCTTGGCATTGGGATCGAATCCATGCCGCGTGGCGATGATGCGGTGCACCTCTGCCTTCGCCGTCTCGTTCAGGTCCTCTGTCAGGGGCTGATATTGAATCGACGTGATCGAATCCTGCGGTATGTTGTCCCCGGTGAGCGGAAAGAACTCCAGCATCGTGGCCAGCGGAATATAGATTCTCTGGTTAAGACCGTCACTGTTTCCCCGCCCGACCTTGGTCGCCACGCCAATCACCTGAAACCGATAACCATTCAGCGTAATGAATGCGCCCAGCGATGGGTGCCCAAGAAACAGAAGCTTTTCCATCTTCTGTCCCAATACCACCACCTGGGCCCGATGGGTCACATCCTCCTGGTTGAGAAATCTTCCCTGCGCCATCGGCAGATGACTTATCTCCGGGTAGTTCAACTCGACGCCCATCACCTGCCCGCCGGCGCTCGAAAACTCGCTCACCTGCTTCAGGTCGCTGCGCTGAATCAGCGCCGTAACGTTCCGCACATCAGGCGCCCCGCCGCGAATCGCCGCCGCATCGCTGACCGTCAACTTATACGGATGCATCCCCACATGCTGCTCGGGCAACACGGGAATCGTGCCGCCCCACATCATGATCATGTCCGTACCGAGCTCTGCCAGCCCCCTGCGCTGCCCCGAACGAAACCCTTCGCCCAGCCCGATCAACAGCAGCAATGAAGCCACGCCCCACGCGATGCCAAACATCGTCAGGAACGACCGGAGCTTGTTGGCCCCAATCGAGCGAAACACCTGCGCAAGAATATTGAAAAAGGCGCGCATGACAATCATTGGACGGAACCTCTCCGCAGTTGGTTACGCAGACGCGGACGAAACGGTTCCCTTTTGTTAATGCCCCTTTACGAATTCGGTTGCATAGTGCTATTCGTCCCCGAAATCTACCGAAAGCCTACATCAGGGCGTTCTTCATCAGCAATGGCACTTCTGGATCAGCCTCTGGCCGCACCTCGACCCCAAGCGTCCGCAGAAACTCACCCATTGCCGTCAGTGTCGATTCAGCAACGGCAGCGGGATACAGCAGCCGCACTACCGCCGCCACGGCAGAACCGCCCCGAAGTAGATTACCCCGCACCGCGACGCACCGCTCCGGGCGGTACACGCACGACGCCAGGTCCGTAATGCTCAGCGTGTAGCTTGGCGTGCACAGAATGGTCTTCGGCGGAGCCATGCGGTCGATCATGCTGAAGATCTCCAGCTTCGACTCCAGCTCGTCCGGCACAAAATCCACCGCAACATCGGCCTCGCGGACAGCGTCTTCGACCGTCAACGCCAGCTCAAGGCGCCCGACGGTGCCACGCTGAGTCAAGTCCGCGTAGTCCGCCTCTGCCTTCCGCAGATTGGCCGGCATCACATCTTCCAGCACAACATGAAAGCCTGCCGCCGCACATGCCAGAGCAAAGCTGCGGCCCGCCACCCCGGCTCCGATGATTGCGACTGTTCGTATTTCGAACGACGGCCCGGGCGCAGCCGTCTCGCTCACTTCTTGCTCGCGACGGCCGTGATCACAGACTCGTAGCTCGGCTCTGCGGCCTTAATGTGATCTGACACGCGCTGGCGTTCGTCGTCTGTCAACGAGGGAAGCACGGCAAGAATCCGGCGCAGCGTTACCGAGATGTCGTCAACGTAGTTCATGGTGCGGATAGCTTCGCCAGAGAGAGGCATGTTCGTGTTGCTCCTGAAGAATTAGAGGTACCTCTCCAGTCTAAACGTTCACGCCCTGCTCTGCCCGTTTCGAGGCCTCTTCCACCGGCTTACCTGCCTCGATACCCTCCGCCGGCTTCTGATAACCGTCGCGGTCCGTCATCTCCATCAACGCAGCCAGCTTCGTCGCAAAGTCCGGATGCACGGCATGCAGACTGTACCGCCACGTCCAGTTCCCTGCCCCCGCCGATGGCGTATTCATCCTCCCCTCGCTGCCCAGGTGCAGCACGTCCTGCATGGGAAAGACGCACAGGTTCGCGACCGACCGCGCCGCCGCCCGTATCATCGCCCACACGATATCGCCTTCATGCTCGACCGTCTGAAGATACGTCTGCACATTGGCGCGCTCAACATCAGTCGCGCCCTCACGCCACCACCCCAGGGTCGTGTTGTTGTCATGTGTGCCGGTGTATGCCACCGTATTTGGCACATAGCGATGGGGAAGATACAAATGAGAGCCGCGGTCCGAAAAACCAAACTGCAGGATCCTCATCCCCGGCATGCCAAAGTGCTCGCGCAATTCATCCACCTCCGGCGTAATCAGCCCAAGGTCCTCCGCCACAAACGGCAGGTTGCCAAAAACGTCTTTCAGCCGCTGAAACAGCTCATGCCCCGGCGCCTTCACCCACTGTCCATGAACTGCAGTCGGCTCGTCCGCGGGAATCGACCAGTACGCCTCAAATCCGCGAAAGTGGTCCAGGCGAATCACGTCATACAGCGTCAGGGCCCGCCGAATCCGTGCCACCCACCAGTCAAACCCGCGGTCCTTCATCAGCCCCCACTTGTACAGCGGATTGCCCCAGCGCTGCCCCGTCGGCGAAAAATAATCGGGAGGCACGCCCGAAACACGCACCGGCTTCAGGTCTTTATCCAGCTCGAACAACTCAGGATGCGTCCACACATCGGCGCTATCCATATTCACAAAGATCGCAACATCGCCCAGAATGCGGACCTTGTGGTCTTTACAGTAGCCGCGCAACGCACACCATTGCTCATTGAAGAAGAACTGAATGACCTCCTCGATGGCCAGTTCACGACCATATTGGTTCATCGCTTTGGTCATCGCGTCGTGTTGCCGGCGTGCATGCTCTGCGGGCCACTCGTTCCAACTGACGTACTTATAGGTTCGACGCAGCACGTTGAACATCGCGTAGTCAGGCAGCCACGAGATATTGTCCTTGCAGAATTTGTGAAACCTCGCGCGCTTGTCGTCCGGCGCATGGTCCAGAAAATTCGCCGCCGCCTCTTCGATCAGCGGCAGCTTCAAACGATGCGCCGCTTCAAAATCCGCCGGCCCATCGTGCCCGGGCAGCCCCGCGATCCGCTCCCCCGCAATCCACCCGTCCCGCACCAGCAGCTCAAGGCTGATCAGCAGCGGATTGCCCGCAAACGCCGACAGCGCGGAATACGGCGAGCTGCCATACCCCGTAGGACTCAGCGGCAGCACCTGCCACAGCCTCTGCTTCGCCGCAGCAAGAAAATCGACAAACGCATACGCCGCCGGGCCAAAGTCCCCGACCCCGCCATACGAAGGCAACGAAGTCACATGCAGCAGAACACCGGATAGACGCTCCTGATTGCTCGTTTCCCCACTCATCAATCCCCCCTTGCTCCCTGGAACCTATGATGCCAAATCATACGTCGTCGCAACGAAGACCGTGTGGTACCATCGCCCCACTGCAAATCACCTCAATAGAAACAGGGGTCCGTGTGACCAAGATAAGTCTGCCCTGCAAGGCGCTGCTGTCCCTTCTACCGTTCGCTCTCTCTACATCCTGTCTCACCCAAACCGTGTCGGTCCAGCCCGCGACAAAAGCCGATCTAGTCCTGATCAACGGGACTATCCTCACCGTCGACGCCAAAGACTCCATCGCCGAGGCCCTCGCCATCAGCGCCGGAAAGATCATCGCCGTCGGCCTGAAACAACAGGTCCTGGCCCTCACCGACGCACACACCCAGGTCCTCGACCTCCACGGCAGGACAGCCACTCCTGGACTCATCGACACCCACGGTCACTATCAGGACGGCGGCGTCGACGAGCTCTACAACATCGAACTGACCGACGCGAAAAGCGTCGCCGAGATCGTCCGTCGCGTCCAGGCCCGGGTCGCAACCACCAAACCCGGCGAATGGGTCCTCGGCTCCGGCTGGGACGAGGGCAAACTCGCCGAAGATCGTTACGTCTATGCCTCCGACCTCGACAAGGTCTCTCCCAACAACCCCGTCTGGCTGCAGAACGTAACGGGACACTACTCTGCAGTCAACAGTTACGCCCTGCGCCTCGCCCATATCACCGCCGAATCCAAAGACCCGCCCGCAGGCACCATCGACCGCGATGCATCCGGGGCCGTCACCGGCGTCCTCAAGGAACAGGCAAACGTCGCAATGCTCGCGCTCATCCCCCCACCTTCGATTGACCATCGCAAGCAGGGCATCCTCAAAAGCATCGACGACCTCCACCATGAAGGAATGACCTCCATCAAGGACATCGGCGGCCCACAAACGTGGACAGCCTACAAGGAACTGCTCGCCGAAGGAAAGTTGGACGAGCGGGTCTGCATGCTCTGGCGCGCAGACAACTCGCTCCAGACCGCGAAGGCCGCGCTCGCCGAGATCCAGAAGAACCCACGTCCTCCTCAGTCCCTGGGCGACGGAAGACTCGTTGCCTGTGGCGCGAAGATCTTCATGGACGGCAGCACCGCCGCCCGCACCGCATGGGTCTACCAACCGTGGCACAAAAACTTCATCGAGATCGACGAAGGCAACTTCGGCTATCCCAACATGGACCCTGAAGTCTACCGTCAGATGGTGCGTCTCTTCCACCAGGCCGGCGTGACCGTCGGAACCCACGCCATCGGCGACCGCGCCATCGACTGGGTCGTCGACACCTACGCCCTCGTCCTCAAAGAAACCCCCACCCCGGGCCTCCGCCACACCATCATCCACGCCTATCTCCCCACACCCCATGCCGTCGCCACTATGGCGACGCTCCAGAAGCAGTTCGACGCCGCATACCCGGAGGTGCAGCCGGGCTTTCTCTGGTCCATCGGCAAAACGATATCCAACAGCCTTGGCCCAGACCGACTGCACCGCACGATGCCCCTCAAGACTTACCTGGACAACGGCGTCCGCTGGGGCGGAGGTTCCGACTACTACGTCACTCCCCTCGCCGCACGTTACGGTCTATGGGCATCGGTCGAGCGCGAAACCATTGCCGGCACCCGTCCCTTCGGAATGTCGGAGGCCGTAGACATACACACCGCCCTGCGCTCCTACACCGCGTGGGCCGCACCTCTTCTCTTCCTCGAAGACAAGGTAGGCACACTCGAGCCCGGAAAGCGGGCCGACATCGCCATCTGGGACACCAATCTCTACACCGTCCCAGCCGAAAAGCTCAAAGACATCAAATGCGAGATGACCCTTCTTGACGGCAGGATCGTCTACAAAGACGACCACACGCTCATCACCACGGAGTCAACGAAAAATCGCCTATAACGCACAACCAGCGCACCGTCGAACAGCAGCAACGTGGACCTCAATGGCGAGAAGAAAATATGGCGACGCGGTCCGCCTCTAACGCCCCAAGGACATCCAGCCATGGCTCTTTGGCGATGATCGCCGTGCAGGGGCCGAAGGTGCAGATTCGGATCTCGCGGCCAGTCGCCTCCCGCTGCAACCTGTCGAGGACCGTGCGAAGAACATTGCCGGTGAAGGGCGTGTACAGATAAAACACAGTTCCGCTGGACAGGTCCGCCAAACGCGCGTCCTGTTGCAGAAACGCCACATGGGTTCGATTCAGCTGCTCAGCGCACCGCCGGGCGCAATCGACGTACGCCGGCTCCAGTTCGACTCCCATGCTGCGGGCGCTCGTGCAGATGGAGACCAGCAACGGAACATGCCCAAGCCCGGAGCCAAGATCGACCAGAACGTCTCTCTCGGTGAGTGCGATGCGATCGATCAGGTCGAAGATATGACGCGCCGGCGTGGGTTGATAAAACACCATCTCCTGCGCTGGCTCGACACCCTCGGCGTCAGGCTCTTCGAAGTCCAGGACCCCGCTGATCAGCTCATCAAGGTAGTCATAACCATCACCCTTCGCAAGATCAGCCGACTTACCCGGCCGGTCAGGCACCCACCGAAGCAAACGATACGGCCCAGTTGCCCGTTGGATCTCACCGCGAATGGTCTGATAGAGCTCGAGGTTCGCTGACTCAAACTGGGTATACAGCGACCTGGCCCGTAGATGGAACTCGGCTTCGGCCGAATTGGCGTCGTGGACCGGCGACCGCCCGTCCGGCAGATAGACATCCAGGCGATCAACCGCCTCAATGCGCTCCCGCAACCGCTCCGGTTCGTCCAGCGAACGGTCCTGTTCCAGTTCCTCGATCAGACGCTGCAACGCACGCATCATCCGTCTGAAGCTCCCATTGGCTAGGCCACCGCGGCCGCGATCCAACGCTCGACGGCCCAGTCGCCTGCCCTGGGCCATCGGCCATCCACAGAGATCTAATTCCCGAACGGAGACCCACCCGGTGCAGGCTGCTTCTTCGAATACCTCACCGCGCCGCCCTTCTCGTACTTCTGGGTCAGCTCGCCGATGTACACCCGGAAGATCTCCTCGCGCTGCTGGTTGAGCAGACCCTCGCGCGTAGCAGCGAAGT
>Ga0210383_10004678_pt1 | contig 12105 bp, 7 predicted proteins | sample IncBWC14OmetaG_FD_160072 | JGI IMG/M metagenome (GOLD analysis project Ga0210383, IMG submission 160072) | Forest soil microbial communities from Barre Woods Harvard Forest LTER site, Petersham, Massachusetts, United States - Inc-BW-C-14-O ...
ACACGGGGCGCAGAATACTCTCGACCGACCAAATCAGGAAGATCGGGATGACCAGGAAGATCGGGATGACCAGGAAGGTCGGGATGATCAGGAAGTGACGGTCTCGCTCCCCCTGTCGCTCCGGGCGAAACCAACTTTTTCGGAAAACGCGCGCAGCGCCGCGTTCGGGCGACCGCGCGAGATCAGCGCCCAGACCCGCTCCTCGATCGCGCGCCGTTCGGGCGAGCCCGGGGGGAGCGCCAGCAGGTCGAACAGCGATCCGCAGATCTGCAGCGTCTCGGCACCGGGCACGGCCCCGTCTTCTCCGAGCAGGATCAAGACGACGCGCGCGAGCAGCGTCCGCCGGGCGACGCCGGCCGGGGTGTCACCGTCGGGCGGGACCTCGCGGGCCGCCGCCGCCACCAGCCGCGCCACCTTTGGCGAGCCGACCTCCGGCAGCAACATCGGCAGCGCGCCCATCACCAGCGTCCCCCGCGCCTCGTCGCCCAGATCGTCGAGCGAGAGCCGCCTGCCGCCGACCCGCGCCTCGAACTGCCCGTCGGGTCGGGTGATCGCGGTGAAGGAGAGCTCTTCGTCCACCCCCAGCCGGCGCTGCCGCGCATGGGCGGTCCCCTCCAGACGGCGCAGCCCGGGCGCCGCCTCGTCCAGATGCCCCGACAGCGTCACGTCGAAGCCGGGAACCGCCTGCGTGTCGAACGCCTGCGGCGCGACCAGCGCCTCCAGGGCGGCGCCGGCGACGGCGTGGCTCGCCGTCACCTGGTGCTCGGCCATCTTGCGGAAGACGTCGGCGCCGGTGCCAGCCTCGGGGCGGTTGCTCTTCCCCGCGGCCAGCGCCTCCAGCACCTCGCGCACCGGCGGCGTTCCCCCCGCCTGGCGCATCAGATCCAGCGCGTGCGCGCCGATCCGGATCACCAGCGAGGCCTCGAGGCCAGCGATGTCGTCGAAGAACCAGGCGCAGCTCGCGTACATGAGCAGCGTCGCCCGCTGAAGCTCCAGGAGATGCCGCACCCGCTCGCGCGCCGCCTCCCCCCCGGCCGCCAGCGCCGGCCGCCCGAATGGCTCCATGGCCCGGTCGCGCACCGGAACCGGATCGTCGACCACCGCGCCATAGGCGTCACGCGCGCCCCAGGGGTCGACCAGCAGCTCGCCGGCCGCATCTTCATAAAAACGCGCCGCCGCATCGCGGATCAGATCGAGCCCGTGCCGCAGCGGCCCGCGCCAGGCCTGATTCCACCCCGGTCCGCCCCCCATGTTGCAACCGCAGTCGCGCCGCCAGCGCCCGACCCCGTGCCCACAGCTCCAGGCGGTCCCTTCGCCGTCGGGGCCAGGGGCGAGCCGCGCCTCCCAGACCGGCGGTTGGCGCGCCAGGTACGCGCCGAGGTTCGTCACCTCGACCCCGCGTTGGACCGCCTCGACGCGCGTCGCGAAGGCGAGCGTCAGATCGGAAAACTTCTTGTGATGCCCCCAGAGCTCGCCGTCCGAGGCGCAGAGGACCAGCCGCTGCCCGCCCGCCTTGGAGCGATCGGCCGAGGCGCGCGCGGCGTCGAGCAGGCTCTCGGCGCGGCCGGCCGCTTCACCGAAGGCGACCGCGCGCGACATCTGACCGTCGAACACCGCCAGCGTGATGGTCCGGCCCGAGCCGTCGGGGTGGCGCCAGAGATAGGCGCGCCCGGTGTCGAGGCTGTCGCGGTCGACGTCCTCCCATTCGTCGCCGGCCGAGGCCCGCACGCCGTCGATCTGCTCGGGCGCCAGGATGGTGTACGACACCCCGAGGTCGATCAGCGAGGTCAGCGTGGCGGGTGAGACGGCCGTCTCGGGGAGCCACAGACCGTCGGCTGGGCGCCCGAACCGTCGCTCGAAGTCCTGCAGCCCCCAGAGCAGCTGCGTGCGCCGGTCGGCCGGATCGCAAAGAGGAACGATGGGGTGCGCGTAGGCCTGCGCGATGGCCCCCCCTGCTCCCAGGCGCCGCCGCTGCTCGCCGTCGGCGGCGCGCAGCCGCGCCTCCACCTGGGGATCCTGCCGGCTGATCCAGCGCGCCAGCGTCGGTCCGACGTTGAACGACAGCCGCTCGTAGTTGTTGACGATCGACTCGATCCGCCCGTCGCCGGCGTGGATGCGGGCGAAGGCGTTGGCCCGGTAGCTCTCGGCGTCGATGCGCTCGTTCCAGTCGTGGAAAGGCGCCGCCGAAGGCTCGCGCGGGATCTGGTCGGTCCAGGGGTTCTCGCGCGGCGGCTGGTAGAAGTGCCCGTGCACCACCAGCGCGATCGGCGAGGAGGACGACGAGGAAAACGGCGAGGACGTCGGCGAAGGCGCCACGTCAGAAATTTCGCGACCGGGTGAGCAGGGTGTCGCGCGCCTTCTGGACGACGGTGATGCCCCCTTCGCTCACCGTGTAGCGAAGCGCGTCGCGCGCCAGGTCGTGCCCGATGTGGTCCCCTTCCGGGACCCGCACATTCTTGTCGACGATGGCGCGGCTGACGTGCGCGCTGCGGCCGACGTAGACGTTGTCGAAGAGGATCGAAGCCTCGACGCGCGCCCCGGCGTCGATGAAGACGTTGCGTCCCAGCACCGAGTCCTTGACGAACCCGCCGGCCACGATGCAGCCGCCCGAGAGGATCGACTGGAGAGCGATGCCGCGCCGGACGTCCTCGTCGAACACCAGCTTGGCGGGGGGGTCCGGGTAGTTGGCGGTGACGATGGGCCAGTCCCAGTTGTAGAGGTTCAGGCTGGGGACGACGTTCTTGAGGTCCATGTTGGCCTCGTAGTAGGCGTCGATGGTCCCGACGTCACGCCAGTAGGCGTTCTCCACCTCGTCGGAGACGCCGCGGATGCGATTGAGGCCGAAGTTGTAGGCGAACACCTTCCCCGACTTGACCATCGCCGGCAGGATGTTGCGGCCGAAGTCGTGGTGCGACTCGCGCTCGGCGTCGGCCCGCAGCTCTTCGATGAGCGGTCCCGGGGCGAAGACGTAGTTCCCCATCGAGCCCAGGCAGTGCTCGGGATCGCCGGGGATGGTGACCGGATCGTGATCCGGTTTCTCCTGGAAGCCGACCACCCGCCACTGCTCGTCGACCTGAACGATCCCGAACTGGTGGGCCTCCGACTTCTTGATCGGCAGGCAGGCGATCGTCGCCATGGCCCCCTTCTGGAAGTGGAAGTCGGTCATCTGGCGGATGTTCATCTTGTAGATGTGGTCCGCGCCGAAGACCAGGACGGCGTCCCCCCGGTATTCCTCGATCAGATGGAGGTTCTGGAACACCGAGTCCGCCGTGCCGCGGTACCAGGATTCACCCATCCGCATCTGGGCCGGCACCACGGTGACGAAGGCGTCGTACGAGCTGCGCGCCCCCCAGGTCCGCTGGACGTGCTCGGCCAGCGACTGCGACTTGTACTGCGTCAGCACGTAGACCGACCGCACCCCGGAGTTCGCCAGGTTCGAGAGGACGAAATCGATGATCCGGTAACGTCCCCCGAAGGGCACCGCCGGCTTGGCGCGGTCGAGCGTCAGCGGAAAGAGCCGCGAGCCTTTGCCGCCAGCCATGACCAGCGCGATGAACCTTTGCTGTCCGTCCATTGTTTGGGTGCGCGATCCGGCCGCCCAACTATAACCACTTTCCCGCCGCTGAGCGCCGACGAAAAACTGGTTTATATTGCCCCCGCCCATGACCCCCGGCGAAAAGCTACTCAGTCAACTCAAGGACCTTTCCGTCAACCTCTGGTGGGCCTGGAACCCCCACATCATCAAGCTGTTCCGGGACCTGGATCCCGATGCCTTCCGCGCCGCGAACCACAACCCCGTCTCGGTGCTGGCCGGTTTTTCGGCGGAGCGCCTCGATGACCTCGCCCGTGACGCTGGCCTGCGGGCCCGCGTCGACAGCGCCCACCGCGAGCTGCGGGAGTACCTGGGCGCCACGCGCACCTGGGCCTCGGTGAATGCGGGGCCGCTGCGGGTCCGCCCGGTCGCCTATTTCTCGGCGGAGTTCGGCATCCACGAGTCGCTGCCGATCTACTCGGGCGGCCTCGGCGTCCTGGCCGGCGACCACCTCAAGAGCGCCTCCGACCTCGGGCTGCCGCTGGTGGCGGTCGGTCTCTTCTACCGAGAGTCGTACTTCCGGCAACACATCGGACGCGACGGCTGGCAGCACGCCGAGTACGTCCGCTCGCCCGCGGAGCTGCTCCCCGCACAGCCGGCCAGGACCCCGGCCGGCAAGCCGATCATTATCGAAGTTCCGCTCTCGCGCGAAACGCTGCTGGCGCAGGTCTGGGAGATCGCGGTCGGGCGCAACAAGCTCTTGCTCCTCGACACCGACGTCGACGGCAACTCCGAGGAGAACCGGCAGCTCGCCGCCCGGCTCTACTTCGGCGATCAGCGGATCCGGATCCGGCAAGAGCTGCTGCTCGGCGTGGGTGGGATCCGCGCGCTGCGGGCCGCGGGCATCCACTGGGGGGGCCTGCACCTGAACGAGGGGCACAGCGCCTTCGCCACGCTCGAGTACGCCCGCTTCCTGATGGAGCAGACCGGGGCCGACTTCCGCACCTGCGCGCAAGAGGTCGCGCAGAACACGGTGTTCACCACCCACACCCCGGTCGACGCCGGTCACGACCGCTTTCCGCCCGAGCTGGTCGACGATCACCTGGAGCCGCTGCGCCGTTCGCTGGGACTTTCGCAGCCCGACTTCCTCGGCCTCGGTCGCATCCGCCCCGACGATCACCGTGAGGCGCTCTGCATGACGGTGCTGGCCTTCAAGATGTCCCGCTACGCCAACGGCGTCTCCGCGCTGCACGGCCGGATCACGCGCAAGTCCTGGCAGGTGCTCTGGCCGCACCACCGCGAGGACGAGGTCCCGGTGGGGCACATCACCAACGGCGTGCACGTCCCGACCTGGCTCGCCCCCGCCATGCAGGACCTCTATTCGAAGTACGCCGGCACCGACTGGCGCGAGCATCTGGCTGACCCACAGATGTGGGCACGCATCGACAGCATCCCGGACGCCGAGCTCTGGGAGACGCACCGGATGTTGAAGGCCGCGCTGGTCCACTTCGTGCGCCGCCGCGTCTCCGAGCAGCGCCGGCGCAGCGAGTACCCCGACGAGTCGATCACCGCCGCCCAGAACGCGCTCGATCCCGAGGCGCTGACCATCGGCTTCGCGCGCCGCTTCGCCACCTACAAGCGGGCCAGCCTGATCTTCAGCGATCTGCCGCGGCTCAAGCGCCTCCTCACCGATCCGAAGCGCCCGGTGCAGCTGGTCTTCTCGGGCAAGGCCCACCCGGCCGATCGCCCGGGGCAAGAGGTGCTCCGGCAGGTGCACGACGCCGCCATCGCCGGCGACCTCAAGAACAACGTCATCTTCATCGAGGACTACGACATCAACGTCGGCCGCCATCTGGTCCAGGGGGTCGACGTCTGGATGAACAACCCGCGCCGCCCACAGGAAGCGAGCGGCACCAGCGGACAGAAGGCGCTGCTCAACGGCGGGCTCAATTTCTCCGTGCTCGACGGCTGGTGGGCGGAGGCCTACGACGGGCTCAACGGTTTCGCCATCGGCGACGGCATCACCCACGTCTCGGTCGAGGAGCAGGATCGGCGTGACGCCGCCTCGCTGTACGAGACGCTGGAGAACGTGATCATCCCGACCTACTACGAGCGCGACGATCAGAACATCCCGCACGGCTGGGTCGAGCGGATGAAGCGAACCATGCGCACGCTCGGCTGGCGCTTCAACACCGACCGGATGGTCATCGACTACACCAACAACTGCTACCTCCCCGCCGCCGGCGCCGAGAACTGCCGCATGCCCTAGAGGTCGGATCGCGTGGACGAAGCCGGGCTTTGCCCGGCGGAGTCCTTCGCGGGGGGTGTGGGACCTGAGGGTCCCACGTCAGATCGTTGACGGGGGCTTTGACTCTGCGGCGCTCAATTTGCCGTACAGGTCCGCCGATGGACCTTCCTATGCGGGGAAGGATCCTGAAAGTCGGCGTTGCGCTCTGCGGGCTGGCGGGGGCCGTCTACGCGGCGGACGAGGTGACCGCCCCGCCCAAGCCGGACCTCAACCACGCGATCGTGGCGCAGATGGTGAACGACGCGCAGCTGGCCAACGCCCTGCCCAATGCGCCGCCCGACACCAAGTACACCTCCGAGCAGATGATGATCCTCGGCCCCAAGTACGCGGCCGACATGGAGGCCGCGATCGAGCACGCTCAGGACGTGCGCATCGTCGCCTATCGCTCGCACGACATCATTCGCATGACCTGCATCGACGACAAGATCGCGCAGATGAAGACGCTCTCCAACCTCGCCTCGCCGCGCATGCTGATGCTGCGCACCTTCAAGGCCGAGCCGATCGTCATGCGGGCCGAGTTCGACGTCATCAGCCAGGTCCACGATCGGGTGAGCGTGCTCGGCAGCGAGGTCGACGCCTGCATGGGCGACAACCTCGACGCCGTTTCGGCGGGGCGCATCCAGGAAGAGGCGCTCCCCGACACCAACATCAACGACCCGACCCGCCCGCCGGCGCCGCTTCTTCCGATCGACCGCCCCCCCGAGGCGAGCCCTTACAACTGATCTGGCCGGGCGGGTTAATCTCCCCGCCGTGTACGCACCGCTGTCGCGGTTCCTGCTCCGGGCGCCGCTGCTTCCCACGGCGGCGCTGGCGCGCGCCGCGCGGGCGCTGACGGCGCATCCGCTGGGCGGAGCGGCGATCGCCGTCGCCAGCCCGACGCTGGCGAGCGCCTCGGCCGGACCGGCGCGCGATCGATCGATCACGCGTTACGCCCGACGGGCAGCCTTTCGCGCCACGCCGAGCGGCCTTCTGGCCGGTGTCTGCGTGGGGGAGCTCGGCGCGAAGACTGATATCGCGACCGGCGAAGCGGCATCACACCTCGCGCCGAGCTGGGCGCGCGTGGACGCCCTCGCCCAGGCGCTGCTCCACGAGCCGGCGATCCGCGATCGGGTCCGGCTGCGCGCTGCCCCCTCGGTGTGGACGGACGGTTCGGTGGTGAATTGGGTCGGCGGCCACGAAGAATTCTACGGGCCGTGCACCGCAGACCTCGGCGGCGCGGCGCTGGCGCTGGCGGCGGTGCTGACGGCGACCGGCGATTGGGCGCCCTGGCCGGCGGTCCGGGCGCGTGCCCAAGCCGCCCAGCCGGAGGCCGGTGATCCCGATGAGCTCCTGCGCGCCCTGGTCCACGACGGCCTCCTGCAGACCGATCTCTCGCCGCCGCTCATCGGGCCGCCCCCCGCCAGCTACCTGCGCGATCGGCTGGCGGCGCTCGGCCGGCGGACCGAGGCCCGCGCGCTCGACGAGGCCGAGGCCGCCTTGGCGGCCGGCGATCTCGCGCGCGGCCGCACCCTGTGGGGGGCGCTCCCTGGCCGGGGGGGCGCCCGCGACGTCACCGCCGTGCTGACCTTGCATCCGCGAAAGACGCCGCGCCTCGAACGGGCGGCCGTCGCGCGCGCGGCGCGGCTGGTCCCGCTGCTCTGCCGCCTGCAGGAGGCGCTCGCCCCGCCGCTCGCCGAGCGCTTCGCCGCCAGCGTCTGGAATGATGCGTTCGACGCGTCGACGGAGATCTTCGGTGCTGGCGCGTTCGCTCTGGGGCCGCTCGCCGCCGGCGACTACGGCGTGGATGCCGAGGACGCCAATGCAGATGGCGTCGCCGACGCCACGGTGGCCGCCCCTCCGCCGGCGCTGCTGGTGCTCCTCTTCGATGCGATTGCCGAGGCCGCGCGGAGCAAGCGGCGGGAAGCCACGCTGGAGCTGACCGCGCTCGAGGCGGCGCTCGCCGATCTGGAGGGGACGCCGCTGCCGCCCACGGCTGAGCTCTTCCTGGTCCCCGCGCCCAGGCCGACCGGCACGCCCGCAGGCACCGGCTGGTTGCTCGGACTGCACGCACCCGCAGGCGCGTCGCTGGGGCGCTTCATCCACGCGCTCGGCGCGCCGCTGGCCGCCGCCTGTGCGGAGATCTCCGCCGCCGAGCGGCGCCTGCGCCCCGACGAAGAGCGAGTCGACGTCGCGTTCGCGCCGAGCGCGGCGCTGGCCGATCTCTGCACCCATCCACCGATCCGCCCGCGTACGCTGGCGCTGTCGCGCTGGAGCGCGGCCGGAGGCGACCTGGCCGTCGGCGATCTCGAGCTCGAGGCCGACCCATCCGATCCACAGGGGCTGACACTGCGGGCACCGGGCTCGACCGGAACGATGCGGGCGCAAGCGGAACGAGCCATCGCAACGATCGTTCCGTCGCCTCTCCTCCGTGCACGGTCGGCGACGGCGGCGCCCGGTGCCGCACAGCTGCTGGTCGGGTGGAGCCTGCAGCGCCAGCACGCCCCCTGGGCCTTCACGCCCGGCCCGCTCGCCGATCTGGCGTTCCTTCCGCGCATCGTCGTCGATGGGTTCGTGATCGCCCCGGCGAGCTGGCGACTGCCGCCGGCGTTGCGCCAGGACCCCAAGTCGCCGGGGAGCCGGAGAGCCCTGGGGCGCTGGAGGCGCGCGGCCGGCGTGCCACGGATGGTCCAGGTCGGTGCAGGCGATGAGCTCTACCCCGTGGATCTCCAGGCGTCCGACGCCGCCGCCGATCTGGCCGGGTACGATCGGGTGTTCGAGATCTGGCCGCCGATCGAATCGGTCGTCGATCGCGACGGGCGCCGCGTGGAGGCCATCGTCGCCGTCGTCGACGAGGGAGCGCCCGCTCCCTCGCGCATGTCCCGCCTCGGGCGCGTCCCGCCGCCGCGTCAAGAACCACCACTTGCCGGCTGGCGCACCTTCAAGCTGTTCGGCGCGGCCAGCCGTCAGGACACCCTCCTCACCGAGACGGTCCTGCCGGCGATCATCGACGCGCGCGCCGCCACCGAGATCGACGTCTGGTTCTTCCTGCGCTACCTCGACGGCCCCGGGGCGCGTCCCCACCTCCGACTGCGCGTCCATGCCTCCGACGGTGACCCGGCGGCGTTCGAGGGGCGGCTGCGGCGTGCGCTCGTACCGGCGCGTGCCGCCGGTACGCTCGCCTCGCTCGAGACCGGCGACTACTTTCCCGAGCGCGGTCGGTTCTTCGCCGGCGATCTGGCAGCCGTCCACGCAATCTTCGAGTCTGACAGCGACGCCGTGTGCGCGCTGCTCTCCGAGCCGGAGCTCGACCGTATCCCCGCACTGCCGCTGCTGTTCGACGCGCTGGCGCGCGGACTGGGATTCGATATGGCGGCGCGCCAGGCGTTCGGTCGTGAGCGCCGGCGGGCGGCCGAGGCTTGGACGCGGTTCGACTCCGAGACGCGCAAGGAGTCGGACGCGGTCTTTCGACACCACGCCCGCACCCTCCGTGCCGCGCTCGGCGCCCCGCCGGCCCCCCTCGTCCACCACGAGGCGCGCGTCGCCGCGGCAGCGGGCACGTTGACGGAAACCGACCGCGCGCGGCTCTTACCGACGTTGTTGCATCTCTGCGCGGTGCGTCTGATCGGTCCTGATCCCGACGCTGAACGACTCGGGTACACCTTCTGGGAGCGAACCCTCGAGGGGCTGCGCAGATCGCGATGAGGAAAAGAGAGCGGGCCGCATTCGGCGCCGCGGCGGCGGCCGTGCTGCTGCTGGCGTTGCCCGCCGCCTCCGGGATCCGCGAGGCGGCACTCGGCCGCGCCTCCGCGGACCCGGGGCTCGGTGGCACGTCTTCCGACCCACCGCCCCCCCAGCTCACCCGCCTGTCGCTCCCGTTCTCGGGCACCTGGGGCGTCATACAAGGGTTCGAGAGCGGCGACACGCACATCGGCTATGCCGCCTACGCGCTCGACTTCGTCCCCGCGCAGCCGATCGGGACAGGCGCCCCGCGGCACGGGGCGCCGCTCGCGCGCTTCGTCTGCTACGGCCGGCCGGTGCTGGCGCCCGCGGACGGGACCGTCGTGGTCGCGCACGGCGGCGCGCGTGACTGGCCGGCCTACGTGAAGGGGCACGACGAGGGGAACTACGTCATCCTCGAGCACGCCGCCGGCGAGTACACCGAGTTTCGCCACCTGGCGGCCCACTCCGTCACGGTCCACGTCGGCGATCGTCTGCACCGCGGGGACGTGCTCGGCCGCTGCGGAAACTCGGGCAACGCCACCACCCCGCACCTGCACATGGGGTTTCTGTCGTCGATCGATCCGATCACCACGCGTCCGATGCGGCTGGCGGGCTACGAGGTGATGAACCCGGACGGCACCTGGCAGGCCGGCGAGGGGACACCCGAGAAGGGTCAGATCCTGCGCCCGTTCGCAGATTGAGCCAGGCCGGGCGCGCGCCACGGTTCACCTTGTCGGCGATCTCTCTTCCGTGTTAGGCGATCCGTTTCTGGAGGATTGAAATGTCGACGAAGCCCCTGTCTTTGCTTGTCCCTGCGCTCCTGCTCGCCGCCGGCTGCGTCAAGCCGGGCGCGCCCGCCGCGCAGAACGCCGGAACGGCCGTCGCCGACGCACCGGCGCCCGCGCCGGCCGCCGAGACTTCACCGCCCCCACGCCCGGGCAGGCCAGGCGAGGCCCCAGCTCCGCAGCTCCCCCCCTGGAAGCACGGCGAGAACATCTTCGCCGGACCCAAGCTCGCCTGGGTCGACCCGTACAGCCCGGCGCACCTCAAGTCGATGCTGGCCGTCAACAGGGACAAGGACCCCGCGCTGGCGGCCCTCTACGCCAAGATCGCCGACAACGGGGGCGCCGAGTGGATCGGCGACTGGACGGCCTACGTCGGACGCTACGTCGGCAAGCGCGCCGACCTGATCCTGAAGAGCGGCGTGCTCCCCTACTTCGTCGTCTACAACATCCCGAAGCGCGACTGCGGTCAGTACTCGTCGGGCGGCGCGGAGGCGGCCGACAAGTACAAGCAGTGGATCACCGACTTCGCCACCGGCCTGGGCACCCGACGCGCGGCGGTCATCCTCGAGCCCGACTCGCTGGGCCTGCTGACCAAGAAGATGGCTGACGGCCACCCCTGCCTCTCTGAGGCCGCTCAAAAAGAGCGGCTCGAGCTGCTGCGCTTTGCGGTCCACACCCTGGTCTCGCTCGGGAACACCGCCGTCTACCTCGACGCGGGGCACTCCGGCTGGCTCAAGCCTGCGGTCGACGCCAAGCTCCTCAAGGAGGCCGGCGTCGAGGAGGCCGACGGCTTCGCCCTCAACGTCTCGAACTACAAGTCGACCAGCACCGAGATCACCTACGGCAAGGAGATCTCGAAGCTGCTGGGCGGCAAGCACTTCGTCATCGACACCAGCCGCAACGGCAACGGGCCGCCCAAGTGCGACGAGGCGGCGGACGACGAGAACTGCTGGTGCAACCCGCCGGGACGCGCCCTCGGCTCGCCTCCCTCGGCCAGCACGGCCGATCCGCTGATTGACGCCTACCTCTGGCTGAAGAAGCCGGCCGAGTCGGATGGGAAGTGCAACGGCGGCCCCAAGGCAGGCGATTTCTTCCAGGCTCGCGCGCTCGAGCTGGCCCGCAACGCGAAGTTCTAGCCGCCCCGCTTGTCGCCAGGGGGGACGAGCGGCCACGGTTCAGTCACGGGGCCGTAACTGATCCCATCCATTGCCTCACGATTGACGTGCCCTTAGGGGGTGGCACGGGGCTTGGATATTCGCTCCCTGGAAGATCCACGGAGCGAAAGGGGACAGGCACGTGCTCAGCCTCTATCTGTTGCGACATGGGGAGACAGAGTTCAGCCATCGTGATCGATTCTGTGGGCGGATCGACGCGCCGCTGACGGCCGACGGCCGCGAGATGGCCACGCTGTTCGCCGTGGCCTACGGCAACCTCGACTGGCGGGCAATCACCACCAGCACCCGCGTCCGCGCGATCGATTCGGCGGCGCCGCTGGCGGCCATGACAGGGATCGACGCCCGCACCGACGAGCGGCTCGACGAGATGCATTACGGGACCTGGCAGGGGCTGTCCAAGGACGAGGCGGCCGCGCAGGACAGTGAGTACTTCGCGCGCTGGCAGCGAGATCCCAGCATCGGACCGCCCATGGGCGAGCTGCCGCGGGACGTCGCCGCCCGGGCGGCGGCTGCGATCGAGCAACTCCGCGACCGCCACGCCGACGGCAACCTCCTGATCGTGTCGCACAAGGCGCTGCTCCGGATCCTGGTCTGCGCGCTGTTCGA
>Ga0210383_10004681_pt1 | contig 12101 bp, 7 predicted proteins | sample IncBWC14OmetaG_FD_160072 | JGI IMG/M metagenome (GOLD analysis project Ga0210383, IMG submission 160072) | Forest soil microbial communities from Barre Woods Harvard Forest LTER site, Petersham, Massachusetts, United States - Inc-BW-C-14-O ...
GAGCGGGTCGTTCGGGATGATGTTGGCGTCGCTTCCGATGTCCCTCACTTCCAGAGTTGTGCCGGTCATCAGCGCCGCTCCTTGCGCGATCTTTTCGATGCGGTTCCATATTTCTTTCAGCGTCGTGTTCGACGGGCTTCGCGCCATCAGGTCCATCTGTGCGAGGTCCGGTACGATGTTCGGCGCCACGCCGCCCTTCGAGATGATGTAGTGGATGCGCGTGTTGCTAGGTACGTGCTCGCGCATGAACTCGATCCCGTTGCCCATGAGCATTACGGCATCCAGCGCCGAGCGGCCCCGGTCCGGCGCCATCGCCGCGTGCGCAGCCACCCCGTGAAACGTGAACTTGGCCGAAACCACCGCCAGCTGTCCGCCGTTGGTGACTGAGTTCTCAGTTCCCGGGTGCCAGTGCAGAACGACGTCCACATCCTTGAAGGCACCCTCGCGCACCAGGTACACCTTGCCCGATCCGCCCTCTTCTGCCGGCGTGCCGTAATAGCGCAGCGTTCCCGTGATGTGGTGGGCCTCCATGTACTGCTTCAGCGATACGGCAGCCAGCGCCGCCCCTGAGCCCAGCAGGTTGTGCCCGCATCCGTGTCCCGGCGCGCCCGCCTTCACCGGGTCTCTCGTCGGCTCAGGTTGCTGCGACAGACCAGGCAATGCGTCAAACTCACCGAGGATCGCGACGACCGGTTTGCCCTCGCCATAGCTCGCGATGAACGCCGTCGGTTCGTCGGCCACGCCCGCCTGTACGCGGAAGCCAGCCGCCTTCAACTGCTCCTGCAGCAGGTCCGAGCTTTTCGATTCGTGATAGCCAAGTTCGGCATAATCCCAGATTTGTTTGGAAACCTGTTGCCAGTGGGCGGCGTCCTGCTCCACCAGCTTGAGCAATTGCGCATGGGCGTCTGAAGCCGCCTGTGCTGTTGCCGCTCCGGTCAACAGCGCCGCAACCGCGACAGTCCACAATAGCGTCGGGATCTTCGAAGAGAAAGACAACGAAAGCGGGGAACACTTCTCCATGGGCAGACTCCTCACCTGATCGACTGGGCTGTCGAATTGAACAGAGTGGAAATCATGCCACACAGGTAGCGATCTATGCGAACTGGCTTCGGAGCGGTTATTCCTCTTCTTCCACCACTTCACCGCGCTCGGCCTTGGCAGCTGCGATGATCTTCTCCTGTTGCAACGCGGGTACAAAGTCGTAATGGTCCATCTCCATGGAGAAGCTGCCGCGCCCTTGCGTCATCGAGGTCAGGTCCGTGCCATATGTGAGCATTTCGGCCATGGGTACCACGGCCTTTACCACCGTCTTGCCCGCCTTGTTGTCCATGCCCTGGATGCGTCCGCGCCGGCTATTGAGGTCGCCCATGATCGATCCCGCGAACTCATCGGGAATCGTGATCTCCACGTTCATGATGGGTTCGAGAAGCGTGGGTTTGGCCTGCTCCATGGCCTTGCGGAAGGCGATGCGCCCCGCCGTCTTGAACGACAACTCGTTCGAATCGACGTCGTGATACGAACCGTCGTACAACACGACCTTGAAGTCCACCACCGGGAAGCCCGCCAGATATCCGCGTGCTGCCGCTTCCACAATTCCCTTCTCGACCGCGGGAATGTAGTTCTTCGGAATCGCGCCACCGAAGATCTCATTGACGAACTCGAAGTTTGCGCCGTGCGGCAACGGTTCCATCTTGATCTTGCAGTCGCCGAATTGCCCGTGACCGCCTGACTGCTTCTTGTGGCGCCCCTGCACATCAGCGCGCCCGCGAATCGTCTCGCGGTAGGGCACCTTAGGCGCTTTCAAGATGACCTCGGTATGGTAGCGGTTCTTCAGCTTCGAAACCACGACTTCGATGTGCTGCTGCCCGGTCCCCGCGATCAGGAACTCCTTGGTCTGCGGATCGCGAAAGAACCGCAGCATGGCATCTTCTTCCATCAGTTTGTGGATGCCGTTGCTCAGCTTGTCTTCATCGGCGCGCGTCTTGGGCTCGATGGCAAAGGTGATCGCCGGCTCGGCAAACGTCACCTGCGGATACTGAATCGCCGAACCCTTGTCGCCCAGCGTGTCGCCGGTCAGTGTGTCCCTAAGCTTGGCGACTGCGCCGATGTCACCCGCGTGCAGTTCGTTCACCGGTATCGCCGTCTTGCCCTGCATGGTAGAAAGATGGGCAAATTTTTCGGAGCTGCTGCGAGTGAAGTTCTGTACCGTCGCGTCGTTCTTCAGCACTCCCGAGACGACCTTGAAGAACGAGATGCGGCCCGAGAACGGATCGCTGATCGACTTGAACACGTAGAGCGACAGCGGCTCCGTATCGCTTACCTTGCGGACCGCGGGCTCGCCACTGTTGGCGGTAGTCGCTGCCGTCACCGTGCTGCGCTCCACTGCTGTCGGCATGTAATCGACGAGGAAGTCCAGCACCTCGTCGGTGCCCATGTTGCCTAGCCCCGAGGCAAACAGCACGGGAAAGATCTTGTCTTCGCGGATCGCATTGTGCAAGCCAGCGATAATGTGTTCTTCGTCGATCGTGCCTTTCTCGAAGAACTCTTCCATCAGCGAGTCGTCGCCTTCGGCCACCAACTCCACCAGGCGCTCGTGCGCGGCCTTGGCCTCGGCCTCCATGTTCGCGGGAATCGGCCCCACCGTCGCCTTGCCGTTTCCGCCCATGTCGTAGGTGTAGGCGTGCATCTTCACCAGGTCGACGACCCCGGTGAAGCTCTTCTCCGAACCCACAGGCAGTTGCACCGGAACCACTGTGCGCCCGAACGCCGTGGTCAGCGACTCCATCACGCGCGTAAAGTCAGCGCGTTCGCGGTCCATACGCGTACACACAATGGCGCGCGGCAGCAGGAACTTGTCGGCGTAGTGCCAGATGCGCTCGGTCACCACCTCGACGCCGCTCACCGCATCCACCACGACCAGCGCGCTATCCACCGCCGGAAGTACCATCTCGGCCTCGTGGATAAACATGCTGAATCCCGGTGTATCCACCAGGTTGATCTTCGTCTTGCCCCACTCGATGATCGCCGTGGCGGCCGCGATCGACATGCCGCGCGAGATCTCTTCCTCGTCGTAGTCGGTGACGGTGGTGCCTTCGTCCACGCGCCCGAAGCGCTGCGTTGCTCCCGCGGTGAACAGCATGGCCGATGCCAGTGAGGTCTTGCCTGAATGTGAATGCCCAACCAGGGCGACGTTGCGGATGTTAGCGCCTTCGTACGTTTTCACGTAACACTCCCCAAACAATAGATAGAAGCTAGATGAGAGCTTCCGGTATCGCCACACGACAGGTCGGGACTCCGCTGGTCTCAGAGGCGTTCTTCCCCGGTGGCACGAACATCGCTGTGCCCGAAACCCCGAGGCTGCCGATGAGGCAAAAAGGCGGGGCACCATGCCGCCTGCGCATGGTGATGCTGTAACAAACTAATGATGCTAGCACACGGGGTTTTGTAGGCTCAACGAGCCGGTAAACAAGCTCGGTTCAACGGGTCAAAGCCTGCTACTGCGCCGCCAGCAATCCGGCCTGGCGCATCGCAGACAGCATATCGAACACGCTCCACTCTTCCACGATTTTCCCATCGTGCAAGCGAAACAGGGTCATGCCGTTGATCGTGATTCGCCTGCCGGTAGCGGGGAAACCCATGCCCGCATGGGTGTTGGTTCCCGTCGCCGTCCAGAACACGGAGACGAGGTCACGCTCGGCGACCATGTCGTTGACCTTCATGCGCATATCGGGCAAGGCGGTCCGCTCCTCTTTGGCGGCGGCCATATCTTCTGCGAGGGTGTAGTCGTGACCGTCTCCGTGGGCGACGAACGTGCTGGCGTGGGAGTCGGCGTAATGGTCAAGTTGACCCTTGTCCAACACTTGCTCGAAAAAGCTATAGGCCACGGCCTTGTTGGTTTCCTGAATGTTGGGTTGCTGCCCGGCGAGTACGGAAGCAACCAACAATATGGTGATCGAAATTGCCAGCTTGCGCATGGGTGCCCCAGTCGAGTAAATTAACGTAACAGTCGTTACACTAATAGGAGTCTACCGCTGAATGGCCAGACCGTCAAATCCCGAGATTCGCACCCAACTGCGTGAACGGGCAATCGATTATGTGCTGCAACATGGTTTTGCTGCGGTCTCGCTACGGCCGATGGCGAAAGAACTAAAGACCAATGCTCGTATGTTGGTCTACCACTTCGGATCGCGAGAAGGCCTGATGCGGGAAATCCTGGTGGGGCTGCGTGAACGCGAGGACATTGTGATTCACCGGTGGTTTCGGAAGAAGAAAACGCCGCCTACTCTGGCGGAGTTTGTGCGCTGGTACTGGAGGAGGTTGAGCGTCCGCGAGGCACGTCCGGCGGCATTGCTGATCTTTGAGCTCTATGCGCTCGCTTTGCGCGACCCCAAGTCTTACCCGGGTGTGCTCACAGACCCGCTTGCGTACTGGCGTGGGCTGGCCGCCAACACGAGAGTACGCACGAAGATCGACGCGGAAGCGACACTGCTCCTGGCTGCTACGCGGGGACTGCTGCTCGATGTGACCGCTACGGGCGACCGCGCCCGGGTGAATAAGGCCATTCGCTTGCTCGCGGACTGTATAAGCAAGAAGCATGCGCCGGGAGCACAATAAGCCACCCGGCGCTCGCTTAATCCACCATCGTTACCGCCGCGTTTTCTTGGCGGCTTTCTTGGCAGCCTTCTTGGGAGCGGCCTTCTTTTTGGCCGCGGTTTTCTTTGCGGCGGCCTTCTTCGGTGCAGCCTTCTTCTTCGCAGCCGTTTTCTTTGCCGCAGTCTTCTTCGCTGCCTTCTTGGGAGCGGCCTTCTTCTTTGCTGCCGTTTTCTTGGCAGCTACCTTCTTCTTCGGTGCGGCTTTCTTCTTTGCGGGCTTTGCCTTTGCTGCCGTCTTCGTGCCCTTCTTGGCCGCAGACTTGGCTTTCGCGGGCGCTTTCTTCGCAGCTTTCGCGGGAGCCGTCGTTGCGGCTGGAGGTGTCGTCGCGGCAGTAGCCGGAGCTGTCGCAGTGGCTGGCGACCCAGCCTTCTTCTTGCCCGTGGACTTCGCTGCTTTCGCCGGAGCAGGAGTCCCACTCGACGAATCCGAAATGCCCGCCGGAATGGTCGTTACCGCGGAAGGCCCATCAGCAAGCAGTAGCCGCTGCACGTTCCGCATGTTCTGCGGATCGTAATCGCGTTGCCACCAGCTCTGCGTGCCCGAACCGCAAGCGCTCAGCACCAGCGGCGATACCGTCGTCGCTTTGCTCACCGCTGCGCGGAAGTAGTAATGATCGACCAGCCGCACCGCTTCGGTCGCGAAGATGCGCGCGATGGCCGGATCGTAAATCGCTAGCAGGTTGTCACCGTTCTGGGTTTCGCCGCCTTCGGCCAGGTTCGATGAGCCGGTAAACACCACCGGGTTCGTATCGTTGAAGTCGATCACGATGAACTTGTCGTGGATCACTTGTCCCGCACCGCCGGTGAACTCCTTGTCGAACGGCGGAGGCACCTGTTTCACCAGGGCGGAGAAGGGAACCAGCTGTCCCGGCTGGCCAGGCTTGTAAAGCGAGAATCCCGCATCGGTTTGCGTCATGCCGTAGGAGAAAACTTTGCCGCTGAGGTGCAAGTTCTGCAACGTTTGCAGTGTCTCGCCGCTGCCACCGAGTTCCATGATGGCGAACATCACCGAGGACTTGGCACTCTTCAGGGCCTCGACGACGGTCTGCATCGACATCGGTGGCTTGGGATGCGGAGCGAAGCTGACTTGGAAGTTCGGAACGCCGGCGCCTTCGTTCGGGAACTTGAACCACTGTGTGGCCAGCGGCGTCTTGATATAGCCGCTCATGTTGGAGAAGACAGACTCGAAAATCTGCTCGTAGGTATCGGCGACCTTCGGATCGTCGAACAGTAAGACGTTGTTGGCTTGCACGTAGAGTCCGCGAACCGAGAAGTTGGCTGATCCAGTCAGCACTTTGGTCGCCTTGCCATCTTTCTTCTGGATGATGATCTTGTCGTGCGCGAAACGCTGGAAGTGTCCCTGCTTCACGTTGGCCGCGCCCGCGGATTTCAGCAGTCGCGTGTGAACCTGTACTTCCAGCGCGGTTCCCGTGTGCAGCGGAGCGTTATCCAGGAATATGCGCAGCCGCGATCCCAGCGACTCGCACATCTTCAGAATGTCGGGTTCGTCGAAGTCGTAAGCGAACATGTCCACTGTGATCGACTTGTCGTTGACGCACTCGGTCAGCAGATCGAACACCAGCTTGCGTGCATGCCATCCCAGCCACTCGTACGCCGGCTGGAAGGACTTGGTGTCGTAGTCCAGGCTCTTGGGATCGGGACGGATGGGCGCATTCTTGAACTGAGTTGCGTATGCCTGCGAGCTGACGTAGCCGCGGGTAAGTCCGAGCTGGAAGTTGCCCGCCTGCGGCGGCATGAGTTGAATGCAAACTTCCGCCGAAGGCCCATCCACCAGCGTGGTTCCCTGGCAATAGCGCGCCGTCACTTTGTACTTGTAGTCGCCAGGCACGACATTCTGCGGAAAATGCACCCAGTGAAATTTCTGGAACGGTGCATCCTGCGACGTGGTCCACTGTTGTTGCTGCTGCTGAGGGGTGGTTCCCGCGGTGACCGGCTGGGTGAAGTTCAGCCGGTTCGACAGAAACTGCGGCTGTCCGTTAGGCGGTGTAAGTTGAATCGAGAAACCTGCCAGACTATTTTGCTTGAGCACGCTGTCGTCAAGGCTGAAGGCGAGCAGCACATCGCCATCGCCGGCATAAGCCGCGACAGTCAATCCATTATTCGACACCCGATCGCTGGGAGCAGTGGGCATGACAACCTCCTGGGGAAACCTGAATGCATAACTTCGTGGGCACAAAATTTTTGCCGGATCGATTGGCTGGAATGAGAGAGGATTTCAGGCTCTGGCTTCCGTGCTCAATGCGGTTCCGAACGACGCTGGAGTTGCAACCAGACCGAGTGCTCCAGTTTGCTAGGGAAAACGGCACGATTGTACACCCGTTTTGTTGTGGGCTAGCTGGCCCATAAAGAGCCACTGCCCAGCAGACCTTTGTGTTTCGATTGCGCCAGAACGTGCCAAACGCTCATTATCCCCTTGACTCGACACGGAAGTGGTGAGAATATCCGCGAGTCCTAAAGAACATTTCTAGTCCAAACGCCGCCTCTCTCCCAGCTTCTTTGGCGGTAAGGCATTCGGAATCATTGAATTGCAAGGATCGCGGCCACCAGTCGTAAAACACGGCTGTTCCGCGCCCTCGTTCAGCGACAGTGCCTTTTTATTCAGGTCCGGCGTTTTAGCTAAATCACAGGAATGTCCCAGCTCAGGAGGTTAGGAAACTATGAAAAGAAATCTCGGATTTTGTCTGGTTCTCACATTACTCGCCGCTACTGCGGCAACCGTGGTTGCGCAAGACTACTCGATGGCGCCACCCAAAGTACTCGTCACTCAACTCGAGATGCTTAAGCCGGGCGTGAGCGGCGCTCCCCACATGAAGACCGAAAGTGCATTCGTGCAGGCGATGACGGCAGCCAAGTGGCCAACCCATTATCTGGGAATGGATTCGATGTCGGGCGCATCCCGCGCGCTGTTCCTGGTGGGCTACGACTCGTTTGCCGCCTGGGAGAAGGACAATCTTGCGACGCAAAAGAACGCCACGATCTCGGCGGCCTTTGATCGCGCCAGCGTTGCGGACGGCCAACTCCTCAGCGCCTTTACCGCGGGTGTGTTTGTCTATCGCGAAGATATGAGCCTGCGTCCTAACACTACCAATCCGGCACAGTCGCGGTACTTCGAGATCTTGCGCTTCAAGATCCGCGCGGGCCACGACCACGAGTGGGAGGACCTGGTGAAGCTGTATATGGACGCCTATGGTAAGGCCGTTCCCGACGAGCACTGGGCGACGTACCAGTCCGAGTACGGCACCGACAACGGTGGCGTTTACATCGTGTTCATTTCGATGAAATCGCTCGCGGAAGTGGACAACGGCTTCGGCAACGCCAAGAAATTCGCAGCGCAACTGGGCGAAGACGGCTTGAAGAAGCTGGCAGAACTGAGCGCGGCATGCATACAGGAGAGCCAGACCAACTTGTTTGCCTTCAATCCCAAGATGAGCTACGTTGCCGACGCCTGGGTCAAGGCCGACCCGACGTTCTGGAAGCCCGCTGCGCCTGCGCCAAAGGCCGCAGCTAAACCGGAAGCAAAACCGGCTCAGTAGTTAGAAAAGCAGAGGGGAATTAGCCGTAAGGGGCGGTTCACCACCCGACTGCCCCTTGCAGGAATCTGCTAGAACACCGGATCGGGCACTCAGTGGTGAATCATGGCTGCACCTGAACGATCGTCGTCGCCAGATCATCTCCAGTCTGAGGATCAGGCAAATCACTGCCCGCCGCGAAGACGTTGGAGAGCGGGCCAGGCGCGCTGGGCGTTACTACCACCTGGATCAAGGCGCTCGCTCCTATGGCCAATTCACCTACATCACATGCCAAGGTGCGAGGCGGCAAACTGAAGTCTGTCTGGTCGTTCGGCGAATCGAACTGACACTGCCCTGTGCTGGGCGTAGCCGAGACAAACCCGACCGTTTCAGGCAAGGAATCGAACACAAATCCGCTTGCGGCTTCTGGGCCCTGATTTTTGATCACGACGTTGTAGGTGAGGTTTTGACCCACCTCTACCACGGTGTTCAAGGGGTAAGCGCTAATCGCGAGGTCGGCCATGCCCACTACGACCTGGGCTCTCGTGATGTCCTCAACGGCGTCGTGGGTCTGGCTCAGCGCAGTCAGAACAACCGTGCTCGAGTCGTCCAATTGCGCGTTGCTTGGCACTTGAACCGGCACGGTGAACCGCGCCGATGTCGAGGCCGGCAGCGCCAGGCTGGTAGGCAATCCGTTGAAGTTGGCCCACGACTGATCGGATGTCCAGGTCAAGTCGTATACATCGTCCTGGGTTCCGGAGTTCCTGACTTGGAAGTTCAGGTAGTTCAGTTGTCCTGGAAGACTCGAGAAGACACCGTACTCGGTACTGACCTGAGGAGGCGGGAAACCGCCGGGCAGCGAGCCGGCAACCACGCTGGTTAGTGCAGTCGCGACGCCGTAGAGTGTGACCAGTTGCGAATCATCGGCAAGGGTTATTTCAGCCGCGAATACCCTTGCCGGCAGGGCACGTGGCCGAACCAGATCGGCAATGGATCCGCCCACAACAACCAGGTGCTGCCAGTCGTTGTAATTTCCTGCTAGTGCCCCAAGTTGTCCGTTGACCCCGACCATGTTAATCAGCGATGCCACGGGGGCGGCATCGATTCTCCGATTGCAGTTCCAATCTAAAGCGTTCCAGCCAGTCGGCTGCAACGAAATCTTCATCGCATTGGGACAGAAATAAGCCGTTCCATAGGCGCCGGCCTGTAAAGCCTGCTGCACAAGGGCGTTTCCACCGTTGATTCCATTACCTTCGACGAGTTGATTTTCATTGAGATTGTCGAGATCTCCGAAGCTTGAGTAATCGAAGGTGCCTTGCGCGCCTCTCACCAAAAGCCCCCTGTTGCTGAAGGAGTAATTCATGATGCTCAAGTAGTTCGGCTTGAAGTTGATGCTGTCAGGGCCACCGTGACGAAGGCCGAGGTTGTGACCCAACTCATGCATAGGAACACCGACCTGGGCCCACAACGGCACGCTGTTCGCCACAAGCAGCGGTACGGCGATAAAATCGCTGGCCAAAACTCCCCGTGATATTCCACCCATCGATTGCGGACCAGTCTGGAGCTCTCCGCCCAGCCTGTGGGCAAAAATGCCATAGTGAAATGCAGCCGAGCGACCGGTCGGCAGAAATCTCGCAGCCTTGATCGCGTCAAAGAATGGAGGTGGTCCATCAAGAAAGTCGCTTTGACAAGTCGCGGGATTTTCCAGGACGCCTCTGCGGAACACGTAGAATAACCGGTTTCCGCCGCGCTCCGTATCGCCGATACAGGCGTTGTGCAGGAGCCGGATATTTGCCTGCGAGTACGTAGGCTGTGCTGCGCTATTTCCCCACGTGCAGTAGGTTCGTCCGCCAAGCTGTATTTGCTTGGTGTCACAGGCTTGATTCGCTGCTTTCGGCTTCATGACGCAATCCCAGCCACAATCCACGTGAAGGTCGATACCGGTCTTGTTGTCGGGGTTCATAATCGGCGAATTGGCGAAAGCGTGCACCATAACTTCTTCTGCCTCGACGCTGGTCCTGTGGCTGTGCCCGGGAGTTAAGATCTGAAACGGCTTCAGGCCCGGCGGCGGAGGCACGGGAAATGTTCTCCATACCGCGTCCTGTTGCATGGAGTCTTCCTGGACGAAAATGTCCATATGATCGGGATGGGCTCCCATGCTCGGTAAGTCGATGAACTTCCCGTTCACCATCATCCCGCCGGTCTCCCAGTCGTCGCAAAGGCCATCGCCATCCATGTCAGGACATCCCTCGGCATCCGCACCCGACATGAATACTCCAAGGATTGCATTGCTGGTGCCGAGTAATGACTGAATGTTCCTGGGCATACCTGTGGGGTCATTTGGAAATGTGAAACTGAGGTTTACGCGCCCACCCACCCCAACCGTCTGGTTCTTCGCTAAGGCCTCGGCCGAGTAGAAGCCTGCGTCCGTACCGCGCAGCGCTGTGAGATTCACGCCTTTGGCCTGGTTTGCCTGGCCATTGGCGTTTCCCGGTGGCTGAACGAAGCTGCTCAACTGCAGATCGCCGGCAAGAAGCGTCCTTCCGTTCAAGTAAAAGTCAAACGACACAGGGTTCGGCTGGCTGACAGACCAGGTTCCGGCTGCGGCATTCTGCAGCGTAAGCGTCGCAACCGAAGTTCCCGTAGTAAGAAGATAGGTCCCGCTTTGCGATTCAAGTCCGCCGCTTCCTTTTGCGGGCCCCGAGATGGAACATTGGGAGTTGCTGCAATTGTTAAACACCATGAGGACTTCTTTGGGGCGACCTTTTCCCAAGCCAACAAAGTAAATGTCGCTGCTGGTCTTCTCCACGTTTCGACCGAGTGTGACCATAGTTGGGATTTGTGAAGCTGCTGGTACGGTGATTACAAACGAAACGGCGATCCACGTCAGGAGGCGTGCAAGCCTTTGTGAGCGGCGCGTAGCGTGCGTTTTCATAGCGACCTCCTTCTGTTCATGATTGTGGCGGCGATGACGAGTGGGCGCAAGGGGCAGCTGTACTGCTCAGCTGCCCCTGGGGTGAAGACGGCTTCCCACCATCGGCCAGATCGAGCCGTCTTCTAGTCGCGCGACAGCAATCGCCGCTTGCGCGCGATCTGTGCTAATCCCAGCAATCCCGAGCCCAGCAGCATCAGCGTTGATGGCTCGGGCGCGGCGGTACTTTCCGCAAAGGCCTGCGTGTCGACGAACAGCACGCTCTGCGAACTGGTTCCCGGGACGCCGACGGTCAGCGAGTAGGGAACCGCGAACTGGATCGTTCCATTCACCAGGGTCAGGTCGCCCAGCAGTCCGGCAGCAACGTTCGGCAGGCCCACGTCGCCGAGGCTGTCGCTGATGGCGCCCGCCGCCCCAATTTCGAACGCAGCGAGGTTGATTGTCGGTGCTTGCCCATCGACGTCGTTAAACGGCAGCAATAAACTGAAAATCGGAGTCGCCGATCCCTCCGGCAATGTGATGTCCGTTGTCCCATCGATCACTCCAGCACTGATCGCATAGAAGGCGCTGGCAGCGGCACCCAGCCCAGTTGTCGACACGTTGACCTGCAGCTGCGAGATGTCCAGCGTGAAGCTGCGATTGCTGGGAGAGTTCCAATAAACTGCCATCGGGTCGTGGTTGGCGGTGTAGGCAACCGCGACCGGAGCCGGTAGTCCTCTGGCGGCGTCCACTTGGGTCGCAGGATTGTCGATGATCCGAAACATTCCGTTGTTCAGTGTCCTTTGGCTGGCACTCGCGGTCGCGAACTCGTAGTTGTTGTTTCCCACCGTACGCTGCACTACTCCGGTGTCGGAAGAAATCCCGTTGCCTCCTTTGTTGACCAGCGGAAAGCTGCCTGTTCCGGCTACCACTCGGCAAGGACGATTGGGGCCGGCGACCGTGTCCGTCACCGTGCAGTTCGTGATGCGGTTTCTGGTTCCGGTGATG
>Ga0210383_10004682_pt1 | contig 12100 bp, 10 predicted proteins | sample IncBWC14OmetaG_FD_160072 | JGI IMG/M metagenome (GOLD analysis project Ga0210383, IMG submission 160072) | Forest soil microbial communities from Barre Woods Harvard Forest LTER site, Petersham, Massachusetts, United States - Inc-BW-C-14-O ...
TTCGCCGCGGCGACGTCCGTCGTCTCGGCCACGCTCGGCCCGCTGATGCCGACCTCGATCCCGATGATATTTTACGCACTGATCGCCAATGCTTCAGTTGGCGCGATGTTTCTCGGCGGTCTCGTGCCGGCGGGCCTGATGGCGATGTCGATGATGATCGTCATTGCCGCGATCGCACGCCGACGGCGCTTCCCGCGGGAGAAGCGCCTCAGCTGGGCGGAAACGCTGCCGGTCTTCGGCCGCGCGCTATTGCCGATCGCATTGCCTGGCCTGTTGCTGGGGCTGATCTATTCGGGCGTCACCACGCCGACCGAGGCGGCGGCGATTGCCGCGAGCTACGCCTTGCTGCTGGCCCTTATCGTCTATCGCACGCTCCGCCCGGCGCAGCTTTTCGCCGTCATATCCGACACTGTCCGCGCCACGGCGATGATCGCACTGATCATGTCGGGCGCCTTCGTGTTCAATTATGCGGTCGCGAACGAGGGGGTGCCGCAGCTTATTCAGACGACTTTTGTGCAGTGGAATCTGTCGCCCACGGCTTTTCTCTTATGCGTCGATGGGCTGATGCTGCTGCTTGCGGTGGTTCTCGACGAAATCACGATCCTGCTGGTGATTGTGCCGCTGCTGGTTCCGATCGCGCAGGGGCTTGGCATCGACCTTATTCACTTTGGCATTGTTGTCGTGCTCAATATGATGGTCGGGTTAACGCTGCCGCCACATGGGCTATTGCTGTTCGTTATGAGCGGGCTGACGCGTACACCGCTCGCCGAGATTTTTCGCGAGGTGCCGCCGTTCATTGTCGCTATGCTCGCGAATGTCATCGCGGTCACATTTTTTCCGGAGATCGCGCTATGGCTACCGCGCGCGGCGGGCCTCGTCCAATAGCGCAATTATTCGCCTCTTTTTGCCTCGTCCCAGAGTGCGTCCATCTCGGCGAGTGTCGAGTCCTGCGGCGCCTTGCCTCGCGCGGCCAGAGCCTTCTCGATCGAGGCAAAGCGGCGCTCGAACTTGCGATTGGTCTCGCGCAGCAGCGCCTCCGGATCGGCGCGTAAATGACGCGCGAGATTGACCGCCGCGAACAACAAATCGCCGACCTCGGCCGCAGCTGCCCCCACCCAACCCTCCCCCGCTTGCGGGGGAGGGTCAGGGAAGGGGTTATCGAGTTCGGCTTCGATCTCATCGGCTTCTTCCCGAATCTTGCGCAGCACCGCGCGCGGATCGTTCCAGTCGAAGCCGACCTTGCTGGCTTTGGCCTGAAGTTTTAATGCACGCGTCAGGGCAGGGAGCGTCACCGGCACGCCGGCGAGCGCGCCATTTGCAACGGTAGCGTTGTTGCCGGCCGCGTTATCCTGCTTCTCCTGCGTCTTGATCCGGTCCCACAGGCCTTCGACGGCCTGCGGCCCACGTGACTGCAGCCCATGAGCCTGCAGTTCACCCGCCATATCGCCAAAGACATGCGGATGACGTCGGATCATCTTCTCGGTGATCCCTTGCACGACGTCGCCAAACGAAAATACGCTGCGTTCCTCTGCCATGCGCGCGTGATAGACCACTTGGAGGAGGAGGTCGCCCAATTCCTCCTTGAGATCGGCCATATCGTCGCGCGTAATCGCGTCCGCGACTTCGTAAGCTTCTTCGAGCGTGTAGGGCGCAATCGTCGCAAAATTCTGCGCCAGATCCCACGGACAGCCGGTTCCAGGCGTGCGCAATGCAGCCATGATCTCGAGGAGGCGGCCGATATCGCGCGAAGGAGTCATGACGGGGTCCTGCAAAGGTCTGCGGTGGCGAATAGTCTGCTCTGACGAATGTCGGCGGTGGACTTGCCGGCCAGCGCCGGCAGCACGACTTTGGTTCGGTTGTCTGTTCTGTCGATTCAAAACGGGAATTGGTCAATGCCCATCTCAGCCTATGTTCAATCGGCCGTGTTCATGGCCCTTGCCATCGCCGCGCTGTTCGGCGGAGCCGGAACATTCGCTATCCCGGCCTTCTGGATCTATCTGGCGATATTGGCTGCAATCTTTGTGGCTTCATTCGTCGCCCTGGATCCGGATCTGGCCCGAGAGCGCATGCGGCCGGGCGGTCAAAAGCCGCCGATGGCGCTTCGGCTATTCGCTTTCGTCCTTGTTGCCCACTGGCTGATCGCTGGGCTCGACCGCGGCCGTTTCCACTGGAGCGATAACGTGCCGCTGTGGCTGCGCGTCATCGGCTTCATCGCTGTCGCGGGCGGCTACGCGCTCTGCCTATGGGCCATGCGCGAGAACCGCTTCTTCTCGTCGGTCATCCGTATCCAGTCCGACCGCGGTCAACACGTGATCGACAGCGGACCTTATGCCGTCGTCCGCCACCCGGGTTATGTCGCCGGCATCCTCGTCATGTTTGGAAGCGGCCTCGCACTTTGCTCGTGGATCGCCTGGGCATTCCTTGTGGTGTTGAGCGTACCGTTCCTGATGTACAGGGTCGTCGCCGAAGACCGCGTTCTGCAAGCCGAACTGCCGGGCTATCGCGACTACGCCGCGCGCGTGCGCTGGCGGCTGCTGCCGGGCGTTTGGTGAAGTCGGGTAGGCGCCGGCGCTTCATCAGGCGTTTCTCCGGCCAAGCCCGCACCGGGATCGGCATTAGTCCGATTCGCATAAGACATATTATGGAACCTTATCCATATATGCCTGGATTAGTGGGCATCCGCAACAGTGATCGTCATGCCGTCGAACGCCGGCACCACATTGACCGGTAATTTGCCGCGCAGAACCTCGTAGTCCAGATCGGCGTGCAGATTTGTCAGGACGGCGCGGCGCGGCTTGAGGCGCTCGATCCAGCCGAGCGCGTCCGACAGCGAGAGATGGCTCGGATGCGGCCGGTAGCGCAGCGCATCGAGAATCCAGACATCGAGATCGGCCAGAGCGCTCACGCTTTCCGGCGGGATCGTGCTGACGTCGACCGAATAAGCGAAGTTGCCGAAGCGAAAGCCGAGCGAAGCCATATCGCCGTGCTCTTGAAGAACCGGCAGCGCCGTGACGGGACCGCCCTCTCCCGCGATAGTTATCGGCTCGCCGGCCATCAGCCGGTGCTCGGTCACGATCGGCGGATAATCGCTGCCGGGCGGCGCCGTGAAGCAATAGCCGAATTTGTGGTTCAGCGATGCACTGGTCGCTGCGTCGAGATAGACGTCGACGCGACGGCGGTGCTTCATGAACAGCGCGCGCAGATCGTCGATGCCGTGGGTATGGTCGGCATGGTCGTGCGTATAGAGCACGCCGTCGACCCAATCGACGTCGGCGTCGAGCAGCTGCTCGCGCAAATCCGGCGACGTATCGACCAGCACGCGCGTGACGCCGCGTTCGCTATGCCGCTCGACCAGGATCGACGTGCGGCGGCGCCGGTTCTTGGGATTGGCCGGATCGCAATCGCCCCAGCCCAAAGCCGGCCGGGGCACGCCGCCGGAAGAGCCGCAGCCGAGAATGGTGATTTTCAGGGTCATTCAGGCTTTCAGGCAGCGGCGGTTGCCGGGCGGGGCACTTTGGAGAAGAGACGGAAGAAATTCGCCGTCGTTTGCTGCGCGATCTCGTCAAGCGCAACGCCGCGGATCTCAGCGAGCACTTTTGCGGTCTCGACCACAAAAGCCGGCTCGTTACGCTTGCCGCGGAGTTTTCCAGGCGCAAGGTATGGCGCGTCGGTCTCGACCAGCATGCGGTCAGCGGGCAATGCCGCGGCGATCTCACGCAAAGCGGCCGAATTCTTGAACGTCAGGATACCGGTAAATGAGATAGACAAGCCTAGCGCGATAGCGCGGCGGGCGAGGTCGGGGCCGCCGGTGAAACAATGCAGCACTGCGGGGAAGGCACCCTTCCCCGTTTCCTCTTCAAGAATGCGTGCGGTATCGGCGTCGGCCTCGCGGGTGTGGATCACCAGCGGCAATCCCGTTTCACGCGCCGCTGCAATATGAGTGCGAAAGCCGCGCTCTTGCGCCTCGCGCGGCGAGTTGTCGTAATGATAATCGAGGCCCGCTTCGCCGAGCGCGACGACCTTGGACGACTTGGTATGAGCGACCAGATCGGCTACGGTCACATCGAGTTCTTCATGCGCGTTATGCGGATGCGTGCCGACCGAGCAATAGACGTCGGGAAACCGCTCCGTAATCGCGAGGAGTTCGTTAAAGCGTTTCACGCGCGTTGAAATCGTCACCATCCGTTCGATGCCGGCCGCCCGCGCGCGCGCGACCACCGCGTCGAGTTCGTTGGCAAAATCCGGGAAATCGAGATGGCAATGGCTGTCGACGAGCATCTGTCTCTATCTGTTCATTGCGCCGCTTGCTTCTCGGGCTCGATATATCGCGGAAACACCGGCGCCGGAGCAGGAAGCGCCGAACCCGCGGCAATACGGTGTCCACCGCCGAGATACGCGAAACTGCGCTCGCTCTGCGGAATCGCCAACAGATCTAGCAATTTTTCGGCCGAGGCCGGCATGAACGGCAGTGCGAGAATACCGACCTGGCGCAGCACTTCTGCGGTGACAAAGAGCACTGTGCCCTGCCGCGCCGGGTCGGTCTTGGCCAGCGCCCAGGGCGCCTCACCGGCGAAATAGCGGTTGGCCTCCGCCACCACCGCCCAGACGGCATTGAGCACTTGGTGGAGTTGCTGCGTCGCCATGGCCGCGCGCGCTTTGCCGATCATGGCGTCGGCCGCAACGAGAATGGCCTTGTCATTCGCACTGAACGCGCCGGGCTTCGGCAAGGCGCCGCCGAATTGCTTGCCGACCATGGTCAGCGAGCGCTGCGCCAGATTGCCGAGGTCGTTGGATAGATCGGCATTGATGCGGTTGACGATGCCTTCGTGGCTGTAATTGCCGTCCTGGCCGAACGGCACTTCGCGCAGCAGAAAATAGCGCAGCTGATCGACCCCATAGGCATCGGCGAGCGCAAACGGATCGATCACATTGCCGACCGATTTCGACATCTTCTCACCGCGGTTGAAGAGAAAGCCGTGGGAGAATACCCGGCGCGGCACCGCGATCCCGGCCGACATCAGGAAGGCCGGCCAATAGACCGCGTGGAAGCGCACAATGTCCTTGCCGATGACGTGCAGATTGGCCGGCCAATATTTCTTGAATTTCTGTGATTCCGTATCGGGATAGCCGACAGCCGTGATGTAATTTGTCAGCGCATCGACCCATACATACATAATGTGCTTGCTATTGCCCGGTACCGGAATGCCCCAGTCAAAGGTCGTCCGGGACAGCGACAGATCCTTCAGGCCGCCACGCACGAAACTTGCGACCTCGTTCATGCGCTCTTTCGGCAGCACAAAATCGGGCACGTCGCTGTAGAGCTTGAGCAGCCGGTCGGTGAAGGCGGAGAGGCGGAAGAAGTAGCTCTCCTCCTCCACCCATTCGACCGGCGTGCCCTGCGGACCAAGCCGCTGGCCTTTGTCGTCGAGGCGAGTCTCGCTCTCGTCGTAATAGGCCTCGTCGCGCACCGAATACCAGCCGGAATATTTGTCGAGATAGATGTCGCCCGCCGCCTGCATCTTCTCCCAGATCGCGATCGATGACGCGTGGTGGCGAGGCTCTGTGGTGCGGATGAAGTCGTCGTTCGAGGCGTTGAACTTCTTCGCCATCGCCTGAAACCGCGGCACGTTGCGTTCGACCAGCTCGCGCGGCGTCAGCTTCTCCTTGGCCGCCGTCTGCAGCATCTTGATGCCGTGCTCGTCGGTGCCAGTGAGGAAATAGACGTCGTTGCCGTCAAGCCGCATGAAGCGGGCGATGGCATCGGTGGCAATGAGTTCGTAGGCGTGCCCGATATGCGGCGCGCCATTGGGATAAGCGATCGCGGTGGTGACGTAATAGGGCGTTCCGGGCATTTGGCGTCCAACCTCTGGCGGGTTGGTATCAACCCCGCGTAGCCTCGGCAAGCAAGCCGAAAACGTTGAAAATCAGCGGCTTGCGCTCAAGATTGTAGATTTCAGCATCGCGCGCGGCCGCATTCACTTGCTGCCAAGCCTCGGCGAGGCGATCGAGCCGTCCGATATCGTTGGGGCCGCCGCGAAGCCGCCGCGACAGCCAGACATTGACGGTATCGACAAAAGCGGTCAGCGGCCCCGGATCCGTTCCCGCGAGCGCCTCGCCCAGCGCGTGCAGAGCCTTGGCGTCGAGCGCCGGCAGGCGCTCAAGCATAGCAAGCGCCTGCTCGCGCAGCGCCAAGGCGCCCTCGTCCATCAGCGACAGCGCACGCGCGACGCTGCCTTCAGCGGCCGCGGCTGCCGCGATCACTTGCGGATCGTCGGTCTCCACGCCGGTCGCGGCAGCTGCAGCTTGCGCGACGTCGGCATCGGCGAGCGGCCGCAAGGTGAGGATGCGACAGCGCGAGCGCAGTGTCGGTAAGACGCGCGCCGCAGAATGGCTGACCAAAAGCAAGAGCGCACGCTCTGGCGGCTCCTCCAGCACTTTGAGAAGTGCATTGGCGCCGGCGCGGTTGAGTTCATCGACTGCATCGACGATGGCGACCCGCCAGCCGCCCTCGCCCGCCGTCGAGCCGAAAAACGCCACGGTGCGGCGGATATCGTCGACTGCGATCTGCTTATGCAGCACGCCCTTGTCGTTGAGAGTGCGTTCAAGGATGAGAAGATCAGGTTGCGCCTGTGCAGCGATGCGGCGTGCAACCGGATCGCCGGCATCGACGGCGAGGGACTTCGCGGCTGCGACGTCGCGCGCGTCAGGATCCGGGTGCGCGAGCACGAACCGCGCCATGCGATAAGCGAGCGTCGCCTTGCCGATGCCTTGCGGCCCCGCAATCAGAAACGCATGCGGCACGCGGCCGGAGCGATAGGCGGCAAGCAGCGCCGCCTCGGCCGCGGCATGGCCGAATAATTCCGTCGTGATGCGCGGATGCGGCACCTCGTCGATATCATCATCGTCGGTTGCAGCACGCGGGCTCATGATCAGGCGCCGACCTCATGGCGCTGGACATTGCCGCCGAGCGGCGCGGTGACCGGATCAAGCCTCGAGCCGACAATGTTCCAGATCTGGCGCGCTACGGTTTCCCTGCCGCCGCTGGCGTCGACGACGGCGCAGCGCTGCGGCTCCTCGGCCGCGATCGCCAGATAGGCCTCGCGCAGCTTCTTGTGGAATTCGACATTTTCGGACTCGAAGCGGTCCGCCGCCGCCTTGCCGCGGCGCTTTCTGGCGCGCGCCATCCCGACTTCGACCGGAATATCGAGCATGATGGTGAGATCGGGCATCAGATCGCCGATGGCGACGCGCTCGAGGCTTCTGATCAGACGTTGGTCAACCTGCCCGAGAATGCCCTGATAGACGCGCGTCGAATCGACAAAGCGGTCGCAGATCACCCATTTGCCGGATTTGAGCGACGGCAGAATAGTGCACTGGACATGATCGTCGCGCGCCGCGGCGAACAGCATCGCCTCGACGTCCGCCCCGAGCGGCTTTGCCGCACCCGACAACAGCACATGACGGATGATCTCAGCGCCGGGCGAGCCGCCCGGCTCACGGGTCAATTGCACGTGATGACCGAGAGCTTCGAGCCGCAGCGCCAGCATGGCGGCCTGGGTCGATTTTCCCGTGCCCTCCCCGCCTTCCAAAGTGATGAACTTCCCGCGCATCGGCAAAAACTCTATAGGGCCGCCAGATTCGCGTCTGGCGCCAAAGCCACTCGCGTCTGGCACAAAGCCATATGAATCAGATATTTACCGAAACGTCCTTAGAGAAAAACTGAGGCAGGATTCGGCCAGACCCCGCCAATATAGGCCACCGCGCCTCACCGCGCACCCGCTCCCCCCGGCGATGTGGAAGATCACAGCTTGCCGACGCCGGCGCGAAACAGGCCGATCATCATTTCCGTTGCGCCGTCCATGGCGCGCTGTGACATGGTTCCGGTGCCGACGTCGTCGGCGGCCTGCAACGGCACCTCCAGCGCGACACTGTCGCCGCGCCAGACTTTCAGCTTGCCGATTGGCTGACCTTTGACGACCGGCGCCGGCACGGGTCCGTCATAGACGATACGCGCGGTGAGCCGGTCATTGGTATTGCGCGGCATCATCAGGCTGACGGTGCCGGATCCGCTCAGCGAAACATAGCTGCTGTCGCCGCCGAATACTTTGGCCGCGCCGATGGTTTGACCTTCAGCAAACAGGATTTTGGTTTCAAAGCCGTGGAAGCCGAAATCCAGAAGCTTCTTTGCTTCGTCGCCGCGCTCCTTATCGTTCCTGGCGCCGCTGAGCACGACGATGAGCCGCAAATTGTCCTGCAGCGCCGAGCCGACGAGGCTATAGCCGGAATCAGGCGTCTCGCCGGTTTTCAATCCGTCGGCGCCGATGCCCATGCTCAAAAGCGGATTGCGGTTTTCCTGGCGAATATTGTTCCAGGTGAAATCGCGGGCGGCGAAATAGGGATAGAACTCGGGATAAGTCTGCATGATATGGCGCGCAAGCTCCGCCATGTCGCGCGCGGTGACATGCATGTTGGGATCAGGCAGGCCGGTCGAATTGGTGAAGACCGAATTCTCAAGCCCGATCTCCTTGCCGCGCTTGGTCAGCATGGCGCCGAAACTGCCTTCATTGCCGGCAAGCGCCTCGGCGATGGCGATACAAGCGTCGTTTGCGGAATCGACAACGATGCCTTGAATCAGGTCGGACAGTTTGATGCGGCTATGGATCGCGGCAAACATGGTCGAGCCGTGTGACGGCGCGCCGCCCTTGCGCCAGGCGTTCTCGCTGATGATGTATTCGTCGTCGAGTTTGATGTGGCCCTGCCTGATCTCATTGAACACGTATTCGAGCACCATGAGCTTGGCGAGGCTTGCCGGCGCGAACGGCTGATCGCTGTTCTTCTCGAACAAGAAACTATTGCTGTCGGGATCGAGCAGTGCCGCCGAAGTGCCCGCGGTCTGAAACCCTTCGCTCTTGGTCGTCACCGGCGCAGCCTGCGCCGACGGCAGCGCCTCAATTAAAGCGGCGCAAACGGTGAGTGCGGCGGCTAACGCGCCGATCGCGGCCGTGGGCCATCCCTTCCCCCAAAATAAGCTGCGACGCGCCTTCGTCACCCTTGCCTCCGCCTCAAGATTGCAACGCGTTATTTTCGCAAAAGTTAGCCGCAGAACATAGAGCGGCGAAGTGCCTATCCCGCTCGGCGCGAAAATGCCGCGCCACACCCCGTGCCAATCCAACCTCAATTGGATCAGTAGAGCCCGCGGCCGTTGAGAATCTGCACCGTATCGTCGGTATTCGGTGACGCGTCAGCATCCGACAACGAAGGACCGATCGAGCCGGTGCTGGCGACGCGGGCGTGAGACGGCACGGTCATCGCCAACGGTACGATTCGCGTCGCGGCGGCAAGCTTGACCGCGCCAGGCACGGGTGCCGGCTCGTCTTGGCGCAACGTCGCCTCGAGGAGACGGTCGTCCGAACCGTCGAGCTGCGCCGGCCCGACATATTCGACGCGCACCATGGTGGTGCCGCGATCGATGAAGCCAAGGAGCTGGGCCGCGTGCTTGGAGACGTCGAGAATGCGGTTGGCGGCATAGGGGCCACGGTCATTGACGCGCACGATCAACGAGCGGCCGTTACGCAGATTGGTCACCCGCGCGTAGCTCGGCAGCGGCATGGTCGGATGCGCGGCGGAGATGGCGTTGAGGTCGAAAATTTCGCCGTTTGCCGTGGAACGACCGTGGAAATCGTCGCCGTACCAGGAAGCCAATCCCTCGGCGCGGTAGTGCGGATCGAGCTCGGGAACATAGAGCCTGCCGGCAACCATGTAGGGCGAACCGACGCGATAGACGCCGCCGCCTTTGGGCACCGGATCGCCGGGATCGACCAGGCGCGCGCTCGCAGCGACGCCGTAACGCGGATCGATTTTGCTGTTATCGGCGCAGTTGGCGAGGAAGAGGCAGAGCACGGCGCTAGCCGCAACCGGGACCAGCCGCCTGCGCACGCCGATGGACGCAATGTACCCGACTGCCGCCCGTACCCGACGCCGCATAGTCCCCCATCCCACCCGGAAAGGTATCGGATTCCAGCGTGGTGAGATTGTGGCCAAAATGGGCGCACGCGAGCCGATAGTGAATAGACCATTGCTATCGGGCCATTTTCACCGCGCTCTACGAGCCATTTATCGCGCCTCGGTTCGCCTTGGCGCGGCATACCGACCGCGCCGGCGATTTGGACAGCTGTGACCACTTTTTCAAATTTTCCGGGTAGCTTTACGCCGCGGCTCGATCTAATCCGAAGCCGCGCGTGGAAGGGTGGCCGAGTGGTTTAAGGCACCGGTCTTGAAAACCGGCGGGCGCGCAAGCGTCCCGTGAGTTCGAATCTCACCCCTTCCGCCATCGCACTGTTCGCATTTGTTCGCTTTTGTTCAGTAAGCCCCTTTAAAATCGATGTTTTCTGCAGTAGACTCTGACTGCCGCCGTTCGCTCCAGTTCGCCCCTACCCACGAAATTTAGTGGGTAGGGAGTAAGGTTGGAGTATGGCGGACACTTGGTCGAGTTTAGCGGAAAGGGCTGATGGGGCTGATCGGCAAGCTCACGGCGGTGCGGGTGGCGCGCGAGAAGCGGCCGGGCTTCTACAGCGACGGCGGCGGCTTGTTTCTGCAGGTCGGCAAGTCCTCCACGAAATCTTGGATCTTCCGCTACTGGGTACCCGAGCGCGATCCGTTGAGCGGTAATCTCGTCGTCGATGCGACGACTGGCAAACGCCGCGGCCGCGTGCGCGAGATGGGATTGGGCTCTCTCATCACGGTCTCGTTGCAGGATGCGCGCGAGCGCGCCTTGGAGTGCCGACAATTTCGCGAGAAAGAAATCGATCCCATTGCCGCGCGTGAAGCATCGCGACGCGAAGCCGCTTTACAGAGCGCAAAGTCGCTGACGTTCAAAGATGCCGCGGCGGCTTATATGGCCGCGCACCGCGTCGCCTGGAAAAACGACAAGCACGCCGCACAATGGCCCGCGACCCTGAAAAACTACGCCTACCCGATCATCGGCGACCTGCCGCTGCAGCTGATCGACACGACACTGGTCATGAAAGTGATCGAGCCGATCTGGTCGGAAAAACCCGAAACGGCAAACCGCCTGCGCGGCCGCATCGAAACCGTGCTCGATTGGGCAACCGTGCGCGGTTATCGTCAGGGCGAGAACCCAGCGCGCTGGCGCGGCCATCTCGACAAGCTGCTTCCGGCGCGATCAAAAGTGCGCAAGACCCGCCACCACAGCGCCCTGCCCTACGCTGAATTGCCGGACTTCATGGTCAAGCTGCGCGCGCAAGATGGGATCGCCGCGCGGGCGCTTGAATTCACGATCCTGACCGCGGCCCGCACGGGCGAAACAATCGGCGCCAAGCGCAGCGAAATCGATCTGAAAAACAAGATCTGGATCGTCCCGGCCGAACGCATGAAGACCGGCAAAGAACATCGCGTTCCATTGTCGGATCGCGCGATCGAGATTTTTGAGAGCGTCAGCGACGATGCCAGCGATCAGGAGAGTTTTGTTTTTCCGGGCAGAGGTCTTGGCGAGCCGCTCAGCAATATGGCCATGCTAAAACTTTTGCAGCGTATGGGACGAGACGATCTGACCGTGCACGGGTTCCGGTCGACGTTCCGGGATTGGGCCGCGGAGAAAACGAGCTTTCCGAACGAAGTCATCGAGATGGCGTTGGCACATGCGATCGATGACAAGACAGAAGCAGCTTACAGACGGGGCGATTTGTTCGACAAACGACGTCGACTGTCTGACGGCTGGGAAAAATATATCTTACGTGGAACCGCCGAGGGTACGGTGGTTTCGTTGCGGTCTATTTGATCTGAACTTGCCCTTTCCCGGCGGTAACACGGGTTCGAGTCCCGTAGGGCGCGCCAATGAAATCAACGACTTAGCGAAATTTTCGAGCCAACATTTTCAGCCCGACCAAAGATCGACCAAAGATCGCGACGTATGGACCCGAAATTCGCTGTACTTGTCGAAACGCTGGCCCCTAAGCTTGAACTCCTGCTCGGCATGCCGGCGCTCGCTTACGGGGGGCTTCCACGCGATATGCCGAAGTCCGGCGTCTACCTTTTCACCGAAGCCCGTCGGCACCTGTACGTCGGACGGTCAAACGTGCTG